>Ga0208455_1000957_pt1 | contig 10086 bp, 8 predicted proteins | sample June2015DPH_4_50_FD_184690 | JGI IMG/M metagenome (GOLD analysis project Ga0208455, IMG submission 184690) | Peatland microbial communities from SPRUCE experiment site at the Marcell Experimental Forest, Minnesota, USA - June2015DPH_4_40... | ecosystem: Environmental > Terrestrial > Soil >... | reverse complement strand
GCTTGCCGACGCAGAGGCGGTTGCCAGTCGGATCAAATCTTTGATGGAAAGCGCGGCGTCTGAATGGGAAAACATCAAGGCCAGCACCACGGCTCAATGCGAACGATTGGAACAAGTCTCCAACGACTTGCAAGACCGTTTCGCGTGGCGGGTGATGCTTCGGTCGGTCGCTTGGTTCTTGCTGGCTCTCGGCTATGGAATTTGCATCGGCCATTATTGGATTCGCTGAACTTTGTTCATGGGCGCAGTCGCGTTGAGAATGACGCGCGCGAATCCAGATTCAATTGTATGTCGCCGGTCGTCGCGTCAAGGTCGTTCCTCGGTATGCCCTCGGCTTCCACCGTTGACCCGCCGCCCGGCTCCGGGAGTCTGCCGTTTAGGATTTGGCGCGTGGAGAATTGCGTGCGACAAGAATGGCCAGCCGCACCGGACACCTTAAAAGTCATGTGTGCGAAAACCTTTTCAACACCGGCAAAATTCGGCATGATGGCCGAAGTTTCCGAAAACGATTGAGGATTGTTGTGGGCAGAACGGCAGGCAAACTTTTTGTATGACGAAACGACAGACGACAGCCACAGGTTTGGCAAAAACGAGCCGACAGGATGGCAAACTGCCCGGCGCGCTCCCCGCTGGTTACACCACGCTCCTCGCCGACCTCAAGGCGCGGGTCCGCGCGGCGCAACTTCGCGCGGTGGTTTCCGTCAACCGCGAGTTGATTCTGCTTTATTGGGACATCGGCAGAATCATTGTCGAGGCGCAAACGACCAAGGGCTACGGCAAGCAGGTGGTGGAACGGCTGGCGGATGACCTGCACGAAGCGTTCCCTAAAATGGATGGTTTTTCTCCGCGAAACGTGTGGCGGATGCGGGCTTTTTATCTCGCATGGACTGAGGGAAGCCAAAAGCATCGGCAGCCCGTCGGGAATTTGGATTCAAAGATTCTGCCACAGCTTGTGGCAGAATTGGACGGGCACAATCTGCCACAGCCTGTGGCAGATATTCCGTGGGGACACAATGTGTTGCTGTTGGAAAAAATTCCCAACCCGATTCTCCGCCTCTGGTATGCTCACAAGGTCATCGAACATGGCTGGTCCCGCGCGGTGCTCACGCACCACATTGAAACGCAACTGCACAAACGCGAAGGCAAAGCCGTCACCAACTTTCAACGCACCCTGCCGCCGCCGCAGTCCGATCTCGCGGAGCAAACGCTCAAAGACCCATATAATTTCGATTTCCTCACACTCCACAGCGACGCGCACGAGCGCGACCTCGAACAGGGTTTGCTCGACCACATCCAGAAATTCCTGCTCGAACTCGGCGTCGGATTCGCATTTGTCGGCCGGCAATATCACATGGAAATCAGCGGCCAGGATTATTACCTCGACCTCCTGTTTTACCACCTGCGGCTGCGGTGCTACGTCGTGATTGACCTCAAAATGAAAGCTTTCGAGCCGGAATTCGCGGGCAAGATGAATTTTTACCTCTCGGCGGTGGACGACCAGTTGCGCCACGCTGACGACCGGCCGTCCATCGGTCTGCTGCTGTGCAAGGAACGGGACCATGTGACCGTTGAATATGCGTTGCGCGATTTGAAAAAACCCATCGGCGTCGCCCAATGGCAGACCAAACTGGTCGAATCCCTGCCCAGGAATTTGAAAGGCAGCCTGCCAACCGTGGCGGAAATCGAAGCCGAGCTTGGCAATACGCGCACTAAATAATATGCCATCGTGGGCATTTCCCACAAAAACAGCGCGGGCGACCCGCCTGCCGCTTCATTCCTGCTTGGCAGCAGCCTTTCGCGCTTTGGCGATGATTTTTTCGAGGTCAACTTCCAAAACCGCCGTGATGCGGAGCAAGGTGTCCAGCGTGGGATTTTGGACTTCCTGCTCCACATAGCTGACCGTTTGCCGCGACACGCCCGCTTTTTGCGCCAGCACGTTCAGGGAAAGGCCGCGCTTTTCGCGTTCCTCTTTTAGTAGGCAAGCGACTTGAGAACTGATAGCATCATGCAGCTTGTTCATCGGCACACGGAAGCAATACCGGAAAAGTCGCTTGACGCCGGATGCCAGAATACTTACATGAACGGACAACGAATCAGACCCGCCTTGCATTTTTAGGCGAGCCAAAAGAAAAAATGTGAAAACAATCATCGCCAAATTGGTGCGGCAATATCAGCAGCGGGCGCCACGGCGGGTGCGGGCGGGGTGCCGATTTGAGCCGAGTTGTTCGTGCTACCTGATTTTGGCGGTTGAAAAATATGGCGCCCTGCGCGGTCTCTGCAGGGGCATTGGTCGGCTTTTCCGCTGTCATCAGCCGAACGGCGGGACTGATTATCCATAGGCTGAAAAACACAACACCGCATCGGGAGAAACACCATGAAATACGAATACAAAGTCATTCCGTTTATCGGGAAATTGAAAAGCGGACTCTTCAGCGTTCAGGATGCCGGAGATGTCAGCAAACAATTGCAGGCGGTCATAAATGAGCACGCGGGCCAAGGCTGGGAATTTGTCACCCTCAATGACGTGAACATCGAAGTCAAGCCGGGCTGCCTTGCCGGATTATTCGGCGCAAAGACCGCATTTATTCCATTCGACCAGGTTGTTTTCAGAAAAGCGATTGGCTGATGCGCTTCTAAATAAAGCAGGAGTCGAGGTGACGAGACTCTGATTGAACATGAACCGGAAATTATTTAGAGACTCCCTACGTCGTCTCCTACGGGAAAATGGCGCGGCTTGGCGTGCTTCTTGTGAAATGCGCTTCGCGGTGCCTCTGATGAGGGTGCGTCAGGTCCGCGCCATTTCATTTGCAGGCCAAGCGATGCAAGAGGGAAAAAGATGAAACTGAAAATTCTCATTCTTTTAAGTTTGCTTTTGGAGGCTCGTATTTCCGTGGCTGATCCATTGGATAATTGGTCTCAACAAAATTCAGGAACCCTCGCAAATCTAAATTGTGTAATCTATGCCGATGGAGCATTTGTCGTCGTTGGGAATAATGGCACAATCTTAAGATCAACCGATGGAATCTCCTGGTCGAATTGTATATCAAAAACGCAACAGACCTTAAACGGCATTACTTACGGCAATAACATTTTTGTTGCAGTTGGAGATAATATAACTCTTACATCCACTGATGGAATCATTTGGACAAATCAAGAAGCGATTACGAATTCTCACTACTGTTTAGGCGTTGCATACGGCAACGAGACATTTATGGCAGCAGGTTGGTGGGCTAACGACGGCACACAGCAAAAATGTTATGGCACATCTCCAGATGGCATAAATTGGAATTGGTTTAGCTTCGGTGGGCTTTTCACTCATTTCAATGGAATTACTTTTGCATCCAACACATTTGTATTGCCTGGTTGGTATTATGCGAATTTCTTTTATGGCTATGTTTTTTACACAACCAATGGAACATATTGGACAGGCCAACAGGCATCCAGTTATGATATAACTGCGATAGATTATGCCAATGGTTTGGAAGTCGCCGCTGGAGGAAGTGGTAGCATACTCACATCAATTCCAATTCCATATTCTCCATGGACAAATCAGATTTCAGGCACCAGCGAATGGCTTAATGGCATCGGTCATAGTAGCAATGAATTTGTCGTTGTTGGAAATGCTGGCGCGATTTTAACTTCTTCGGATGGAGTATCTTGGGCATCACGCAACACGGGAATAACAAATAATCTCATAAGCGTTACCTATGGTAATGGTTGCTTTATAGCGGTGGGGAACAATGGAACCATTTTGAAATCGGGGAATGTGGCTTTTTTACCACCTAGTATTATTACACAACCCACAGGCAATATTCTTCAAGTTAGCAATAATGTCACTTTTACTGTCATAGCTTCAGGCACTTTACCTTTGAATTATCAATGGCAATTCAACGGCAAAAAACTTGCCGGGCAAATAACGGCAAACCTGTCCCTCACCAACGTTCAATTCGCCAATGCCGGCAGTTATTCGGTAATCGTCACCAACGCCTATGGTTCCGTGACCAGCGCCATCGCGCAGTTGACGGTTTACACAAATCTGGTTGTTGCCCAAACCAACGAACCCCCGCCGCCACCCGGCAACCCGACGATCCCCACCGATCCCACTCAATTCAGAGTGTTCACCAACGGCAATTTCGTCACTGGCATTGGCTTGAACCCAACCAAGAGCACGATTGTCATTACACATGGCTGGAATGACAGTTCCAGCGGTTGGCCTCTGGAAATGGCCAACAACATAAAACTTGTGCTCGGCGCCAGCACGCCAAACATCGTGGCTTGGGATTGGACGACGGTAGCAGCTGAACCGCTCCCCACTGCGACGCTGGACACGCAAGGCCAGGGCTACGCCTTGGGGGAAGATTTGGCCACCGCATTGGGGCCAAACTATTCCCAACGGATTCACTTCATCGGCCACAGCCTGGGCACTCTGGTCAACGCCAGGGCTGCCAATTACATTCATGCCAATGGGTTTTCATGGACGAATACTCAAATGACCTTGTTCGATGACGCGGAGGTTGCCTGGGGTTTGGTTGGCAACTCATGGGCGACGCTAACCAGCCTTCTGCAAAATGATTCCTCACCGCAACAGGATTGGATATATCCGCTGCCCGACCAATGCGCGTGGGCGGATAATTACATCACGGCTGTGGGTATGCCGCATCCGCTGGCGGTAAATGTGATTCTGACGAATTTGGCTCCCGATTTGAGCAACATTCAGAACCTATTCGATTTTTCCATTGGCGCTTGGACAGGACAATTCAAGACTGAAATCACGGATTATCATGATTATCCTTACATCTGGTATTTCAACACGGTCAACCAGATCAATAATCCGAACGACCCGCCATATTTGATGGGATTCGTCCGGTCGTGGGAAGGCGCTGGCTCCGCCGGAAGACCTTCGACGAACTCTTACTACGTTGAATCCCTAAATTGCCCGCCAAGTTTTCCCAGCTATTCTGGCTACGACCCGGCCTACAACCTGGTTCAAATTATTTCCGATCAGGCAAACCAGTATCTCAATGCGCGACCGCAAAACTTGATTTCACAGGTGGGGGTGAATCTGGTCAGTTCATCGGCAAACATTTTGGCAAACAATAATAATCAGCAGGTTCAATTGCTGAACGGCCCCGCCGTGAATGTTTCCAGTTTGATTACGGGGCCATACAACGCATTTGAAACCGCGTTTGCCACGGAAGTTGAATTGGTCACTACATCCCTGATCAACGGCGGTGGGCTGGTGCGTCCGCTGGGCGGGCCGATGCCGATGGGCGGAAGCGCTGGAAATTCCCCGGCTTATGTCTGGATACCAGTCACGGTGCCGTCCAATGCCCTCACGATGGCATTCAACTTCAAGCTTCAAGGCAACGGCAATCAGGATTCCTTCCAAGTGGCCATGAATTCCAACAACTTGATGGCAGTGGAGACGGTTCTGATTCCAACCAACGTCACGATGAGCAGCGGAATGATTGATGTCTCGCAATACGCCGGCCAGCAGGCGGAATTGTTTTTCGGCATTGTTGGCGGCACCTCCACCAACGCCAGCGTCATGGTCAGCGATATTGCCTTTTACGTCACGCTCCCGCCGTCGTTGCAAATCCAAATGGCGGGGACAAATGTTGTCTTGACCTGGCCGCTGTCGGCAAACGGTTATGTTTTGCAATCCGCCAATCAACTCACTCCGCCCGTTTCATGGACGACGGTTGCGAATGTGCCGGGCATCGTGAATTTGCAATACACGGTGACGAACCAGATTTCCAGCGGCAGCCGCTTTTATCGTCTGGCAACAATCGTGGCACCGGCTTTGCAGACGCAGCTTTCCGGGAGCAATTTCATTCTTTCATGGCCGATGTCGGCGCAGAATTTCAGTTTGCAAACCACAACCAATCTCGCTGATCCAAATTCCTGGACGACACTGACAAATGTTCCCGTCATCGTGAATTTGCAAATCACCGTCACAAATTCAATTTCCGGCAGCCAGAGCTTTTTCCGTTTGATTCAGTCGCAGTAAGAATGGTGAGTCATATTTTATGCGCGGAACCTGTTCTGCTTGCATAGGGAAATGGCATAACGGAAATCGTCTGAAAAATGCCAGCAGAAGTGCCAGCAGACCTCATTTGGTGGGGAAATTTTGCGTTTAGGATTTGGCGCGTGGAGAATTGCTTGCGACAAGAATGGCCAGCCGCACCGAACGTCTTGAAAGTCATGTGCGAAAAAACTTTTCAACACCGGCAAAAAAACGGCATAATGCCCGGCGTTTCCGAAAACGATTGAGGATTGTTGTGGGCAGAACGGCAGGCAGACATTTTGTATGACGAAACGAAAAACAACTGTCACAGGTTTGGCAAAAATCAGCGGACACATCTTGACCACCCAAAACGCCGCCGACTTGGAGTTTCCGGCCACCGACCCGGCCAACGCCCCCGCCCGCGCCGAATTCAAACTGGGCATCTTCCCGCCGGATCATCACGCCCTGCCCACAACGCCGCCGCCCACGCCACAAACGCCGGGGAAATAAATTGTTTGATGCAAAACAGGCCATTTATGAAAACTGTAAACTATTTTCTCTATGTCGCTCTTTTAGTCCTTGCTTCCACATTTTTGGCAGGTTGCGGCAAGCAAACCATAGATGGCGCGGCTTTGCCTGAATTTTATGGACTCTTTGCAATTGATGGAGGAAAACTCATCCAAATAAAACAAGGCGAAGTTCCCAATTTCGGCGAGAATGTTTCATTTTTGCTTTTCGATAAAAATGTTGCGGCTGCTGAAGATGTTGCAATTTACAGCATTGGATTTGATACCGAACCGCATCCGGCTGATGACGGTTCGTTTTCATGGCAGAAGTTTGCGCAACAAGGTGAAGCTTATCAGCGCGCTTCGCAGGCTGCAATGACTGGAATACCTGAAGGAGCCGTGCCCCTTGAAACCTTGAAGAAGCCGGTCCCAAAACAAAATGAAATGTTGCAATATGTGCCGGCGACGCCATTGAAGCCGGGATTTTATCAGTTTGGAAATGCAGTCAAGTTTTGGGTGAATAAAGAAAAATACCAAACGACGGTTGAATCCAACGCCAGACAAGAATTACAAACAGGGCATTGGGTGGATGCCTCAAGATTTGCGACCATTGCCTTAATTGTCGGAACATCCAGTCCAAACTTGGTTGATGAAATGACGCAGATAAAATACGGAGCTTTGAGCAAAGGCGCGAACGAGGCTTTGAAGCAAGGAAACTTTGATTTGGCTGAAAATCTTGCAAAACGTGGCAACGATCTTCAACCACCCTCACAGTTTGCATCCGAATTGAGTCAATTGCTCAACATTGAAATTCCTTACCAGAAAGCGATGAAGGCTGCCACGGACGCTTCGCAACAAGAGGATTGGGATTTACTTACTCGCGCGTGCAAATTCGCTTTGAACTTAAAGCCCAATGATGCAAAAGCTGTTGAATTGCTTTCCAAATCACCAAAGATTTTATTGGCGGGTTTCCATGACATCCGTTTCGATCAGAGTTCTGCACCGCAATCCGTAGAAACTCTGTATCTCAAATTCACCGCGGATGGGGGAAAACTATTTGCCGGTGTTGGTGACCACAATACTATCGGTAGCATACCACATTTTCGCTATGAATTAATTTGGGACGTTGCTGGGAGTCAATTTCTTAAGCCTATTGAATACTCTATAGACGCCAATAGTATGGAGTTTTCTGCTCAAGGCAAGATTATTGCTATGCCTGCAGCTCGTGGCATTTTCTTTAGGGATTTAGAATCAAACCGTGACACCGATTTGTTTAATGCGGGGGACACTATTTATATTAACCATTTCGGATTTAGTGGAGATGGATCAATTTGTTATGCAAATTTAGCCAGCTTAAGACAAGGAGACCTATCTCGGTGGGGGCTTTGGCCTGCCGCAGAACAAATTGGAGTTTCCAAGAATGGGGGTATAAGCGGTTATTTTAGTGGGACAATTTTCTGGAATACAGAAAGATCAAGCCCAATAATGATAGCTGGTTTTCCAGATAATCAACAAATACAGAATGTCCTTATATCTTCTGACAACAGGGTTGCTGTAATTTGCGAAATTGGTTATAGGGGTCCGTCGGCCCAGAACAGAAATACATATCCAGATCGCCTTTCGGTGTGGGATTTTGCAACGCAAAAGTTGTTAGTTCGGTTTAATTCCAATCCCCAAGATATGCTTATTTTGTGTGCAGTGCGGCCTGACGAATCTAGTGCGGTCGTTTATGAGGGCGAATTACAGATCGGCGATTTCGGAGCTTTTGAAACTGCCGGAAAAGGCCCTGACGGCACGTTGATTATCCACAGCAAGCCGGGAAAATTCAAATTCTTAAATTGGTCTTCATTCAAAGATACTCATGACGTGAACGTGCCCTCTGACGCTTCACTTATTGCGTTCAGTCCAAACTCAAAGTATATAGCTTACGCCTCGCAAAATGATCCATTAATTCGCATTGCCGAAATAGATTCATTGAAAATAGTTTGTAGCTTTAAGGAAGCATCCGGAGTAAAAGTTTCAAATCTCGCTTTTAGTCCAGACGGTGCATACCTCGCGGTAGCGTTAGATCGAAATCGAGATTCTCTAGCTTTGTGGAAAATTCCGAACAATTTGAAATCATTGATCGCTGAAAGACCCGCCAGCAGTAACATTCAACATTATTCAAGTTTGGTTTCTAACCCTCCCGACAACAATTCGGTAATTGTGCCGGCTGCTTTGCAAGAGACTTTGAACAAGGCCGAAGCGGGGGATGCCCAAGCCCAACTGGACTTGGGATTAGCATACGCAACCGGCAAAGGCATGGTTACGAACTACATTGAAGCCACCAAATGGTTTCGCAAAGCCGCAGACCAAGGAAATGCCAAGGCAGAAAGGGATATAGGCATCCAGTATCAATATGGCCGCGGCGTTGAGACGAATCTTCTGGAGGCATTCAAGTGGTTTCAAAAATCGGCGGATCAAAATGACGCGGCAGCGCAAGTCAATTTGGGTTTGGCTTATGAAAATGGCCGTGGCGTCGGTAAAGATTATGCTAAAGCTCTTGAATGGTTTCGCAAAGCGGCGGATCAAGGGAATGCACCTGCTCAATACAATTTGGGGTTAATTTATAAAAATGGCTGGGGCGTGAATAAAGATAATGCAGCGGCAATAATATGGTTTCAGAAAGCTGCCGATCTAGGAAATGCTGGTGCAAAGCATGAGCTTCAACAATTAAACAACGGTCAATAAAATTACACCTTTCCCTTGAGGGGGCAGGTGAGTGCGGACGACCAAACACAACTATTTGCAGTAGAAACCAATTCAACTGATCTGAAACGAAACAAAAAACGGAAACAAAAAAATGAAAAATAAAATACTGACAATTATCATCATGGCCTTTTGCTTAACGGGAATCGCCTTGATTACTCAAGGCTGCATATCCGTTGGAAATCAACGGCTGGTAATCAAGGAAGATACTTTTGAGGCCAAGTATTCAACCATCAAGCAAATAGTTCTCGAAGAAGCCGCAAACAATGGCTTCAGCACGCTCACGTCCGAAGTCAAGCCCTCACAATATAATGACTGGAAAGGCCGTTTGTTTTTCCAGTTGAAAACCGTGCATGGCACCGATCAACTCTTTGTTGACTTTAAGAAAACGCCCGAAGGTGTGTCGGTATGGACTCATGGAGCCGGCACTCGTGGCGATGCCAGCAGCGCTGCCAAAGCTATTGCCGCGCGCCTTGGCCAACTGTGACGGGAAGGCTATAGCAGGGATCAGCCCCGCGTCCAATTGCGCCAGATTTAATTCTGTATTCGTTTTCACGGCACGGGCAGTTCGTCAAAGATTTTCCGGATGATGTTTCACTGTTTTTTCCCCCGGCCCCGGCCTCATAGGTGATGGCCACGCGGTGGCGCAGCATATCCATGCCGATGTTTTTCACGTCTTGCGGCGTGACGTTTTAGCCGCCGTCTTTCAGGAAACGCTTAGGCCTTGGCTGCGAGCGTGAGCGCGATGGTCGCACGCGGCGATGCGCCGAGCCACCGCGCAACGTGTGCCACTTGTCCGGTCTCATTTGAGTCTGAATTTGGCCG
>Ga0208455_1000952_pt1 | contig 10127 bp, 8 predicted proteins | sample June2015DPH_4_50_FD_184690 | JGI IMG/M metagenome (GOLD analysis project Ga0208455, IMG submission 184690) | Peatland microbial communities from SPRUCE experiment site at the Marcell Experimental Forest, Minnesota, USA - June2015DPH_4_40... | ecosystem: Environmental > Terrestrial > Soil >... | reverse complement strand
CTGTCGTTAGCACATGATATGTCCGGTTGAGATAGCAAGTGATATGTCCGCTTTGCAGGCGGCGGGGGTAGGAGACCATGGAAGGCATGATCTCTTACACGCAGGCCGCGATGGAGCGGACGATGGAGGTACAGGAAGTGATTTTGCGGGCCGTGGCGAAGAAGATCACGTGGTGGCAAGCGGCCGAGATCATAGGGATCAGCGACCGGCAGATGCGGCGCTGGCATGAACGGTATGAAGAGTTCGGGTTCCGGGGTTTGTTTGACCGGCGACGGGGGAAACCATCGCCCAAGAAAGTACCGCTGGCGGTGGTGGAGAAAGTCCTGGGGCTCTATCGCGAGAGGTATTTCGATCTGAACGTGCGGCACTTTCACGAGAAGTTGCAGGAAGAGCACCAGGTGGAGATCAGCTACAGCTGGGTGAAAGGGTTGCTGCAAGGAGCGGGGATGGTGGCCAAAGGGCGCAAGCGCGGGGTGCATCGCAAGCTGCGTCCGCGGCGGCCGCTACCCGGGATGCTGCTGCACATCGACGGCAGCGAGCATCGCTGGTTTCAAGACGAGCGCTGGTACGACTTGCTGGTGATTATGGACGACGCCAACAGCGAGATTTATTACGCCCAGTTGGTGGAAGAGGAAGCGACGGTTCCGGTGCTGACGGGGCTGAAAGAAGTGATCGAATGCAGGGGCGTGTTTTGCGCTTTGTATAGCGATCGCGCCCGTCATTTCTGGCTGACGGCCAAGGCCGGAGAGGCAGTAGACCACGACCGTCTCACGCAGGTGGGACGTGCGCTGCGCGAGTTGGGGGTGCGAATGATTCCGGCATACTCGCCGCAAGCGCGCGGGCGCAGCGAACGCAGCTTCGGCACCTGGCAGGGCCGGCTGCCGCAGGAACTGCGGCTGGCGGGATGCCGAACGGTGGAGGCGGCGAATGCTTTTCTGCGCGAGCATTACATCGGGGAGTTCAATCGTCGATTCCAAGTCGAAGCGGCGCAACCGGGCAGTGCGTTTGTGCCCTATCGCGGCAAGGACCTGGACCGCATCTTCTCCTTACAGTTCGAGCGCACCGTGAACCGGGACAACACGGTGAGTTTTCAGAACCTGACACTGCAGATCGAACCGGTGCGCTGGCGGGGAACGCTAGCGGGGTGCACGGTGACCGCGCACCAACACCTGGATGGAACCTTAAGTCTCAGCTATGGGCCGCACTCTCTCGGTCGCTACGACGAGCGAGGCAGTCCGATCCTCAACCGGCAACTGGCGGCCGGCAAGGCCGTGGAAAAGACGCGCGGTGGAAAAGTCCAACAGCCGACTTTTCCACCGCGCTTGGAAATCCCGCAAAGTACGCGGGATTCCCACTTTCCCACCGCCTCGGCGGCGGCTGCGGGAGATTAACGAAACCGGACATTTCACTTGCTACAAAAAGCGGACATTTTAACTTGCTAAGAACACTTATTGCACAAGTAGCTTGACATCGCCGCGAAAACGAGGTAGCGTTCCCCCCCATGTTCTAGGCCAAGGCCTGAGCCGAGCCGGAACGAGGAGGACACTGTCTATGTTGAAGCTGAAAAGCTGGTTTTTGAGCCTGTTGGTGGTCGCCATCACGGCTGTTCCCGTCATGGCGGGAAACAACGACGCGAAAACGGCAAATGAAAATGCAGCAAGCGCAACCAGCGCGGAAGCTATCCCCGCTGCGGCAAGCCCGGACCCAAGCCCGAGCCCAAGCGTAGGCTTAGGCTTAGGCGCGACCGCGGGCGGTGCGAATGTCACGGCATTGCTCGGTGTGCTCGTGATGAAGGGTGTTCTGGCGCCTACAGAGGCGAACGCCATTCGAAATGCCGCGCCCACAGGTCAATTTCAAGCCCTGGTCGAAGCGCTCTCGCAAAAAGGCTTAGTGAGCGCGCAGGATCTGTCGGCGATTGCCGGGGCCACCGCGGTTCCGGAGACGGCGCTTGTAAACCAGGCGGCGGCAGCAGCTCCCGAGAAGCCCGCCGGCCCCACAGTCATCCCCGCGGTTCCCCCCGTGCGAGTGCTTCCGCTTGACGCGCCCGTGAAAGACGGACTGATCCCCGCCTTTAAGCTGGGAGCCGTCAGGATGACGCCCTACGGATTCATCAAGTCCACGGAGGCACATGATTCCAGCGACCCCCGCGGCGATGACTTCATCGTCCCGGGCTTCCTGAACGCCGACACCGGGCCAAACCCCAACCCATCTTTTCACCTCAAGGCGCGTAGCTCCCGTTTCGGCGCGAACTTTGAATGGCCGGATATGTCAAAGAGGCTGACCTTAACTGGCAAAATCGAGGCTGATTTTGAAGGCAACTTCAGCCGCGCGGACAACCGCAACATCTCCGCCATCCGCAGCAATATGCCATCACTGCGGCTGGCCTACGCCCGCTTGGATTACGCCGCCAGCGACATGACCGACGTCTTCTTCGAGGCCGGCCAGGACTGGACCATCTTTGGGTCGAGCGCACTTCCTAATCTGCTCGAGACCACATTTCTTGGCGCTTATTGGGGTAACACCTACGAGCGTGCTCCGCAATTCCGCTTCGGTCTCATACAGAAGTTCGCCGGTTCGCGTAATTTCAAGTTTTCGCCTGAGTTCGCGATCATGATGCCGAGCGAAGGCATCCTCCCGGCGGACGCCACCATAAGTTCGTGCACGGTACCGGCAACCTTCGTCCCTGGGACTGCGACCACCATAGGGTGCACCAGCACCGTTGTTAACGGCCTCGCCAACCAGCTCGGATATGGCGAGCGTCAGGGCGCGGATTCGGGTCGTCCCGAACTTGAAGGACGAGCCGTTCTGCAATGGCAGCTCGACAAAGCCCCTGCGGTAGCTCCGGCGCAACTCATCTTCAGTGCTTTTGATGCTCGCCGGACAGCCGTCGTTTTAAAGTCGGCGATTGCGGCGCCGCCCGGCAGCAGCGCCACCACCATTGCCAATTATCTCCTTTACCAGGATGCTTTTTCCACCGGGGCCAGCGTCTCAAGTACTGGCTACGGGGTGCAAGGAGCAATTCAGCTACCCACGCGTTGGGCGACTCTGGTGGCTAGTGTCTACAAGGGGGCAGACATGAGATTCATGTTTGCCGGCCAGACGCTCTCCATCTTCAACGATGAGGGCGGCCTGAGCAACATCGTGACCGCGCCATCGGTGGATCGCGCTTCGACGGTGGTATTCGGTACCAATGCCGCTGGTCAAGAAGTAGTGGCTCCGCAACGTTCGGTGCGCGACTACGGTGGATTCGTCAATCTCGGCCTTCCGCTATCGCGTTGGTTCAACGCCGATCCGAAGGGCCGCAACGCCGGCTGGACGCTCTACCTGCACTCGGGCATCGATGCCGTAAATCATTCCGATTTCAATCGGGCCAAGGACATCGGGGCGGACGGAGGCGGTCCTTACCGGAGTATGTTCAATGCCGTCTCACTGTTCCAGAAAATTAACAACTGGGTCACGTTTGGTTACGAGCTGTCGCTGTACAGCAGCTATGCACTCCCGAATGCCTCGGGAGTTTATACGTCAAACACCTCGGTGGCAGGAGTACCGAGCCGGACGTGGAGAGATCTGCGCGAGGAGATCGGGCCGGTCTTTACCTTCTAAGCGAGAGAAACTTGGCTCGCTGAGAAGCTGCGATTACTAAATGCCGGAAACGGAATCGCTCCCGTAAATTATTCTGGGAGCGATTCCGTCCCGGTGAAATCCGGTCAACAAGAGATTCCGCTTTACACAGAGGGGCAGGTTCTGCTCCAACGTGGCCAACAACCCATTAGCGACGCGCCACCGTCGAACGAGGATCGTCGGACGAGGACCGTCGAACGAGGAAGAATGCGGCACTGCGCCGGTGCCCTCTTTGCCCGATCGCCCGGCGCTGATCGGCAGCGAACAGGATCAGCCGTAAGCGCGCCGACTTCCACACCGGAAAGCGCGCAAGAAAAGCGCGAAAGACAGGAGGTAACGTTGAGAATGTCCCGATACGAGACTGTTTTCTTGGCGTTTTTCCTGATCAACACGGTCTGGGTCGTCGCTGCCTCGAAGAGCCACCCGCTAATAATTGAGGTGCTGAGCGCGCACATGGAATCCGTCCCAATCGACAATGACAACAACGGCGCTCCCAAAGATTGCAGTATCCCGGACTATTCCGCCTATTGCCACTACACCCGAATTGCCCTAGTGCGCAATACGATGTTGGTGCAGGACAGCAACGGAAAGTCCTTCACCATCGCCTGCGCGGTCGAATTGCGATGGTCTAAGTGCGCCCTGTTAACTGTGGGGGAGAAGTTTGAGGCACGCAAGGAAAAAGCGGGGATCGTGGTTTTGTACCCCGATTCAAAGGGCAAGGAAAGGAAGCAGTTCTATCAGATGGTGGCGTCTGTTCCAGCGCCCCAGTCTGGCGCTGACGCAAACCTCGAGCCGTCCGCTGCGGCAGCGCTGCCACCGCCCCCCGAGTCACGCTCGTCCGCTGAATCCGTGCAGGAGATCGTTGCGGAGAAAGTAAAGTGCAATTTCAGTTCGACACCCTCCGGTGCGGACATCATCATTGATGGCAAATATGTGGGCAATACACCATCCGAAATCGGCGTTAGGACCGGGACGCACGTCGTCGTCATCTCCATGCCAGGGTTTGCCGAGTGGAAGCGGGAACTTACAGTAGCGGCGGATTCACTGGTGAATGTGACGGCTAGCTTGCAAAAGGCGCAGCCGTGAGCCGGATTGCTATGGTAGGACAAATTTGGGCTTTCGCCTGAAGTTGGACCGCTGTATGATGTCGCGCGGAAGTTGTGGTCCGTTTGGTAAGTCAGCACGCACGTGCCGTAAGGGTGCTGCGGTGGTTATGGAGAAAGACCGCGCTCCCGGTTCTCATTTCACATCTGTAAAGGAGAAAAACTGTGGCTAACGCAAATGTTGCATCCAACCCCGGCGCCTCTCACATAAATCGTTGGTGGCGCGTGGTCGGTTGTATGTCCATGAACTTGGCGCTGGGCTCGCTGTATGCCTGGAGTGTGTTTGTGGCCCCGCTGGAGAAGGAATTTGGCTGGAAGCGGGCGCAAACTTCCAATGTGTTCACCTATGCGGTGGTCGTGTTTGCACTAACGTTTATCGTGGCGGGACGGCTGCAGGACAAGTTCGGCCCCTTCTGGATTTCCCTGACTGGTGGCATTCTGGTCAGCCTGGGCTTCTTCCTGTGCGCCTACACGCACAGCTTGAACTACCTGTATGTGTGCTTCGGGGTGATTGGCGGGATTGGCAACGGATTTGGCTACGCTACGCCCATACCGGTGATGGCCAAATGGTTTCCCGACAAGCGCGGCCTCGCCGTAGGACTGGCGGTGGGCGGATACGGCGGAGGGTCGGCAATCTTTGGGCCGTTGGCCAACCTGAAGCTGATTCCCGCCTATGGTGTGCACACCACGTTCATGATCCTGGGGGTGATTTTCCTGTTCATGACGGTTTTCGGCGCCTTCCTGCTGCAGAATCCGCCGGTCGGATACAAACCCGCCGGCTGGGTACCCGCGCCAGCCGCCAAGGCTGCCGGGACCACCTATGAGTTCAGCCCGGGCGAAGTGCTGCACACGCCCGCGTTCTACTTCATGTGGGTTGCCTATGCGCTGGGTACCTCGGCTGGACTGATGGTGATCAGCCAACTGGTTCCATTTGGCAAGAGCGTGGGCATTCCGAGCGCGTCGCTGATCACGATGAGCTTGGTCGTGGCCGCAATTGGCAACGCTTCCGGTCGCATCCTGTCCGGTTGGATGTCGGATGCAATCGGGCGGCTAAACGTGCTGCGGCTTATGATCGCCATCTCGATGATTGCCATGCCCATTCTCTATCAGGTCGGCGGCAATGTGGTGTTGCTGTACATAACGGTGTTCGTCGTGTACTGGTGCTACGGAACGCAGCTTTCGGTGAATGGCTCGACCGCGGCGGATTTCTGGGGTACCAAGAACGCCGGCATCAACTACGGAATGCTATTCACCGCATGGGGCATAGCCGGCATTATTGGTCCGCGGATCGCCGGTGTGCTGTTCGACAAGTATAAGAACTACCAGATGGCGTTCTATACGGCGGGGGGCCTGGCGTTAGTTGCCCTGCTCTGCGAACTGGCAGCCAAACGCCCGGCCGTGCCGGAAGGCGGGCTAGCAGGAAAGAAGGTGCCGACGGCAGCCTAGTTTCCAGAAGGCATTGCAGTCCGGCACAGGATGTTCCATCATAGGAGACTTGAAGGGGGTGTGAGGGCGTTCTCAACCACGAGCGCCCAAGCGCCCCAAGGTCCGGTGATTGAGTTCTTCAAGGCCTGACGTGGGGTCGGGCATCCCACTGCAGTGTTCTATTCGCGGCGGCTTCCTCAGAGGTTGGCCTGAAAGCGAGCGAAGGCGTAGCTATCCGCCCAGTTTCCCGCTCGGCCTCAAGCTCCCACCACAATTTCCAGCTCATCATCGCCTAGTAACCTCGCAGCGCCTACATCCCTTCGCCCAAAACGGGCAGCCTGCTTGTTACCGTAGTACTCTTTGACCGCGACGTGGAAGTACACGGGTTCGCATCGCAGGGATTTGTCTACACGAACACCAATAATTGGCTGACCATGAACACCGTTCAAGGCAGCGCCGCCTTTACGGACTTCGGGTTCAACTTGTCCACCAGCGTCACCGATAAGCTCCGGGTCGGAGCGCAGCTCTACGACCGCAACCTTGGCCAACTCACTCAGGAAGCAACCCTTCCTCGAAGCAACCCTCCTCCTTCTCCTTGCAACTAAAGAATTAGTTACCTTTCGCTGCGTGAAGCGTCTAAAGGTCGGAGGAGGGGGATCCGTGCCGCCGAGACAATCGGGAACTTTGACCGAAGCCGAACTGCGGATCATGAACGTGCTCTGGGGGAAGGGATCGGGCACGGTCCAGCAAGTCCTTGATTCTATTACTCAAAAACCTGCCCTAGCCTATAACTCTGTTTTGACCACCATCCGCGTCCTGGAAAGAAAAGGCTATTTGAAACACCTAAAGGATGGACGGGCGTACGTGTATACGCCGCTGGTCGGGCAGAAAGAGGCAACGCGCTCGGAAATCCGGCATCTCGTGAGTCGCTTTTTCAAGAACTCTCACGAGCAACTCGTCTTGAACCTCCTCGAGGACCAGGGCATCGGGCCGGAGGAAATCGGTCGCCTGCGGGAGATGCTGGACCAGAAGGACACGATTCGGAGCGACGCGAAATGAGCTGGCTTCCGGTGCAGATACTGGCGCAGGTCTCGATCGAGCGCATTCTCAACGCGCTTCCCGAAGGATTCCTGATCGCACTCTTTGCCTGGGCGTTGCTGCGCGTTTTGCGCAGGCAAAATTCGGGAACCCGATTCGCCGTCTGGTTTCTGGCAATGCTGACCGTCGCTGCGCTTCCTGTGCTGGGCGGTTTCGGCGAAGAGCGGGCGCTGATGGTGGCGGGGATGTCATCGTTTATGTCGTCGGCGATGCCATGGGGAAGCGCGCGGCCTGCGATCATCATACCCGGTCGCTGGGCGCTTTTCGTCTTCCTTGCCTGGGTTTTCGGGGCGGGCGCGGCGATGATCCGTTTGGCGGCTGGGCTTTGGCGCTTGCGACAGTTGCGCCGGAGTTGCACTCCGATCGCCGCAGCGGATCTCGATCCGGCTGTGCGAAAAACGGTGGATGCAATCGGCGCAAGGGCGGTAACGATCGCCACGTCAGAGTGCGTGCGCGTGCCTGCCGCTATCGGTTTCTGCAAGCGGACAATTGTCCTGCCAGCATGGACATTGCGAGAACTGCCACCCGACGATCTCAACGTCATCCTGCTGCACGAATTCGCACACCTCCGGCGCTGGGATAACTGGACGAATCTCATTCAGAAGATCGTGCGCGCTCTATTCTTCTTTCATCCCGCGGTGTGGTGGATTGAGAAACGGCTCTCGGTGGAACGCGAGATGGCTTGTGACGATGCCGTGCTGGCCGAAACTTCCAACCCGCACGGATACGCCAGTTGTCTGGTCTCGCTGCTGGAAAAGAGCCTGGCGCATCGTCTAACGGACAAACGACGGTCGATGGCCCAGGCAGCTGTCGACCGAGCCCGCGAGGCTTCGCTGCGGCTCGCGCAGATTCTCGACACAAACCGGCCAGTGGCCACGCGAGTCTGGAAACCGGCGCTGGGTATGGTCGGCGCTTTTTCCATGGTCTGCCTCGCGGTGCTGCCGCACGCACCTCAGTTCGTCGCCTTTGATCTCGGCATGTTGGCGAGTAATTCCGATCATGGGTACTCGGCCGCGGTCAGCGAGTCTTCGTTCCAGTCTTCATTGCGAACGGCGGCGGTAATTCCCGCTGCGTTCCGGGCCGGCGAGTCGTCATCGGTGGGGAAGACTCCCAAAGTTGTTCATGCGCACGCTGTTGCCGGACATCCCCTTGCTCCAGCTCGTGTGGTTGCTGCCCGATTGAACGCGACCCCGCCGCGTGACCGAGTAGTTGAGGCAAGCGCAAGTGCGGACCAGGAAATCGTGCCTCAATTTCGAACGCTGGTCTTTATTGAAGCCAGGCAGTATGTGACCTCCGATTCGTGGGTGTGGAGCGTTCAGGTGTGGCGAGTGACGGTGGTGAGCCCAGTGCGCGAGCGGTTGGCGGGAGTGCCTGTGGCCAATTCGATTTAGGCTAAAATTTTTTTTGCAACTAACAACTAGATAATTAGTTGTACAAGGAGAAAAGAAAATGAAAATGTGGATAGAACGCTGTAAGGCAGTGGTGACAAGGCGTCTGGTAGTGGCCCTGGTTGCCGTAGTGGCAGTTGGGTCAGTGGCGACGTTCAACTTTACGAAGTCTGCAACCGCAGCGGTGGCGGCTCCGGCCGCGGCGCCGCTTGATGACAACAGTGTCGGAGCATTGCTCACGCTCGACCGCGCAATGGAAACCCTGGCGGCACGAGTTACACCGGCGGTCGTGAATGTTACGGTAGCGTCGAAGCCCAACGCGCAGCAGAGCGGTGGGGAAGGCATGCCCGACATGCAGCAATTCTTCGGTCCTGGCCCGGGCAATCCTTTCGGTCGTCAGTTCAGTTTTCCGTCGCAGCCGCAGAACAGGATGGAACACGGGTTAGGCAGCGGCGTGATCATCTCTCCTGACGGATATATCGTCACTAACAACCATGTTATCGACGGAGCTGTCGATATTCGCGTCACCATGAGCAACCGGGAGGTTTTACCAGCTAAGCTGGTGGGCGCCGACCCGCTGACAGACCTCGCGGTCATCAAGGTAAATGCGACCAACTTACCGAGCGTGCCTTGGGGCAACTCGGCCGGCCTGCACCCTGGACAGACGGTGCTCGCCTTCGGGAATCCGTATGGGTACCGCTTTACGGTGACGCGCGGCATCATCAGCGCGCTGAACCGTCCCAATCCTGACGCCAGCGATCGACGCAAACCGGGCGAGTTCATCCAGACCGACGCTGCGATCAATCCCGGGAATTCTGGCGGAGCGCTGGTTGACGCGCGCGGCGAACTCATCGGAATCAATACCTTCCTGATTTCATCCTCGGGATCATTCTCAGGAATGGGTTTTGCCATTCCTTCCCAGATTGTTCAGCCCACCGTGGAGACATTGATTCGGGACGGCAAAGTAACCCACGCGTTTATCGGAATTCAGATCTCCGACGTTACTCCCGACAACGCGAAGTTCTTCCAGATGAACAAAGCTGAGGGCGCGCTGGTCTCAGAGGTTGAGCCGGACACGCCTGGAGCGAAGGCGGGGCTGCGCACCGGAGACGTGATTACCGAACTCGACGGAAAGCCCGTGACCGACGCTGGACAATTGCAAATGACGGTCGGACAAAAGTGGCCTGGTGACACGATTCATCTGCAAGTGGTGCGTAACAGCAAACCGACGAGCATTGAAGTGACGCTCGAAGCGCTGGGCAACGGCAAAGGCACCGAGACCGCCGGCGGCGAACACGGGAAGGCGCGTTGGGGGCTCAGTCTCGCTGACCTGACCCCGGATGTCCGGAATGAACTGCAAGCGCAAGCGTCGGTTCACGGCGCCATCGTGGAGGACGTCAAGCCTGGCAGCCCGGCCGATAACGCGGGCTTGCAGCGCGGGGATGTGATCATGGAAGTTAATCGGCACGCGGTGAAATCCGCCGCCGACGTG
>Ga0208455_1000949_pt1 | contig 10132 bp, 10 predicted proteins | sample June2015DPH_4_50_FD_184690 | JGI IMG/M metagenome (GOLD analysis project Ga0208455, IMG submission 184690) | Peatland microbial communities from SPRUCE experiment site at the Marcell Experimental Forest, Minnesota, USA - June2015DPH_4_40... | ecosystem: Environmental > Terrestrial > Soil >... | reverse complement strand
ATGAGAAGTTTCCAGCACCGTGACAATGCTCACCCTCTCCCCGGGGGAGAGGGCCGGGGTGAGGGCGGACGTCATCCCTGAGTTCATGTCATACCTGATGAGCCCTGGTTCACACCCTGTCACCCACTAAAATTCTCGAGCAATGATTTTTAAGAATCGGGCCAGGGCGCATCTCACTTTTTGTGCGGGTTGCTATCTGGCTCTCATTAACACCCTGCTTTAGCGGGGTGTGGGTGGCTGACCTCACGTCGTAACCGCTTCAGCGGTTTTCCCCGCACGGTAAACCGCTTCAGCGGTTGGTGGGCCTTGGCTTTGGCCCCACACCCCGCTAAAGCAGGGTGTTAATGAAATTTAAATGTAAACGAGACGCGCTAGCCACTGGGCCAAGCGCCCGACCGCAAGTACGCTATCAAAGTCAGGTAATAACAACAAGTGTTTGGCGATGGTCGGGAAAAGTGCGGCGCGAGAATACAACTGGAATTTACCCATGAAGACGAATCGCTTTTACCAACTAACAACTAAAGGGCGAGGCGCATTGTCCCATTTGGTGCCATCCCAAAATTCCGCCTGATGTTGTGAGTTGAGTCGCGTCGGCACCCCGACCGAGCGGAGCGCGGCAACGTAGATTATTTCAAAACTGGCCTCGTCGGTAATTTGCCTCAGCCAAATTGCGGGCACATCGTGGGGTAGATTCGGCAAGGCAGCAATGGTCACGCGCTCGCGCAGGTGTCGCACGACGATCTTGGCAGCGTCATCCGGTGAAGACTCATGGCGGATGCGTGGGTAAAACTCCTCCCACAATGGACGACGCCAATTCAAGCTGGTTGAGAGTTGAGAGTTGAGAGTTGAGGGTTCTATGGCTGGCGATAGAACGAAATCCTGGTAGTTCGTCTCATCCACCTGCCAATTGATCAGTTCGCGGTTGTAACCAGCCAATTCAACATGTACCAGCAGCGTTTTCAATTTCTGGCCATGCCAGATGGGTTGGGCGGCCAGAAATTCAAAATCTCCGTGTTTTTTTGGTGGTATCAAAAATCGCCGGGCGATGGAGAGCGTCCTGTCGCTGACGGCAAAATGGGGCGTGACCAGATGAATGGCCGTTTCCGTCAGCGCCCAAATTCCAAGGATGACCGCAAGCCAACGGAGTGCAATTTCATGGCGTTTCAGTTTAATTTTTTCAGGTGAGGCGGCCTTGCGACATCGCAACCAAGCAAACCAGCCGACAGCCCATGTTGCCGCCGGCAGCCAGAACAACCATAGCGGCGGTGCGTCTGCCTGCCATTGGGCAATCGAATGATAATTCTGCCATGCGTCCTTGCCAGCCAGATGTGTCCGGCAGTATTCACCGATACTACGGAAAACCACTCCACGTTCCGGCTCCATGCCATGCGGAATACCAGGAATTACTTTCAACTCTGCTGGCAGGCCTTTGGTTTGCAAAAGTGAAGCCAGACGTTTTGTATCAGCCGCGGGAAAAATTTCATCCTGTTCTCCATGAACAAGCAGAACTGGGCAGTGTAATGATTCCAAACGGCTGTCGGTTTGGCCTTCTGGCAGGCCGGCACCGCTTAACAGGACAAGTAATTGCAATTGTTGTTCCGGGTGTTGTAGGGCGAAATCAAGCATCCGGTTTGCCCCCATGCTGAAACCAACCCAGGCGATGGCGTTGGTATTGGCCCATTTCTGCCGGCCAAGATAACGGAGCAAGGCTTCAAATTGTGAACCGAAAGCTGCCTCATTGATTTGGTTGTATTCCAGACTGACGGCGGCGAGACCGAGTTCAGCTGTCTGCCGTAAATCGTTGCCATCATTCATCAAAGTGCCGCCGGAGCCGTGGGCATAAATGATCACCGGATACTGGCGCATGGGCTTGGGCAGCACGGCGACGCATTTGAATTTATCGTGATCAGCGGTTTTGAGCGTGAACCATTTGCGAGAAAAGGGGTCTTGTTCTTTGGCCCAGAACAATGCGCCCAGAAAAAGCAGGACAAGACAAATACCTGATACGAATTTCACGGATTGGCACGAATTAAGGAACTTCATTGGTTTGCTTTGCCGCTACTTTATGTAATTCATCTGATCCCAATTCCAGCAGAATCCAGAATGTGGAAGCCGTGGCCAACTTGAACAGCCCGCCGTCAAACCAGAAACCGACCAACAACACGATTGCACCGGCGCGACAAGTCGCTCGCAACGAGTCCAAAGTCCAAAGTCCGGAATCCAAAGAAGGACCGGCATCCTGCCCGTCTCCGACTTCTGGCTTCTGAATTCTGAATCCTGAATTCCGGCCCAGCGATAGCCAGAGATACATGCCAAAACAAAACAGCGCAGGGATTCCAAGCGTGGCACCGAGCATGAAATAATCATTCAGTTGAATGGCCAGGCCTTCGACAACTTTGGGTGCGCGATAATAATGGTCATACAACGGTTCCGGTTGGTCCCAGCCAAAGCCAAACCACGCTTTTTCCGCCATCATTTGCAATGTTCCTTCCCAGGCAGCAATTCGATTTCGCCAGGAAAAATCATTCACATTAACGACGGAGGAGGCCCGCCTTGCAAGCGGATGTTGCGGTTGTTGAAACTGCCAAAAGACAAGAACAGCAACGGCGCAGGTGATTACGACCAGACTGACTTTATTGGTGCGAATCCAGCGGATTGTCCGAATTTGTTGAAAATGCGAATCTTTGATTGCTCGAAAGGTAAGAAAGGCAAGCCCGCAAAGCGTGGCCAACCAGGCCCCGCGACTGTAACTATGCAACAGCCCGCGAGCCATCAAGCCAGCCGCGAACAGGAACAAAATGACAATCGCGTATTTCCTAACTCCTGACTTCCAACTTCTATCTACCATCTTCCACCTGCTAATTCCCAATCCGAGCGCAAGCGAGACGCCCACACCCATAAGCAACCCGGATATGTTCGGATTATCCCAAGGGCCGGACCAACGGGCGTGATTGCGATACTCATAGGAATGACCTGAATCCACATTCCAGACGGAAGCCAAAGCTAGCAGAATTATCAGCAGGGACACGGGTAAAAGTGGAAAGCGGAAAGCGGAAAGCGGGAATGGTTTATGGGCATTGAAGCCAGCCCACACGGCAACTCCTTGACCCAGCACTGCGCCAGCCAGCAACGTCAAGGTATCAGTGGATGGGGAATAAGTCAACGTGTAAAAAATCGCGCCGATCAATACCATGGCGGCGAGCCATAAACCCGGGTTGCTTACCCGCCAAAATCCCGGAGTCGTGCGGAAGCGGAAGAAAAGAAATGTCGTGAAGTAAACTTCCAGACACAGAAAAATCATCCATTGAGTTTCCGAATCATGAAAAACGGCTGCAATTTCTCTTGAAGTTGAACCAGCAGAGCCAGAAAACGATCTCCAAACTCCATTGGCAAACAGGAGCACAAACAACAAAATAGCCACAATCCCGGATTTGAGAGCTGTGGCTATCGATTTACGAATCATCACCAAAAAGGTGGCGGTTGTTCAAACATTGTAAAGCCGTTTATGTTGTTGAAACAGATGCTTCTGATGATGACGCTGCTGGTGGAACCTTCCGTTTTTCTTTCCAAAGCCAGAACAAGGCGCCATAACTGCCGGTCCAGAGGTAGGCCAGAATGATTTTCATGGCGGCGTCGGCGGTTTGGGGCGGAATATGCAGCGCATCGGTCAGACTGCCCAAACAATGGCATGGCTCGTGGTAACCGACCCAGAGCAAGCCGAACCGGTAAACAATAAAATTTGAGGTCAACCAGGCAATCAACCCGGCTTGTAACCACAACCGCCGGCCAAAGAAACAAACCAGCGCAACAGCCAGTTCAAGAACTCCAACCACCCAAAAGACGTATCGGAATGGAACCGCCAGAATGGGATCGGAATTTTGCAGGATACGGGCGCTGCCGCCAGCGCTGATAAACTTGGCAATGGCCGTGACCAGCAACAATGTCCCTGCTGAATATACAAAAATGATTAACTTTCGCTGCACATTTTCCCCTATTAGGAACAAACTATCTCCGATGCCTTAAATGATAAACCACAAAGAAGACAAGGGGCGACACCATTACAAATATAAGCAAGCCGAGAATAATCTTGCGCCGGTCGGGTTTTTCCGTGCCCGCCTTGATTCTATATTCTTTCATAACCGCCTCCAGGGTTTTTCCTGGCGGCATCCCTATTTTTGCTCCGAGATAATCTGCCAATTCCCTTTCAGCATAAGCCATTTGTTCCTCATTCTTTGATTGTCGCGCCAGGCGCAGATTGACCCACAGTTGAGCATTCGTCTCGTGGTCAGCCAGTTTTTGTTTATAATCATCCAACATTCCCTCGTAAATTTTGCGCATATTGGAGGGAAGTGCGGGGTTGTCCAATTCGCGTTCATAATGCGCTATGTCCAATTTCAAGGATTGTTCTATGGGATCAGGCCTATTTGTCATGAACCCGGTCCTTGGATTGGAGCGTATGGTCTCAATAAAAAGTTTGTTACTTTGAACCTGCGCTTGGTGGTCAGCCCATTGTCTTTTGAACCGCGCCAGCGAATTTTCAAGAAACTGGCGGCTGTTTGCATCAAGACCCGGCCTTTGTAAATCCAGCCTGACGCCATTAATTTTCTGTAAAAGCCAGACTTCCATGGTATCGTGCGGAACAGTGTTGGACGCTGGCGCTCCCCCATTAATATCAACACTTGGAATGTCATAATTACTGTTAACCTGAAACGGGTTGGGTGGAGCAGGCAGGGTTGCTTTAATCATTACTGGAGGTTGAGGCCTGTTGGTTGCCGAATCGGCGCGAACGCTTACATTAGCCGCGCTGACCAGACACAAAACCACCACCGCAGCGCTCAACCCCCTCAAGCTGACTAGGAAAATACGCAACCAACTCATAATTTACGCATCCACTATTCAGCCTTTTGATGGATTGCAGCCATTACAACAGTTCGTCCAAGATTGGTATGCGGCTGCGCAAGTGTTGTTGTATGCTGTAACCCCAGATTTATAGACTGCGTTAAAGGTGTTTTGCGCATTTTGGACACAAGTTTGTTCGGTAAGCGCATGTGTTGTATACGCCGCCTGTAACGCATTAGTTGCAGTCGTGACCGTCGAATTCCAGGTATTCCAATTATTTCCAGTCGGCGTGGCTGGCGGAACATTGGCCTGCTGATTATAAGCGGCCTGCGCATTATTATCTGTAGCTGTTTGGGTGGCATTGGCTGTTGCAACGCACGCGTTATATTGTGAGTCGCTGGTGCTGTTACAACCGCAGAGGGAAACATCTTTGTTCCATTCCTCCGCGGCCACACTGGTGGTATATTGGTATATATTCCAGGCAAGCGTTTGATTGTATTGGTATGTTGCGTTGGCCACATCAATGGTATATTCCTGCTGTGCGTAGGAAACCCAGTCATCATGGCTTTGGGTGACACCGCACATAATTTGATCATGATTGTTTTGTGCATCAGCAGGACCTACTGAATTAACATAAGCCGTGTACGCACTAAGGCAGTTATTGTTATAAGTTTTCTCACAGCCATCCACGCAACAATTGCCGGGATTTTGGCTGCAATCTGCATCCAACTCACAATTCGCACATGTGGTTCCTGCCTGGGCTCCGCAAAGTGGAGCGGTGTAATTATCGGACATGATTCCGGACTGTACATATGTGGCATTAGCTGTGCCGGAACCATTGATAAAGGCGGCATTGGCCTGCCTGTCATTCTGATTTTGAGTAGCCGTTGCGTTGGCAACGCTCTGGTTATAAGTGTTCTGTGCGTCGTTTGCACATTTTGTTGCTTGATCCTCGGCGGTTGCCTCGGAGTAAATACACGCCGCGCCGGCTTGGCAGACACATTGAGTGTTCGTTCCGCACGCAACCACTGCTTGATTGTAAGTATCGACCGCTGTTTTAGTGGCCGCGACGTCCGCACTGCCACAAGAGCCAATATCGTTAAACACTTGTGGGTTTCCGACGAACGTATAAAATGTATTAAGAGCCGTTTGTTGAGCGAGAGCTTGAGCTATGGCGTCCTGGTTGACCGTATTCGTGTACGTGTTTTGGGCGTTCCAATAACTTGCAACATAGGTGTTATAAGCCAGATTGTCCCTGTTTTGCTGGTCAGTGGAACATTGTGCCATGGCGGCGGTGTAAGTACTGCCACAATCAGCCTGTGTTGACATTGGAGTTATGCAAGAAGCGCCAAAAATAATTATTGCCGTGCAATACCTGTTCCATTTTTTCACTTTCATATGACTCCTTTCTTGTTTTACAACTGTTTTTATGTTCTTGTTTGACGACGGGCAATCATCTTTCCGAAGTGTTTTTTATTGTTTCACCCTGCCACGGGAAGGCTGACAACATTGTTCCATAGACCGCCGCAGCGTCGCTTGCAGGTAGAAGGCTTTGTATTTCAAGAGCCGAGTTTGTCCTGCGGGTCATGCGTGCGGTGTGGTGTAAGTAAGGAACCATCCATTTTACCGTCTCGTTATTGTCAGAAATTGCTCGCCCGGTCTTCATTGATTTTACATGGCTATTGAAATGTTGCGAACGCGGTATTAAAATGAAAATGAACAATCATTTTCAGACATTTTGAATCATTTGCGGACATTTGCGGACTAAGCGGGGTTAAACGTGGGCGGTTGCTGGGAGGGACAGATGCCCCATCGATGTTTGTATTTGCGGGTGAAGTTGGTGGGCTGCCGGTAACCCAGACAGGACGCCGTTTCTTTGATGGAGGAACCAGCGCTCAATAATTCAAGGGCGTGGCGCTGGCGCTGTTCGGCCAGCCAAGCCTTGGTGTTTTTGCCCAGTTGCTTGAGGAAGTGCCGGTGCAATGTCCGCACTGAGACGCCGCATTTCTTCGCCAGTGCAGCCGCGGACCAGTTTGCCTCTTGAGCCAGTTTCGGCCAGTTCTGAATGTGATGCAAGTGAGTGTTCATAGGATTGCCTTTTCTTCCTTTAAGGTGGTTTCAAATGATCGGGACAATTGCTTTAAGAGGGTGATGGTTGACCTGCAGTGGGGACAGGGGATTTTTTGGCCCAGCGCATGGGTTGGAAATTCGACGTGTCCGCCGCATAAGACGCAGATCATTTTCAGGTTTTCGTCCGGCTTACTTAGGGTGATGGCCGCCCGACAGTGCGGACAGGAAATTTGTTGGCCCAGAGCATTCGGGAGAAAGGTAATGTGTCCGCCGCAGTGAGCGCAGGCGGTTTTTAAGTAGCCCTTGGAATCTTCTCTCCACAGCCACAGCAGTGCCATCAAACTTCCACTCAGCAGGTAAATGGACACGGTTATTACAATCAGCCAGGCCGTGTTGGAGGAGATGCCAAACGTGCTGGCCGGGCTGGCCAGATATGCACCCGGGCCACGGTAATTGCCTCGCTGAAGGAAGCCGATTTGATACACACAGAAATTCGTCGCCAACCACAATATGAGAATTAACTTCAACCAAACACCTTTGCCAAACAGGCAAACCAATGCCATTCCCAGCGCAATTGCGCCGACAATCCAAAAAAGGGTTCGCACGGAAATCATGAAGAGGGGATCTTGCGGCTGGACCAGACCGGCACTCCCAAGATTTCCGAGGAAAAGCATCAAGGCCGTGGCAAACAAGCATGTCCCCGCTGAATCCGTAAACGCATTTATTAGTTTTCTATCCATCGATCAGTTGCAATCACCATCAGTTGTTCGGACACAGTCTAACGATTAGCCGACAGAAATCGTGCAAACTGCCGGGCGCGATCCCGCTCGGAAGCTACGGAGTTTGGTATGTGTCCGGCGCCGGCCGAAAAAAAGAGCGTAACTGATGTTCCAAGTGCGGCTGCCTGATTTTGATATCTCGACAGCCGGGCGAATTGCCCATAATCATCATTCCCGGCAATAACCAATATTTTTTTGTTTTGCAATCTCGACAGGTCAGGCAGAGTAGTCGGGCTGAATAGAATGGCACCTCTCCATAATTCGGGGTTTTCCGAAATGAGTTCGCTGGCGAAAGCGGTTGCTGTACTGGATTCATATAGATAAACACGTTTGCCATCCACATTTGGATTTTTCGCCAGCACCTCGCGGAGAGCTGCCACGCAGGACTCGTCAACGATGGCGAAGTAATACCCTTCATTCACAGCGATTTGATTGTACGGACACCAGTTCCAAAATTGCTTGGTGATGATGAGGGGATATTTCCCCCCGACAGAAACCTGCGCTGGCTGCCACAAGTAGTAAGTCTTCGCACCCCCCGACGCGTTCGTGACCGCACCAATGAGGGGGGCAGTGATTTTGACCCAAGCCGACTCGCGGGTTGAACTGTCAACCACACAACGGATCGTTTTAGATTTGATGTCGTATTCCCATATGCTGGGGAGTTCACCATTCTCACTGCCCGTAAAAAATATGTGATCACCGCTTAAAGAAAAATTCTCAATCCAGCCTTTCCAGGGCACAAGAATCGGAGCCAGGTTGGGTTTGGTCTGTATACAAAGATCCGGCCAATGTCCACGGTCGTTCGACCAGTTCACGTAGGCGTATCTCGGACCACCGTCAATCCACTTCACATTCGAAACGAAATCATGTTGTTGATTTCCAATTCTTTCAGTATCTGCAATTCCTTTGGAGCCTGGAGAAAAGCGAATGACAAATTGTCCATTTTCATGACTGCAATTAAGTAAAAATTCACCGGACGACTTGTCATAGGCAAATCCAACCAGTGTATCGGTTGTTGCCTCCCATATTTTTTGGGGCTGTCCCCCGGCAAAGTCTAATAGCCAGATGGCACCAGCCTCCCGCCAGGCCACCGAATGCTCCGAAATGGCAGTCAAGTCTTCCAAATTGGCAGCCACTTTTTCAAAGTGCCTTTTGTATTCCCAACCGTTTTTGCCCTGCCTTACAACGACGCGCACATCCGTGTGCGTCGAGCAAGCGAAGGAGTCGGCGTTGAGCCAGGCAAACTGGTAAAGATCTTGATCCGCTCCAATTTGAGCCAATTGTTCTCCATTGGTGCCGTCGAAAATCAGTATGAATTCCTTGTCTTGGTTGTTGTCGGGCCAGGCACAGGCGAACAGGCTGTCATCCGGAGACCATCCCAACATCGTAAAACGCTGCCAGCGGAGTCTGTTTTCAATTTTTTCACACAACAAACGGGGCTTCCCACCATCGGTATTGCAAAAATAAATGCCGACACCACGTTCCGTATCCTGACAAAAAACCAATCGCGTATTGGCATGATTTGGAATCAAATCCTGTTTAAACCGCGTTATGGCAGTGAGCGTATCAGCGACTTTTTGCGCGCCGAAATACCCGGTTGCGAAGACACATAGCCGCCAGCTAATCACAAAAAACGAGACGCCGGTCATTATCCAAACGGCGGATGGTCTGACAGTAAAGTGTTTAGACAGGCTGATCATGGGCTGGTTTAAGCTCCAGTTCATTTTTGAAAATCATTGAGGCGGCCACGGTGGGGGTTGACCAATCGCAGCGGGGCGGGTCTGAGGCGGCACATAATTCAAATGCCATGAAAAACTCCACAGACTCTCCAGGGATACCCGTTCCGCGTGCCCGTCCATAAAAGAGAGATTGATGAATCCTGGAAGCGGCTCGGTACCCACCATGTTTCTGGGTACATTTCCGGGCAAAATACCGTGTCGCGCAATGGTGATGCGTCCCATGTCCGGTGTAACCGCACCTCTCGTCAAATCAATTGCCGGACCCGATTGCTCGTAGGGCCAGACATCTGCCCAGATGGAATCGCAGAAAAATGGAGTCGTGGAAGGTTTTTGCACAGCGGAAAACTTTTTGAAAAATAATCCGCCGGAGTCCGGCAAGCCTGTGTAAAGCCAGCCATTCATCGCATAGCTGCCCGAATACGTCTTATTCGGATCCACCAAAGATTGGAAACTCCAGGCGCTGTTCATGTCCTTGGCATACCACCAGGTGCCGGGGGCGACTTCCGGTGCCAGCGGACAAAGCCGAAGCGCGTCCACGTTGGCGTAATCGTGGCTTATTAGCGATAGCCAGATGTCGCCAGCTCTTGGTTTGCCCAAGTCGTCCGTGTAGGCAACCGTTTTATCAAAATCGTGCGAATACAACGTGCCTGCGAGGGCCAGTTGACGGAGATTATTCACGCACTGAATATCAATGGCCTTTCGTTT
>Ga0208455_1000948_pt1 | contig 10135 bp, 20 predicted proteins | sample June2015DPH_4_50_FD_184690 | JGI IMG/M metagenome (GOLD analysis project Ga0208455, IMG submission 184690) | Peatland microbial communities from SPRUCE experiment site at the Marcell Experimental Forest, Minnesota, USA - June2015DPH_4_40... | ecosystem: Environmental > Terrestrial > Soil >... | reverse complement strand
CGCATAAATCTGGCAGCGATCCTCATACCTTATTCGCCGGTACTTGCTCATCGGCAACCTCTCGCAATCTCAAGAGGTTACCCCTTCGTCGCCTCACTCAATTATGCACTGGCTACTTGAATCCGCGCATCAATGCATTTACCAATTAGCAGGAAACATTACTTACATCCGTTGTTGCCGGGCGGTTGCTTGCGGGCACGTCCGGAGAAATGGAAGCAAGTGGGTAGTGCCGTGGACCGGTTTTACAGTCAGCAAAACATCGAACTTTATCGAAAGCTATTCGATCGAGCCACCGACGAGCCGCAGCGGCGGCTGCTATTTAACATGTTGGCGGCGCAAGCTCATACCATGGCCGAGAACGAACCATTGAGAGTTCACGTCGAGCCGCGCGGAGATAAATACATTTGGGAGCTTCGCCGCGACGGCCATCTTCGGCCGGTCAAGTTTTCCGCGCCTATTTACTCGTCTGAAGAAGTGGCCAGAGCTTCCGGAAACGAAGTACGGAAGAGTTTTTTGGCGCGTTTGGCCGCTAGACGGCCGAGAGCAAAACAATATACGAATGCTACCGGCGTTAGTAAGTGGCCGACACGTCCGACAACCACTCCCCTTCCGCGGCCCGACCAAGCCACCACGGGCCAATAAACCTTCCAAAATCCGTGACCTGAATTTTGAAGCATCCGTCCGATCGAGGCTGCGTATTTAAACGACCTCGTACCCATTGCTCCTCTGCTGGCGCTGCAAACCGATCTCTTCTTCAAGAAATTTTGCAATACCAGCCTCATTAAGAAGTATTTCGCGCTTACCTTTCTTCTTAGCCCTCTCACGTTCCACTTCATTTGTGATTTCGAAAAGTCTTTTTACAAATTCCCAGTTAGACGGCTCCCTCCTTTGTGCTGCCTCCAAATATTTATTTGCTGCGGAATAATAGCCGCGTACCCAGTGATGAAATGCATGGTGCGCGACCTCTGGCGTGATCTGATCGCCCTGCATAAAAAACCCAACTTGTTCAAAGAAATCGAGAATGTCGTTTATTTCAGAAGAAACATACTCATCGCTAGCCAATCGCGCATGATCGTCCTTTAACGCTTTAGCCGCTTTGGACCGTGTTCCTCTCATCTCCTCGCCATCGAATTTCTCGTCGAACTTGATCATCCACGTCGGGTCGTATGTTCGCCGCCAGTACTCAGCGGCCATTTGGAATCCAAGGAGGACTACCCAAAGAACTAAAACGACCCCGACAATTGCACGACTCAGACTGATTTCCCTTGAAACACTAGAAATTGCCAACCCGGCAAGGGCTACAGTGCCCGCAAACAGAACCGGTGAGCCTGATGCCGCCAGCCTCCGCAGCCGATATAACCACAACCCCATGTGAACCTCCTGCTCCGGGGCCGCGCGCTCAAACTATTTCTTCCCCGCCCGATACAGCTCCCAATCGTGCAGCACCATTTCCATACGGCTTTCGATATCCGCCTCAACCCGAGCGATCGCCGCAGGGCCTTCGAGATACTCGCCCAGGAAAGCGGCATTCACCGACGCTAGCCACGTTGGTGGCTGGTCTATCCTGTCCTGGCGCACGACAGCACCACGAAGGGCGGTGCCGATCTCCAGCGACCAGCCCTCGCACATGCCGCGTCCCCAGCGGCTCCATTGGCCTCTCTCTCCCATGGAGAACGAATAGAGAACTTCGCTCCGCGCGAGTCAACCGCACGAGGTATGGAGTGGCGCCGCGGTCGGCACCCCCAAGTATCGTTTGTGCCCGGGTCCCCGCACTCAAACCGCGCTAGTAATGTTCCTTCGGTGTTCCCAAAGAACGAATCGGGGTTGGTTTCGGGGCGCGGCATCGCGGATTAAGAAAGGGTGATTGGCCGTCACCGGCGGGGCCCACAACCAACGCCCGTCCGTGGCTCAACAGAGCCCTACGGGCGGTTCAAACCCTCCAGAATCCGTGACGCAGAATTCCGCCACCACTTCCGCCTCGATCGTTTCCGCCTCCGCCTCATCCACAACCGCAACCTCCGCCCGCACCATCATCATCGAGCCGGCCGCCGGTTATGACGACTCCTGGATATGGGCTTCAAGGAACCAGAGCGACTTGTCGAGGGCGCGGGAAAAGGCAGTCAAAATATCTACCGTATCGGCATCGCCCGCTTCGCTCGATTCGTCGATGGCCGCCCGGGTCGCATTGGCGACTTTTCCGTAGCGCTCGATCAAGGCGTTCAAGTGATCCTTCGTCTTGTAGATGTCCGTCGGATAGGGCGCGAGTGTGGTCGCCTTGCCGACGGCCTGGGTGGTGCCGAGCGCGGTGCCGCCGAGCTGGACGATGCGCTCGGCCACAGTATCGACATGGCTATCGACTTCGGTCCGGAAAGAGTCAATCATCTCGTGAACGGCAATGAACTGCGGCCCCTTCACGTTCCAGTGCGCTTGCTTGGTCAGGAGCGCCAGATCGATCGCGTCCGCAAGCCGCGCATTGAGGAGCTTAACGATGACAGTCTTGGTGTTCGACGCCAAATCGTTCTGGGTCTGGTGGGCTGGCACGATCGCACCTCCTTCATGGTCTTGAACTCGAGCGTGAACCGATACCGCGACAGAGTCGAGAAAAATTGCGGACACCCCACGGCGCAATCCCTCGGGTATTGCACCACGGACACGACCCGGATAGTCTTACTACGTGGCCCGTTCACCTCTGGCCGCAAATTCTCGCTAGCCCCGGCGTAATGGCTGGGGCTTTTTTTGCCGGCCTATCGGCCGCTCCTACAACCAATCCCCTGCTGTGGCTCAACCAACCCGCGGCACACCACCAAACCTTCCAAAATCCGTGACGTGCGGGCGAAGAAAATACCCAACCGAATTGGGATCATTGCCTATCTGTTCAACATTTTGCATGGTCGCTCAACCGAACGAAACCCCAAGCTTGTTTTCGGTTCGCCAAATCACACGACATGGTCGGCTCGAACGAGCGCGGTCAAAAGAGAGAGCAAACGAATTTGGGATACCGACAGAAGATGGCACGTGTACGCATGCGCCCACGTTCGTCAGATTGAGGACGGTGCAGTCGAAGACAGACGAGTGATTATTCAAAATGATCTTAGCGCCCTTCAATGCGCGCGTGCGCTGAACGCGTCGTTTATCTTGCACGGTAGCCTCCTGCACTCTGGTGCAAGATGTGACGGCCCCGTTACGCTTTTGCTACAATGGTACGGATTTGTGTGGGGTAAGCTGCAACGGTTCGTTAAGGACACGTACTGTCTCGCCCCTCCTTTCCCCTTCCAAAATCCGTAACGTAAATTTCATCGCGTCGGCGCCCATCATGTCCGAGTGATACTCGGATGATCAGACGGTGGGGTGCGCGGAACGTGATCGTCTAGCTTAGCTAGGCCGCCTTGGTGTGTGGTGCAGTGTGGTTATGGGGCACTATGCACGATAGCTCGTGACCGCAGTTTGCGCAGACGAATATCTCGCGATCCAAATCAAATCCTTCGTCGCCGGGTTTGATTAGCTTGAGCTGTAGTTCGCCACCGCAGAGCTCGCAATGCGACGAGGGCGGCGGCTGAACGAGGGTGCGCATATTATTTCCTTTCGTCCGACATGCTTCGCAGCGAGGGAACGGGACGCTCGAAAGGGTCCCGATTGAAAGGTTGGATTGAAAGCCAGAACGCTTTGATTTGGCGTCTCGACCGCAATTACGCTGCGCCTTTACCGCGACAGAGTCGAGAAAAATTGCGGACACCCCACGGCTCAACCAAGGCCTGCCGGGGGTTCAAACCTTCCAAAATCCGTGACGTGGATTCACAAGAAAAAGCGGCCAAGACCGGAACCACGAAGGTTCGGTCAAGACCGCCGGCTCAGGTCGCCATCTTGCTATTGCTTTCGAGCCGAGCGTGAACCGTAAGCGCCCTAACGCAAGCGGTGTTGATCTAAATCAATGGTCCCCTCTACCCCTGCATCGGCGGCGCACTCATCATCCAAGCCAGTAGCAGCGATTTTGACCGCTATTAAATTCTCGGTACATCCTTGCGCTTTGGTCGCGGTACCACAAATACATAAAGTACTGCCGGACACTGGCCCGACCAAACCTCACACCCGTTGTGTTTCCGGAGGTTTATGCGTTCAGCGCCAAGTGACCGGCACTAACGGGGAGGCCCTGACCTTCGGTCGGGGTCTCTTTTTGTTTAGCCCCTTCTCCCCTTCCAAAATCCGTGACGTGAATTTCATTGTTTTGGTGCAGCGGATAGGGCGCAATCTGCATTGTCAGGCCGAGTTCGCAAGGCTATCGTAAAAAACCTCAACAGCGGAGATTGCTAGATGGCTAAGGGCACGGTGAAGTGGTTCAATTCCCTAAAAGGGTATGGATTTATTCAGCCGCAGGCCGGCGGAAAAGATGTGTTTGTCCATATCTCCGCTGTCGAGAGAGCTGGCCTCACCGGTCTCAATGAGGGGCAAGTCGTCGAATACGAGGAAGTCGCAAACAAGGGCAAAACATCGGCAGAGAATCTCAAGGTTCAACGCTGATCTTGCGGCGACCGTCATCGCAGTGTGGACCAAGTAAAGACCTCGTTTCACTGTTGCGCCCAGCGATATCGATGCATCGGGAGAAGCAACAATGACAGTCGACGAATCCAAGGCCCTCAATAAGGGCGCCCAGGTTTATTGGAGGGGCGATGCCACTGATAGTGGCATTATCACCGAAACGAGCTGGGATGCGGTTACTATCGCCTGGAACAATGGGCAGTCAGTGTACCACGGAGACATGCGCGAAATTCAGCAAACACCGACAAAGCCGCACGCCGTGTGACGCCAACCGAACCAACGTCACTCCGCCCCTCAACCAAGCCACGGCACACCACCAAACCTTCCAAAATCCGCGACCTCAAGTTCTCAATAAGAGCTCAAGCAGCGTCTTTGGGCCGCGTTCGAGCCAAATAGGCTATTGCCGTTCGACGGGCGTCGCCTTGGTCGAACCGTGCTCCTTCATGTTCAAGCGCTCCGTCATCTCGCACAAAAAACCTATAGGTCTCCCCCGTTCGACGGCACCTGACAAAAATATACGGGTGTTTGTAGCTCGTGACTTCGAACATTTTTCTCACCGTTATTTTGCCTATGGTTTCGCCGAATTGCGATCCAGATTGTTTAAAATTGTATTAATTTCGCAAAGCGCGCCCGGTTTGCCACCTCGACCCGTACCGTTCTCATTGAGTCAGCAGCAGTGACCACAAGCGCGACCTCAACGCAGTAGCGCCCGGCATTGCGCCACAACCACGATCAGGATAGTTTCGCGACGCGGCTGAATAGCGGCAGCCGCTGCATCTCGACGCTCCTTAGCCCCGGGCCCCTTCCGGGGCTTTTTTCTGCCTGCCGGGGCCGCCCCCTCAACCAATCCCCTTCCCCGGCTCAACAGAGCCCTACACCGGGCTCAAAGCCTCCAAAATCCGTGACACGTCCGCGCCTGTCGTTGAATTATCGTCGAAGTCAGGAGAAGGTATGCGGCGCTGCACAGCTTGTGCGGAGCAGTGCAATTGGACATTCTGCACCCGCGAGCACCGAAGGCGCGTGATACTCGCTACGCAAGGAACACGTCAATGGCAGGCGACAAAAAAGATTATCAATCTGTTTTGGGCGTTCTTGTAGATTATGGAACTTTGCCAACCATCATTAATAGGCTCAACAGGGTGCTGATCGCAACCGAAGATCCTGATCTTAAGAAATTAATTGAGCCTGTGGTCGCCCGCGTCGACAAAGCGCTGCGAGACCTACCTGGTGGCAAAAAGAATGCGAGAGTTTCTCTTCGCCAGCAGCTCACAGTGGAGCCGTTCAAGTCGGTCGTTGAATATTGCCAGAAATGCATCGGCTCAGCGAAACCGCAATGGCAAATCATCGCCGAGCGCCACGGGTGGGGTCCCAAGAGTCAATGACCGGCATCGCCGGCCTCACGGCCGCGGCCGCCCCCGCAACCAATCCCCTTCCACCGCTCAACCAAGCCCCGCGGCAGGGTCAAATCCTCCCAAAATGTTATAATGGGAGCGCAGACTGCGGCCTTCTAATCATGAATCTTCTTCAAAGAGCAGTAGCAAAAGCCCGACATCCTTTCGACCGATGGGAGCGTTTCTATGTCTTCCCCGACCAGTGGGGCATGACTAAGCCGCAAGAACAGCATCGTTTTGAGGAGTGCAATAAGATAATCGAAAGTCTTGGCACATTCAAAACAATAGTGGAGATAGGAAGCGCGGAAGGGTATCAAACAGAATGGCTCTCAGCACTGGGAGAGGTACATGGCATAGAGCCTTCCTACAAAGCTATTAAAAGGGCACAGCAAAGAATTTCAGATGCGACATTCGAACAGGGAGTATTTCCAGACTGTCCTGTACGGAAAGCAGACTTAGTCTGCGCATTTGAAGTGCTGTACTACCTCTCGGACGTTCGGAAGGCTATTGAGTGGCTGAGCGCCTCTGCTCCTGTCCGAATCATCAGCTATCACCTCGTGGAGAAAAACGCCAACAGGATAGAACCGTTTCTTCCTTCCTGCCAAAAACAAATTATTGCATACGGACACGAGATGTGGGTCGTGGCGCATTGGTGAAGTTCCAGAGTGCGAACAATCTTCCAGCGACCGAATTCTTCGGGCCACTCACTAGAGCCGCAATCGCCGGCATCTCGACAACTACCGCCCAGTAGCGCCCGGCATTGCACCCTGGTCGCAACGCGCATAGTCTTTTTACTAAGCTGGTCCCAAATCAGCCAATGTCCCTGCCTGGAAAGCCCCAGGGGTTGCCCCCCACTGGGGTCTTTTTCTTTGTTGGTCAGCCGCCGTTAACCGGCTTCACGGCCGGCCCGACAACCAATCCCCTCCCGCCGCTCAACCAAGCCCCGCCAGACCGCCAAATCTTCCAAAATCCGTGACGTGTATCTCAGGGTGAGCTTCACCTCTTGCGGCGGTGTTTCAAATAGTCATCCAGCGAACTTGCTCCGCTCTCCGCAAGAAGATTCTTTAGTAACAGGTCGCTTCGACGGCCCTCGGCAAATTGCTCACCGAATTCCTTTCTTAGCGTTCCGACCTTGGTGTTTCCATGCTTGCGGCTGATAGTGCCGTCTCGATCGCGATGCCGCTCATCGAGGCCTTTCTTATTCGCCATTTCACCCTCCCAGGCTGACCCTCACCAAACTACCAATTCGTCCCTCAACAACCAATCTTCTTTCCCCGGCTCAACCAAGGCCCGCTTTTCGGCTTTTCGGGGTGTGTCTCTTTCCTTATATCCCCTGATCTAGATCAAATTGCTGGCCACTGCCGAGGCGCATAAAGGCTCATGTGGCTGCCGATATCGACCGCGCCGTACGAGCGCGATCTTGAGCTCGCCGTCGTCGACAAAGACGGCCACCACACCCTCGTCTTTCCCTGTCGTCGGATTCCGGGCGGCTGGATACATGCCGAATTGAAAAAGTGGATCGACGTGAGCCCGACGCACTGGCGCGAATGGGTCGAAGAGCTCTAAATCCGTTTGCGTTCTTTGGGAATTTTCGCCAGCTTCGCCTCTTCCTCGGCTAGCAGACGGGCGATTGATTCGCGCTTCGTCTCGTCGGTCTCTGAGGCAAGCAGCCGTTTATAATGCTCGATGTTGAGCTTAGCGACTTTCTCATCCATCCAATAACGCTATACGCCCGGCAACCGCGCGTCCAGGCCATTCCCGCCTGCAATCAGACGACATCCCGCGGCGCAACCAATCCCCGGCACACCACCAAACCCTCCAAAATCCGTGACGTGAATTCGCTGCCAATCCGAGTGCTACAATAGCTTCAATGACCGACCCTCGGCATACCCCTCATCCAAGCACGACGTTGCCGGTGAGAGCCGCCGCCAAGCGCCTCGACTACGCGCCCGATTACGTCGCGAGGCTCTGCCGAGAAGGTAAGCTCGACTGCATCCAGATCGGCGCTGCATGGTTCGTGCGAAGAGATTCATTGAGGGCTTTTAAAAATACGCGCACATCTGAAAGGGCAGCACGGGGACTCGAATTGTCCCAGTTCAGACGCCAGCAATTACACTCGCTGAGGCCCTCTCCGGCTCGCCCTGCGTCTGCGTTGTTGCCCGCAATGCTTCTCATCATTGGTATTATCGCGTGTATGACGCTTTCGATCTTCCTTCTGACAATTCCTATTCGCTAACGCTCGCGCGCCCTGTTGACGCGCTTCGAGACCTACCACCCGACACCATCGACCACGTCGCCACCGACACCGACGGCCTCACCGCCACCAGCACCAGAACCATCATCATCGAAGCTGCAGCCAGCACGGCAACCGCCTCCTCAACCGAAGCAACCACAAGCGCAAGTTCAACTCAGTAACGTCCGGCATTGTGCCACAGCCTCGATCCGGGTAGTCTTACCGCGCGGCTGACATGACGCAGCCGTTGCATCATCTCTCCTCAGCCCCGGCGGCGTAATGGCTGGGGCTTTTTTTCAGTCTGCCGGCCAGCTCGGCAACCAATTCCCATCCGCGGCTCAGCAGAGCCCCGCCATGCTGTCAAACCCTCCAAAATCCGTGACGTGCCCAGGGCGTGGTAAAGTGCAGTCATCTCCCGACCGCCTCATTTGCAGCCCCCATCTCTCGGTATCGCCGTTCCTGCTTAGCCTTTTGTCTTGCGAGCTAATTCTTCAAGTCGTGCGAGAAGCGTCTTTCCATCGATCAGTTCAAGCCTAGAGGGAATGAAGGGGACGATAAGAGGGTCTTTCCGCAGTAGAGGCGCAAAATCCGAGGTGGTAGTGAGAAAGCCCTTCGAGGCTCCATCTCCGTGCACAACCCCCACTAAGGCTCTCACATCGTCCGCAGTTACTAGGTGGCCCGGTTTGTATGCCTTGACTTGATCGACAACCCGGATACTGCCCAGACCCCTCTTTATCGCAATAACATCGCGACCATAATCGCCGCTGCGCGGCGTAAGCGTTACCTCCTCAAATCCAGACTTATGGTATGCGCCAGCAATTATTTCTTCCCATTTGTCAGCAGGAATTTGGAACGCAATATTTGGGTCGTTTCTCAGAAGATCGATGATGTCAAACCACGGAATTGCGACAGCCTCGATCAACCTTCCTTCGGCTGTCTTATCACCGGGCACTATGACTGATTGCAGCAACAGATCGGATATAGCTGTGATCGACTGCACGTTGCGAGCAATTTCCCCCGCTGAAGCGATAGCCCCGACGCCGACCATCGCGGCGGAAGCCATATGGACTATCGGCGCGGCCGACGCTCCTGCCTTGACACCCACCATCGTTGAGCCTGTCATCTGAGCAATTTCCCCCGCCGAACCCTTGGCCCCCGTACCTCCGCGAGACAACACTTCATTGCGGGTCGTTGAGCCGCAGATAGGACAAGGCTCTCGCTCGTCCGGCTTGAGCGTATGCTCCTCGTCAAGAGCTGTTCCACAACTGCCGCATGTTACGGGCGTCATCCACTGTAAATAGGCCCCATCCTTCGGGAAACAAGCTTACGAAGGCGATGTTTGTAAGCAACCTCTCACCATCCGCGATCGTTGCTCGCCCCCGCAACCAATCCCCTTCTCTTGCACCACGGCCAGGATCCGCGTAGGCTTCTCGCGTGGCACCTCTTCGCACGAGGACCACGAGCATAGCATTCTCAAGCCCCGGGCCCGCTTCCGGGGCTTTTTTCTGCCTGCCGGGGCCCGCTGATGATTGCGAATTTTGTGCATATGCAAAGGCCCGGGCGGGAACAAAACTATAAAATTCTTTTTAAAAGAGACCTAATCCTTTACTGTTTGCTTTAACCGCGGATCGACTTCATCTACCAAGCGATATTTTTGGTAAAAAGTCTCAAGAATATTTCCCTCGGCATGATCCTCTTCTTGATCCCTGAGGTGGTCTCGGTTATCTGAACAGATTTTCCGCGTCGATAAGTGGAGCGTCTGCCGGGGTTAGGCTGCCGTGCGGAGGGGCAGCGGAGTGAAGTAAGCTTGATCTGGTGTCATGCCGTCAAGGCTCGAGTGTGGCCTCCGGCCGTTATAAAAGTTGAAGTATCGGCCGATCGAAGCGCGGGCCTCGCTGACGCTGTCGTAGGCTCGCAGATACACCTCCTCGTATTTGACGCTGCGCCACAGCCGCTCGACGAAGACATTGTCCCGCCA
>Ga0208455_1000946_pt1 | contig 10144 bp, 8 predicted proteins | sample June2015DPH_4_50_FD_184690 | JGI IMG/M metagenome (GOLD analysis project Ga0208455, IMG submission 184690) | Peatland microbial communities from SPRUCE experiment site at the Marcell Experimental Forest, Minnesota, USA - June2015DPH_4_40... | ecosystem: Environmental > Terrestrial > Soil >... | reverse complement strand
CAAGCGCGACCGTGGTCCCGTTCAAGGCGATAACAACGACGAGCATGATTCGCTGCTTCACAGAGGCCCGTCTCTTCGCTCTACAGCCATGTCGACCTCCCCCGGGGTAATCCGAGGGCCACGAGATTATGGTTCACCGGGCACAGAGTCTATCGAGGCCGCCCATGTCGCTTACGGGTCATTCACGACCGATGCATTCAGTACCCGTGCCGATCAATGTCCGTTGTTACTCCAATAGCGACATTATTGTTCGGCGCAGCGAAGTGACGCTAAGGGCCAAAAGCCGACGTGACCGGCCACTAAGCGTCGAGCTGGCGCTGAGTGCGCTTTATTGCCAAACGCGTGTGATCCCAGGGATGATCCGCGTCGTCTAATGCCTCTCGCAGAACCGACATACTGTAGGCCACCATGAAGCATAGTCGGAAAGGCCTATCTCGCTCGAATAGATTTGTTGAACGAACCATTCGCGCTTGCGTTCCAAGAGCACAACGCAGCAGATCATCGGTGAGCAGCCTGCATAGATAACCGCTTGCTAACGCACCGCAACAGATTTTAATGCCCCGCAACAGATTTCGTTGATGCTTCGCCACAAAACAAGAAGGCATCAACATTTACTTGGTGGATAGACTTTGGGCGCAATCCATCAGTGCGATTTGAGACTCTTTTGCGAATCGCTGACGGTACAATGTAATGGGTGCCGCGCTCCGTAGGCGCCGAGCTGTTCAGGGACACGAAGCGCTTCCGCCGGAAAGTTATCTTCCGCTGGTCGATTCGCTTTTCAAGGACGGCCGGACTCTGCTCGCGGGGACCATTTTCGTTACCGGCTCTGTTTTCATCACATATTGGAAGACAGGCGAAATCCTTGTTCTCTACTGTGCACTGGCGTTCGTTCTTGTCGCCTGTGTGCGTGGAATAGTGATGCATGCGTATGTCCGCGTGCGCTCAACAGTCGCAAGTACAGAAGTCGCCAGACGATGGGAGCATCGTTATCTAGCGGGAGCTTGCGCGTCCGTCGCCCTGCTTGGAATCTGGTGCTACGTCGCCTTTGCGCGGACCTCTGATCCGTTTGCCCATCTCGTCAGTTTTTCAATGACGATTGCTTATGCGACGGGAATCTTCGGACGAAACTTTGCAAACGCCCGATTTGTGATCCTGCAAATTTTATGTGCGTGGGCGCCGATGACAGCCGCGCTCGTGCTTTACGGAAATCTGTTTCATTGGATTTTCGCTGCCCTTCTTGCGCCGTCCTTTATCGCGATGAAATTCATCGCGGAAAGATTGCGTCGCACGCTGCTCGATGCAGTGATCTCATCGCGCGACATGTCGTTGCTCGCAAAGCGATTCGACACCGCACTAAACAACATGCCCCACGGCTTGTGTATGTTCGATTCCGAGCATTACATCGTTGTCTCAAATCAAAAGCTGAATCAGCAAATGGGATTGTCGCCTGATTTTGAGCTGAAAGGCTCAACTGTGCGCGACTTGGTTGAAAGCGTTGTCAAGACAGGTCTGATTTCCGATCTCAACGGGCAGGGCCTGATCGACCGCCTGGACGCCCGGCTTTCGGGTAGCGACGATGGCGCTTTTCGTGTGGACATGCTGAACAGGCGAACGCTTGTGTTCAATGTCCAGCCCATGGAAAACGGCGGAATGGTTGTTCTTGTGGAGGATATCACCGAGCGAAAGATTGCCGAAGCCAAGATCAACCATCTGGCACGATTTGACGCTCTGACCGGCCTCCCCAATCGCACCGTTTTGCTTGACCGTATGGAGCGTGCCCTTAGCGAATGGCGGCCCGACAACATGTGCGCTATTCACTTCGTTGATCTCGACCAATTCAAGCAGGTCAACGACACCTTGGGGCACACAAGGGGCGATATGCTTCTAAAGGCTATCGCTGAGCGACTGCAAACCTCTATCCGGGACGCCGATGTCATTGCGCGCTTCGGTGGTGACGAGTTTGTGATTTTGCAGGCGCCGATCAAGTCCCTCGATGAGGCGGAAGCTCTCGCCACACGCGCTCTGAACGCTCTCGCGGGCACCTACGATCTGGACGGACACAAGGTCGTCGTGACCGCCAGCATGGGGATTGCGGTTGCGAAAAACCCGATTGATCCGGACCAATTTTTGCGAAACGCCGATATGGCTCTGTATCGGGCGAAATCCGAGGGCCGTGGTACGTGGCGCTGGTTCGAGGCGAAAATGGAGGCCACCGCCCAAGCGCGCAGAACTCTCGAACTTGATTTGCGCAATGCGTTGGAGAGCGAGGCATTCGAACTCTACTATCAGCCGCTCTTTAATCTGAAAACTCGACGAATCCTGGCGTGTGAGGCGCTGCTGCGGTGGCCTCACCGTGAACGCGGAATGATCTCCCCAGGAGAGTTCATGCTCGTTGCCGAAGAAATGGGACTCATCGTCGAAATCGGCAACCAGGTGCTGTACAGGGCCTGTCTGGAATGCCGACGGTGGCCGGGCGATACTGCCGTTGCGGTCAACCTCTCATTGATCCAGTTCGACCGTTCCAATGTTCCTGCGGTTGTTCGAGAGACGCTTGCCGCCACGAATCTTCCGGCCCACCGGCTCGAAATTGAGATCACCGAATCGACTCTGCTTCGGGACACGAAAAGGACCCGCGCCGATCTGAATCAGCTAGCGGAGTTGGGGGTGAAAATCTCGTTGGACGATTTTGGCACCGGCTATTCAAGCCTCAGTTCCTTGCATAGCCTTCCGCTGCACAAGGTGAAGATCGACCAGTCGTTCCTGCAGGGCCTTGGCAACGACGAGCGCAGGGTCACCTTGCTGCGCGGTATCACGCGGCTGAGCGCGCAACTGGGACTGCGCGTGGTAGTCGAGGGCGTCGAGACCGAGGAGCAGCTCGCATTGCTCGCCGCCGAGGACAGTATCGACGAAGTTCAAGGGTACTTGCTCGGTAGGCCCATGCCAGCATCCGACTTACGTAGGCTACTTTACGCCACTTACGTTGCTCCTGCTCAGACGCCCTCGTGGCCGGCAAACCTCCGGCACGACGCAGCGTGAGGCTTTAGCGTGTCGTTGCGGCCTGCATGCCGGCCGGCCTGGTCAAGGGCGAGGGGTTCAGGCCCGACAACGGGCAGAAAAGAGTTTCAGACAGGAAAAGCGCACACGGGATGGTCGAACGGCGATGATCGAATATCAAGCTCCAGCCCTCGCCGCTTCCCTCGCTTTATGTGCGCCGAGTACAACTATCTTAACAAGAGACGGGCGGTCGTTCTCGACAGTTATCTTGTCTCGCTAGTGTCAAGGGCAAGTTCTTCCAAGCCCGCATGGATACGACAAAAGACGCGCGCACGGCAGAAGATAAACGCCATTTCCTGCAGTCTTGGATCGCCGCCTGGATTCCCGTTTTGTGGCCGTCGCATTGATCTGGCGACGTCCGAAATGGGTCATTCGCGACAGATTCACGATGTTCGCGCAAGGTCCGCTTGTCCCCCGAAACCGGACATATCGCTGCATCGCGGCGAAGCGACGCCTCGATGAAGCTAAATGAGTTCAGGGCCGGACGCACATTATTTGAGGTCGTGCCGCGCCAAGGGTTTCGCGAAAATAGCAACTTCAACTTCGCTGCCAGTGGAGCTTGAGCCGATGACCTTGATCTTCATCGTAAGCTTCTTCGGTGAATAGCCTCCGTACCAACCCTCCGTGCCTTGAAATCCATCGATATTCGCAAGAGCGATCGCGTCAGGGTCGGCAAACCACAGCAACTTCGGGTCGGCTGATTGGAAGACGGCCTTCAGCGTCTCGCCGATTTGTCTAGCTTTTTCCAGCGAGGCGGACGCCTCTGTTCCCAATTCGGAGGCAATGCAGCGATACTCATAACGACGGCCTTCGCCGTGTTTATAGACGTAGCAATGATCCGTCACGCCGGGAATTGCTTGAGTGCCTGCCCACGCGGGATCGCCTCTTAGGTCGCCCCCAGGCTTGCCCTTCAATTTTGAGAAACTGCTCGAGCGCGCCTGAAGAATTTTCTGAATTGAGCCGCACACGTCGTCGACACAATCCGCAAACGCCGGGGCGGAGAACAGCAGCGTAACGGTAAGAAAGAAAATCCGTAGCTTCATAAACCCTCCAGAACCATCGGTGCGGCGAGAGTATAACGTCCACAGTGTGACCTCGTAAGCGCTCCAGCCAAGCACTGATGCGGCCGGAGGATCGTCGCTGCATCGGCGCGCTGCTCCGCTGTGATCCACCTCGCCGTTGATGAACCAGTCGATCGCCACGTCCGAGAGCAAACGCCGTTTCGGCCGGACGTGGCAAGTGCCACGAACGCACCCTGAGGGTTGCGCGGCATCGCGAGCGGCGACGCAAGCGCCATTGCCTTTTCACTGTCGCGGAGCCCGAGCCTGCCATTGAGACCGCCGTCGCAGAAGGCTTGTTGAAACCCGGAGGGGTCAATCGCGTCGTTTTGAGCTTGCAACAAGCACTTCCGCTTTGCCCCCGATTCCGGACATATCGCTGCGTCGCACTAAGCGACGTGAAGGGCCATGAAGAGACTCACGCACTGCAACATGCTCTCCTGTGATTCTTTTTTAGGGTTGCAACTGGAACTCGACCAACTCAGTCGTGTAGATGGGCATGCCCGTGGACTGGCGCTCTTTCTTCACGATAGAGCGCACTGCGGGGGCGTACCAATACGTCACGTAATCCGCGCCGGGAGCGATAGGCGCTTGAGGTGAAACCCAAGTGCCCTTCGCTTCGAGCCTGAACGCGTCGAATTCACCCGCGGGCACCCGCACCTTCTCGTAGCCGAGCACGGCAACGCTCCGTTTGCCACGACCTTCCAGAGTGCCCAAGGTCATGTCATTTACCACGTAATCGTCTACGTAATTCCACTGTTTGCCCACCTCGAGCGGAAAGCTCAGCAACCTGTCGTCAGAATTCTCTTCCTGCGGCGATTTGATGATGTTCAGATCATGGGTCAGCGCCAGCGGTTTCCCATTCTCCGTGCCCTCGATCCCCGTCGGACTCACAGACGTAACCACCCAGGCATACTCCAACTTCGCACCCGATGTTGAGCGCGTTACGAACACCCATCGATCACCGACCTTCACGTCGGGCCTCTCAGTGTCCTTATTCTTGGCCTGCGCTGTTCCGCCAAAATTCGCTCCGTCTAGGTGTACCAAGTCTCTCTGACGTCGCCAGGCCTCACGGGCCTCTGCCTCATGACCGGTTAATGCAAGTCCCGAAGCGAGGATGCCATACACATACGCATAATTCGGATTTATCGCGATCGACCGGCGCGCCCATTCGATCGCCTGATCGTACTGCTGCAGCGCGAGATGGGCCCAACTTTTCGTGGAATACCAAAAAGACAATTCGGGATCGTGCGGACTGAGCCGTATCGCCTTGTCCATAAATTCGATGGCCTTTTCAGGTTGTCGGAGCCAAAAGTATGTGCTGCCTAAGGCCGCAAGGGCGCTTGCGGCGTTAGGGTCCAAAGCGAGCGCACGTTCGTATTCAGCAATCGCATCGTCCAAGCGTCCCTCGGCCTTGAGTATCTGGCCCTTAGCCAAATGAGCAGCCGAGGAGTTCGCATCGACGACGAGCGCGCGTGACGCCAGTTCGTTAGCCCGCTTCAGGTCGGCCTGGGGATCGGCGCTGAGTTTCAGCCAGACCGTAAGATAGAACTTTTCTGCTAACACGGTCAGCGCAAGGACGTTGTTTGGATCGGCGTCGAGCGCCCGATCGCAGAGACGGTATCCCGCTTCCGCTTCCTTACCAGAATATCCGACTTTTCTTGCGGCCGTGACGCACCGCATGGCCAAATCCATGGCGTCGGGGTTGGTGGAATGTGCGCTCCTTTGTGTCTCAGCCTTGAGCAACTCGTAGCCCAAGGTGTGGGCGAGCCGCGCGACGATCTCGTCCTGCATCTGCAGAAGATCGGCCCGGGCAGTATCGAACTGATCCGCCCAAAGATGGGCACCGCTATGGGCATCGATGAGCTGGGCGTTGACCCGCACCCGGTTCTGGTCTCGCCGCACCGAGCCTTCGAGCACGTATCGAACGCCGAGTTCCTTGCCGATCTCCTTGGTGTCGATGTTCTTGCCCTTGTAGGTAAAGGCCGTGTTGCGCGCGATGACAAAGCTGCCGCCGATACGCGACAGATCGGTGGTGAGGTCTTCGGTTATGCCGTCGGCGAAGTAGTCCTGGCTCGGATCGCCCGAGAGATTGGCGAAGGGCAGCACCACGATGGAAAGACGTGCGGCCTCAGCCGGCGCCGGCTTTGCCGGCGCGAGTATTTCCTTCGTGACTGTGCGATACGTCGTCCAATAGCCGGTCAACCCGGCCAGGACAGTGCCTACAGCGGCGGCACCGGCTATAACGCCGCCGATCTTCCTTAACCTCCGGCGCCGAGCGTCCGGCTTTGGCTCCGGCGCGCGGGATGTGGGCACCTCGATTTCCGTTTTGGGGTCTTCCGTGGTCATAAGCTAAATTCGCCCAAAGGGAGACATCCCGGCGCGTAAAGGAGCGGCGCTGTCCTCAGCAGTTGTTGGCGCGGCGGTATCGTTTTTATCCTTCATTTCACAACGGCATCCGAAGGCTAGCGCTCAGGCAGTCCCGCCTTGCGCAACCCTTCTGCGAAGCGTTCGATCTGGCTCTTCAGCTTCGGGTTGGCATTGCGGTAAGGAGCCAGGTATTTTTCCACGGTGTAGCCTGGTAGCCTTTTCTGTAATTCAGCCAAGGCGGCACTAGCTTCGTCAGCGCGCCCGAGCCAGCCATAGGCGCCGGCGAGTCCGAGATAGGGCCAGGGGAGTGCAGGGTTGGACGCGATCGACTTCTCGCACCACTGGATTGCCTGGTCCCACTCCGCCAAATTGAGCTGCGCTCTGCACGCCATGAATTCAAACATGACTCGATGCGGCGTCCGCGGATCGAAGCGCAGCGCCTTCTCGATTGGCTTGATGGCATCCTCGGGTCGCCCCAAAAGAGTCATAATCTCGCCTATCTGGGCATAGGCATCTCCGAAGTTCGGATTGCTTTCGATCGCGGCGTTCAACTGCGCCAGCGCAGCATCGTATTGACCCCTCGTTTCTAAAACTATGGCCTTGAGCCTACGTGCCCCTGGGTTAAAGGGATTAGCGGCGAGCACGCGATCCGCAGCGTGTTCGACGTCGCGATAGACCTCTTGGGCGTCGCCGATTTGGAAATAAGCAAGAAGAATTATTTGACATGTGGCCTTCCCGACTAACGCGTTCTCTTTGTCCGGGTCGAGACGCAAAGCCTGATCGAAAATCCCGATGGCTTTTTTTACGTTCTCGGGTGTGTAGGCCTCCATCGTTGAAAACCCCATCGTTACAAATCCGCGCATCACAAGATCGGTCGCGTCGGGGTTGGTCGGTCGCTCACGCATCGCGCGTAGACTTTCGGCATGTACGATCGACCCGCCCATCCAGCGCGTTAAGCGCGAGACGAACTCGGCCCGCAATTCGTCGAGCCGACTGCGTTCGCCGTCAAGCCGATCGGCCCAGATTTGGGCGCCCGACTCGGTGGAGATCAGTTGCGCGTTGACGGTGATCTTCTCACCGATCCGCTGCACGCTGCCTTCCAGGACGTAGCGCACGCCCAATTCGCGGCCGACTTGCTTCGGATCAACCGCCTTGCCTTTGTAGGTAAAAGCGGTGGTAGGGGCGATCACGAAGCTGCCTGACAAATAATGCGAGAGGTCGGTGGTGAGATCGATAGTAAGGCCTTGCGCGAAATAGTCCTGGTCCGAGTCACCGCTCACATTGGCGAAAGGTAGAACGACTAGCGAATATCGCGGCGCTTTAGCGAGCTTGTCATCGACGCCGGCTACCGGCGCGAGTATTTCCCTTGTGACTGTGCGATACGTCGTCCAATAGCCGGTCAACCCGGCGAGGACAGTGCCTACGGCGGCGGCACCGGCTATAACGCCGCCGATCTTCCTTAACTTCCGGCGCCGAGCGTCCGGCTTTGGCTCCAGTGCGCCGGATTTGGGCACCTCGATCTCTGTTTTGAGGTCTTCCGTGATCATGAGCTGAATTCGCCGACCGTTGGCGTAACTCGACTGTTTGCCAACCTCCAGCGGAAAGCGTGGCAACGGTGGGGTGCATTGATCTGCAGCAATCAGTCAGTGGTGCTGACCCAATGCAATAGTTGGGCGCGCTGCGATGCACCCTCCACTACCGAAGTGGGTCATCAACTGCCGCGCCGGCCATGGGACCAGCGCGGCAGCTAGACACCTAATAACGGACACGGAGGCGCGAGGTCGGCGCGGCAGAGATTGGGCCAGAACCAGACTCATGCACTGCAACATGACCGGCGAGCCGCTCACCCTATCGCTCCGTGCTTCTCTTGATCTTCGAGCGCAAATAGAAAGACCGCCTCGCGGCGGTCTTTCCGAAATCGGATCAGGTGTTTTGATCAGGCGGCGACGAGACAGCGGCGTCCGTGTCAGTTCATGAGGGCCTGATATACGAGATTGCGGATGAGCGAGTGGTAGTGCGGCCCCTGCACAGTCGGTAGCTGCACCATCAACACCGCAATCAGCTTTTCACTCGGATCGACCCAAAATTCCGTACCATAAATGCCGACCCAATAGAATTCTCCAGGCGATCCTGGACGCGGATTGCGCCCCTCTTGCGTGCGAACCGCGAACCCAAGCCCAAAGCCTTGGCCATCTCGGGGGGTGGGCGCGATAGCGATTGGTTCAAAAATTTGTAGCATCGCCGGACTGTAGGCAATGTCGGGCGGTAGTTGATCCGATGTCATAAATGCAACGGTCTTCGGCGACAACAAACGCACACCATCAAGCTCGCCGCTATTCAGCAGCATCTCGCTGAACCGCACGTAGTCAGACGCCGTCGAGACCATGCCTCCACCACCCGACATCCAATTGGGCCGCTTGGTCACATCAGCCATTGGCGGCCGTTTGCCGGTCGCCGGATCGACCTGAGGCTGGGCGACACGCCCTGCCTTCTCCTCGGCGACATAGAAACCCGTGTCGGAAAGTCTGAGCGGTTTGACAATGCGGTCAGCGATGAATTGGTCAAACGGTACACCGGAAACAACCTCGACAATGCGCCCCAATACATCGGTTGACATGCTGTAATTCCATGTAGTCCCCGGTTGGTAAGCCAGCGGGAGTGTCGAGAGCTTGGAAACAAATTCGGCGAGCGTCTGAGTTGGATCAAAAACTTTTGCGGCAAGGTAAGCCTGATCGACCAGGGTTTTGCTGAAGATACCGTAAGTGAGGCCTGAAGTGTGTCGTAGCAAATCTTGGATCGTCATTTGGCGCCGGGCGGGTTCAAGGGATAACTCGGGTTTTCCCGTGTCGGCGTTGACTTTCTCCACTCCAACCTGAAGGTTTTTGAACTCAGGTAGATAAACCGAGACCTGATCCTCAAGTTGAATCTTTCCCTCTTCAACCAACATCATGACAGCTACGGAAGTGAGCGGCTTGCTCATCGACGCAATTCGGAAGATTGCATCGGTGCTCATCGGTATTTTTTTCTCACGATCCTGGAAGCCGAATGCTTCTAGATACGCGACCTTGCCATTACGGGCGATCAGCACCACAGCGCCGGGGATCGTGCCCTTATCGACATCAGTTTGGAACGCACTCGTCAGGCGCTGCAGCCGCTCTGACGAGCAACATCTTCTGGATGGGTCGCCTTGGGCAGACCCTGCGCAAGTGCTGAGAATGCAATGCATGTCGCTATTGCGGACATGCAAATGACTTTGTGGAGCCTCATTTGGTGTCCCATAATATTTCCTCCGTTGTTCTTCTTATTCAGCATGATTTCGGGGCAAATTGAAATTTCCCTCTCGCCGGCGGTGTGGAGCATTGATGTGCATCAATTAGTCAGTGGTGCTGATCCAAAGCATAAGTGGGCGCGCTGCGACGCACACTCTTCTTCCGCGATGGGTCATTCGCGACCGATGCATTCAGTACCCGTGCCGATCAATGTCCGTTGTTACTCCAATAGCGACATTTATTGTTGGCGCAGCGAAGTGACGCTAAGGGCCTGTCCATAAATAAGTCGATCATTTTGTGACCCGGCGGCGACCTCGAGGCTTTTGGCAGGGCGAGATCGTGTAGTTCCAGTCGCCGTGGAACGAGTGGCGGGAGATATTGACGGCGGCCAAT
>Ga0208455_1000936_pt1 | contig 10229 bp, 15 predicted proteins | sample June2015DPH_4_50_FD_184690 | JGI IMG/M metagenome (GOLD analysis project Ga0208455, IMG submission 184690) | Peatland microbial communities from SPRUCE experiment site at the Marcell Experimental Forest, Minnesota, USA - June2015DPH_4_40... | ecosystem: Environmental > Terrestrial > Soil >... | reverse complement strand
CAGGAACCATCCCATGGTAGGTCGTTTAGTGTATCCTGGACCAAATCGGTGAGTGCTGAAATGTCGGCCGTATATTTACCGCTGCCTTTCTACAAAACAATCACCCGGTTCGGGTATCTGTTGAATCGTAGAAAGGCTGCGGTAAATTAGCTACTTTAGATAGGCAATCGCAGAATTGAGCAAATCCACACTATCCTTAAAAAAGCCAAGTCCCTTGTTGCACGATGGACAAAGTAAACCCCTAACTACCCCCGTCTTATGATTATGATCGACACACAAAGTTTGAGAAGATTCTTTGCAGATTTTACACTTGCCATCTTGTTCTTGAACCATTGTCGCATATTGTCCAGCCTCCAATCCAAATCTCTTTTCTCGATTTGGATCACGGCCCTCAGCCTTTTGCCTCTCATGCCAATTCTTAGCATATTGATTATCGCGTTCTCGCCCTCCCGGTGTAGCTCGTCTACGTTGCTGTCTTTCTCTATAATACTTCCGATACGCCTCCGGGTCTTTCAATCTCGTATTTCGATTTGCTGAATTATGGCAGTCCTTACATTGCGGGTATAGGCCGTCGGCTCGCTGACTATCTTTATGAAAAGCGTCTAACGGCTTGGGGGTGTGACATTTAGAGCATATTTTAGTATCCATGTCTGACATTATACAACATATCAGACACAATGCAACCCGTGCAAATTTTGCACACTACCACAGACAATGTATGAACACAACGGCGACGGCTAATATTACAATCATCCAGATTATCATCCAAAACACATCTTCATCCAATTGCATATTATTTCTCCTTGTTCCCACCATTATACCCCGCCTTCCCCAAAAAGCAAACCCCTCCTGTTTGGCTTCAAGGGCCATACGCTAGAGGGGTCTACTAAAAGCCTGCCGCCAACTCAGCAGGGTTTTATTGGACTACGCGATTCTCGTCACAAAATGCTTACTCTTTCTTGATGGAGTTTCCGGTGCAGGATTTCCGCCTCCCACATTCCTTTGTGTGAGTGCTGCATCCCGTGCCTTCGCTTCATCTGTGATTTCTTGCCGAGCGGCAGCTTTCACAATTGGAGCGGCTAACGCATCATGTGCCATTGTCAACGCCTCAGTGACGGTGACTTGCCGCCCCTGTGCGGCTAGACCAGCTTCTACCGCAGCGGCAGTTTCCAACAACTTCTGCCTCACTTCTGGCTTCGCATAATGCTCTGTGTACGCTTTCATCCCTTCTTGTGCAAAGAAGGAATTGATTTGCGTCTGAGTCGCGGCATTCTGTGCGGCCCGTGTAGCTTCCCGTTGCTGTTGCCGGAAAGCAATATCGGATCGTGCCTGCTTAGCAATAAAAAGGGCAGAAGGATTGTTCGGATTCAGTTTTAGAAATTCCTGAATATCGGCTTCTGTTACTTCATCCGTTGCAGCGGGAGCAGCCACAGTTGTTTGTGGTGCGGCTGGTTTTTGCTGCTGCACCTGTTGCCCAAGCCGGGCATACGCTTCCACTTCCTTCTTGCGGATATTATGAGCCATCTCCGCAATATTTAGGAAGTCTTTACTTCCAGTTTTTAGTTTCTCATCAATCTGTGCATCTGTGTAGCCGTAATTCTGAAGGCTTCTACGGACTTCGGCGGGGAGAGTAGTAGTCTCTTCGGGTTTCTTTTCAGCCGCATCCGCAGCCGCAGGGGCCGAATCTGCCGCATTCGGGACAGCGGCTGCTGGCGAAGGGTCCGGCTTCTTCTCAACTTTCTCTTCTTTCGGTTTCTTTTCAGCAGACGGTGAAACTGCCGGTTCCGGCGTAGACTTTGCAACCATCCGCACTACCGTGTGCTTCTTGGTTAGCGGCTGTCCCTCTTCCGTTGTCGCGGGAGTACCAGCCATTGCTTTGGCGAATTTCTCATCCGAGATTCCGGCGGCAATCTTCGCCTTTGTAGCACGATCCGTGGGTTTCGGTGCGGGTGCTTGTACATCCGTTGCGGATTTTCGTTCGGGTTTAGGTGTGGGGATTACTGGCTCTGGCATGATAACTCCTTAGCCCGGACTCAGCCGGGGAAAAAGGGACAACTGACGTATTCTAGGCAATATGTTTAACTTTGACAATAGAAGGTAGCGGAATTGACATACATCCACTACAATATTTTGCATTCTCACAAGTATGAGTATGTCCACTGACCGTAACATACAGCTTTCCGATTTTAGTAACCCACCCAACAGACTCACAATGAGATGAAGGTTCTTGACCTTGATTCCATTCCTCCCATACAGGACCAGATTCCCGATAGGAATCTAACCATCTTACCCACACAATTTCCCCGATCTTAAATTTCATCTCTTTTTCTCTTTCTGGCAATAATGGAAATGTTTCAGCACTCGGTTTCGTTCTGATTCATTGTGGACAACTGGAACGCCATACATTTCACTTGCTGGATCACCTTCACACTGAATATCGGGATTCTGTTGTCGAAAATGATCCACTTCTTCTTTCTTAACAGGGGCCAATGAGAACAACTCTATCGGTTTATGAAAATCCAATTGTGCGTGCGGGCATGGAAATTGACGTTTCGCTGTGAGTTGTTTGCATTCCGGGCATTCCTGCACTTCGGGGATAGGGTCTACTCTTCCGAACTTAAAGTAGTCGGTAAAAGTATTGTCGCAAACGTCACAGTGGTAATCGTATATTGGCATGTCGTTTTGGTATCCCTAGTTGACGTTCCTTGTATTCCGACTGCTTGGTTCGCAGCAAATCCCGTTTCTCGCACAGGAGTTGACGGAACTTATCAGGATCATCAATGGCGGTTATTAAATCCGTCATATTTTGACCGGAAGTCAGAGCTTCCAAATGTTGTAAATCTGAGAGAGCAAAATCTTTCATCTCTCGCATTACATCGTTTACAAGTTGAGCAAAAGCGGCAAATGAGAGTGGCATTTAGTTTCTCCGGTTACGCTGGCTATCTCTCCACTTTTCCACAGCATTAATAAAATGTTCCGCACTTCGACCAGGATTTGGACCGTGTTCAAAGGGAAGAGCCTCATCAGATTCCACATATCCCGGCAAGTCTCTAATTGTGTCTCGTATTAGTTCCACTTTATTATACATCAGCTTATTCTCTGTACCTTGTGTTCAAACTTCTTTGTTGGTTTCTTAACTTTCTTGGGCAATTTCTTTCCGCGTGTGGCTCGATCCCATTCCGCCACTTCGGTTTTTCCGCCTAACGCCTTGATCCCGGTAGGCGAATGTCCCCATCTTGCTTGCTGTACGGATTTCCAAGGCATCATCTATCCTTTCTACCAACCAATATACCCATGCAGGATACACGGTGATATGAAGTTCATCAATCATGTGTGTCCAAAAGCCTTACGGAAATTACTGTGCCAGCTCTTTCCGAGATGCCCAACTTGATGCCCTTTCAAACTACCGGGCGATCCCATGTAGGGTTTTCCTTTTCTCGCACGGGCTAAGGGTTTAGTTCTTGCCTGATGTTCCGCTGCCTTAGTGGATTCGCCGTATTTCATAATCAAGTCTCACTTTCTTCTTTCGTTGCATCTGCCGGTCCGTGCTCACCGAACACGGATTTCATTTTCTTTCCTGTTTTCTGCATCAATGATCGCCGGGCATTGGCATGAGCAGAGATAATCGCATCCCGTTTGTGAGCAAGATGAGCAACCGCCTTAGTGTGCCGTTTGGAGTCTTGCTTTATCTCTTCAGCCCGCTGCAACGTCTCGGCGTCCGCACAGGCTTCATGGTCGTCTTTATCATACCCGTCATCGGGTTTTTCCGTTGCCATACTATACCATCTCTTTCATAGAAGTCAAAAAGCATTCGCCGTGGGTAGAGCCGGGGCCGGGGGCTTCCCGCCTATCCCGTGCAACAGGGCACTACGAATCACACGCTGAGCGTCTACCGCCCCACCTTGAGCGGCCATGTTGGCTTGCTGCGGGGGCGTCGGCTGCGGGGCCATTACATTCCCCGGCTGTCCATTCTGTGCAATGGCATTATTCATCATCGGCGGTTTTTGGTCGGCTCTCACGTCACCACCCGTAGCCATCTGAATCGCATTATACTCCATTGCGGCTTTCTGTTGGATAGCGGGAGCAAACAACACAGAATCCAGCCAAGTGATTCCCATATCCTGTGCCATGTGCCACAGCATTTGCGAAGCGTCGAATGGAATGCCGAGTGTTTGACAAATCTGTGCCGCACCCGCAACGGCGGGAAGAATTTGTTGACAGAACATTTGTTCTTGTTGCAATCGAGTCTTGGAATCCATCCTACCTTCGGATTCCGGCTCAACTTTGAACACCAAATCCAAGAAATCGCCCGACCGATCTTCCGGGGTAAGATTAAATTGTACTTCCTCAATAGTCGGCGGCGTGACCCATTGCGGGACACCAGTCGGGCCAATTTGCATTTGTCCTGCATTCATTACTCGCTTACTTAGCAGTTCATTGAGCATCGGATTGGTGTGAATGAGATACGTCCGTTTACGAGCTTCCTGTGCAGAAGCATCGTAAACCGCATTCTGCATATCAGAAAGACAGATAGAAGCATTCTTGTCTAATAGATTCGCAGCAGTCGCAGACTTAGCGGCAGAAGAAACACCGGATAGAGTTTCAACATTGGATGCCAGCATATTGAATTCTGACATCAGCATGTTCAGATGTTCAACGTTGCTATTTTCTTGCCCACCCAAACTAATCTTGTTTATCGCGGAAGGATCGTCCATTGAGATTGCTTCGCCGTCTGAAGCATCCACAACTTTCTTCGCATTTTCAACTTCTGATGCTTTGTAAGCAAGAATATCTTTCTGCCGATCCGCCTGCATGGAAATCTTGACTGCCATACGATTGACAGCCATTTCCAACTGAAACAGCACTCGCATCAGCGGCACAGGGAGCGGCTGATCGGGAACGGGGATAGTGAGAGAAAGGAAAGTATATGGCCCTTCTTTTACGCCGAAATACGGGGCAACACGCAAGTAATCTTTTGCCTCATAATCGAAATCACCAGGAATCGTCACAATGGAATTAGCCGAAGGCACCCACAATTCGCAGATTTCGACTATATCCTCCAAGTCTGCATTCTCGCCGATATTAATATTCCCCATCGTAAGATTGGCAGTTTTCTTCTCGTTCACAGTGTTAGAGTTGTTTCGCGGGAGACGCTCTACTATATCTTTCTTGTATTTGCCTGAATCAAGTAATACTCGTCGCGGCACTCGAATTTTATTTCCTATGAATCGGGCATCCAAATAGAGGTATTCTCGGCTATCGGGGTCTGCAACAAAGTCGTCAAAGCTAATACGTTCGGTATAAATCTCCCCAACGTCAATCTTGGTATTCCCCTCTTCTTCATTTTCCAAAGAAAGAATATCTCCACCTGCTTCTAGGCCCGTTTTCATTATTCCGATATTGTGAAGTGCGTCCATTATAACGCATCGGAGAATACTCGGCATTCGCTGTTTCTTATCGTAGAGGGATAGGGCTAATCCTAAACTCTGTGCATACTGTCTCGCTGGAAGATATGGCGTCTCTATCACATGGCGAAGAGATGGAATTACAAGCTGCGGCAAAAGAGTGCGGCCTACGTTAAACAGCAATGCGAGAGGAGAATCTAACTTGATCTCCTTGTCGCTGGTAAAGGCCGGGCCAGCCATTAGCTTACAGGTGAATCGTGAGCGATAACGGTCAGGCTCTAAACGATCAAATCCGCGTTTCACTTCGGCGGCAAACTTGGCGGGACTTAATTTCCCTAAAATGTCTTTTGGCTTAGATTTAGCCATATACAATCCTAGGCTCTTAAATAAAGTCTGTCACCTTAAACTTATCCCCCAACCGCAAGTCTCGCACCGTTCTATCCTTCGGAGGGTTAAGATAGCCGCCTGTCCTAATCCTATACCCCGGACTCCCCGGCGGTGCGTTCTCAATTCCGTCCAAACTGTTTTTCACTTGTGGTTTCGGCTCTTCGATTTCATGTTCTGATCCCGCCCAACAAGCGAGTGCGTCTGCGATAACTCTGTCGCCGTGTGCCGATTTCGCAGCTTCGCTTTCTTCTGTGAGGGAAGATGGTTCTATACTACCCGTCTCACTCACAATATAATCGGCGGCCTCTTCTATTGCTTTTACGCTTGGATTAACAAAATGTCCCACAGCGTATTCGCGGCGAAGATTTCCCAGCATCAACGCTTTCTTACTCCGCGACGATGACCAACCAAGATTTGCAGTTACCTTATCTATATCCCGATTCGTAGTTGTGGCACGATAAATTTCGGGGTAAGAATAGATGCGGGATAATTGCCGTAACAGATCGAAACCGGGATTACCGTTCGCTTCTGGAACTACAAGAGGCCGCGTCGAGCCGGAACCGAACCAAAGAGCCGCAGCAGCAATTTGTTTTGCGAAAGAATGAGGCGGTGTGCGGGAATCCGCGAACTCTGCAATCTTGTGCCGCGTTCGCTTATTAATAACTGAGATAACGCTGTTGGACGCTCCCATTCCAAGTGACGTATCGCATCCGAATACCCACAAATTACCACTCCCGTACAGCTTATCATATTCTCCTTCTTTCGCATGTGGATTAGGATTTGGCGGAATAGTCCACAGGGACCACGGCCCCTTAGAATCTACCACAGCTTGTACCTTTGTCAAGTCTCTTCGTAAAATTATTTGTCGTATCTCTGACTCTGGCACATCTCTCTTAAACTCGATTCGCAATCTCAACAGAGGATCGCGGCCATAGGACTTCTTATGTTTGTCGAGGATCAATCCCTCAAAGAACGGTGTACCAGATTCCAGATAGTCAATATCTAGGTTCGAGGCAATATCGTTTGGGGATCGGATAGTGCATTGATGGGCATACCAAGATGAGGTAAGTTTCCACTTTCCAGGTGCGATTTCCACAGACGTTAAGTCGCTTGCTTTTTCGGGGGATAGCCACCAACCAAAAGTCTCGATTGGGATTTGGCCGCTAAATCTCACCTTTGCAAAGTAATTGGTCTTTCCCACGGGGGTGGACACAGGAAGTTTACACAATGTTACGTCTGTAGTCTGATCCCAGATAGATTTGAAATTCGGGTTTTTCGCAGCTTCGTCAAAATATACCGCGTCTCTACGTTGACCCGTGAAGGCGAATTCGGCGGAAGCACCGCCGTCGAGTCGGCATTTCCCATCCAAGTTGAAGATGTGTAGACGTTTTCTTGCCAATCGCGGCAACATCCATTGTGGGAGATGCTGCAAACAGTAGTCAATTTTCCCAAGTAAGGTTGCAGGATCGGAATTGACATGGAGCGGGTATCCTTTTACATCTCCCATTAAGGAGTCAACATCATCTTCAATTCGAGACAGCAATCCAATTTCGCAGCCTTTACGGAACAAGAAATGGTGGGTAAAGACATAGAGATACATCCAACTTGCCCCGATTTCGCGGGATTTCTCTAGGAGAAAGGAAGTACCTTTTAAGATGCTGTTATGAATTCTCTCCATCAATGCGATCTGACTTGGCCAAGGGATAAACGGTTCTAGCTTGCTATCTTTACTTACTGAAATTCCATCCACTCCCACTTCAAAAAACTTTCGTGTCCATCCGAATAGCGACACCCACAGCACAGGCGAATCGGCACACATTTTAAGAATGGATGCCCGGAATCGCGGATCGGTTTCACAGCGTTCCAAGACAAATTTTCGCCGGGCTAGATTTTCCGTGCGGCCCATCGGGATTTCTAAACCACTCTTAGGATCGGTCCAGAATCTAGGCTGATGTGGGATTTCGATTTGGGGTTGGCTTTGGAATTCCAAGTTTATGTGCCTTTAACTCTGCTCGCAACTTCTCTATTTGCTCTTTGGTAAGTTTCGGCGGATTAAGAATTTTCTTTGCGTACTCCGGGTCATTTTCAATTTCTTTCACAACATCCACCCCCGCCACAGTGTTGGTATCCGCCGAAGTTGCGGGCCGTCCAAGCAGCCGGTCGAAAATTTCTTTTAGGGCGGAGGCTGATTGATCGCTATATTCCCATTCCCCTGAATCGTTCACTTGGCCCTTCCCCGTTGCTTTTCTCACTAAGTTATGGGCAATTTGATCCGTCACACTCTTTGGTTTTAACCGAAAGAGCATGTCTGCATCTAAGGCTAGATATTCTTCTAGCTTTTCCCTGATTCGCTGATTGAAATTCATTTTGTAAAACTACGAATCAAAGTCCAAATCACAATTACAAGCGTAGCTAAATGGGCAACGATCGTAACAATTGCGTGGGTAATTGTCCAGTAAGTATTAGTAAGCATTACTTCACGATGGGTCAAACTGTGAAGTTGCTTTTTGTTAGTGAACCACAGATTCAAAATGAATCTCCCTGTGTCGATGGAGTTGGTTGATTAGCGAGCCATTCGGGCGGTGCCGTTCCCGGTGCATGTTGAATAAAAGCAGTCCCGCTCACATAAAGCTGTGAAGTGCTGGCTGCTCCAATCCCTAACACACTCGGCAATACTCCCTGTGAAGCAGCCATTGCATCGGAACTTTCATCGTGCCATTCTGCTGTGCCAGTATCGGTTGTTCCAAAACTCAACAAGAGAGTAGAAGCAAACACCGTTGATTGACCGGCAGTAGCATTCAGCACAACAACTTCGCCCGCCGTTGCAACTGCCGTGGCATTCATGGATATAAGAGTTAGCCAATCGGTAGGGAGGAAGTTATATGAAACATTCGAGCCGGGAAGAATCAAACTAATTGATTGACTCGTACTTCCAGTAGAGCCAAGAAAAACCCAATGGATCGGTCTGCCGTGCATACAAATCACACTTTCTTACTTGGTCGCCATCCATGAAGGAACGGAAGTACCGGGGGAGTGAATTACATATCCCGTACCACACCATGCCAGTATTTGGGTGCTGTCAGTAGGATTGGCCAATATAGAAGGAATAATTCCCTGTGAACCGCCCATAGCATCTGATAAAGCATCATTCCAAAATTTTCCCGGTCCCGAATGAGTCGCAGTCAACATTACAGTGCTACTATTAACAGCACTCTGGGTTGCTCCGGCAGGTAAATTTAACATATAGGATTCTGCGGTGGGGTTGGTTTCTTGTGAACAAGTTATTGACATAGATGTCATAACTAAATAATCCGTAGATTGGAAATAATATGTAGCTGCTGTACCGGGCGAAAAAAGACTAAGTGACTTAGAGGTACTTCCAGTAGAACCATAAAAGCACAGTCGAACAGGATCGCCTTGTCGCATATTTACCTCTACATATTCTATCCCTCAATTTTTGGATTAACAACCGTTTCCACAGGATTATGCGGAGCGGGAGAAAGATTTGCAATCTCTTGCTGCTCCTTCCAGCTTCGCGGCCTATATCCCAAGTGCTTTTCCTGCTTCTCATCGTAGGAATTAAATTCGTCTCTGAGTTTGGTTTTCCTAAAATGTTGATTCACACTACACTCGCATCTATTTCCTCTTGCATCAACTTCTCTTCTCTCTGCAATTCCAACAACACCAATCTCGCATCTCCACTTCCATATCCGATTGCAGATTTACCAACTCCCGTGATAGTTCCATCAAATTTGTGTTTCCATTTATTGAGGAAAATCTCTACTCCCTGTAGCCATTCCATTTGCATATAACTGCCGGTTGAGTTGTGTGAGATGTAAATATCAGTGCAGATAGCAGTACGCAATCCAGCGGTGTGGCAGTACAAGCTAAAATCCTGATCGTAAAAATGGAAGCCGGGATAACGAGTATCAAACTTAATTTTCTTCGCTTCATCCGCCCTCATAATCATGCAATAGCCGTCCATGACTCGAATTCCTCTTACAAGTTTAGCCTGTCTGCCCCATACAGTTGTTTGGCAAGGCCGCATCCCTCCCGCTCTCACCATTGCTATTTCAGGAGTAATAATTGTGCCCGGAGGGTCACTAGGATAATTAACAACTCCCCCATAACAACTCGGCAAATGATCGAACCAACGGGGACCAATCACACGAGATGCACCAGCGAATCCCATTAAATCACATTTTGACATTCTTTCCAATAATCGTTTACCACACACATAGTATGGCAAACTGATCGGCCAAGCGTCGTGATGACTTAGGATTAGATATTCAGTTTGACATTGTTCTAGGATTTGATTGTATCCCTCTGCCATTGACTTTGCAGTAGCACAGAGAGTCGGCACTTCCTTCTGAAGATCGGATAATCCGCGTTGCCAGTGAAAGCATGCTTCTTTTACTCTTTCCGGTTGATGAGAAC
>Ga0208455_1000931_pt1 | contig 10262 bp, 9 predicted proteins | sample June2015DPH_4_50_FD_184690 | JGI IMG/M metagenome (GOLD analysis project Ga0208455, IMG submission 184690) | Peatland microbial communities from SPRUCE experiment site at the Marcell Experimental Forest, Minnesota, USA - June2015DPH_4_40... | ecosystem: Environmental > Terrestrial > Soil >... | reverse complement strand
GGATTGAAGGGCGTGGTCAACGTGCTGCTGACTTCGAGCGCCGAGATGAAGTCTCTGAACCGGCGTTTCCGCGGAGAAGACCAGCCCACCGACGTGCTGTCGTTTCCCGCCGAGCCCGACGCCCAAAAACAATTCGCGGGCGAAATCGCCATTTCAGCGGAGATGGCAGCGCAAAATGCGCGGGCGCTCGGACACTCACCCGCCGAGGAAGTTAAGATTCTAGTGTTGCACGGCGTCCTGCATCTGCGCGGCTACGATCACGAGTGCGACAATGGAGGGATGGCGCGGCGCGAAAAACAGTTGCGCGCAAAACTCCACCTTCCGCTGGGCCTGATTGAGAGAACGACGACTTCGCGCGCCGGGAGAAAACATCACCAATGATCGGAGTCGGCATAGCTCTCGCGCTCCTCTTCGGCCTGCTGACGCTGGTCTCCTACGTCGACCGTCTCTACCAGGAGATTGGCAAATTCCTGTCGCGCGAATTCCAGGACAACATCGACGCCTTCGAGCAGATCGTGGAGCCGCGCCTCCGCGTAACGCGCGCGCGCGCTTCGCTCTCCATGGCCATTCTCACGCAACTGGTCACGGCTGCCATTGCCATGATCGTCGGCTTCACCGTGTTTCGCGACCGCGCCTGGAGCGTCTACGAAGTCCTCGAAGCCACGCTCAGCCTGGTGCTGATCATCATCTTCTTTAATCGCCTGCTGCCCTTCGTCTTTTTTTCGCGCACGCGCGGACGCTGGTTGGCGGACTGGGTGCCGCTTTTGCGCCTGCTGATCTACCTGGTTCTGCCGGTGACGCTGGTGCTGGGATTCTGCCAGTCCGTGGCTGCGCTCACCCGCGAGCACATCGACGCGCGACCGGAAACCTCCTCCGAAGCCGTCGACGCCTTGATTGAAGCGGGGCAGGAAGAAGGCATCATCCAGGAAGGCGACCGCGACCTGATCCAGTCGGTAGTGGAGTTCAGCGGCAAGACCGTTCGCGAGGCCATGAAGCCACGCCCGGAGATGGTCGCGGTACCGTCCGATTACACCGTCGAGCAGGTGGTCGAGCTGCTCCGGGGCAAGCATTTCTCGCGCATCCCCGTGTACGAGGGCTCGATTCACCATATCAAAGGCATTCTCCACGCGCAGGATGTGATGCAAGTGCCCGACTCCGAAGCGCACACGCGGACGGTCGCGACCCTGATGCGAACCGACGTTTACTTTGTCCCGGAAAGCAAGTTAGTAAGTGACCTGCTGCGCGAGATGCAACGCAGTAACATCCGCATGGCGATAGTAGTAGATGAATATGGAGGCGTAGCCGGCCTCGTAACTATCGAAGACCTGGTAGAAGAAATAGTAGGAGAAATCGGCGATGAGCACGAGAAAGCCCAAGTCGTGCAGGAAAACGACCACTCCTACATAGTCCCCGGTAACATGGATGTAGACCGCCTCGATGAACTCTTCGGCATGCGCCCCGAAGGCCACGAATCGTCCACCATAGCCGGCCTGGTAAGCGAACTCGCCGGACGCATTCCCAAGAAAGGCGAAGTCATCGAAGACGAAGGCCTGAAGTTCGAAGTCCTCGACTCAACCGATCGCCGGGTGGAGCGCGTGCGGATCACAACAGCTGAGCCGAAGCAGATGAAGTTGATTTAAGAAGCGGCGAATGTTTACTTAGAAGGTATTAACCCGTGTTTGCCACTACCCCCTCCCCCCCTGCGTATAGGAATCATAGGGTTAGGGGGTGTCGCGCCGCCAAAATCTAGAGCGCAAAGGACTTATTTTCAAAATATTCCGGAATAAGGACTTAGCTCGATTTTTCGCTTAATTCTATTAAAAGCCATAGTTTCGGCGGCGTGCTGACGCCGGCTTGTTGCTTCAACAATAATTATCAAAGAGCAAACAAAAGCACTGTGAGACCTGAGTCCGGGAGACGAACAAACTTATGCCTCGGCCCGTCAAGAAGATATTGTTGCATTCGGCGGGTTGGATGTCTGTGATGGCGCACACCGGCTGGATGTGATGAAAAAAGTCAGGGTCAGATTGCGGAAGTGAAGACGCCCGCGGCATCCCACGTCTCGAAAAAGCGCGCGAGATGTGGGGCAGGCCGGGTCGAGCGCGTGCGCATCACCACCGCAGAGCCGAAGCAGATGAAACTGATTTAAAAGAGTAGCATGGCTGCGAAGAGTGTAAGTGAGGCAAAGTATGGAACGGGAGACTAAGAGGTGAGTGTGTCCTGCCTCAGTTGGAAATGGAGAAAGCGTTCGTCCGTTAAGATAACGGAGCGAACGTATGAGGAAAGAACGAAAGCATTTCACCCCAGAAGAAAAAGTAGCCATCCTGAGGCGGCATCTTGTGGACAAAGTACCCGTCTCGGAGCTGTGTGAAGAACTAGGCCTGCGGCCAACTGTGTTCTACCGCTGGCAGAAAGAACTGTTCGAGAACGGAGCCGCTGCTTTTCAGTCGCAAGAGCGTCCCCACCGCCAAGTGGAGGAGAAGCAGAAACGGATCGAGTTCTTGGAGAAGAAGGTCCAGACCAAGGACGAGGTCCTGGCTGAGCTGATGGCTGAGCACATCGCGCTAAAAAAAAGTCTTGGGGAACTCTAACCGGCATCTGGGTGCCGCATGATGTGCGGGATCTAGTCGTGGATTTCGTCCGGCGCTGGTCGGAGAAGGCCGAGATCGGCGTCGGACGGTTCATCCCGTGGCTGGGCGTGACCGCCAGCAAGTTCTATGACTGGCGGCAGCGGTATGGGTGCGTCAACGAGCACAACGGTTGGGTTCCCCGTGATTTCTGGTTGGAGCTGTGGGAGAAAGAAGCAATCGTCGAGTTCCATCTGAAGAACCCGCTGGAAGGCTATCGGCGGCTGACGTTCATGATGCTCGACGCTGACGTTGTGGCGGTCAGTCCGGCGAGTGTTTGGCGAGTGTTGAAGCAAGCTGGATTGTTATCCCGGTGGAAGAGCAAACCTTCGCGCAAGGGAACCGGTTTCGAGCAGCCGCTGCAGCCGCACCAGCATTGGCATATCGACATTTCCTACATCAACCTGTGCGGCACCTTCTATTACTTGTGCAGTGTTCTGGATGGGTTCAGTCGTTTCCTCGTGCATTGGGATCTGCGGGAGTCCATGCGAGAAGCTGACGTCGAAGTGATCCTTCAGCGAGCCAAGGAGAAGTACCCGGAAGCGAAACCGCGAATCATCTCCGATAATGGCCCGCAGTTCGTTGCGCGCGACTTCAAGGAGTTCATTCGCATCTCGGGCATGACGCATGTCCGAACTTCCCCTTACTATCCACAGTCCAACGGCAAGATCGAGCGCTGGCACAAGTCGCTAAAAAGCGAGTGCATTCGGCCGGGAACGCCGCTGTCACTGGAAGATGCACAGCGTCTGGTCGAGGGCTACGTGGGGCATTACAACAACGTCCGCCTGAACAGCGCCACCGGCTACATCACGCCGAAGGACGTGCTGGCGGGGCGTCAGCAGGAGATCCACGCGGAACGCGACCGCAAGTTGGAAGTTGCCAGACAGCAGCGCCAGAGTCGTCGCTAGCAAGCCGCGTGAAGAGCGAAGCGGCCAGCCACCGTGATGTCGGACAGCCAAGGAAAGCTATTTTGACTCACAGTAGAGGAGTGATATTAGGATGTCGACGGTTAACAATTCGCAACCGAAGTAACGTTGGATTCGTTGCTCGCTGGTCGTACCATTCCGTCATGGCTATTCGGTCGCTCCTGTTCATCGCCCTCACATTCTGTGCGGCAACCGCACAGCAAATTAGGAATCACCCGACGACACCTACAGACGTGGTGGGAACGCTGACCCTTCCTGACGGATCGAAGTTCAAGACCACTCTGTACAACATGAAGATCATCGGCCAGCTTCACACAACGAAAAAACTTCCGTATTTCATTCTTTCGGGAACCACCTGTACTGAATGCGATGAAAACACGTCGATCTACATCCATTCGCCAAGCGATGGTCCGATGAAAAACGAGGCCGAGCAGCGCCGCTTTGCTTACCCGGGCAGGGAAACAGATTATGAAACTGGCAAGCCTGTCTACGAAGCAAAGATGTTCTTTGGTGACTGTCTCGCCACGCATCCCAATGCCGTGATCTGGTTTGAACGTGGAATCGGAGACGATAAAAAGTGGCATTCTGGTGTAACCGTGGCGGAAGTAAAAAACGACACGCTCCTTGTCAGCCAGCTACATGGCCAATTGCCGAACGCGACCGAGGTTCAAGAGGCCGTTCGGAATGAAAAATGTCAAGAAGTGGCGGGTATAGACGGTCCAAGCGAACCGTAGCTCATGGACACCAGTTCTTGCGGAGCTACAATGATCTTGCCGGGCGAAACGGAAGCTGGCGCTGCGGGGACGCAACCATGCTGAGGGATAACCCGGCGGGCTCATCGAGCCGATGCTCAGCAGCGCGGGAGGTCCTTCTCCCGCGTTGCACGTTGGCGGGAGAAAGTCATCGGACGATAGACCCTCATGCCTTGAAAATCCCCGCCCGAAGGGCGGAATACTCACTAACGGAGAACGCCGCTTCTCCATTTCACGCTGAGCCAAGACAGTCTCCGCAAAGATTCCTGATTTCCCAAGCTAGAATGTACTGTGTCGTGCGTGAATAAGAGCGAGAAACTCGTCCCGCGTCTCTTTCTCCCGGAAAGCACCCAACATGGCGGACGTTATGGTCGAAGAGTGCTGCTTCTCAACTCCGCGCATCATCATGCACAGGTGTCTCGCCTCAACGACCACTCCCACACCGAGCGGTTTGATCGCACTCTCAATCGTTTCAGCAATTTGTGTTGTGAGACGCTCCTGCACCTGCAATCGACGCGCAAATACCTCCACCAGGCGAGGCACTTTACTGAGCCCAATCACTTTCCCACGCGGGATATAAGCGACGTGAACTTTGCCGAAAAACGGCAGAAGATGATGTTCGCAGAGACTAAACATCTCAATATCCTTGACGATCACCATCTCGTCGTAAGCCACGTCGAACATCGCGCCCAGCAGAAGTTCTTCCGGGTTCTCCTGGTAGCCTTTGGTCAAATACTGCATCGAACGTTCCATGCGTTCAGGAGTCTGCTGCAGGCCATCACGCTCTGGGTCCTCACCGAGACGGACCAACATTTCCCGCATGAGTTCCTGCAGGCTCGTGCTGGCTAACGACTGGGCTTCAAGTATCCTTTGCATCTCTTCTCACAATCCAAAACGCCGCCCCTGGAAAGTGGCAATCGCTTTACAAGTGTCACCGGCAATGACGTGCACTCGTTCGCATGAAGCAGCAACAACAGATCCCTTGTTCATGTGTGCCTCCTCCAAGAGAATGGAGTTGGCAAGAGCCAATCGGTTACAGGCCGACGCCTACATTTCTGTTGATCTGTAACCTTTATGGCTGTGGTGACTCCATCGTATGGAGGGTTTTTATGGTCAACCCAGCGGAAGTGGCCACTTCGCAAGAGCCCTTGAGTGACGAAGAAGTTGTGGCCCGAGTGTTGGCGGGTGAGACGGGGATGTTTGAAATCGTCATGCGCCGTCACAACCAGCGCCTCTACCGTGTGGCTCGGGCTATTCTGCGCAATGATGGCGAAGCTGAGGACGTAATGCAGGACGCCTACGTCCGCGCATACGAACATCTGAGCCAGTTTGCCGGGAGGGCGAAGTTCTCCACCTGGCTGACACGCATCGCGGTGCACGAAGCGTTAGCGCGACAGCATCGCGGAAACCGATATCAGGAGTTGGAACCAATGTCAGAACGGGAGGGAGACCCCATGGATAGGTTTGCCTCTTTGGCGCCGGATCCAGAACAGCAAGCATCAAACTCGGAGATTCGCAGGTTGCTGGAAGAAGCGGTCGAAAAGCTGCCGGACGCTTACCGAACCATTTTCATGCTGCGCGACGTAGAGGACATGAGCACGACCGATACCGCGGATGTCCTCGAAATCACTGAAGACAATGTCAAGGTCCGCCTCCATCGTGCGCGGGCGTTGTTACGCAAGAGTCTTTACGCGCGTGCTGGAATGGAAAGGAAAGAAGCATTCAATTTTCATGCCGTGCGGTGCGATCGAGTGGTGAAGAATGTGTTTGAAAGAATTCAGAAGCAGGTCTCGAAACCGGAAGACTCGGAAGCGACCATACAGTGACAGTCTGCACGAGGCACCAAGAGCAGGGTGCTCTAATACGAAAGGGTAGGCACTGGCCGAAAGTCACAAGGTACGCGGTGGTACGGGGATTGGAAGAAGACATGCAGCGCTGCCGTCGCGTAGAGCATCCTAAACACCAGTGAGAGCCAGATCTCTGCTCGGAGGTTTTCCCGTAATGGGCGACAAAAGGCACTTATCTTCTCGAGCGCGTGCGGAGGCTTTCACCGACCGTCTGAGTATTCGTTTGCCGATCCTGCTTGCGCCCATGGCGGGGGCCTGTCCTCCGTCCCTGTCGATTGCCGTAGCCAATGCTGGAGGATTGGGAGCGTGTGGAGCTCTGTTGATGAAGCCGGATGCGATGAGGGCCTGGAGCGCCGAATTTCGTCAACAGAGTAAGGGAGAATTTCAACTCAATCTCTGGATCCCAGGCCCGGTACCGGTGCGTGATTTCGAATCCGAGAAACAGCAGCGGGAGTATCTAGCGACCTGGGGACCTCCGGTTCCATCAGAAGCTGGCGATGCAGTACTGCCGGACTTTGACGCTCAATGTCGGGCCATGATAAACATGGCGCCGAAGGCCGTGTCTTCGATTATGGGGCTCTACGCCCCGGCGTTTGTCTCGGAACTGAAAGCACACGGAATCCTGTGGTTTGCCACCGCTACGACGGTCGCCGAAGCCAGAGCTGCTGAAGCGGCCGGTGCCGACGCCATTGTTGCCCAGGGTATGGAAGCTGGTGGACATCGCGGAACCTTCCATGCAGACGAGGCTGAACGTCAAATGGTAGGCCTGATTGCTCTCGTGCCGCAGGTTGTTGACGCCGTTACCGTACCAGTCATTGCTACGGGTGGAATCGCCGATGCACGCGGAGTGGCGGCGGCGCTGATCCTGGGTGCCAGCGCGGTACAGATAGGCACCGGATTCTTGCGATGTCCGGAAGCGATGGTCCATCCTGCTTATGCAGACCGACTTGGGCAGACGGAAGCCCACGAAACTATGGTTACGCGGGCATTCACTGGGAGGCCCGGGCGCAGCGTGACAACGGCGTACGTTCGTGCATCTACTGCTCCGAATGTTCCTCCTCCTGCCCCGTATCCTGTCCAGCGCGGATTCACTCGCGCGATGCGGGAAGATGCCCAGAAGGCCGGAGACGCCGAGCGGATGCAAATGTGGGCCGGACAGGCCGCGAGGTTGGCGCGGACTGAGCCAGCCGCCACCATCGTTCAGCAGTTGTGGGAGGATACCTCTCAGCTCTTGTTGTAATTGGCCAGACTTTGGAAATACGAGGTCAGGCCGCCGTGGAGGGTTCTTTGCCGGCTATTGAGGTACCGGGATGGCGAGATGCCGCGGCTTACGCTGCCTGGAGGCGTGGTTGTTGATTGTCTCGCCAGCGTACGGAGAAAAACTATGAACTCACTTAAACAACTCCGAGACTGTGGGCAATCCATTTGGCTCGATTACATTCGCCGCGATCTGATCACCAGCGGCGAGTTCCAGCGACTGGTGGAGGAAGATGGCGTGCATGGCGTCACCAGCAATCCCACCATCTTCGACAAAGCAATTGCAGCGGGGACCGAATACGACGATGCATTGCGCCTGCTGCTGCTGGCGGCGGATACTGACCGCGATGCCCTTACGCTTTTCGAAAAGCTCGAAATCCAGGATCTCCAGATGGCCGCGCACATCTTGCGGCCTATTTACGATCAAACGAATGGTTCCGATGGCTTCGTCAGCATCGAAGTTTCTCCGCGACTCGCTTATGACACCGCGGGAAGCATCGCGGAAGCCCAACGTTTGTGGAAGGCCGTAAACCGGCCCAACCTGATGGTGAAGATCCCCTCAACCGTGGAGGGTGTTCAGGCGGTTGAGGTCTTAATCGCCGAGGGAATCAACATCAATATCACGCTGATGTTTTCACTTGCCCACTACGAAGCCGTGGCTCAGGCCTACCTGCGTGGCCTGAAGCGGAATGCGAACCCGCACGCGGTCTCGTCGGTGGCCTCTTTCTTCGTCAGCCGAGTGGATACCGAAGTGGACCGCGCGCTGGAGGCGATCGGAACTCCAGAGGCGTTATCACTACGGGGAAAGGTAGCGATTGCGAGTGCCAGGGTTGTTTATCGGCGCTTCCGCGAAATCTTTCTGGGAACTCCCTTCGAGGAATTCCGACGTCGAGGGGCCCGACTCCAGCGTCCCTTGTGGGCAAGCACCGGGACCAAGAACCCAGCTTTCTCGGATGTTTTATACGTCGAGGAGTTAATCGGACCGCACACCATCAATACCATTCCACCCGCGACCCTGAATGCATTCCGTGATCACGGCCGGGTGCAGCCAACACTCGAAGCAGGAGAGCAAGATGCCGAACAAGTGCTGGCTCGCTTGGCCAAGCTGGGTATAGACCTGGGGGCGATCACAGAAAAACTGCTGGCCGATGGCATCACTGCCTTCACGCATTCTATGGACGAGCTGTTGGCCTCGTTGAAAGAGAAACGCAGAGTGCTGCTTGAGAGTCAGGCAGCTCGAAAGGGCGGCATTCGGAGCGCTCGCATTGCGTGACATGCATCGGGGTCAAAGGAATAGCGGGGTCTTTCAGCGCGTGAGGCCACCGTGCTTTCTCACGATGATAGATTCGCACAACCAAGATTCGAGCGGAGTGATTATGACTTCTCAAGTGGTGAACCTACAGGTGACCGCAAGCATACCGATTGACTGCGATTTCTGGTCGGAAGATGACAGCTGGAAAGGGCTATGTAAGAGTCTGTCGGTCACGGTCCGTGACAGCAGTTTCGAAGATGCCAAAAAGAACATGGCAACTGAATTACAAGTGCATATCGAAAGAATCCTGCGTGAGCATCCTAAGAGAAGCGTGCGGCGAGTTGCCTGAGCCAGGCCTCGCGACATTTCTGTGAGAGGCACTGGCTTGAGAACCTATAGGTTCGTATTCGGGAGCGTAGAGTGAAGATTCTGGACTTTCCGTTATGGCTCCGGGCGGCGCATTTCTTCAATTTTCTCCTCCTCTCGCTTCTCATCCGCAGTGGTTTCGAGATCTTGAGCGCACATCCAAGGTTTTACTGGAACGATCACTGCACGCCGGGTAGCGAATGGCTCAAGTTCACGAGGAAGCAGCGACCTAAGGACCGACTCTGGACGGCGAGTGACGAGGAAAGTTCATTCTCGTCCGCGATCGCTCTGCCGGGCCACGAAAACCTAGGTCTCGGGCGGCACTGGCACTTTCTTGCGGATTTCGCGTGGCTGCTGACCGGTTTGGTATACGTGGTGATGCTCTTCGTCACGCCGGAGTGGCGACGACTGATTCCGACTTCCTGGCAGATTGTCCCGCACGCGTGGCACGCAATGCTGAGCTATCTGAGCTTCCACGTCGTGGAAACGCCGGGAGCATATAACGCATTACAGCAGTTGAGCTACGCGGCAGTCATATTCTTGCTCGCACCGTTCAGCATTGCTACGGGAGTAGCGATGTCCCCAGCCGTTGCCGCTCGTTTTCCGTGGTATATAAGAATCTTTCACGGGCGGCAGAGCGCACGGAGTCTGCATTTCTTGGCTCTTTGCGCGTTCATCGTATTCTTCATTGGACACGTCACGATCGTGGCTCTGCATGGTTTCCGGAGAGAGTTGGCGCTGATTGTTCTGGGCCAGACGCATAATCCACAGCAGACGCTGGCTCTCGTGGTCTGGCTTTCTGGGTTGACGGGCATCGCCGCGATCCACGTCGTGACCACCGTGTGCTCGCGTCGCCGCCCCCGCTTCGTTCAAAAAGCCACTCAGTCGATCACAGACCCGCTGCGCACTCTCCTTTTCGGCCATGAAATCTCCGCGCAGGACTACTCACCTGCGGACATCTCGCCTTACTTCTGGGTGAACGGCCGGCCGCCAACAGAGGAACATTATCTGACGATGGCACACGACAAATTTGCAAACTATAGCCTGGAGGTCGGCGGATTGGTCACGAAGCAGCTGCATCTAACGCTGGTGGACCTGCGCGCAATGCCGAAACAAACTCAAATTACAAAGCATTGCTGCATCCAGGGCTGGTCAGGCATTGCGCAGTGGGGCGGCGTATCTCTGCACCATATCGTCGGACTTTGCCATCCGCTTCCCGCCGCCCGCTACATCGT
>Ga0208455_1000919_pt1 | contig 10394 bp, 8 predicted proteins | sample June2015DPH_4_50_FD_184690 | JGI IMG/M metagenome (GOLD analysis project Ga0208455, IMG submission 184690) | Peatland microbial communities from SPRUCE experiment site at the Marcell Experimental Forest, Minnesota, USA - June2015DPH_4_40... | ecosystem: Environmental > Terrestrial > Soil >... | reverse complement strand
AGCGCGCACCTGCGCAGCGCGAATCATGCTGCGACGCTACGTCAGGTGATTCCCTCTTGTGAATCCCCTCCAAAGTATCCTCCTCGCTCCCTGGCAATTTTGACTCACTTGATTACGGGCGAGGCCTAAGGTGCGAGCATAAGCCGCGACGATGCTGGCAAGCTCCGAAGCTTCACTTGGCAGGATCTGCCCAGTAGTGGCGGCAACAAGAATTGCCTCCATCGCGGCAACGGCATCAAAGTCGCCATCCGTTGGGGGCAACTCGACGCGCACCGACCGTTCTTTGGGAAGGATTCGACCGAGCAGGAACTTGAGCATCACGACGTCGCCGGCTTTGGCGAGCGCCACTGCTGTGCGCACTAACTCGTCGGTCTCGCCTTCAAGCAGAGATTCTGCAACGAGCGTAGTTCGATTTTTAGATCCGGATTTCCGGCCGCTATTGCCGGCTACGAATGGCCGCCCGCGGGGTTTTCTGGGGCGAATCGCTTCTGGGTCGTCTGAGTGACGCATGACGCGCTCCAACAGATCTTGCCCAGGCTTAGTATGTACATATGCCTTCGTTTCTAAGTCTCAACACCCGCTCGACATTGATCCTCACACCTTGGTTAGTGCCCAGGACCGTAATGTATACCTTGATAATAAGTGATGTATAGCAATGTGATAATAGAAGCATTGCAAGTAATAATAGAAGTATTAGACTAACACGTAAGCGCAGAGCTAATGTATATCTAAATATAAAGTTATACCTTTAACTTGACCCGCGTGGGCAATGTACGGTGCGAGAATCACTTACCGCGTAAATGCCGCGTATTTACGCGGAGGCTCTCACTTAGGATAACCGGATCTTTACAGGGCAAGTCGCGCAGCTGCCCGGCAGTATGATATCCCGTAGAAATCGAGGATGATGATCCGGGGGTTGGTCGCCCGCCGTGTCCGACCGTCATATCTAGTTCGAGGTGTTTTCCGACGACATTGCCGAAATGGTCGGGCAGGCCCGCCTGATCAGTACTTGGGGGCAAAATGTCTACGTCAAGCTGCTGGTTTCGACGACTCGCCGCGAGCCGCTCTATGAGGCCGTTATGCTCGTCCTAAAATAAGAAATGTGCACGGCCCTCTCGCGAGGGCCAGTTCCGCCGCCGGGGGGAGGATCGGTGTTGCTGGATTTCATTCAGCAAGTGGTAGGAGGCATTGCGCTCGGCTGCGTCTATGGCCTGATCGCGCTGGGCTTTGTCCTCATCTACAAGGCGACGGAAGTCGTGAATTTCGCCCAAGGCGATCTGATGATGCTGGGCGGCTTCTTCGCCTACACCTTCATCGACCAGCTCGGTTTGAACTATTGGATCGGCTTTGCGCTCGCCGTCCTTGCTATGGCGGCGTTCGGCAGCCTGGTGGAACGGGCGATTGTGCGCCCGATCCTGGGCTATCCGCAGTTCTCTATTATCATGGTGACGATCGGGCTTGGTTTCGCGCTGCGCGCGGTCGTCGGCATGATCTGGGGCACCGACGATCTGCGCATCGACACTCCGTTCTCGTCGGGTGTCGTCCACATCGGGCCGTTGGTGCTCGCATATGACAAGCTCTCGGTCATCGTGGCGACGGTCCTGCTGTGCGGCGGGCTGTGGATCTATTTCAACAAGACCCGCATGGGCATCGCCATGCAGGCAACATCGCAGAATATGCTCGGCGCCTATTACATGGGCATCCCGGTCAAGCGGGTGTTTTCGCTCATTTGGGCGATCAGCGCCGCAGTGGCGGGTTTTGCCGGGGTGCTGCTAGCGCCGATCGCCTTCATTCACACCAACGTCGGCTTTCTCGGGCTGAAGGCGTTTCCGGCGGCTGTCCTCGGCGGGTTCGGCAGTATCCCGGGCGCGCTCGCCGGCGGTCTCGTCATCGGTGTCGCCGAGACGCTCTCCGGCTTCTACCTGCCGGAAGGCTTCAAGGACGTTGCCGCCTACATTCTCCTCCTCATCGTGCTGATGGTGCGGCCTGAAGGGTTGTTCGGCCTGCATCTGCGGAAGAAGGTCTAAAACCCCATGCGGCCGATCTTTCAGACCGACTACGATCAGGACATCCGGCTGATGCGCCACCGCGGCTATTGGTGGTCCTATGGCACGCTCCTGCTGTTGGTTCTGCTCGCGCCGTTCGTCGTCGGCTCTTATTTGCAGAGCCAGATCGTCTTCGTCTTCATTTATTCGATCGTCGGCGTCGGCCTTCTCATCCTCGCCGGGTTCACTGGGCAGACGTCGCTCGGCCACGCTGCGTTCCTCGCGATTGGAGCATATACGGCGGGATACATGCAGCGGCTCGGCGTGCCGTTTCTCGTCTATCTCCCGCTATCGGTCATTCTTAGCGGCGCCGTCGGCGCGCTCGTCGGCTTTCCAGCCTTACGGCTCTCCGGCATCTATCTGGTGATTGCGACGATTGCGTTCGGATTCATCATCGAGGAGGTCGCCGCGCGCTGGGAGAGCGTGACCAACGGTAATGACGGCATGCGGGTCAAACCAATCGAGTTTTTCGGCGTTACGCTCGGCCGGGAAGGGTATGGTTTCTACTATCTCTGCCTTGGCTTGCTGATGCTCGTATTGCTGCTCGCGCTCAATATCCTGCGTTCGCCGACTGGCCGTGCCTTCGTCGCGATCCGCGACAGCGAGATCGCGGCGCGGAGCATTGGCGTCAATCTCGCAGTCTACAAGGTGGTGGCGTTCTCGATCAGCGCAGCGATGACGGGTCTAGCGGGCTGCCTTTACGCGCACAAGCTCTCCTTCATCAGCCCGGAAATGTTCACGCTCCTGCTTTCTCTCGAGTTCGTCATCGTCATCCTCATCGGCGGTATCGGCAGCCTGCACGGGGCCGTGCTCGGCTCGATCTTCGTCGTGATGGTTGATCCGTTTCTGGGCTATCTCAAGGATGACGTCCCGCGCACGATCGGCAAACTGGCGCAGGCGTTCGGCGCTGCCAATGCAGGCGCAATACAGGACACGCTCTCCGCCATCGGTGGTGCCGCCGGCCTCAAAGGCGCAATCTACGGCGTGATCATCATCCTCTTCATCATCTTCGAGCCGTACGGGCTGTACGGGCGCTGGCTCAAGATCCGGCTCTATTTCGAGCTGTTTCCGCTGTACAAGAAAGCAACGTTCCGACGGCAGAAGACCTACCTTAAATCGGAGCGTAACCGATGAGTTTGCTGCGGCTCGACGCGATTTCGTTGAGTTTCGGCGGCCTTACCGCCGTCGACGGCGTGAGCTTTGCGGTCGAGCGCGGCGAGATATTCACCATGATTGGCCCGAACGGCGCGGGCAAGACCTCGATCTTCAATATGATCTCGCGCTTCTATCAGCCAAGCGAGGGACGCTTATTCTTCGAGGATATCGAGATCACCTCGATGCCGCCGCACCAAATCGCCGAACTCGGCATCGCCCGTACGTTTCAAAACATCGAATTGTTCGACAATGCCACCGTGCTCGATAATCTCCTCGTCGGGCGGCACCGGCACCGCACGACCCGCATTTTCGAGGACATTCTGTTTCTTCCCAAGGTGCGCCGGGCGGAATACGCCGACCGCTACCGCGTCGAGGAGGTCATCGAATTCCTCGATCTGCAGAAATATCGCGATCTCGTTATCGCCAACCTTCCCTACGGCGTGCGCAAGGTGTGCGAGCTTGCCCGAGCGCTATGCACAGAACCAAAACTCCTGCTGCTTGATGAGCCGTCGTCCGGACTCAATGTCGAGGAGACCGACGATATGGTGTACTGGATCAACGACATCCGCTCCGAGTTCGGCATCACTGTGCTGATGGTCGAACACGACATGACGCTGGTCAATCGCGTGTCCGACCGGGTGCTCGCGCTCAACTACGGCCATGTGCTGGCGCTGGGAACACCCCATGAGGTGGCACACGATCGCGCCGTGATCGCCGCGTATCTCGGAACCTGAGGATCATCATGGCTGATCCGGCGCCGCTTCTTTCGGTCCGTAATCTGGAGACCTTTTACGGGCGCATCATGGCGGTGCGCGGCGTAAGCCTCGAGGTGCCGGAGGGCGAGATCGTTACCGTATTGGGCGGCAATGGAGCGGGCAAGACGACCATTCTGAAGACCATTTCCGGCGTGCTCGATCCGCAGAAGGGAGCAATCGAATTCGACGGCCGGCCGATCCACGGCATGGACCCGGACCGGATTGTGCGGCTAGGTCTCAGCCATGTGCCCGAAGGCCGCGAGGTATTTCCGTTCCTCACCGTGAGCGAGAACCTGGCGATGGGCGCATTCCTGCGCGCCGACCCCGACGCCGTGGCGAGAGATCGCGAACGCCTCTTCGGATATTTCCCGCGGCTCAAGCAGCGTCTTGAGCAGCGCGCGGGACAGCTATCGGGCGGTGAGCAGCAGATGCTGGCGATCAGCCGCGCCCTTCTCAGCCGCCCCAAGCTGTTGCTTCTCGACGAGCCTTCGCTTGGGCTTGCGCCGTTTCTCGTCAAGGAGATCTTCACAATCGTGCGCCGGCTTAATGACGAGGAGGGAATCTCGATCCTGCTGGTCGAGCAAAACGCCCACATGGCACTCGAGACCGCGCGCTACGGCTATGTGCTCGAGGTCGGCCGCGTTGTCATGGCCGACACGTGCGCGCGTCTTGCGGCAAGCCGTGACATTCAGGAATTCTATCTTGGCGCCAGGGAGATCGGCGCGCGCGGCGAGCGCCGCTGGAAGCGAAGGAAGACCTGGCGATGACTGGACTCGCTCACCTCTCGGGACGGTACCATGGTCGCCGTTACGGAACGTGCCATGGCTAAGCCAGCGGTCCTGACGGTTGCCGAGACTTTGCCGAAGAGCTTTCTGCTGGCCGTCGCGACCCGCGGCGGCAGGCCCGCCCTGCGCGAGAAGGTGCTGGGCATCTGGAAAACAATCACGTGGAACGACTGGCTGGCGCGCGCCAAAGAAATTGCCTTCGCTCTCGACGGCCTTGGATTGCGCCCCGGCGACGTCGCTTCCGTGCTCGCCAATACCGTTCCGGAATGGTGCTATGCCGACATGGGAATCATTTGCGCCGGTGGCGTTTCGTCGGGCATTTATCCGACTGATTCTTCCAAGCAGGTTGCCTATCTAATCAATGATTCACGCACCCGCGTGCTGTTCGTCGAAGACGACGAGCAGCTCGACAAGGCGCTGGAAGTACGTGGCCACTGCCCGACGCTCGAGCGCATCGTGATCTTCGACATGGAAGGTTTGGCGAAATTTGCCGACCCGATGTGCGTCTCGCTTGAGGCATTTCTCGCCGAGGGACGCGCCCGCATGGCGGGCCGCGAGGATTATTGGGACGCGATGGTCGCTTCGCGCGGACCGGATGACCTCGCCATCCTTGTTTACACCTCGGGGACGACCGGACCTCCCAAGGGCGCGATGCTCAGCAATCGGAATATCGTGACGCAGATGCGCCACGCCTCCGACGTACTTTCGTATTGCGAGGGTGACGAGCGGCTCGCCTTTCTGCCGATGTGCCACGTCGCCGAGCGCATTGCCGGCTGCTATTACGGCATCGCGACCGGCGCCATCTCGAACTATGCGGAGAGCCCGGAGACGATGGCGGAGAACATGCGCGAGCTGCAACCGACGCTGCTCGGTGCGGTACCCCGGGTGTGGGAACGTTTCTATTCGGCGATCACGATTGCGCTGACGGACGCGACGTGGCTCGAGCGCCGGGCCTACGGGCTTGCGATCGCGGCCGGTTACCGGATCGCGGATGCGCGACTCGCCAAACGCGCGCCGACGTTTTTCGAGCGGGTCGGCTTTGCGCTCGCTTATCGGTTCGTGCTGCGCAACATCCGGCTCATGATCGGCATCGACCGCTCCCGGTGGCTGTTCACCGGGGCAGCGCCGATCGCACCGGACCTGATCCGCTGGTATTTGGCGCTCGGCGCCAACATGTACGAAGTCTACGGCCAGACTGAGAATGCCGGGCTTGCTACCGTGATGCCACCGGACGCTATCAAGCTCGGTACTGTGGGTAAGCCGGTTCCCTATGGCGAGGTGACGGTCTCGCCCGAAGGCGAGATCCTGATCCGCGGCGATTTCGTCTTTATGGGCTATCTCAATCAACCGGACCGCACGGCACAGACGGTCGATAGGGACGGCTGGCTGCACACCGGCGACGTCGGCCTGATCGATAATGAGGGCTACGTGCGGATCACCGACCGCATGAAGGACATCATCATCACCGCCGGCGGCAAGAACATCACCCCGTCGGAGATCGAGAACCAGCTCAAATTCTCGCCTTATATCAGCGACGCAGTCGTGGTCGGCGACAAGCGGCCTTATCTGACCTGTCTCGTCATGATCGACCAGGAGAACGTCGAGAAATTTGCCCAGGACAACGCGGTCCCGTTCACCAATTACGCCAGCCTGTGCCGAGCTGGTGAAGTGCGAGACCTCATCTGGGGCGAAATCGAGAAGGTCAACGCCAATTTTGCCCGCGTCGAGACCATCAAGCGCTTCCACCTTATTGAGCAACAGCTGACGCCGGAGGATGACGAGTTGACCCCGACGATGAAGCTCAAGCGTAAGTTCGTCAACGAAAAGTATCGCCAGGAGATCGAAGCAATGTATCGCAATGTGGCTGCCGCTTAGCCGGTTCGGGAGGAGTTTTGACGCTGCCGGGCAGCTGCGCTACCATTCAAAGAAAAACAACGGGAAGCCGCGAACCGAGCATCTCGCTCCGGTTGCGTGGGACGTTCAAGGGAGGAAACGCATGACGTATCGTAACGGCATGGCGGCGCTCGCCGGCGTCGCGCTGGTTCTCGCAGCACCGATGGCGCTGGCGCAGACCAAAACCACGAACCAGGGCGTCAACGACACCGAAATCGTCGTGGGGACCCATCAGGATCTCTCGGGCCCCATCAAGGCATGGGGCGTTTCGGTCGCCAATGGCATGAAGATGGCGACCGAGGAGATCAACGCGGCAGGCGGCATTCAGGGGCGAAAGATCCGGCTGATCGTCGAGGACAGCGGCTACGATCCAAAACGCGCTGTTTTGGACACCCAGAAGCTGATCGAGAAGGATCAGGTGTTTTCCATGGTCGGCGCCATGGGCTCACCGACAGTACTCGCGGCCCAAGACATCGTGCTCGATGCCGGCGTCACCCAACTGTTTCCGCTGACCTCCGCTCAATTCACCTTCAAAATGGACCCCGGCAAGCCGCAGGAACGGCTGAAGTTTGCCAACCTGCTGCCTTACGTGGAATCGACCCGCGCGGCACTCAAGTACATGGTGGATTTGAAGCACCCGAAGAGACCCTGCATCCTGCATCAGGACGATGAGTACGGTAAGAACGTGCTCGACGGCTTCACCCAACAGCTTGCGGCGATGAAGATCGAACCCGGCACAGCGACGAGCTACAAGCGTGGTGCCAGCGACTTCAGCGCCCAGGTCGCACGCATGAAGGCCGACGGCTGCGATCTCGTGGTGCTGGGCACGATCATCCGGGAGACCATCGGCGCCATGACTGAGGCGAAGAAGCTTGGCTGGACGGTCGATTTTCTCGGCGCCACGCCGACGAATGTGATAGAGGTGCCGACGCTCGGCAAAGATGCCGTCGAGGGTCTTTACGCCGCCGCCGAAATGGAGATTCCCTACGAAGACACCGCAAAGGGCAAGGTCAAGGACTGGCTGGCGAACTACAAGAAGATGTTCGGAGTCGAGGCCAACACCCAGGCGATCATCGGCTACAATACCATCGAGATCTTTGGCTTCTACGCCAACGCGGCCGGCAGGGATCTGACCGGGCAGAAACTCCTCGCTTCGCTCGAATCCGGCAAGGAGTATCTCGATATCTTCGGCTCGCCTCCGGTCAAGTTCTCGCCAACCAATCATCTCGCGACTCTGGTGACCCAGGTCCAACAAATCCAGAACGGGCGCTGGAAGGTCATTCGCGAGGGCTTGATGTTCTGACTTTAACTTTGCCAGCAGGATGGGCCGCGGGCAGCGCGGCCCATCCGACATGGCCGCATCTAGCCCGCGCCAAAACTTTGCAGTGCACGCGGTATCCGAAGGACTGCTGCAATGACCGCTCTGCGAAACCTCGCCCCCGTCGCCAACGCGAGCGGCTCCGACGTGATCGCACCCGATTGCCGTGGACTCAACTTTTGGCAGATCGATCGGGCGCTCCGAGATCTGCTGACGCTCCACCTCGACGAGACGGCGCTTCGGCATTTCACGCCGCACTTTGAACATTTGGGCGAGCTGGCCGGCGGCCGGCTTGATGAGTTGGCGCTGCAGGCGGATAAGCACCCGCCGCTCCTGCATCATCGCGACCGCTTCGGTTACGACGCCGATTGGGTCGAGTACCACCCGGCCTATCGCGAAATGGAGCGTATCGGCTTTGGCGAGTTCGGCCTGCATGCCATGTCGCGGCGTGCCGGCGTCCTCGGTTGGCCGCACGCCGCGCCGCCTCTCGTCAAATACGCCATGCAGTACTTGTTTGCCCAGGCTGAGTTCGCACTGCTCTGCCCGCTCTCGGTCAGCGATACCTCGATCATGCTGATCCAGAAATACGGCGACGAGCGGGTGAAGCAGCGCTACCTGCCGGGCATGCTGAGCCAGAACATGGACACGCTGCTCAAGGGTGCGCAGTTCATGACCGAGAAGGCCGGCGGTTCCGACCTTTCCGGCATCGCGCTGACGGCTAATCGTGTCGGCGACCACTGGGAGCTGTGGGGCGATAAATGGTTCTGCTCCTGCGCCGACCACGACATCGTACTGCTGCTCGCGCGTTGCCAAGGCGCGCCTGCCGGCAATGCCGGGCTGTCGCTGTTCGTCATGCCGCGGCGGCTCGAAGACGGCAGCCGTAACCGTTATCGCGTGGTGCGGCTTAAGGACAAGCTCGGCTCGCGTGCCATGGCTTCGGGCGAGACCATCATGGAAGGTGCCGTCGCCTATCTCTTGGGCGAGCCCGGTCGTGGCTTAAAGCAGATGATGGACCAGGTAAACCTGTCGCGCCTGTCGCACGGTTTCCGCGCCGCTGGCATGATGCGGCGCTGCCTGAACGAGGCGCTGCAGGTGGCACGCCACCGCCGCGCTTTCGGCCGCACACTGATCGATCACCCGATGGCGCGGCGGCAGCTTCTCAAGCTCATGCTGCCGACTGAACAGGCGCTGTCGGTCTCGGTCGCAGCCGCCGTAGCGATGACGAGCGGCGACGAGACGCAGCTGCGCATCCTGACGCCGCTGGTGAAATACCGAGCCTGCCGCGATAACGTGCCGGTCGCCACCGGCGCTATGGAGATGCGCGGCGGTAACGGCTACATCGAGGACTGGGCCAACGCTAAGCTTGTCCGCGACGCCCATCTCGGCCTGCTGTGGGAAGGGACATCCAGCGTCAACGCGCTTGACATCATCCGTCGCGCGGTCGGCCGCGAGCGCGCGCACATGGCGCTTGCCGACGCCCTGCATGGCCGTCTCGATCAGGCGCCGATTCCCGGCCAGTTTCGCGGCCGGCTGACCGCGCTGGTTGATCGCGCTGTCGGTTTCGTCGATAAGGTCGCCAAGCTGCCGGATGCCGAAGCCGCCGGTCGCCGTGCCGCGAGCGCGCTGTACCACGCCGCGAGCGCCGCGCTCATGGCTGCGGAGGGCGCTGAATTGGGTAAGCGCGGCGGCGATGCGCGTCGCTTGTTGCTCGCCCGCTTGGTGCTGGACCACCGTCTCGGCGAGGCCGATCCCTGGGCTTTGCCCAACGACCGCTGGGAGCAGGCCGTCGCCGCCAGACTGCTGGGCGACGGCTCAGTTTCGCTGTCGGACGTCACGTCGCTATTGGCTGCCTGATCAGCCATTGCATTCGTTATCGTTCGGCATTCAGGGAACACCGAATCAAACGCGCGTATATCGTCGCGAGCACGATCATTGGCCGGCAGCTTTTAAGGCTTGTTCGCCAAATTGACGCGGCCAAGTGCCCGCTACTTTCTTGTCGAGCGGACGGGAGAGCAGAGCCAGGCGGCGGCTTCATTCCAGCGTGTGGCCGATGCCCGGTCCGATGGCGAGTGCGTCAAGGTGCCCACGAGGTGCCCACGCGCCGTCTCGGCATCCCCGTCCTTGGTTCTTGATCAAGATCAAAGCGTGAAGGACTGAACAATGGACTTATTTTCAACGTAGCGCATCTAAGCACACTCAAGAATAAGAGTCTTGTTGCGTGAGTTTTCGTCGCTTGGCAGCGCTGCAAAATCAGCTTCCGCAGTGATAATTGGAAACAGTAAATGCAATTGACCGACGAGGAACGCCGGATCTTGGACGGGGCCTGCGGAGAGCCACAACGGATCGCGCTCGGCGTCTTGGTTAAACTCGGCGATGCTTACGGTGCCGGCCGCATGGTGGAGATCGCCAGCGCTCATATCGTGGGATCGTCATATCAAATCGC
>Ga0208455_1000902_pt1 | contig 10552 bp, 9 predicted proteins | sample June2015DPH_4_50_FD_184690 | JGI IMG/M metagenome (GOLD analysis project Ga0208455, IMG submission 184690) | Peatland microbial communities from SPRUCE experiment site at the Marcell Experimental Forest, Minnesota, USA - June2015DPH_4_40... | ecosystem: Environmental > Terrestrial > Soil >... | reverse complement strand
GCTGCGGGATGGCACAAGGGGCGCAATCTTGAGATTGACTATCGGTGGGCCGCGTCTGACCCCGAGCGTTTCGCTCGCGCTGCCGAGGAATTGGTGCGCGCGGCGCCGGACGTACTTCTGGCATTTGCGACGCCGGCTCTGATACCGCTGAAAAAAAGCGCCACGAGTATTCCCATCGTGTTTTCGGCGGTGTCAGATCCAATCGGGCAGGGCTTCGTGACCAACCTAGCCCATCCAGGCGGGAACATGACCGGTTTTTCCAACTACGATCCGGACATCGGCGGTAAATGGTTGCAATTGCTCAAGGAGGTCGCCCCATTAGCGACGAACGTCACAGTGATGTTCAATCCGCAGACATCGCCGTACAACGTCTTGTGGATGCGTTCAACCGGTATTCGCCGGATGACTACAGCGCAATCGCCTCAGATTGAACATCGGCGCTCTAATATCTTAGCGCACCGCCGGCGTGAGTGCGTCGGCGGTCTTCAGGGCGTGTTGCCGCGCATGGAAGCGGGATGGCCCGGCAATTTGAGTACTTTGCCGGTGTCGCTCACATTGGCGCCCTCGATTTTGTAGACCTGCAAGTCGCCGTCTGTGAAGTTGGCGACGTAGAGATATTGGCCCTCCGGGCTGAAAGCTATTCCTTCGGCAAGCCGGCCGGCTTTCGCAGTCCCCACCTTGCGGACATGTCCGCCGTCGGTCGATAGCACGTCGAGGATCGAGTTCGGCGCCGCAAACCATGCGTCTTTGGGGGCCGCGCCGCTGCCGTTTATGGCCACTGCGATTGCGAGCGGCGCCGTTGGGCTCACAGCCAAGCCCTCGGGCAGTGGTCCGACGCTGACGTAATCCACCAGATGCGGCGGATTGGCCTTGAGGTCGATGACGCTGACCGAGCCGGCGCCGCCGTCCGCTGCACCGCCGTTCCCTTGGTTGACGGTCAAGGCGAAATGGCCGTCCGCGGTAATCTGTACGTTATAGGGCCAGACGCCGACAGCGATGTCGTTCTTGCCGTAGGACACTTTCTGCCCGTCGATATCGAGCCACGCCACCTTGTTCGCCGCGTGCTTGGTGACGAGGGCGTGCCGGCCATCCGGCGTTATGGCGACCGCCGACACGGTATCGCCGAGCGCGATCGTGTCGATCGGTTTCACCTCCTTGCCGCTGATCGTCAAAACGCTGACGGAATTGTCGGCGCGGTTGGCAATCAGCGCCAAGTCGCCGCGCCGATTGATCGCTATACCCGACGGCTGCTTGCCGACTTCCAGCGTGGACATCAGCTTGGGCGGGGTCGCCTTCAAATCGATCACATACACCTTGTTGTCGGGCGCCGGCTTCCAGCCGTTGCCGTTCGGCTGATAGCTCAGCGAATTGGCGACCAAGGCCAGACTCTCGTCCGGGGTGATGGCAAGATTGGTCGGCGGCCCGATCACGGTATTGGCGAGCGGCAGTGATGCGGCGATGGTCGGCGACTCGCGATTCCTGATATCGACGATGACGACTTCGTCTTTGCCAGGTTCGCTGAAAACCGGCTTGCCGGCATCGTTCCATTCCAGCTTGTTGTCGTCGCCGATGACCAGGAATTGCGCGTTACCGGAGGCGGCAAATCCGAACAACAGACCGGCCACCATCCCTGCCTGCACAAAAAATCTCGCTTGTCGTCGCATGATCGTTTCCTCCTCGTCCGGAACTCGCCATCTGCCTCGTTCATTCTGCTGGCCTGACAGACGTGATCACACGATGTCTGCGGCAAGCCGACAAGCTGCAATGCGCACCGGGCAGTCAGCGCGTTCGCCTCGACCAATGTCTCGCTCCGCGGTTGCCTTGCGATCCGCCGAATTCGTGACGCGGTCATTGGATTCAGCCGGGATTCCCCGGATGACTGCCGATCTGCCATGAATATTCGCGTTTTTTCGGCCTTACTGCAAGACAGACGCGAGCTGCAGACGGCTACTGACACCTCGGGTATCCAGAACGGTGGTCGAGTGGCTAATCTGGCTATTCTCGCTGGCATTTGGGCGCACTGCTCCCGTCGATTGCTTGTGAACGCATGACAATCGCGCGCCTCACGCTGGCGCTGGTGGTGGCTGCGGCCGTAGTTCCGCAATCAGCCGCAAAATCTCTTGGAACATCTGCCGTGGGATGGCGACCTCCGCCCGCCCGAGCCGATCAAGCACTGGTCGCTGACGAGCTTGAAGGAGAAGCTGATCAAAATCGGCGCCAAGGTCGTGCGCCACGGACGCTATGTTGCCAACGCTATGCTGACGTTCCTGCGGCTGCCCTCTTATCAGTGCTTTGTCGCCGTGCCCATCTCCTGAAGGATGACCGGAACCTCGTCAGCGATCAGCATGCTTCTGCCTCTTTTCGAACTGGCCGCGGCAACGGCTGCCGTCTCGGTCCGGGCGTGCCTACGACAGCTCGATCAAAATACTTGACTTGCGGTCGCCTGATCACCGTCCGAAGCGTGCCGCTTCCCAAGCGAGTCAGTCTCCCTGAGGATTGGCATCAGCTTCCAGAAGTGCGTTGGCGATCAATGTAATTCTCAAGGCTGCGACGGTATGCCCCCTCAAACTGCGAGAGCTTCCTGCATCTCATCTTCAATCGCATCGCCAGCGGTCGGGGATCTGTCACTACTTTGACGCGATTTTCAGATCGGAGCTAACGGGGGCGGCGTCGCACGCCGGGCGTTACAACCATCCGCGCTCACCGAATGCAGAAAGATCAACTCCAGGTGGGGCATACCATCCACCCGAGTGATAGCGGGCGGCACCCATCTTCCCGAAGGACTTTTGGTCGAATCAAACGCTGATCTTTCAATGCCGCCGGTTTGGCGATACCCCGTACCTCCCAGCGCGCGCCCGGCGCCGCGGCGGCCGCATGATCGATCGTTCGCCGCGAACGCCCGAGCTCCAGCGTTCGCCCCCAAGGGGAATATCGCGAAAACGAAATCGGCGAAGCGCCGCCCAGCCGGCTCGAGCGGGTCGGGTCGGTCTGATCGCGGGTCGCTCTGCTGACCACCTGAATGTGGGTCGCTCTGCTGACCGACGTCGCTGGCTCGGCGCGCCCCTCGCGCACGAGGAATTCGGCGAGAAGAGGCTAACGCGGGTCGCCGCGAACGCCCGAGCTCCAGCGTTCGCCCCCAACCCAAATACAAGGAATCGGCGACGGCGGCCAACCGCCGCCCAGGCGACGCCGGCGGGTCGCTCTGTTTGCGGGTGGCTCTGCCGACCGACGTCGCTCAGGTCGGCGCGGCCAGCGCGGCCCTCGCACACGCGAGAATTCGGAGCGAGAAAGCCTAACGCGGTCAAACGCGCGCGCCCGGCGCCGCGGCGGCCGCATGATCGATCGTTCGCCGCGAACGCCCGAGCTCCAGCGTTCGCCCCCAAGGGGAATATCGCGAAAACGAAATCGGCGAAGCGCCGCCCAGCCGGCTCGAGCGGGTCGGGTCGGTCTGATCGCGGGTCGCTCTGCTGACCACCTGAATGTGGGTCGCTCTGCTGACCGACGTCGCTGGCTCGGCGCGCCCCTCGCGCACGAGGAATTCGGCGAGAAGAGGCTAACGCGGGTCGCCGCGAACGCCCGAGCTCCAGCGTTCGCCCCCAACCCAAATACAAGGAATCGGCGACGGCGGCCAACCGCCGCCCAGGCGACGCCGGCGGGTCGCTCTGTTTGCGGGTGGCTCTGCCGACCGACGTCGCTCAGGTCGGCGCGGCCAGCGCGGCCCTCGCACACGCGAGAATTCGGAGCGAGAAAGCCTAACGCGGGCCACCGCGCAGCAGCGTGCGACCAACACGTCGCACACCACCCCCTAGCTCGTGGCCGCTGACTGCGCTTGGTTTCGCTCGCGCCCCGAAAATCGCCAGGCGCTGATTTTAAACATTCCGCCGCTGAATGTTCTGCAAGAGTGACGTCGAGACGGCGGCCAAGCCGGCAAACGTCTCGACAGGCCACGGCGGCGTGTATATCACCGGATACCGCAAGCTGTGGAGGCTGCAATAGGCGCGGCAAGGACTGTCGAGGACGAAGACCGCGCAGCGGCGGCTTCGATCCTGAGTATCTCGAATCTGTCGAAGAATTTCGGCGGCGTTCGCGCGCTCGATCGGGTGGACCTGTCGGTTGCCCCCGGCGAAGTGCACGGGCTGCTCGGTCAGAACGGTTCCGGCAAGTCGACGCTTATCAAAATATTATCGGGATTCTACGATCCCGACCCCGGCGCTCAGTTGTGGATTGAGGGACGCGAAGTCGGCTTTCCAGTAACGTCCGCCGCGCTGCGTAAGCACGGCGTCAGTTTCGTGCATCAGAATCTCGGCTTGGTGGCGTCGCTGACGGTACTTGAGAATCTCATGGCATACGATCTCGCCGCCAACGATAGCTGGGCGATCAATTGGCGCGCGGAAACGCAACGGGCGCGCGAGCTGTTCGAGCGCAACCATATCGACCTTGATCCGCTGGTAACGGTCTCACGGCTATCGCCGGTCGAACGGGCCCAGCTCGCGATCGTGCGCGCCTTTGATTGGCTGCGGCGAAAGCGCCGGGCCGAAGGCGCGAGCGGCCTTTTGGTGCTTGACGAGCCAACACCATTCCTACCCGCCTACGACGTCGATGCGCTGTTTCGGCTGGTTCGCGACATCATCCGCGACGGCACCAGCGTGATCTTCGTGTCACACGACATCGACGAGGTTCTGGAGATCACCAGCAGGGCGACCGTACTGCGCGACGGACGCGTCGCTGGCACATTCCAGACTGCGGCCATGAACAAGCAGGCCATTATCCAAATGATCGTCGGTGAGCACGTCGACCTGGAGTCCATGCGGCCGCCGTCAAAGACCCTCGGCGGTCGCGCTGCGGCCATCCGCAACCTGCAAGGCGAAACGATTCGCATCTTTTCTGCCGAGTTCTCTCGCGGCGAGGTCGTCGGCCTTACCGGCCTTATCGGATCCGGCTATGACGAAATCGTCTACGCGATGTTCGGCGCGGTGCGCGCGGTCGCCGGCACCCTTGAGCTTGGCGATCGCACAATCGAGCTTGCTGGACTGACGCCGCGCGACGCTATCGAGGCCGGCTGCATCCTCATTCCAGGCAATCGCCAGGAGTCAGGCGCCGTCGCCACGCTCAGCGTCAGCGATAATGTGAACCTTGTGGTGCTTGGCCAAGTCAGCCGCTCCTGGGCGCTGGCCAAATCCAAGCTGGCGGAGAATGCTGCTTTGCTCGCAGGGCGGTTCAACGTCAGGCCTCGCGATCCCTCGCTGCTGTTTGGCGCGCTTTCCGGCGGCAATCAGCAAAAGGCATTGCTTGCCAAATGGTTTCAGATGTCGCCGCGCCTCGTGCTGCTCGATGAGCCGACACAAGGGGTCGACGTGGGCGCCCGCGCGCAAGTATTCTCCGCCATCACCAGCGCTGCAGAGGAAGGGGCAACGGTGCTCTGCGCCAGCTCGGATTACGAACAGCTCACTGCAATCTGCGACCGTGTCCTCGTGTTCAGCCGGGGCGTGGTGGTCGACGAGATTTTGGGTAACCAGATCAGCAAGTCCGCAATCGCTGAAGCCTGCTACCGCAGCGCCTGATCGTTGCGGTAGGGGAGCTGTCCATAAGCTGCGGGCCGGTCCGAGGCGGGCTTGAGCGATAACGACCAGGACGAGACCATGCTGGGGCAGGGCACCGTCGGCATGGAGCTTGATGAGCAGGTCCCGGAAATCGACACACTGCTCGTGTCCGTCGGCGGAGGTGGCTCTCATCGCCGGCGGGATATCCCATCGACGCCGAAGCTGGCGGCTTGGCGGCGGATTCACTTGCGCCGCGCCGAGTAGGCGATCGTGTTTTTCCAATCGTCAAAAGCTACGTGCATAGAGTCGTACTCGTTTCGGACGGCGCAATCAAGAAGGCTCAGAAGACCCAGCAGGTATTGCGGATTGTCGCCGAGCCTGGAGGAGCAGCAGCCTTCTCAGCAATATTATCCGGCGCTTATAAACCTGAAATTCGCGAACAAGTCGGCATCATTATCAGTGGCGGTAATACGACCGCAGTTAACTTCGACGCCTGAGACACGGTCGTCTCTCAGCCGTCTTGCAATAACTGGTTACGTGTTGTCGGGACTTTCGCGGCCCGCTGCGTATCCTGCGTGTGTTGTACTCTGTATATGAAGCGGATATGATGTTTTCTAGGTCGGGCTGCCACAAGAATCTCCTAGCTCGAATAGGTTCGTCTGTTGCGGACGGCCGGGCGGCTGACTTTAACAATGGGAGGATACACATGAACCGCACCATCCTTACTGCCAACCTAGCCGCAGCATTGATGCTGGTCGCGGGCGTAGCCGTGGCGGAAAGCCCAGAGGCGACGCGCGCCCAGGCGCAGCTCGCGCCCTATCGTCAATTGCCGAAATTTGAGCCGGCCGGCGAGCCGTTCGATGCCCGCGCCTGCATGAAGGACAAGTCGATTCTGAGCATCCCGGTTACGAGCTCCGTCCCCTTCCTCAAGGTCATCGAGACGTCGATGGCGGCGGTGGCCAAAGATGTCGGTTTCACCCTGAAGGAATGGGAGAACCAGGGTCAGCCCACGCAGTGGGTGCAGGGCATCGACTACGCGATCAGCAACAAATTCAACCTCATCGATCTGATGGCCGGGGCTGACCCGCGCTTCCTCGAGCCGCAGGTGAAGGCGGCCAAGGATGCCGGCCTAAAGGTTATTGCCTCCCATCTTACCGGCTTCGAGCAGGCGACGCCGGGCGGCGTCGACGGCGTCGTCGCGATCGACTACAAGAAAGGGGGGGCTTTGCTCGCGGACTGGGCGATCTGGAAAACCGATGGCAACGTCAATGCACTCGTGCTTACCGTCAACGACGTGCTGTCCACAGAGTCGATGGTCAACGGTCTCAAGGAGGAGTTTGCGCAGTGTCCGCACTGCAAGGCTAATTACATGAATATACCGCTCCTTGATCTCGCCACGAAAACTCAAATCATCGTGCAATCGGCGCTGATTGCCGATTCCTCAATCAACTATGTCATCCCGGTCTACGACGTGCTGTCGCAATGGGTGGTCCCCGCGATCACGATCGCCGGTGCCGAGGGGAAGACGAAGGTCGTGACCTTCAACGGCACGCCCTTCGCAATCGGTTTCATTCAGCAGGGCAAGGTCGAGATGGATGTTGGCGAGAATCTCGATTGGATCGGCCATGGAGTCATGGACGCCGAGATGCGGGTCGTGTGTGGCCTGCCGATGGTGAAGGATCCGCATATCCCGCTATATATCTTCGACAAGTCAAATGCCGACAGTGCGGGCATTCCGCCCCAGGTCTCGACCGGCTATGGTGACGCCTATATCGCCGGCTATCGAACGGTGTGGAAGATGCCCTGACCGTCGCGTTTGCGCGGAAGGCAAGGGTGAGAATCTATCGAAGACTTTGGGGGAGTCCATGCCTTCGACGGGGGAAGCCTTACTGTCAAACATGGCGAAACCCTTAGTTTGCTCGGCCCGAACGGGTTCAGCAAGTCAACGTAACCAAGATAGTGTTGGGCTTCCAAAAGGGTGACCCCGGTGGGCAATGCCATCACGGTGTTCAGCGTTACTGACAACGTGGGCTTTCCCGCGCTCGACCCCATCAGCCGCGCCGGGGCGCTGTCCATCGATGGCTAAAAGGAGCACCTCCAACTCGGCCGCGCTCGTCGATTGGTTCGAGCGCTTGGGCCTGATCCTCGCATGGGCGCTCATCATCATCGCCTTCGGCGCGTTGCGACCGAACACCTTTCTCACCTGGGCCAATTTTTCGGCAATCCTCGGATCCCAGGCCGTTCTCGTTGTGGCGGCGCTCGGCCTGATCCTTACATTAACTGCTGGCGACTATGATCTGTCCATCGCGAGCGTATTGACCCTTGCCGGCGCGGTCGTCGCAGTACTCAACGTGTGGCATGGAATACCAATCGGCTGGGCGATCGGCGCGGCACTCGCGGTCGGCGCTGCCGTTGGATTCCTCAATGGATTTTTCGCCATCTACTTCCGCATCAACTCGATGATCGTGACGCTCGGCATCGGAACGTTCGCACACGGCATCACGCTCTGGCTCGACAATCAGGAGACGATTGGGGGGGTCTCGTCGAGCTTCGTCAATGTCGTTATTGTTAAACGGCTCCTAGGTGTGCCGCTCAGCTTCTATTATGCGCTCTCGCTTTGCGTGATTATTTGGTACGTTTTCTCGTACACGGTACTGGGCCGCCGTCTGCTGTTCGTGGGTCGCGGCCGCGAAGTAGCGCGACTGAGCGGCATCCGCGTCGATCGATTGCGCTGGGGCTGCTTCGTTGTGTCCGGCCTGATGGGCGCCATCGCCGGCGTGATCTACGTTGGCACGATCGGCGCCGCGGACCCAAACTCGGGTCTCTTATTTCTGTTGCCGGCCTTCGCCGCCGCGTTTCTCGGCGCGACCAGCATAAATCCGGGGCGCTTCAACCCCTGGGGTGCTATGATCAGCGTCTATTTCCTGGTCACCGGAATCACCGGGCTTTCAATTCTCGGCGTCAACACATTCATCCAAGACCTGTTCTATGGCGGCGCGCTGGTGGTGTCCGTGACATTGTCGCAGATTGTACGGGGCCGCGAGGAACGACTGATGTGATCGCAGCGGCGGCCGCGTAATCACAAGCTCTTTCATTCGAAATTGCGATGCAAAGCATAGCCGACACAGCTCGCGGAAATCTTGCGGCGACCCTGTGTTCCGGCAATCAGGTTGGAAGCTAGCGCATGATCCGATCGAGTTGACGCAGTTTCCGCTCATTCCCGCGCAAGCGGGAATCCAGATCGAGAGTGTGTGTTTTGCGGTGCACCCGCTGTGTCCCCGCTTTCGCAGGGGACGAGTGGACGGGAGCAGCCGATTCAATCCGATCTAATTCCACTCTAGCTAGTCTAGTACCTCTGCACAGTGATTATGACTCTTTGGTTTGGGGCTCGCGGACAGCCGCCGGCTTGGGTAAGCGCGGCCCATTTTGGCGCGGGCTTTCTCGGTTGTGAACATCCATTTGACGCGGGCCCCGGAGGCATTGCGCTGTCGTTCCCAGGCTGCGATCTCGGATACGAGTCGCTCCTGGGTGGCAATGCGCCTGTCGAGGCATTGACCGCGCAGCACACCGATCTCGATCTCGAGCATGTTCAACCAGCTGGCGTGCTTGGGAACATAGTGGAACTCCAATCGGCGCAGCACGCGTCGCGATTCTGACGCAGGGAATGCCTGATACAGCGCGCCGGCCGAATGCGTCGACAGATTGTCGAGCACGACCCGGATCCGTTCCGCCGCGGGAAAGTGCACGTCGGTGAGTTCGCGCATGCAGGTGGGCGAAGTCCTCTGCCGCGCGCCGGTTGGCGACCTTCACCTTGCGCCAGGGTCGATGCGCGTCGAGGAAGATGAACAGATTGACCGTCCCATTGCGTTTATACTCGCAATCGTAGCGCTCGAGCTGGCCCGGCTCGGCCAGAATCGGCGGCCGTACCTCGCCGATGAGCTGGGTCGGGCTCTCATCGAAACAAATTACCGGGCGCTTCGGATTGGGCGCTTCGGCATAGAGGTCGAGCACATCCTCCATGCAGGCGATGTATTCGCCATCGACCTGCGGAATACACCACATATCCTTGCGCCACGGCTTGAGGTCATTCTCGGCCAAGCGCCGACGCACGGTCTCCCGGGATATGCTGTCGTGCTCGGTGAGCTTGACCATCGCGCCGGCCAACAGGTCCAGCGTCCAGCGGGCGCGGCCTTCCGGTGGGCTCGAACAGGCAGTTGCCACCAGGAGGGCTTCCTCTTTGCCCAAGAGCTTGCGAGTCGCTCCGGGGCGCGGCTCTTCGGTCAGCGCCGCCTCCAGGTTGCCTTCAACAAAGCAGCGCGTGGTCCATACACGGTCGAGCCGCCAACGCCAACACTGGTCGCGATGATTTCATCGCTCGCCCCAGCATCTGCGGCCAGCAAAATCTGCGCGCGCTTGAGCTTGCGCGCCGCGTGCTTGCCGCCGCTCAGAAGCGCCGTGAGTTTGCTGCGCTCGGCTTGGTTGAGTTCCACCCGGTAGCGTACATTCATCGGTGCCTCCTCATGGTCGAGGCACGAACGAACAGCTGAATCGGATGTCCGAAGTGAACCGCTCTGCAAAAGCCTTTACGCCCAAGCAGGGCCAATATCTGGCGTTTATCTATGCATACACGCGCCTGCACCGCTGGCCTCCGGCCGAAACCGACATGCAGCAATATTTTCGCGTCAGCCCACCTTCAGTTCACCAAATGGTGCTGACGTTTGAACGGTCAGGCTTCATCAGACGACAACCGGGTGTCGCACGCGGTATCGAAATGCTCGTTGATCCAGAACACCTGCCGGTCCTACGATGAACCATGCTCAACCAGTCAAAACCTCTGTGCAGAGGCACTAGCAGTTTGCTGAAAAACCCCTCGCCATAGCGAGAGTATGATGATTCAGTTTTCTATCACGAATCGTCGGAGGTTCGCATGCGGGGTGCATTTGAGGATCAGGGCGGGTTGTTTTCTTACATATCGCCGGAGGCGCGGATTCCGGTGAGCCATCCGCTGCGGA
>Ga0208455_1000897_pt1 | contig 10612 bp, 20 predicted proteins | sample June2015DPH_4_50_FD_184690 | JGI IMG/M metagenome (GOLD analysis project Ga0208455, IMG submission 184690) | Peatland microbial communities from SPRUCE experiment site at the Marcell Experimental Forest, Minnesota, USA - June2015DPH_4_40... | ecosystem: Environmental > Terrestrial > Soil >... | reverse complement strand
CCTCCATCGGCGGTGCCGGAACCTTCGACGGCATTTTTCTTACCGGCATCCTCGCCGTGCTGCTGGCGAGCATTTTTCATCCCCAGCGATACACGGCCTGGCCGGAGTGACACCCGCGCGGCGTCATGAACCGGTGCGCCTAAAGTCGGTGTCGCGCGGCCGAAAAAATCCGGCGGTGGCGCCACCGCCATGATACGGTCGAGCGGCAAAACCGGAAGCCGCGTTGCGTGCCGGTGTGTGCACCAGCAAAGGCTTTCAGCAACAAAGGACGTGTCATGCCCTGGTATGACTATCTCGCGCATTTCTTTGCCGGCGCTTTCCTTGCCAACGGCGTTCCGCATTTCGTGCAAGGCATCTGCGGCAACAAATTCCAGTCGCCGTTCGCTTCGCCGCCGGGCGTCGGCGAGTCCTCGGCGATCATCAACGTGCTCTGGGGCTGGTTTAATTTCGCCGTCGCTGGCGGGCTGCTGCGTTATTTCTTCCCGCCGCTGCCGCCGCCGCTCGGCGGCTCCATCGCTACCGCGCTCGGCGTCCTCGTCGCCGCGTTGTGGCTCGCCTATCATTTCGGCAAGGTGCGTAAGAGCACCCCACACCCGTGAGGATCGTCATGTATCGGCGTCACGCATGCGTTCTCGTTTTGCTGGTCTTTGGCCTGCTCGGCGCCACGGCGGCGGCTCAGGAAGGCAGGGACATGAAGCTTGAGGATGTCGGCTTCATCATGCGCCCGGCCAATACGCCGGCGCAGATCGAACGGCTGAAGCTATTGCCGGCGGGCAAATTTGTCGCGCGCACCAAGGCCGGCAGGCGCTATTACCTCTATGCCGATCCCGACTATTGCAAGTGCGTTTTCCTCGGCGACGAGCTGGCCATGAGAAATTACCGTGATCTGATCTCGCCGCCGCCGCAGCCACCGATGGCGTTGGGCCCGGATGGCGGTCCGGTCGCCGGCTCGCTCATCCAGGAAATCGATCCCGGCATTGACGGCGCCATCGCCGACGGCGACATTCTCGATTATCCGGATTGATGAGGACGATCCCCGTGTCCGAGGAACCCGCCGGCGCGCCCGCCGCGGCAGCCCGTCCCGAGGCGATCACCGGCTATCACGCGCATGTCTATTACGATCCCGCGACCACGCGCGGCCGCGCCGAGCGTTTGCGGCGGCGCGTCGCCGCGGCGTTTCCGCAGGCCAAGCTTGGGCGCTGGCACGACGAGCTGGTCGGGCCGCACACCCAAGCGATGTATCAGATCGCCTTTCCGAGCGACCTGCTGGCTTCTTTCCTGCCGTGGCTGATGCTCAACCGCGACGGGCTGGCCATCCTGCTGCATCCCGAAACCGGCGACGACTATCGCGATCACACCGCGCACGCCGTCTGGTTCGGGGCGGTGCTGCGGCTGCGGCTGGAGGCCTTCCAAGGCACCGGCGCGGCGGGTTGAGGCGTTTGCCGATGCCAGCCTTATGGAACCGACGGAGACTGTGTTAGTTTGTTTTGGGGCTGCACCAGGAGGAATCCCATGAAAAAGACGTTAGCCGCCTTGAGCTTCGCCGCTGGTATCGGTCTTATTTGCTGTCAAAGCGCCGGCGCCGTTCCGGCTAGCGCATCGGCTATGAAGGAAGCCGCGACGGCCGCCTCGCCGGTGCAGCAGGCGCAATATGCCGAGCGCCAGACCCGGCGCGGCGTCGTCAAATGCTACCGCGATTTTGTGATCGGCCCCTACCGCTGCCACAGGTACCGCTGGTGGTAGCGGCGCCGGACAAAAAACAACTGCCCCGGATTTGAGCCGGGGCAGTTTTCGCAACACCAGGTTCGAAAGGCGTCTTCTCTAGGCGCTATCCTCGACGTCGGTATCCGGCCGGTCGCTGCCGAGCGCGACCTCCGAGTGCCACTTGCCGCTCTCGTCCTCATATTCGATGGCCTCGGTATTTCCGTGCTGCCGCTGTTCGGCGGCGGCGCGGCGCGCGGCTTCGAGCGCTTCCGCGTGCGTGGGAAAGCTCTCCGAGAACGCGCCATTGACCGTGTAGGCCCAGCCATCTTCATGGCGAACGATTTTGTAAGTGATATGGGTCATCGGTTCACCTGCGCTCGAACGACATTCTCAATCGGACTGTGATCGGGGTTCACCCGTTAACGGATCGCGGGCCTCACCGGGTCTATGTTGGCATTTACGGAGCCGCCGGCGCAACAGCCGGCCGCTTTGCCGCCTCGCCAATCAGGCCCGCGGCCTGATATGGATGCTGCAGCCAGAAGGAAGCGATATGACGGAGAAATCCAAAGGGTATGAGGCGAACGCTCAGTTCGCAAAGATGCAGCGGGCGCAAGACGCCAAAAAGGCAACGTCCGAGTACGAATCCATGGCGGCGGCGTTGCGCGCGAAAACCGAGAAATTGAAGGCGCTCCGCCTAGCCAGAGACGCTGCCGCGGCGCCGCCGCAGCCGGCCGCCGCGAAACGGAAGGCTAAGAGAAAGGCCACGTCCGGCAGCCTGTCGGATTGGCTGGACGGACAAGCCAAGGATGGCCGCAGCCGTTGACTCGGCAAACAGGCAGCGCGGGTTGCAAGGACGCGAACGCCGCGTCCATCGTCCTCGCGCGTTCGGGCCAGGTGTGCTTGAGGAACGGACGGCCGGGTGCGCGGGTTAGCCTGCAAAGCCGCAAAAGGCGCGTACCATGGCGAACCAACGCGATATCGACCGCCGGAACGACGTCCGATTCCTGACGCCGCTGCTGCTCATGACATTGGTCCTGGTGATCGGCATTCTGGTCTATAGCTATACTGTTCATGCCGCGGCCGCGATCGGGTAGGCGCCGGCCTGAGCGAACCGTGCGCACTAACCTGACGGTCGATCTTTGCGGAGCGACCCTCGGGCGCGCGGCGCGCGGCCCGAGGGCTCGTTGACCAGCGCCATCGAGCGGGGGGTGCTGACGCCTTTAACCGGTCGTGTGTCTCCGGTGCCGATAGGAATGTCTGACCCATCGCCGGTGGTGATACATGCGCGGTTCCGGATAGGCGGCGTAGACCGGCCGCACCCCGAACAGACCCTCGACGCCACCGATCACGCCGCCAACTGCGCCGCCGACGACCGCGCCGACCGGTCCCGCCGTAGTGCCGCCGACATAGGTGCCGTGGGCGATGCCGTCGGGAATGCCCTGCGCTTGCGCCGCGAACGGCGATGCGAGCGTTGCGGCGGCTGCCGCGGCGAACAAAATAGGAAATTTCACGCTACACCCTCTTTCTTGTGTGTTGAGACGGTCGCGGCGTGACGGTCAATCAAGGCGTTAGCGCGGCGGCGGTGCGGCGACGCGTCACGGCCGCGCCGATTAAATCCAAAGTGCGGCAAAAGGATCACACCCCGCCGGCGGCTAACGCATCAACAGCTGCAAGCCGCCGATCACGATCTCGACCGCGATGAGGATGATGATGATCAACTCCAGCCGCGCCGCCCGCTCGGTATCGATGATGTCGGCAAACGCCTTGGCGGAATCGGAGATCACGGTGAGTTTGCGGGTCAGGACGTCGGCGCGCTCCTTTAATTCATATTCGTCTTCCAGCCGCGCGTAGAAGCGCTCCAGCGACGGTCGCTCCCAGAGCACGTCGGGTTTTTCCGCCACCGCGACCAGGCCGGAAACGCGATGTTGCACCAGTAACGCGTTGCCGATGTGTTTGAGAATGGCGCGGCGGCCGCCGGGCGTGCGCCCGCGCTCCGCCAGTTCCTGGGCGATGGGCTGGATCACGTCGAAAACCTTCGCCACGTTTTTCTCGTCGTGCGCCAGGATGACGCTGGTGGCGAGCGCATCCGCGATCAGCAGCGTATGTTCGGTGGTCAGCGTTTTCACGATGATAACGCCCGACGGCGTGATCTGATCGTCCTTGTCCGGCGCGATTTCGATCTGCACCGACTCTTCTTCGCGGATTGCTATCGCACCGACGACGCGGCCGTCCAAGCGGCCGATCACCTCCTCCTCTTCCAGCGGCGACATGCCGACCAGCACGGCGACGCCGTAACGGAACAGCGCGACGACGCCGTTCTCGCCGGCGCGAAACGCCAGCGGTACCGTCGACAGCACATCCTTGCGTTCGAGGCCGGCGGTCTCGATCCGGTCGCCGAGCAACAGCGCCCGCACCGTAATGCGGCGCGCGGGCATTGGCGGCAGATCGCTCATGACACTCTCGGGTTCGTTATAACGTAAGCGGCGTTGTGATCCTACCCTGGGTTTCGCTACTGCGACCGCGCCGGCGCCGTGGCCCGGTTCGGGTTCCGCTTGCCGGCCGTTGCTATCGACGTGGGGCCGCGATCATCTCAATTTCGCCCGATACTGGCCGTTTGTATCTATATCGGGACGAGGCCGTTCGACGAACGCTTTCTGGGGATGTCTGTGCCAGACAAGGTTTCCTATTTCTCGCGCTTCACCATGAAGTTCCTCGAGATCTGCGCCGCCAGCATCGCCACGGCGGTCGGCGGCTATCTGGTGGCGCATCTCGGCGGCTATTTGCCTTGGCCGACGCGAGAGCCGGCGCCGACACCAGCCGCCATCCAGACCGCCCCGAGCGCGAGCGGGGTGATATCCAAGACCCCACGCGCCCAGCCGCTCCAGCCGGTTCCGCCCGCTTCTGCCGACGCCGATGAGCCGCGTCCCGCGGCGGCGCCGGATGCCGGTCCTGCCGCCAAGCGGCCGGCACGGACGAATGTGAATGCTATCCAGGCGGTGCCGTCCCACAGGCCGATGACGACCGGTACCACTGCGCCGGAGAGCAAGCCGCGCGAGGCGGAATCGCCGGACAGCAAGCCCCGCGAGGCGGAATCGCCGGACAGCAAGCCCCGCGACGCGGAATCGGTCGAGGCCCAGGTTCGCGCCGCGCTGGAAAAGGTCGACGCCCATCGGCCGGCATCATCCGACGCGGCGCCGCAGACGCTGAGTTTACCGCCGGCGCCGCCTGCCGCCGCGGTGGAGCCGCGCCCGGCCGAGGGCCCCGTTCCCGGAACCACCGGCGCGGTCGCGGTGGCGCCGCCTGCCGCCGCCGCGGTCATCGCGACGCCACCCGCCGCCGAAGTGGCACGGGAGCCGGTGCAGCAGGCTCCGGTCCAGCCCGAACCGCTGACGCCGGTCGAGGTCAAGTCGCGGCCGGTTGCCGCCGTCGAGGCATCGCCGTCGCCGCAGCCCGCGCCTCCGGCTCACGAGGAGGACAAGGGCTTTCTCTCCACGCTCGCGAAAATTCCCGAAATGCTGCGTCCCGCTTCGGGCGCAACCAGCAAGGATCCGCCGCGCCCGCCGCTGCCGGTCGGCGAGTAGCCGGCGTCGGCTTGCTACCTGTGGCCCGCCGCCAAGGCGGCCGCTTGCGCTTTGGTCGATACGTTATTTCTTCAACAGCGCGTCGCGCTGCTGCAGCAGCCGTTCAAGCTCTTCATTTTGTTGCGCGATCCGATCGGCGCTTCTCGCTTCGTCCTCGGCGCCGGAGAGAGCCGCCGCTTGCTCGATCAGCTGCCGGATGTTGTCACGCACGATGGCAATGCGCCTGTCGAGCTCCGCGAGTGAAAGCGAGCCAGAATTGCTCATGATGGTCCCCAAAGGTCACGCGCCAGGTGCGGTCAAAGTGCGGTCAGCGAGAGCTTCGCCAAGCGTAGCGCGGATTGCACGCCTTGTCGCGCCGTAGCGAGTTGCGAAGGCGGAAGGCGGACGGCGGACGGTGACGCTCCCCCGGATTCCTTCTCCTCAACCCGGGCACGATTTGCTATACGTCCGACTGCTGTAGGTCCGATATGGCACGACGCACGACGAGCGATTCCCGCTGGCAGGCCGAACAGGCCTTCAAAGCCGCAACCGCCCCCAAGCCGGCGGAAGCGCCGCCGAAGACGCCGGCGCTGCCCGGTGTCAAGGAGATGGTGTCGCTGCGCATCGACCGTGACGTGCTCGATTTCTTCCAGGAAGACGGCCCGGGCTGGCAGGAACGCATCAATGCGGCGTTGCGCAAGGCCGCAGGGAAATAGGGGACGCCACGCCGGCGGCAACAGCGAAGCTTGGCTTTACGCCATACACCAAAGCAACGACAATCTTCAAAGCATGCCAAGGGAGAACATCACCATGCGACTCTCGTCCGGATTTCGTGCCGCCCTGATGGCGCTGATCGTCGCCTTCGCCGGCACCGGCCTTATGTCTGCCGCTCACGCCGAGAACGGCACGATCAGTTTCCGGGTGCTCAAGGGCGGCTGGTTCATCGGCGCCTCCGGCGGCAGCGGCTGGTTGGTCTTTCACGGCCAGCGCTACCCGATTTCGATCGGCGGTCTGAGCGCCGGCTTGGTGTTTGGTGCGTCGGAGACGTCTTTCTACGGCTCCGTCAGCAATATCAATAGCCCGTACGATGTCTCCGGCGTCTATGGCGCGGCCGGCGCCGGCGCCGCGGTCGGCGTCGGCGGCCAGGCGATCGTGCTGCGCAACGAAAAGGGCGCGGTGTTGACGCTGACCGGCCGGCAGATCGGCTTGCAGGTCAACGTCGATTTGAGCGGATTGAGCATTTCGGTGCGCTAAGCAGGCGGCCCACGCGCTTCTTGAATGACGACGCGTCAGTCGTCCGATTGGCGCGCGTCCGATATGGCCTGCCAAAGTGCGATCCCATAATCCACGACGTGCTCCTCCTGGCAGTGATCGCAGCGGTAGGTTCGCATGTCGCGGCCCGACATCGTGCTCTTGTCCACTCTGAACATTTCGGCGCCGCCGCGCGGACATTGCGTCAGCGACACCGGCGCCGCCGGCTTGCGGTGCGAGCTCGGCTTGAACCAAGAGGGCCATTTCATCTGCAAGTCGATCCGGCCACTTCGCCCGCATGAGGCGATGACAAGGCTCCGCGATATGCGGGTGATGCGCAGATGTTGATCGCAGATTTCGCCGGGCTTGTCGTGGTGAACCATGATGGAAGCCGTTGACGTTGCCTCCATTTTATGTTCTTGTTTTGTTCCAGTCAGTGTTCCTATCTGTTGCGGGAGATCATCGGCGGCCCGCGTATCGACGGAGGAAAAAATGAAAGCGTTCGCTTTTTTACTGGGGCTTGGGTTCACGCTTGCTGCGGCGCCGGCGCTGGCGCAAACGCAAATGATTGCGGCAGCCGACGCCAAGGCGCATGTCGGCCAGACCGTGACCGTGGAAGGTGTGGTCAGCGAGGTCCACACCGCCGCCTCCGGCCGCGCCACCTTCATCGACATCGGCGGCCGCTATCCGAAAACACCTTTACGGCGGTCATCTTCTCGCGCGATGTGACCAAGTTTTCCAATGTGGACGCCCTTGACGGCAAGACCGTCGATATCACCGGCCCGGTGCGCCTCCACAACGGAAGGCCCGAGATCATTCTGAACGATCCGGGGCAGATCAAAGCGAAGTAGCTGCCGCGGATTTCGCGGCATTTGCGCGGACGCGCAAAGCGCGGCCCGAATGCTGATCCGCGCCGCGCTTGCCGCAGAGACCGGCCGCAGCCGCCGCCTTCGCCGGCTCAGGCAAGCTGGGTGCCGTAGTGCAACGACTCGCTTGGCTTCGGCTGCCGCGCTGTTTTGCGCAGCAGGCCGATGAGCGAATAGGAATGGATGAGGAACGCGCGCGGCACCGCGTAAATCGGGATGAGCACGATCGGAAATACGATGCCGCCGCCGCCACCGCCGGTCAGAACTCCGATCGCGACGGCGTTGATGAGATCGGCCATGCCGAACACGTTCCAGGCTATCGCGGCGCTCCGCGTATAGGGTTTGCCGACGAACCACCAGTAGGCGACGAGCGGCGCCAGGATGCCGGTGAGAATGTCGCCGACGCCGGCGGGAACGGCGAACAGGGCAGGCAGCTCGCCGTTGAAATAGCGGATCAGGAAGACGCCGCCGAGGATCCTGAACGTCTGTATGCCGATCAGCCAATGCTGCGGAATGCCGGCGATGACGACGCGGAATGTCGGCGAGAGCAGGACGACATAGCCGACCGCCAGCGTCGTGGCTAACGCCACGGGCACCCGCGTTGACGGAAAGAAACCGGCCGCGGCCATCAGCGCGACGCCGATCAGCCACGCCGCAAACACCAGCGCCGAACCGACCATCCAGCGCCAACGGCGGGATTTGTCGTCCGGCAGGGCGCGGATGCCGACGTAGAAACCGAGCCACTGCAGCGTCGACGAGATGGATTGCACGATGACCTGGAGGACGATGAGCGTCATGACACGGTTCCCTTGCCATTGGCTTGATCAACGCTTGCAGGCGCCGGTCGCCTGCCGAACCGGAAGGCGCCGACGAGCGCCGCAATCACCAGAATGAGGATCATGGGGTTGGTCCTTTCAGCTTGGACGCTTGCCGGTCGGCGATAGGGCCGCCGCGGCAGTCCATACTTGTCCCTATTGACTTCCTGTGTCATAGTCACTATATAAAACATACTCACTAGCGCGGCTCTCGCGTTTGTGATGAGATGCACCGCGGTGACCGGCCTCGCCCGTGCGAGCTCCCGGCGCTGCGCTTTTTCGGTTAATCGGATGTCGGCACTTTACGACCGCAAATGCCCGATCGCCCGCACGCTGGAGATCATCGGCGAGCGATGGACCATCCTCATTCTGCGCGATCTGGTCGTTGAGGGACCGCGCAAGTTTCAGGACCTGCTGGTTTCGCTTTCGGGGATCAGCCCGAACACGCTTTCGGCGCGGCTGAAGACGCTGGAGGACAGCGGCATCATCGAGCGGCGCTTTTACGAAGATCACCCGCCGCGCGCCGAGTACGTTCTCACCGAAAAGGGCCGCGACCTGCGGCCGGTGCTGCGCACCCTCAAGGATTGGGGACAAAAACACACGAGCGTTGCGGCTTCGCGCTGATGCGCGCTGCCGCCGTTGCCCATCACGCGCCGGGCGTCGCGATGCGCACCCGGTAGTCCAGCGTGGCGGTGACGCCGTCGCCGTAGAAACCGCCTTCGATCGGCATGGTGGCGGCCTGGTCGGGAGCCGCGCACAGCGCGACGTGGCCGTCAGTCACCGCAGTGCCATGGGTGGGATCGAAGCCGCGCCATCCCGCGTCCGGCAGAAACACTTCCGGCCAGGCATGCAGATGACGATCTCCGTTCGCGGTCTCGGCATGGGCCTGATAGCCGCTGACGAAACGGGCAGCGATGCCGAGGCAGCGGCAAGCCGCCATGAACAGCACGGTCAAATCGCGGCAGGCGCCGCGGCCGCTGGCGAGCGTGCGGGCCGGCGGCTGAGCGGCGCCTTCAATCCGGATGTTGCGGTGAAAGCGCCGGAACAGCGTCTGGCTGAGGTGATCGAGGAACGGCACGGCCGCCCAGCCGCTTTCCGCCGCCAGCGTTTCGGCGAAGTTTTGCACCGCCGGGTCTTGGCGGTCTTGGGGCCAGTAGTCGGCCGGCACGCGCTGCGGCCGGCACGACCAGGGCAATCGCGGCAGTTCGCAATCGCGCAGCGGCGCCGGCGCGGAAATCTCCAGATCGAAGCAGCTCTCGACGCGCAGGAGGTCGGACGGGCCGTCGAAGCTCACCCGCGTGATCCGATTGCCGAAGCGGTCCACCGACTCCCGGCGTGCCGCCGGCAGCGGCTCAACCGTCAGTTCGCTCGCCAGCATGCGAACCCGCTCGGCCCGCGGCGTCAGCCGCAGCAAGTGCGGCGCCAGCCCGACCGGGGCGCTGTAGCGATAAAGCGTGTCGTGCCGCACGGAAAACCGCATGGTCTCGTATAACACGCATCGCCGCGCGCGGCGCGGCGCACCACCGCGATCACCAGCGGCGCGCGCATTTCGTCGCTGCGCCTGCCACCGGACTTGATCCGGTGGCTCCTCGCAATGACGAGGTCGTTTCGCCGTACTTAATGCGCCGTCACAGTTGCAGAAGGATCAGCAACAGGCCGACCACCGAGACGGCCCAGATTGCGGTCCGCAGCCACGGCACGCCGGCCACATAAACGATCGCATAGGCGAGGCGGGCCCAGAAGAAGATCTGACAGCCCAATAGCGTCATGGCGTTGGTCTTGCCGGTAATCTGCGCCACCAGCACCAGGATGGCGAACAGCACGAGGTATTCGAGCATGTTGAATTGGGCGCGGCGCGCGCGCCCCGCCCAGCCGACGATCGGCGGCAGGTCCTCGCGATTGCCCACCAGCGCCGGCAAGCCGACTTGCAGCTGCGCGCCGGCGACGGCGACGAGCATCTGCACGAAGGTGAGAACGGCGGACCAAACAAGCAGCGTGAGTTCAGGTGTCATGGAGCCCCCTCCCTGTGGCACCGGCCTGCTGACGAGGCCGTGCGCCGTTAGCAAACCTCCGGTGCGGCAAACCCCGGAACGCCGCAGCATTTCATATTTTCCGGCGCAATGCACCCGGATGAGCCAACGGGCAAAGCGGCGGATTACGCCGCAGCCTGCCATCGGGCCGCGCATTGCGCGGTCCCGTTGGGCTAATCCGCCCTAAAGGCTTTGATTGAAGTTGAAGTAGCAGCGCTCGGCACGCATTGAGTTGATGGGAGGAGAGGGAGTCATGGGGAGAGTGCCACTCTGAGCTATCGCTGAATCTTGGTGACGACCAGGGTCAGGCGGCAGCGGCTTGAGCTTGCGTTTTGACGACCTCGATTCCGTCGTTGAACTTTACACCGATGATGACTTTCGGCAAC
>Ga0208455_1000886_pt1 | contig 10744 bp, 7 predicted proteins | sample June2015DPH_4_50_FD_184690 | JGI IMG/M metagenome (GOLD analysis project Ga0208455, IMG submission 184690) | Peatland microbial communities from SPRUCE experiment site at the Marcell Experimental Forest, Minnesota, USA - June2015DPH_4_40... | ecosystem: Environmental > Terrestrial > Soil >... | reverse complement strand
GCTGAATCCGGATGGCTCGGTGCGACTGGAGAGTGCAACGTCTCCCGGCTTGCCCTTGCAAGTGATCTGCTACGAGCGCGCCGACGGGCTGGGGTTTGGAGTCTCGGGCGCGGTCACGCGAGCCCGCGGGATACGCGGCAGTTTTCCCGGCGTGGATCTCACCGAGATTCCGATGTCGGCGGCCGTGAAGAAGGAAAAGCTCGTATATCTGCTCGATTCCACGCGGGCGAGCCGCCGCTCTTTCGCGTTCAAGGCTGCCGATCGCGTGCTGCGCTCCGTTGGTTTCGTGCTCGGGCTGAAGCATGAGGCGTTCGAACTGCCCTTCACTCCACCGTTCATGCGGAAACACGACGGCCTCGTGCTGTCACTTGGTCAGTTCAACCAGTGGGTCAGCGATCAAGTCGCAGCGTCCGGCGTGGTGCAAATCTGGCCGGGTATGCCTGTCGCCGAGCCACTGATTGAAGGAGACGCGGTTGCGGGTGTGCGGCTCGCCGATCAGGGGACCGATCTTCAGGGACGTCCGGAAACAGGTTTCACGCCTGGCATGGATCTGCGCGCTGCGCTGACCGTGGTGGGCGACGGTCCGGTGGGAGCGGTCGGGCGCAGGATCGACGCCGACGCGCACATCGGAATGCCGCCAGGCCACGGCTCCCGCGAATGGGCGCTCGGCATGAAGATGGTCGTCGAACTCCGCGAAGATAGTGGACTCGAACCCGGCACTGTCCTGCACACCATCGGGTTCCCCGAGCCGGAAATTTTCGGCTTTCTCTACGTTCATCCCGAAGGGCTGGCCTCGGTTGGCATCTTTGTTCCGTCCTGGTTCCGCAGTCCGGTCCGCACGGCATATCGTTACCTGCAGCACTTCATGCTTCATCCTTATCTGTGGCGTTATCTCAAGGGTGGAACCCTGAAGTCGTGGGGAGCCAAGTCGCTGCAGGAATCGGGCCGCCACGGCGAGCCATATCTCGCGGGCAACGGCTATGCCCGCATTGGGGAAGGGTCGGGAAGCACGAACGTGCTGGCGGGATCTGGAGTGGATGAAGCCTGGACCACAGGCGTGCAACTGGCGGAAGCGGTTATCGAACTCACCGGACAAAAGCGCGCTTTCACTCGCGAAAACCTTGAAGCAACCTACGTGCGCCGCCGCCGCGAGAGCTGGGTCGATGACGAGTCGAAGATCGCGGCCGACTCGCGCAATGGATTCCAGCAGGGCGTCATCACCGGAATGATCGGCATGGCAGTCGCGGGCTTGACCGGCGGCCGTGTCACGCCAGCCTCGCGTCCAGCGCCCAGTCAGGGGCCCTCGCTTGAGGATGCTTACGGATCGCGCATTTCGCCGGCCGAGCTGAAGCATATGCAGGAAGAATGCGCCGCCAAGGGCACTTCGCTGCACGACCGGATCATGGACCGCTGTGGTTGGCCGCAGATTCCGATGGATGGCAAGCTGCTTATCTCACACCAGCATGCTCTGCTCATGGGCGGAGGCGTGCAGGCATCGTCGGGCTATGCCAATCACGTGATCTTTCGTCGTCCGGAACTCTGCCGCGCCTGTGAAACCAAGTTGTGCGTGGAAATGTGCTCGGGGCAGGCCATCACCCGTGGCGAAGACGCAGTGCCCGCCTTCGATCGCGAGAAGTGCGTCTACTGTGGCGCGTGCCTGTGGAATTGCCAGGCCGATGCCGACGGTACGAAGGGAAATGTTGAATTCAAGGCCGGCGCGGGAGGATTGCACTCGACGCTGAACTGATTGCGAATGGAGAGCCGGGCGTCCCCGCCCGGCGGAACGGGCGAAGCGCCCGTTTCTCCATCGCTTATATCCTTAAGATTGTGAAAATGAGCGACCATGGATTACTAAATTGACAGGACTCGAATGACAAACGGATATCAAATTGTAGTCTGCGGCAGCGTTGTGCCCGACCCGCTGCAAACGCTGGAGCCGGTCCAGACCCCAACGGGTCCCGCGCTGAAGAACGAAATGATGCTTCCCGCCGTGCTGGATCCCTGGGCGGCTCATGCCCTGTATGAAGCCGCCGACTTGGCAACCAAGGCCGCGGGCAGCAAGGTCTGGCTGGTGAGCGTGGGACCAAAAGCAAAACTCCAGCAAGTGATGATGACGATTGCCCAGAGAGTGAGCTTTGAATTGGTTCCGGTCGATTCGAGCGCCAGCGGCTTTGCCGATGCGCATGCCACGGCCGCCCTCCTGGCGGAAACCATCCAGAGTATTCCCGGTCTTGATCGCTCGCGCTTGCTCGTATTCGGCGGTTGGGAGTCGGCTTCGCGAGGCGCAGGCGCCACCATGCAGTTGATTGGAGAGCGGCTTGAGATTCTCGACCAGTTTCAAGGCGTCGACCAGCTCAGTGTTCAAGCCGACGGTTCGTTCGAAGTTCTGGAGCGGATCGAGGCTGGGCGTCATCAGGTTTCGGTCTGCCCGGGTCCGCCGGCTTTGTTCGGCTGGGCAACCGGTAATCTGCCGGAGCCTCGCAACAATCCTCAGGTTGGGATGGCGAATATGCGCACAGTGATGCCCGCGCTGCAGCGGGCGAAGTCCGTGCCGCTGCCGGCTGGTGGGTTGCATTTCCTGAGCGCGAGCCCGCCGAAACAACAGCGTCAGACTCGTGTGGTCAAAGACCTGCCGGCTGAGCAGATCGCGCAAGAGATTGCGGAATGGATTGGCAAATAGTTTTCAAGACTTGTCATCCCGAGCGAAGCGACGGATCTGCAGTTTGTCGGCAAGCGAAGATCACCGGAGAGAAAGGCTCTGATGTCACAAAGCATTTTGTTCCTGGCTCATGTTTCGGAAGCTGGCAACACACTCCCCAAAATATCGTATGAGGTTCTGGGCGCTGCTTTGAAGTTGACGAAGCAGCTTGGCGCCCGCTTGACCATCGGTTTGATTGGTTCGGACGTGGCGGCTGCGGCGGACGCGGTTGCCGCCGCCGGAGCCGATCGAATTCTTGCGGTCGCTGGGCCTGATTTTGCCACCGCGCGCTACGCGAGCGATGCGGCGGCGGCGGAAGCACTCTGCCGGTCAGCGGGAGCCGAACTGATTCTCGCGCCCGGAACTTCACGGTTCATGCGCGTTCTGGCGGGAGTGGCATATCGTCTGAACGGATGTGTGGACACGCATGTCACCTCGCTGGAAGCCGTCAACGGCGAACTGTCCGCTACGCGCTGGTACTATCGCCAGCGGATCGAGGGAGTCATTCGCCGCGATGCGCAGCCTTGGATTGTGTTGCTCGAGTCCGGCTGCGAAGCGGCACGCACTGACACTGCATCGACTGACACTGCACGGCCCGGGGCACCCGGCGCAGCCAAGGTCGAAGAGATTCCGGTGACACTTCCGAAAACGGCCACAAGAACCGTCGTCACTGGCGTCCGCGCTCCGAAGAGCGACGCACAAACAATCCGGCCCGACGCCAACTTGCTGTTTGTCGCGGGCGCGGGCTGGACCAAGAAGCAGGCCGACGGAAAGCCCCATGTCGATCAAGCTGAAACGCTGATTCTTGACTTCCTTCGTGCCTCGGGCGCATCACTGGGCGGCAGCAAATCGCTGGTCGATCAAACCGGAGAGAGTCAGACGGTGCTGGGCTTCATGACACATCTGAACCAGGTCGGCCAGACCGGATCGACGCCGCGTCATCCCAAGGGTTTGTCCACGTGTTGCCATGGCGAGGAGCCCCATGTCGTGGGCTGGCGGTTCATCAATGAGCGCCGCGCGGTGAATCTCGACCCGAACTGCGGATGGGCACGGGGAAAGGCAGATGTGCTTTACGTAGCCGATGCGTTTGAAGTGCTGGCGAAATTGAACGCTCTCCTCGTCCAGAGAAGCCGAACCAGCCCCGAAGCAGTGGCTCAGGGAATTTGACCCACGCGGCTTGCGCGCATCTTTGATGGACCAGACGGCTTCCTTTGCAGATTTCAATTGACAGGGAATTCCCTCTGGGCGATCGTTACGGCCCAGTCACGAAAACGTGCAGCCGTGGGGGCCCGTATACTTCGTAATCTTCCGGGCATTCGGTTGTGATTCCCCGAGCTTCAGTAAAACTTCCCGTGAAGACCGAAAAGACCGGGTTGATTGGCGCATAGATGCGGCAGGACAATACTGATTGCCTCAGCCGAGGGGTCCAGTCCAAGTTCAGGCGATGATCCTCGACATTGCGTGTATATCGCGGGCCGCGAGAGCGACATCTGCGAACTGTTCTGTGCCATGGATCCATCACTCCAGGGGCAGTGTGTGCGGCTAGTTGCCCCCAAGATGCCCCCGAGTCGGCTTTGGGATTTCCGCCTAAACTACTGAAAGGAATGGCGGGGACGACGAGACTCGAACTCGCGACCTCTGCCGTGACAGGGCAGCGTTCTAACCAACTGAACTACGTCCCCAACTGTAAAATCAACAACTTGACGGAAAGCCTTACTGGAGAAGGCTTTTGCAAGTTTCGCATACAGCGCACGCTTCGCCACTATTGCCTGCAATGGCATCTGTCCCTGCCAAGACCGCCCATAAACCGCCAGTAAATTTCCGTGTGCTCATGCGACATTTATCTTAACACACCGAATTGTTTTCGGTGCATTTCAGAGTGTCGCTGCCGCAACAATAAGTGTGGAATTGATCGCGGTCTGCCAACGGCGGACCGTGGCGTATTCTTCGGCAGCATGTCAAGAGAACCCGCGCCAGCGAGGATGCCAGCGCGGGCTTGGCGCTGGTCAGTACTCGCTGGGCAAGTGGATTACGTTGTTGGCAAAGTACAGCGTGATTTCATCCAGGGGGAAATCGGTGTGCTCGATCTCCTTGGCGAACACGATATTGCCGTTGCCATCGTCGCACGTCAGCGTGGCGCTCCGGTCGGGACGCACGGCGAGCTTCCAGACCTGAAATTCCTCGGCGGCGACAGCCTTATTGTGGGGCTGGAGGATCGCGATCTCGTCCAGGAGCCAATACGCTCCGCCGTGCTCGGCAACGTGCTGCGCGCCGTCGGTGTAGAGAACGTTACGATTGATCCCATGCCGATACCAATTTTCACTGCCGGTGAACTGCGCGAGATCGCTTTTGCTGAGAGTCTTCGTCGTCATGATGTGTTTGCCTCGTTTCTTGAAGTGGCCCCCAGGACGGGGGCGAGAGAGGCAACAGGAACAGCCGCGTTAAAGGCGCAGAGTCACAGGCAAACGTGAAATAAATGAGGGGCAGCCCGTAGGGGGAGGCTCGTCTTATGTCGCGAAAGTGCCTTGACGCAAGCCTGCGGCTGTTAGGTTGACTCCGTACCCGTCCGTGAGCGGGTCACAGAAAGAGGCACAGCGTGACGAAGACGGCGCGGAGAGATGCAGCGCGAGGGCAGGGGGGCAGTCATGTGGGAAAACGGTTCCCCGTAACGGTAGGAACAAGCTAACAATCGGCGTAGCCGGGTGCCGCTCTCCGTGGATTACGCGGAAGATGGAGTGCCCGGCAAGTCCATGTGCTTCACCGAGACCATCCGAAACTTCTTCGTTCCGCTCGCGGACAAGATGTCGTCAGCAACTCCCTCGACATTCCGCCTGTCTGCAAAGAATACGTAGTTTCGAGCGCCGCCTTTGGAACTGGGATACACGATGCCATCTAGCCGCTCTCCCTCTGCGTACCGGAAGCCACGGCGGATGTACTCCGCGACCACCTGGGTCGGTGAGTACTCGTAATCGGCGGCCTTCGGATCAACGGGCGAAACGGCATCTCTGCGGAAATTCCACAAGAACCTAATCTCATCGCGTAGTCGATGTTTCTCCGAGAACAAACTAGGTAGGCCTGGGAGATCTACCAGATTGAGCAGCTTTAGACCGACGAGGGTTTCAAACGTGCCGATTGAGGCACGAATGTCGCCGGGCTGCCGGGTTTCCGTAATTGCGGTGCCCTCGTCCTCCGCGCCGTAGAACATGGCAATCCCTGCTGCATTCATTCTGTTAGTTGAAGCCAGTTTTGAGGAGGGAGGGCCCACATCCGCCGGCGTTTCGAACCGGAGGTTCCCGGCGGTGCAGCGAGCCCTCAAAAACCGAGTACCGAGGGGGAGATCGACCACCAATCTGTAACGTCGAATAAGTTCGCCAATCTCTTCCAACATATCGGCTGGTTCAACATACTCGGGCTCGTCTCCTTCGCGGACGCGAAAGAAAAGATACCGGGTTTCATGTTTGATTGCGAGGCAGAACTCGCGCCAGCCAAGGTGTAGGCCCTCTTCACGCGACAGGAGTTCGGGATCTCTCTTGCACCATGCGCGGTCGGGGATTGCGTGCAAGAGACGATTTGTTAGCTTTTTCGAACTCATGGGGAAGGTGTCGAGCGCGTCCCGTAGCAGGTCCCAGGTGTCGAAAGTCTTGACGATGTACTTCTGGTCCTCGTTGTCGTACGGCACGGACTCTGCCTCGGCGTCGGAGTAGTGATCGCCAACGCATGTCATCATGTGTTCGATGATGTCATCCAATGGGCAGGCGATCACCTCATCCTCACTCGACCTGTCGCAGAACGAACATTCATGTTCGGTCAAGTGCGCTGAAATAAAATCGCGAATCGCGTCATCCTCGAAACACTGCGAGCACACAAAATCTCCGGTTAATCTGTAGCCACGTTCGAGTTCATCTTCAATCAGCCGCTTTGTGAATCCCATACGTCCCTCTCGATCAAGGCTTGCGTCTCGGATTGAAGAAAATCGCATCTGTATTCCGAACCATGTCCTCAAGCTGCATCCCAATCGAATCTACCTGAAACTCCCGCGCGGCCCACTCGTACGTACGCAAAGGCGGCTCGAGCTCGCGCTTCGAAAGCATGATCACACGATTCGGGACTCGTAACGCCGCCTGCTTCAACCGGGTCACCTCATCCGAGGTAAACTCGCCAGTTTTGGCAAAGAGGAGAAAGACGTTTAGTTGATCGGATTCAATAGTCGAGGCGACCGTGCCCAACTTGTCCAAGTCATCATCGGTAATCTCTCCACCTGCAGACTTGCATTCTCCAATTACCAAATTGAGTGGACCGCGAATGGGCTTTCTCAAAGAGACGAAATCAGTCTCACACTCTCGAATCGGTGACGTGCCTGGTCTCAGTTTCATGGCGGTTGTGAAAATTGAAGTCTCGAATCCGAGGCTTCCGAACCAACCGTGGAGCCGGCGAAGGGTCAGTACAACTGGAATGCCGCCCTCCTGGTGATCCTCTTTGCCGAAAAGTCCGGAGCGTCTGAACTTCCAGTCTCCCCGCTTCTTCAATTGGGGAGTGCAATTGAGTTTTACCCCGCATAGTTCGCATGTCACTTCGGTACTCAGAGAATCGATTGGCGTCCAAAAACACAAACTGCAGTGAGGACACTGGAATTCAAGCCCAGCTCGAAAGACACGCCGATCTAACAGAAAATCAAAAACAGAATCTGGTGTCAGCTTCTCTCCGGTCATCAAGTAATCACCGAAACGCGCTCGGCCACTGCCTGGTTCGAGATCACGAATATATTGCACGGCCCCGCTACGGGTGAACGCCTGAAGCGGGCTGTAACTCTCAATTAGTTGCCTGACGCCGGGAAGTCTGAAAACTCCGGATCGTTCCAAATCTCCCATCTGCTCGATAAGCCGCATCGCCACGATGCCCGGTAGGCTAGGTTCGGCGTGGATCCCCGAGAATTCAAATATCTTGGAGATAAGCTCAACCTTGTTAATGGCTGGTATGTTTAGAAAATCCTCAACAGCGGTTATGCAGAGAGTGAAGTAATCACGGCTCGCACGCAGCGAAAACGGAGTGCTCGGATAGTACCGCGCGCTGAGGAGCATGTTTACCCCACCCAGGCAAGGCACCCAGAACGTGGTTCTCGCCGCAGGAACCGAATCACCATGCAATCGTACGGTGACCCCAATAGTCTCAAGCGGGCTGGCGCTTCGACCCGCAGGACTCGCCGGTAGCTGAAAGGAGTATCGCGGGATATTATCGAGCGCGAGAGATGCCAAAGCTCGCTGCTCATCCCAATGGTAGTGTGGTAGTATGGGGAGTCGGCCCCAGTAGTTGTCGTCTATAAGCCTCACGACGGAGTTCCTTCCGGCATCCGGCGCTGTCTCAATCTTCTCCTGACTTCTCGACCAGACACCGATAATGTCCTCCGGTCTCCCTGATGTGTTCCGCCCCACTAGGTTCTCCAGCCATGCGTTGGCGATCCAGTTAAGCCTTTCCTGGTATTTCTGGTCCATGAAGCGAAGATCTAGCCCCGCCGCTCGCAAGTTCCAGAAAGTGAGCAGATCCTCGTACGATGCGGCAGAACCGAGATAGATTCCGTTTTGACCTTCGAACCGTACCTCTGAATCGACGGGCTCAAGATCCCAAGCCGCGATCTCCGACGGGGTAATGCCCATTGCGATGCGGGAGTCCATGATTGCAGTGCCCACCGTTTCGGCCGCTAACGACGAGGCAAAAATAGAGTTATAGTCGACACCGATCTCGGCCTGGGGAGGATACCCTCCAAACATCGCTAGCAGCACGTCGTGCAGCGGGTCGGCTACATCTGCCGTAAAGAGATAGGCATGCCGCAGCACGGCTCTTTCTTTCTCTCGTTTTTGGCGGATGATCTCAATGGGTCGTTTCACATCAACGAAGCGGGCGGATTTCGAATGAGCGCGATCCGGGAAAACGTCCCTTAGGAAGTCAGGCCAGTACAAATCCGAGAACGACTTAACAAAGTCCAGCAGCTCTGGATCATCTTGTGCCGGAATCAGGACATCGATTCCGAATATGTGTACCAGCGTCTTATCGAATTGCTGTCCTACCGGAATCACTGGGTTAAACCTACCGCCCCAGAGTGTATGAGTAAGCCGCAATACGCGTCGAAAATCGTCGAAATTCCCTTGCCGGACACACCATCCGATCCGAACCGGCCTGTATCCGACAGTTATTCCCAACGTAGCCATGCCAAGAACCTCCAGGTGATTGTGCGCCCTAATGTACCCGCGGAAGAGGTGCCGAGTCTATAAAACATAGCATTTCACTTCCCAGTGATGGTTCCTGCCCCACATATCACCTCATCCCATCATCTATTTCAGTGTTTGTGGGCCGTAGAGGACGCGCACTCTTTGGGTGCATTGGGTCATCATGCGCTATAGAATCGTGTCGGGCCTCGCAGCGTTCGATGGCCTTGTCGATATAGGCAGGCGCCGAATTTCAACATGCGATGGCTGAGCCGCGCGAGGTGACGGCGCATAGGTGTAATCGCCTTGGGCGCTCCCAATCGGCTTCGGAGACAGCAAAACTTGGCACCCAAGGCGCCTTGCCGCACGAATCAGATTCCAAGCGGCAATGCGTACAGCGGTCGCCCCGCTGATTTCAAAATAGCGGACTACCCCTTCTTTGCTGCCCTGATTTTTGCCCAACGTGCCCGCTGTGCCGCCGCGATTCTTTTCCTGCCCGCCGCTGACATTGTGCGTCTCGGTCGTGCCGTGCTCTTTTGTGCTACTTTCTGCCCCCTTGTAGATGTACCTTCCAACAACCGGACTACCTGACTCAATCTCGCAATCTCTTCCTTTACTTCCTGAATGATATTTTCGATAGGCCTCAAAGTTTCATCTCCTGTGTTTTCTATTAGCAAAGGCAAAGAATAACACGTTGCTTGGCGTCTAGCGCGGCGGAGTTGCCGTCTCCAAGCTGATAACTCAGGCGGACAGCCACAATTCCATTTGCTTTGATGGCAGGCGCTGAGGCGCGTATTTGCGGAGGAAAGACCGGACGAACTCGTTTGCCAATCGGGAATCGTCGTCGGCCCTCATGATCACGCACGTTTCGAAATGCAATGACGTATCAGAAAGCGGCTTTACCACTACACCTTCAACGTGAAAGCCAAGGGCCGTAGGTTTGGTGAGGACGGCCACGCCAACGTTCTCCGATACCAAATGAACCGCCTGCTGGGCCGTAATAACGTCGTGCGCGTGTTTCGGAGCGATTGCACCCCGCCGTGCCGCGTCCATGATTGCGCTATGAATGCCGGGATGGACTCGCCGCGCCAGCAGAATCCATTCGTCGTTCGCTAGGTCTTGGAGCATGATGTGTTCCTTTTGGGCCGCCGCATGGGTCTGTGGGAGAACGGCGTAGAGCGGCGTCAGGACGAAGGGTATGGACTTGATCTGAGCGTTCTCCGGCGGTGCCGTTACCAGCGCCAGATTCAGCTCGCCGGCCATGACGCTTCGAACCAACTCGATTGAGAACTGACTAATCAGTCGAAGGCGGAGCTTGGGGTACAAGGGGAGGCGAATTGCAAGAAGGGCCGAAACCCAGGCTTGATCGGCGTGGGGCGAGTGTCCAATTATCAAATCGTTGTCTCCTCCATCATGGGCGACACGGGCAAGATGAATGGCCCGCTCCATATGCAAGAGCGAAGCGCGGGCTTCTTCGACGAAGACCCGGCCTGCGTCGGTGAGATCCACTCGGACAACCCGCCGATTATCGCGGGTAAACAACTGAAATCTAAGCTGTTCTTCAATCTCAGTGATCTGCCTGCTGAGCGCGGATTGGGTGATGTGCAATCGGTCGGCGGCGTGCGTGAAGTTCAATTCCTCGGCCAAAACAATGACTGCGCGAAGGTAACGCACTTCGATGTGGGGGGACACTTCTCCAAGCCCCTTTCGCCAAACGGCAGAAATCGGTAATTGCCCTACATCTATTGAGCATTGCATAATATAGTTACAATGGAAACAGATCGGCCTGCTGCCAGAAGGCGATCACCAGGGTAGGCCGCTTGCGCATACGACGAAGCGCCTGGCG
>Ga0208455_1000885_pt1 | contig 10746 bp, 10 predicted proteins | sample June2015DPH_4_50_FD_184690 | JGI IMG/M metagenome (GOLD analysis project Ga0208455, IMG submission 184690) | Peatland microbial communities from SPRUCE experiment site at the Marcell Experimental Forest, Minnesota, USA - June2015DPH_4_40... | ecosystem: Environmental > Terrestrial > Soil >... | reverse complement strand
TCGGCAAATCCGCCTTCCGGACCGATCAGCACCGCCAGCGGCGATGGCGCTAGACCGGCGAGCGCCGCAACGGGGTTGGTCTGTTCGGCATCTTCATCGCAAAACACCAGGCGACGCGCGGGGTCCCGCTCGGCCAGGAGGCGAGCGAACGGAACCGGCGGCTCGATGTCCGGGAGCCAAAGAATGCCGCATTGCTCCGCGGCTTCGATGGCGTTGGCGCGCATCCGCTCGGTGTTGACGCGTGTGACCTGACTGTGGCGGGTGAGGACCGGCTGCAGCCGGGAGACGCCCATCTCGACCGCCTTCTGCACCATGTAGTCCAGACGCGCGGCCTTCAGCGGCGCAAAAAGGTAGTGCAAATCCGCCGGCGCGGTCTGGCCACGCGTCTTGCCGCCGACGACCAATGCGGCCGCCCGCCTGTGCAAGGCCAAGGTGGCGCTCCACTCGCCGTCCCGGCCGTTGAAGACCAGAACGCGACTGCCTGATTTCAGCCGCAGGACCGTGCCAAGGTACTGTGCTTGTGCGCCGTTGAGCGCCACATCCGCACCCTCCTCGAGCGGCGCTTCGACGTACAGGCGCGGGCTGCGAAAATCATAGCCGGCCATGGGGGAATCTGAGCAAAATGAGCAACATTGCGCCGAAGCGCCGCTAGCGTGTATCACCTTTGCTGACGTTCTGCCGCCTTGTCGCCGAAATCAACGAGCCTTTAATGGCCGCGAAGGCATCGAGACTTGAGTCGCCATCCCGGGAAGGGGACCTCACATGAAGTCGAGCCGCGCCATATTGCTGGCCGCCTTCGCCATTATCGCCGCTTCTAACGCCGCATCGGCGCAGGCTCCGTCGCAATGCAATGCGTTCATACCGCTGAGAGACGATGCACAGCAAAAGGCGGCGGCCGTGCGCGCCGCGACCGAGCACAAGGCCGAACGCAAGGAGGTTTGCGTGTTGGTGACCCGTTTCGCGACAGCCGAGGCGGCCGTGGTAAAATTCCTTGAAACCAACAAGACCTGGTGCGGCATTCCCGACGAGGCGGTCAAGGCGGCCAAGACCGGTCACGAACGAACACTGAAGTTTCGCACCGTGGCCTGCAGCGAAGCTCCCGCAGCCCAGCCGAAGGCGCCGACGCTCAGCGATGCCATCGGCACGCCTTCCGTAGACTCGGCGGCGAATACCAAAACGGGCCGGGGCACCCTCGACACGCTGAACGGTAACCCATTGGCAAAATGAGCCCGGTGACCAGTTCGGTCGCCGACGCGACCGGCAATTGGGTCGATTCTCTCGCACCGGCGTGGTCGCGTCCCTATTTGCGGCTGGCGCGGTTCGACCGGCCGATCGGCGCCTGGCTGTTGCTGTTACCTTGCTGGTGGTCGTCGGCGCTTGCCGCGATCGCCGCCCATGAGGGTGCGCCGAGCTTGACGCACCTTGTGCTGTTCTTGGTCGGTGCCTTTACGATGCGCGGCGCCGGCTGTACCTGGAACGACATTGTCGATCGCGACCTCGACCGCAGCGTCGAGCGTACCCGCGCCCGGCCGATTCCCTCCGGGCAAGTCAGCGTTTTCCAGGCCGCGATCTTCCTGGTCCTGCAAGCGCTGGTGGGCTTTGCGGTGCTGGTTTCATTCAATGCGTTTACTGTCGCCCTGGGCATCGTCTCGCTCGCGATCGTGGCGGTGTACCCGTTCATGAAACGCATCACCTACTGGCCGCAGACTGTGCTCGGCCTGGCGTTCTCCTGGGGGGCGCTGATGGGCTGGGCTGCGGCATTCGGCCGGCTCGGCGTACCGGCCATTCTGCTCTATGCCGGATCCATCGCTTGGGTCATCGGCTACGACACGATCTATGCCCACCAGGATCGCGACGATGATGCGCTGATCGGCATCAAATCGACCGCGCTTTTGTTCGGACCGCGCACCAAGCCGATGCTGGCGCTGTTTTACGGCCTCGCCGTCATTTTGATCGGCGCCGCGGGCATGAGCGCTGGCGCCGGCTTGATCTTCGCGCTTGGCCTTGTCGGCTTTGCCGCGCACTTGGCTTGGCAGATTATCCGTCTCGATATCGCCGATCCGGATCGCTGCCTGGCGCTGTTCAGATCCGACCGCGACGCCGGCCTGATCCTGTTTGCCGGATTGCTGCTCGCCGCGGCGCTGCCCCGCCTCGTCTGATTGCGGGTCAATTTCTGGCGATGATCTCGCGCTCGCCGCGATGAATCGCCGGCGTTTTTGACGGCACCCCTGCCCGGCGCCGCAGCAAGGCCGCGGGGCGGCGGCGGGCGATGGCGGTACGGCGACGGCGGCGCCATGTCGGGGCTTCGATGCGCACTGCGCCAAGCCGCGCGAACGGCTCGCGCAAGCTGCCGTCACGCTCGGCGACAAGCAAGGGCAAACCGAGGACACGGCCCCAAGATTGCCATTCGGCGACGATATCGTCGCTCGCGCTCGAGCAAAACAGCGGTAGCGACAGCGCCGGGTCGCCGTGCTCGAGCACAACGGCAATGGCGGTCGGCGGCTCGTCCGCTTTCCCGGTGAGGCGGATGGCGACGCCGCGGAACGCGGTGAGCGGCAGATTCAACGCCATGCGCATGCCGCGCACCGAGCGGCGCACCACGACACGCTCGCGATGCAGATCGACGACGCGCAGGCGCTCGTCGGCCGCTTCGTCCGCGGCTTCGAAACGCACGGGCAAGGAGAAAGGGTCGAGCCGCAGTGGGGTCCCCATCGCGCTTGCGCGATGGGATACCCCGGCGCGGCCCGACCCGGCAGCGATCCTGCCGGCTTCCATTTGACGCCCCGAATAACTCGGCTCCCGCCAGGCTGTTGCCGCCCGGTTGCCGCGAGAATGCCAGAGCGCGGTCGCAATCAGCTTAAGAACCCTGGTTAACTGCTGGTATTGAGGCAGGCGAATGAATCACATGATTGACGAGCGGTTGCCGCGACCGCTCGCAGTTGGCCCGGGCGTGCCGACCGGCGCGCGCCAAGGCGTGGGTTGAATCGCGCCGCCTACTCCACATCTTGGCCTTGTGTTCGCTTCTATCCCCGCATAAACCGGCCGCTGTATGCCCTCGCTTCTCGACCAATCCGACCTCGCCGATCTCGCCGAACGTCTCGTCACCGCCGCGCGGCGCGCCGGCGCCGATCAGGCCGACGCCCTGGTGGTTCGCTCGGTGTCATTGTCGGTCGAAGTGCGCGACGGCGCGGTCGAGGAATCGCAGCGCTCTGAGGGCGACGATCTCGGGCTGCGCGTCCTCGTCGGCCATAAGCAGGCGGTGGTTTCGACCAACGACCTGAAAGGCGACGGCTTCGACGCGCTGGCGGCGCGCGCAATCGCCATGGCGCGCGCGGCACCCGAAGATCGGTTCGCCGGTTTGGCCGACGCGGCTTTGCTGGCGAGCACGTTCCCGCCGCTCGATCTGCTCGATCCGGAAATGCCGGGCGTCGATGTGCTCGAAGCGCGCGCGCGTGCTGCGGAAGCAGCCGCGCTCGCCGTTGCCGGCGTCTCCAAATCGGCGGGAGGCTCGGCCTCGGCCGGCATCGGCGGTATTGTGCTGGTGACAAGCCACGGCTTCCACGGCGCCACCATCGGTTCGCGGCATTCGATCTCCATGTCGGCGATCGCGGGCAGCGGCACCGGCATGGAGCAGGACTACGACTTCTCCTCGACGCTGCACGCCGCCGACCTCGATAGCGCCGAAGCGATCGGACGGCGCGCCGGCGAACGGGCGGTCAAGCGCCTTAACCCGCGCAAGGTCGCAACCCGCCGCGTGCCGGTGGTGTTCGATTCCAGAATCTCAGGCTCGTTGGTCGGCCATCTGGCGAGCGCCGCCAACGGCGCCGCCATCGCCCGTAAGACCAGTTTTTTGCGGGAAAAACTTGGCCAGAAGATTTTTGCCTCGGGCATCGACATCATCGACGATCCGCTGCGGCCGCGCGGCTTGCGTTCACGGCCGTTCGACGCCGAAGGCGTCGCCGGCCGCCGCCGCAAACTGGTCGACGACGGCGTACTCACGACCTGGCTGCTCGATAGCGCCACCGCGCGCGAGCTCGATCTTGAAACCACCGGTCATGCGCAGCGCGGCGTTTCCTCGACCCCCTCGCCCGGCCCGAGCAATCTTCATCTCGCCCCCGGCCGGCAAAGCCCGGAGCAGCTCATCGCCGATATTGCCGACGGTTTTTACGTCACCGACATGATCGGGATGGGCGTCAACCTGGTGACGGGGGACTACAGTCGCGGCGCGTCGGGATTCTGGATCGAGAACGGCCAGCGTACCTATCCGGTCAGCGAGGTCACGATCGCCGGGCACCTCTTCGACATGTTCACCAGCCTGACGCCGGCAAACGACCTCACGTTCCGCTATGGCACCAATGCACCGACTTTGCGGGTTGAGGGTCTGACCGTTGCCGGCCATTGAGGTCGTCGACCCCACCCAGCCAGCCACACGGCTTGCCACCTGTGTCCGCGAGGCCGGCGCGCTGGCGCTCTCGATGTTTGGAAGACCGATCAACACTTGGACCAAGGGAGGGTCGTCGCCGGTCTGCGAAGCTGATATTGCCGTCGATCGCCTGCTGCATGAACGGCTGAGCGAGGGTGGCGGCTTCGGTTGGCTGTCCGAGGAAAGCGTCGACGATCCGGGCCGGCTCGCCGCGCGTTACGTCTGGATCGTCGATCCGATCGACGGCACGCGCGCCTATCTTGCCGGGCTGCCGGATTGGGCCATTTCCGCCGCCCTGGTGACAAATGGGCGGCCGATTGCGGCTTGCCTGTATGCTCCGGTCACCGAGGAGTTTTTTCTGGCGATCGCCGACAAAGGCGCCACCTGCAATGGCGCCTCGATCGCGACCACGACCGGAGCCTCGCTGGCGGACGCCCGAATCGCCGGTCCGAAGAGCTTTCTTGATCGATTGGCCGCTGTGGCCCCGCCCTTCACCGTCGTCCCGCGGGTGCACTCGCTGGCGCTGCGGCTCGCCCGCGTGGCGCAGGGCGCATTCGACGTGGCGATTGCCGGCGCCAACAGCCACGACTGGGACCTTGCGGCGGCCGATCTTTTGGTGCACGAAGCCGGCGGCGCGCTAACGCCCGTCGGGGGTGGCCCTGTCACCTATAATCTTCCCCTGTCGCGGCACGGGATGCTCGTCGCGGCCGGCCAAGACAGGCATGCGATGCTCATCCATCTCCTGAGAGAACGGCGGGTCGCGTCCTCATAAATCGCGAAACAGCGGGCGGATCGAGCAGCATGCCGGACACCATTTCCGAACCAAAATCCACGCAATCGCTCCGCCTGGTGTTCGGCGCCAGCGCGATCCATCCAGTGGAGATTGAATTCACGAACCCAGCCGATCAGCCACGCGAGGGAGACTGAGCGTGCGCGATCGCCCGCCGCTCGCGCTACGACTGTATCGGCTGGCGTTCAACGCCGCGGCACCGGCGTTGGCGCCGCGGTTGCTGAGGTGGCGTCTCAGCCGCGGCAAGGAACACCCCGCTCGCCTCGCCGAGCGGTACGGTGAAGCAAGCCTGCCGCGGCCGACCGGTCCGCTGATTTGGCTGCACTGCGCGAGCGTCGGCGAATTGCTCGCCGTTATTCCTCTCATCGAGCGCATCCGTGCGCAAAATTTCGCCGTGCTCGTCACCTCCGGTACGGTGACCTCCGCAGCACTCGCCGCGCAGCGCCTGCCGGCGGGTGCCATCCACCAGTTTATTCCGCTCGATGCGTCGCGATTTGTCGGCCGGTTTCTCGATCATTGGCGGCCCGATCTGGCGCTGTTCGTCGAATCCGACTTGTGGCCCAATCTCATTGTGGCATGTGCGGAACGAGCGATCCCGATGATGCTTGTCAACGGCCGCGTATCGCAGCGCTCGTTTCGCCGCTGGCGGCTCTCACCGGGCGCGATCGCGGCCTTGCTCGAGCGCTTCGATCTGTGCTTGGCGCAGTCGAGCGCCGACGCGGAACGCTTTGCGCAACTCGGCGCACCGCGCATCAGCAACGTCGGCAACCTCAAGCTCGACGTGCCCGCGCCGCCGGTCGACGAGCCGACCTTGTGCAGACTGCGGCCCATCATCGGCACGCGCCCGGTGATCGCGGCCGCTTCCACCCATGCCGGCGAAGAGGCCATCATCATGGCCGCGTATCGGCGGCTGCGGGTAAAATATCCATCGCTGCTGATGGTCATCGCGCCGCGCCATCCGGAACGCGGCCCGGGCATTGCGGAGACGGCAAAGGCGGCCGGCCTTTCGGTCGCATTGCGCTCGCGCGGCGAGCTACCGAAGCCGGATGTCGATGTCTTCATTGCCGATACGCTCGGGGAGCTCGGCTTGATCTACCGGCTCGCGCCCATCGTTTTCATGGGCGGCTCACTGGCGAGCCATGGCGGCCAGAATCCGATCGAGGCCATCAGGCTCGGCGCCGCGATCGTTCATGGCCCGCACGTCTGGAACTTCGCCGAGATCTATGCCGCGCTCGATGTCGCGCACGGCGCCGAACGCGTCGCCGATGAGGAGGCCTTGACGGCGCGCCTCACCGGCTGGCTCGCCAAACCGGCGGCGCGCAAAGCCGTGGCCGATGCAGCCGTTGTGGCAGTTGGAAAGCTCGGCGGCGCGCTCGAGCACACACTCGCCGCCCTCGATCCTTATCTGATGCAGCTGCGGCTCGAACAACGGGTATCCTAGTACGGGGGCTGCTCGAATGCGTGAGCCCGACTTTTGGTGGCAGCCCGGCAGCGGCGGCATGCTCAGTCCGCTCGCCGCCGTCTATGGCGCCGTAGCCGCGCTGCGCATGCAGTCGCCAGGGCAACGCGTCGGCGTTCCGGTGATCTGCCTCGGCAATCTGACCGTCGGCGGCGCCGGCAAGACGCCGGCGGCGCTCGCCGTGGGAGAACTCCTCCTCGACGCGCACGAGCGGCCGTGTTTTTTGAGCCGCGGCTATGACGGGCGACTGGCCGGTCCCCTACGCGTTGATCCTGCTGTCCATTCTGCCGCCGCCGTTGGTGACGAGCCGCTGCTCTTGGCGCGCCTTGCGCCGACCATCGTCGCGCGCGACCGGCTGGCGGGCGCAAAAGCCGCGCAGCTTGCCGGCGCAAACGTGATCGTCATGGACGATGGGTTTCAGAACCCCGCGCTCACAAAGGATCTCGCGATCCTGCTCGTGGATGGCCGCCGCGGCGTCGGCAATGGCCGCGTCATCCCCGCAGGTCCGCTGCGGGCGCCGCTGGAAACGCAGATCGCGCAAGCGCAGGCGCTTGTCATCGTCGGGCCGCCCGCCAGCGCCGCCGCGGTCGCGCAGCTGGCGCGCCGGCACGGCGTCGCGATCTTCCACGGCCGTCTCGAACCCGACCGCAGCACTCTCGCCGCGCTCGGCACGCGGCAAGTTCTGGCCTTCGCCGGCATCGGCGATCCGCAGAAATTTTTCGCCACGCTCGCCGATGCCGGCATCGCCGTCGCCGAGCGCTTAAGCTTTCCCGACCACCATCGCTATACGGAGGCGGAAGCGCACGCGCTGATTGCGCGCGCCGATGCCGCGGACCTCACACTGCTCACCACCGAGAAGGACCTCGCCCGGCTTGCCGGCGATCCGCACGTCGCCGCACTGGCGGCACGCGCCCGCGCGTTGCCGGTGCATCTCGTGATCGAGGAAGCCGAGGCGTTTCGCCAGTTGATCCTTCGCGTGGTGCAGCCGTCAGCCAGAAATAACTAAGTGCAATGGGTTTTACGATTTCCGCGCATAGGCGGCGGCATGCCGCTGCAGCACTGCCTCCGGGGTGGCGTAGGCTTCCTGCAGGTCGACGCTCCAATATCTGAGCTCCTCGAGCGGAATTGCCACGCCGGTCACGGCGCAGCGCACGAACGCCCCCGGCCGCACGACGCGGAAATCGCCATCGAGATATTTGACCTCGGCCTCGCCGGGCATCGGCGAGGGTCGATCGGTACGATTGAGCAAATGGACCTCCGTCGCGGTCAGGCCATAGCTCGAATGGCCCGCACCTCCGGCAACATAATCACTTCGCTTCGCGGACGAAACCCGTCGTGGCGAAGAAAAAAGCGCCGCGCCGATTTGCCGTCGGCGCGGCGCTACCTAAGCGATGCCATCGCAAGCACAGCGCGCGAGGTCGCTTCTTTTTGAGCTTCTGCGCCGCAGAAGAGCAAATCACCAGCCGCAACGGTGGGGATGCCACCGGCACCAGTGGTGATGATGCCAATGCCGATGATGCCACCAAACCTGAGTGAGGTTACCGGCAGCGGCGTCGCTTGCGACTCCCGCCGGAAGCGGCGCCACCGGAGCCGCTTGCGAAATTCCCGACACGGTCGTAAACGCCAAAGCTCCGATCACAACCGCGAACGCCGTGCGAATCATATTGTCCTCCTTGGATGTGAATCATTGTCGCCGAACAAATAATACGCAGGCATCATGGCAGTTCCACGGCATTGTATTTGTTTGTTCAATGAACAAACAGTCAGATTCCATCTCGGTAACTTTTTCGCAAACATGAACAAACAGTCAGTTTGCAATCGAAAAATAATTCTTGCCCAGCGCCGACGAGAGCCAACTAGAAGAGATTGCCTTGCCCCGGATCGCCGTCGCGCCGTCGCCGCCGTCGCACTGGCTCGGCGCGCGGTGTGGTTGAAGCATGCACCGCTTCGGCGCGCGCGCCGACATGGCCGTCGGAAAATTCGATATCCATCGGCGTGCCGATCGTCACCGACGCGGCGGTGCGCAGCGGCCGCCCTGCGCGATCGCGCACCAGCGCAAAACCCCGCGCCAAGACCCCGCGATAGGACAGCGCCGCCAGCAATTGCGCATCACGTTCGCAACGCGCCCAGCGCGCGTCGAGGAGATTGTCCATGGCGCGCGCGGCCCGCTCGGCCAACGCCCCGATGCGCTCGGCTTCACGTGAAATTCTCATGCGATGCGCCGCGACATTGGCGCCGACGCCGGCGCGCAGCCGCAGCGCAAGGGCGGCATAGCGTTCCCGGCGGCGCTCGACTTGCGTGCGTAAGAGGTGGGCGCTCAGCCTGCCGCCGATGCCCGAGAAACTAACGTGATGGATGTGCGCATTGGCACGCAGCGCGCGGCCGAGCCCAGCGGCAGCATGATCGAGCCGCTGCCGCGGCACCGCCAGCACTTCGTCGGCATCCGGCAGCGCGCGGGCGGCGGAACGCACGGCGTAGCGCCGCGCCTCCTGACTGCGCAGCCAGCCGGCGAGTGCCCGCCGCTCCAAACTCTCGACGTCGACGATGAGCTCGGCACGTACCGGCACCGCGATTTCGGCGGCGGCGGTCGGTGTCGGCGCCCGCCGATCGGCGGCAAAATCGATCAGCGTCACGTCGGTCTCGTGCCCAACCGCGGAGATGAGCGGAATGAGGCTTGCGGCCGCCGCGCGCACCACGATTTCCTCGTTGAACGACCATAGATCCTCCAGCGAGCCGCCGCCGCGGGCGACAATGAGGAGGTCGGGCCGCGGCAGCGCGCCTCGTTCCGGCAGCGCGTTGAAGCCGGCGATGGCGGCGGCGACCTCCGCCGCGGAGCCTTCGCCCTGCACCTTCACCGGCCAGACCAGCACATGGCGCGGAAAACGATCGGCGAGCCGATGCAGAATGTCGCGAATCACGGCACCGCTCGGCGAGGTGATGACGCCGATCACCGCCGGCAGATACGGCAGCAGCTGCTTTCGCGCCTCGTCGAACAGTCCCTCGGCGGTCAGTCGTCTTTTGCGCTCCTCGAGCAGCGCCATCAGCGCGCCGAGGCCGGCCGGTTCGAGTGTCTCGACCACGATCTGATATTGCGAGCGGCCGGGATAGGTGGTGAGCCGCCCGGTGATCACCACCTCGAGTCCGGCTTCGAGCTTGAGCTTGATGCGCGGGGCGACGCTGCGCCAGATCACGCCGGCGATACTGGCCCGCTCATCCTTGAGATCGAAGTAAACGTGGCCGTTCCCATGATAGCTCACCTTGCCCAGCTCGCCGCGCACGCGCACGTAGCCATAGGCGTCCTCGATCGTGCGCTTGAGCGCCGCCGACAGCTCGGACACCGTCAGTTCCGGCAGATTGAGGCGTGGTTCGTTCATCATCCTGATGCTGCGATCGGCCTGCGCGCTGTTAGGGCGGCGGATCGCCCTGGGTCAAGACCCTGGACAACTCCCGGCATCATCTTGCGCCGACAGTCACCCGTGCTACAGGGGCCCGGCCATGTGTGTTGCCATGTGCTTTAGCCTATGAACATTCTGCTCCTCGGCTCCGGCGGACGCGAGCATGCTCTGGCCTGGAAGATGGCGGCAAGCCCGCTCACGGACCGGCTCGTCTGCGCCCCGGGCAATGCCGGCATCGCGCGGGAAGCGGAGTGCGTTGCGCTCGATATCGCCGACCATGCGGCTGTAATCGGGTTTTGCCGCGCCAACGCCATCGATTTCGTCGTGGTTGGGCCAGAAGGGCCGCTCTGTGCCGGCATCGTCGACGATCTGGAGGCTGCCGGAATCAAGGCCTTCGGCCCGAGCCGCGCCGCGGCCCAACTCGAAGGTTCTAAGGGTTTCACCAAGGATCTGTGCCGGTCCAATCGCATCCCGACCGCAGCCTATGAGCGATTCCGCGCCGCAGAACCGGCCAAGGCCTATGTCCGCGCCCGCGGCACGCCCAGCGTCATCAAGGCCGACGGGCTGGCCGCCGGCAAGGGCGTCATCGTCGCGCAAAACCTCGCCGAGGCCGAAGCCGCGATCGATATGATGCTGGGCGGCGGCCTCGGCGACGCCGGCGCCGAAGTCGTCGTCGAGG
>Ga0208455_1000881_pt1 | contig 10795 bp, 12 predicted proteins | sample June2015DPH_4_50_FD_184690 | JGI IMG/M metagenome (GOLD analysis project Ga0208455, IMG submission 184690) | Peatland microbial communities from SPRUCE experiment site at the Marcell Experimental Forest, Minnesota, USA - June2015DPH_4_40... | ecosystem: Environmental > Terrestrial > Soil >... | reverse complement strand
CACTGAGAACAACAAGATCGTGACGCTGGAAGGGCTCGGCACCGCGGACAACCTGCACCGGGTGCAGCAGGCGTTCATCGACGAACAAGCGCTGCAGTGCGGCTACTGCACCAACGGCATGATCATGGAGGCGGCCGCCTTCCTCGCCACGAACCGCAAGCCGAGCGAAGCCGACATCAAGAAGGCGCTGGCCGGTAATCTGTGCCGTTGCGGGAGCCACGCCCGCGTCGTCAAAGCGGTCCAACGCGCCGCCGATATGGCGCAGACGAGGTAGCCATGAGCAAAAATTTCATCCCCTCCCGCCGCGACCTGCTCAAGAGCGGCGGCGCGCTCGTCGTCAGCTTCTCCTTCTTCGGACGACCGGGCGAGACGCTCGCGCAAGCGGCCGCCGCGGCCAAGCCGGTGGCGCTCACTGCGGTCGATACCTTCCTCGCCATCAATGCCACGAGCATGGTGACCGTCTATTCCGGCAAGGTCGATCTCGGCACCGGCGTGTGCACCGCGCTGGCGCAAATCGTGGCCGACGAGCTCGACGTTCCGTTCAACCGGGTCGAGATCGTCCAAGGCGACACGGCGCTGACGCCGGATCAAGGGCCGACATTCGGCAGCCTTTCGATCCAGATCGGCGGCGTGCAAATTCGCAACGCCGCGGCGTTGGCGAGGAGCGCGCTGCTCGATCTCGCGGCGACGCAGCTCGGCGTCAAGCCGGACGAGCTCACGGTCTCCGCCGGGACCATCAGCGGCGGCGGCAAAACCGTCAGCTTTGGCGACTTGATCGGCGGCAAGGCGTTTTCGCTCGCGGTTGACCACTCCAAGCCGCCCAAGACCAAGGACGCGAAAGACTTCAAGATCGTCGGCACCTCGGTCCCGCGCGTCGACATTCCGGACAAGGTGACCGGCAAATTCACCTACATGCAAGACTTCCGCGTGCCCGGCATGCTGCACGGCCGCGTGATACGGCCGCCGGCGATCGGAGCGACGCTGCAAAGCGTCGACGACTCGTCGATCGGCGGCATTGCCGGTGTCGTCAAGCTCGTGCGCGAGGGCAACTTCCTCGGCGTCGTCGCCGAGAATGAATGGGCCGCCATCAAAGCCGCCCAACAGCTCAAAGCCACGTGGTCGAGCTGGGAGGGGCTGCCCGCGCAAGACAAGCTGATGGAGCACGTCCGCGCCACCAAGGTGGCCAAGGATGATGTGACCGGAAATGTCGGCAACGCAGGGGAGGCGATGAGCCAAGACGGCGTGAGAAAGATCGCCGCCACCTATGACTTCGCCATTCATACCCACGGCTCGATCGGGCCGTCCTGCGCGGTCGCCGAATTCAAGGACGGCCAGCTGACATCGTGGTCGGCATCGCAAGCCACCCACAATCTGCGCAAGCAGCTCGCCAAGATGTTCGGCCTGCCGCTGGAGAGCGTGCGCTGCCTCTACCTTGAAGGCTCCGGCTGCTACGGCCGCAACGGCCACGAGGATGCAGCCGCCGACGCGGCACTGCTGGCGAAGGTGGTAGGGCGGCCGGTTCGCGTGCAATGGTCGCGCGCCGACGAACACGGCTGGGACCCGAAAGGCCCGCCGACGCTGATCGACCTGCGCGCCGGGCTCGACAGCTCCGGGACCGTCACCGCCTGGGATTCCGAGTTCTTCATGCCGCAGCAGACGCCGAATATGTTCGTGGTGCCGCTGGTGGCGGCGACGCTGAGCGGCATGCCGGCTGACGAGACCGTGGCGCCGGGAAACGTTTTCCAGAACTCGAACATTCCCTACAAGTTCGCCAACATCAAAGTCGTCTGTCACCGGCTGGAGTCGACGCCGTTCCGCCCGTCCTGGATCAGGACGCCGGGCCGCATGCAGAACACCTACGCCAACGAGTGCTTCATCGACGAGCTGGCGGCGGCGGCCGGTGCCGACCCGATCGACTTCCGCCTGCAGTACCTCGACCCCAACGACAAGCGCGGCATCGAGGTGCTCGATCGCGTCGCCGCCTTGGCGAAATGGGATAAGCGCTCCTCGCCCAAGAAAGGCCAAAGCGGCGATGTGGTGACCGGTCGTGGGGTGTCTTATTGCAAGTACGAGCTGGTCCGCACCTATGTCGCCGCCGTCGCCGAAGTCGAGGTCAAGCGGTCGACCGGCGAGATCCGCGTCACACGCTTCTTCGTCGCCCACGATTGCGGCCAGATCATCAATCCCGACGGGGTCAGGAACCAGATCGAAGGCAACGTGATCCAGACCGTGAGCCGCACGCTCAAGGAGGAGCTGAAATTCAACCGCTCGACGGTGACGAGCCTCGATTGGCTGAGCTATCCGATTCTGACCTTCCCGGAAGTGCCGGAGATCGTCATGGATCTCATCGACCGGCCGGCGGAAAAACCCTGGGGTGTCGGCGAGCCATCGGCGGCCGTGGTGCCGTCGGCGATCTCGAACGCGGTGTTCGATGCGACCGGCGCGCGGCTGCGCTCGGTGCCGTACACGCCCGACAAGGTCAGAAAGGTGCTGCGCGGCGCCGCCTGATCTCAGCAACGCGGTCAGCCGCTGACACTGCGTAAAGCTTTTGTCGCCGCGAAGCCTTCATTCGCGGCATGTAAGTACCATTGCAAGCGAACGCTGATGGCGTCGATTCGGTTTGTTCGGCCGGCCGCGAATATTGGCCGACATTCGAGCGGTAAAGAGTCAATTTAAGACGGATGATACGGTCCGGCACTCCGTTTTGCTCACAATAAATCGGCTTTCACTTTGATCCGGTGCCCGTCCCGCGGTTAAACCTCCGTTTCATAGCCGCCGAACTTATCCAGGAGGGGCGTCATGTTCCGCTCGGCCGTTGCTGGAATTGTCACCGCAGCGCTCAGCTTTGCGCCGGTGGCGCAAGCCTGCACGGGAATCCGCCTCATCGCCAAGGACGGCGGCGTCATCGCCGCGCGCTCGCTGGAATTCGGCTTCGATTTGCACTCCGACGTGATGGTTGTTCCGGTCGGAACCATGCTCACCGGCACGCTGCCAGACGGCGGCAAAGGCATCAGTTACAAAACGAAATACGGCTTCGTCGGCGCCAACGCCGAGGGCATGACGGCGATCGTCGACGGCATCAACGATCAGGGCCTCTATGTCGGCCTGTTCTACTTCCCCGACTATGCGAGCTATACCGACGCGACCAAAGACAATGCCGCGCGCGCGATGGCGCCGCACGAATACGCCAACTGGCTGCTCGGCAATTTCGCCACGGTCGACGAGGTGAAGGCCAACTTCGACAAAGTCGTGCTGGTACCCGTCATTGTCGAGGCCATCGAGCAGGTGGCGCCGGTGCATTTCGTAGTGCACGACCGCAGCGGCAAATCGGTGGTGATCGAGCCGTTGAACAAATCGCTGAAGATTTACGATAACCCGCTCGGAGTCGTAACGAACTCGCCGACCTTCGATTGGCACATGACCAATCTGCGCAACTACGTGAATCTCACCGCCACCAACGTTCCGCCGATCAATCTCGGCGGCGTCAGGCTCGCGCAATTCGGCCAGGGCTCGGGCCTGCGCGGACTGCCGGGCGACTTCACACCACCGTCCCGCTTCGTGCGCGCGGTGGCATTCTCTCAATCCGCCATCCGTTCCGATACGGCGGCGCAGGCGGCGTTGCAGGCGTTCCATATCCTCAACAACTTCGACATTCCGTACGGCGCGGTGCGCGAGGTGGACAACGGCCAGATGCATGCCGAAGCCACCACCTGGACCAGCGCCTCCGATCTGAAGAACCTGCGCTGGTACTTCCGGACCTACGACGACCAATCGATCCGCAGCGTCGATCTCGCCAAGGCGCTCGCCGCGGCGCAAGGCAAGATCAGGTTCATCAGGATGCAAGCGCAGCAGCCGGTCAGCGACGTTTCGACCGATTTCAAATAAGCTGACCCTCGCAAGAAGCCCCTTGCTTGTTCCAACGAGAATTATCGCTTCTTCTTGTTCGTGTTCTTCTTCGCGAAAATTGCGTTCCAGTTTTCCTTGTAGGCCGCAGTGACCGGTTTCTGACCTTCGCCCCGGCTATAGTTGGAAGGTGCCCCAGTGGCTGTTTCACCGCGCTCGGCCTTCGATGCCTCTTCACCCGATGTGCTCTTGCTCTTCGCAACGGGCTCATTTTTCTTAGCGGGATCTGATTTAGCTTTTTTGTTGTCGCCAGTCATCGTCTTTCCTAATGTTGAGCGGACTCATTCGTTCACGTGCCGAGTGCACCCGCGTGGGTACGTACCTTACAACCCCACAGAGGGCATTTGCTCGAGCCGGCTTAGAGCCTTGGGCTCACGTTCCAACGCGGTGAGAAAGCGGTCGGCCCAGTGTTGGATGTCGTTGTGCGAGAGCACCTGAAACAGCGAGTCGTGCCGCTCGCGCCGCTCAGCCAGTGGCATCGAGAGCGCTTGCCTGATGGCGACCGCGACGCTGTCAGGATCGTAGGGGTTGACCAACAGCGCCGCTTTGCATTCTTGAGCCGCGCCGGCGAAACGCGAGAGGATAAGCACACCCGGATCGTCCGGATTCTGCGATGCTACATATTCCTTGGCGACGAGGTTCATACCGTCACGCAGCGGGGTCACGAGACCGACACGCGCAGCGCGATATAGCCCGGCAAGTGCCGTGTGACTATAAGCGCGGTTGATGTAACGGATTGGCGTCCAGTCCGCCTCGCCATAGGCGCCGTTGATCCGTCCCGCGGCCGATCCGATGCCTTGCTCGATATCGGCATATTCTCGAATCTCGGTGCGGCTCTTGGGTGAGATCTGCAGATACGTCACTTTGCCCCGCCAATCGGGTTGCGTCTGCAGGAACCGCTCGAATGCCGAAAGCCGCTGCGCGATCCCTTTCGAGTAGTCCAGGCGATCGACCCCAATGATCAGCGCACGGCCAGCTAGGCTCTTGATCACCCGCTTAACGTACGGCGATCGCGCGGCACGCTCGGCAAGATGGGCAAAGGCGGCGGTCTCGATGCCGACCGGGAACACGTCGATCCGAACCGTCCGATCGGCGACGACGAAATTGAAATCGTGGCTGTGGAGGCCGCATTCCCGCGTGAGATAACGGCTGAAATTGAAGGCGTCATCGCCGGTCTGGAAGCCGACGAGATCGTATTGGCAGAGCGATGGAATGAGACGCTCGTGGTGAGGCAACGCTGTCAGTATCTCAGGCGGAGGGCATGGGATGTGAAGAAAAAAGCCGACGCGATTCTTGTGTCCGCGCTCGCGCAGGGCCTTGGCGAGCGGCATCAGGTGATAGTCATGCACCCAGACGAGGTCATCCGGGCCTAGCACCTCGTGCAACTCGCGTGCGAAGTGATCATTGACGCGCAGATAACCGCTCAGATCCCGCCGTGAAAACTCGGCGAGATCGACGCGGTAGTGCAGGATCGGCCACAGCACGCGATTGGTGAAGCCGTTGTAGTATTCATTGTGGTCTTCTTTGGATAGATCGAGCGTGATGTAGGTGATCTTGTCATGCACGACTGCCTGTCTGGCGATCTTGGTGTGAGTGGCGACCTTTCCGCTCCAGCCGAACCAAATGCCGGATTTGTGCTTAAGTGCCGCCTTGACGGCAACTTCAAGCCCGCCGGCGCGGGCGTTTGCATTTTTCCCGGGGATGGCGACCCTGTTCGAGACTATGACGAGCTGTCCCAATAGCGATCCTCTCCGCATTACGCAGTCTATGTGCAATGTTAGTTGAAAGCCGGCGCTGACGCCAGCGTGGGCCGGATGAGCAGGCCGACTCTGCGACGCCGTGATGTAGAATGGTGGCATTGCGACCACGGAGTCTGTATTCTACGCATATGGAAGCACGTGGGATTTACCGAGAACGCAACGGCTGGGGCACTCAACATTGTGTTCGGGTCAAATACGACGACGAGCATCAGGAGCTCGACGTAGCGGAAGACCGTTACCGCGCTCGTGGCTACCAGCCCTCGTTTGATCAACTGCCCTGGAAAGACGAGGTCGAACAACGCGGTGAAGCCATCAACGCGATAGCTTCGTCGGGCCGCGGAAGTAGCTCGTGAGTTCGATGCCCATTGTTGGCTCGCGAAGTGCGATCTGAAAATACTGGTGCAGCCACGGCTTACCTTCGGCAGTTTCGATCATATATATAAAGAAGCTTAAGGGACGATCATTCAAAGGATACTTCGACCTTTTATTTGGAGATACCCAGATGACAAATGCATCGATGGTCGAAGAAACCATGGTCGGTTTTGATTACAGCGCTGAGGCGGAGCTGTTCCCCACCCGCAATCGGAAACCCAGGCGACAACCAATAGGGTTGCGACAACCAATTGGCTACAAGCGGTTTGCCCACGCGGCGGACGCCATCCGCTTCGCGATCGAAGAGCTTCCAGCTGAGCTTCTGCTGGGATCCTTTCTCGAAGTGGACGAGGAGCGATATGACAGCGGAGGAATTCACCGCCTGTACGAGAGCATGGACTATCCCTTGATCCGTGGCGTGGCGGCTTAGCGCGATGACCACGCGTTCGCACAGCAAATCCATCGTCTTCAGTCACCCATTTGAGCTGAAAGGTGTCGATCGAATCCTACCGCCCGGAGACTATCGAGTCGTGGCGGACGAAGAACTGATCGAAGAATTGTCATTTCCCGCCTATCGCCGCTTGGCCCACTATGATCTTCGTGCCGGCGGAATCGCACCATGCTTCCTCAGTCGAGATGGTGGCCATTGATCCTCAAGAACTCCAGGCGGCTCTAGAGCGCGACCTAAACCATGACGCTTAGTTTTCCAAATCAAAGTCGTTTTTATGATGCAACGCGGCGTGCCGTGCGGTTTTGGGGGCACGACAGCGCGATGGAGGCATCGTTTTTCGTCAATGCCGATGCGTTGAAGAGAATTAAACCGGACATGAGGTTCGACGAGGTTGGATTTCTCAGCGCGTTCGACTCGAACCGCAAATTGATTTATGCGATCGCAGCTAAGGTTTATGGGCGCCGTCGTAAGGGATCTTACGACCTGATCGCTGCTGATTTTTGACCATAGTGTTTTGGCTACTGCGGCCGAATGCGACGTTGTTTGTCATGTTTGACAAGCGTCAGGTTAAAAGAAGGCCCGGACGTTTCCCGGGCCTTCCTTATCGATCGAGCGTCCTTAAAAGTCCATGCCGCCCATGCCGCCCATGCCACCCCCGGGACCGCCCGGCATCGTTGAGCTTTGCTTCTTCGGCAGCTCGGCAACCATCGCCTCGGTGGTAATCAACAGACCCGCGATGGAGGCCGCGCCCTGCAGCGCAACCCGCACGACTTTGGTCGGGTCGATGATGCCCTTCGATACCAAGTTGCCGTACTCGCCGGTCTGAGCGTCATAGCCGAAGGCGTAGCTGTCCTTCTCCAGGATCTTGCCAACGACGATTGAGCCATCTTCGCCGGCGTTGATCGCGATCTGGCGCGCCGGCCAGGAAATCGCCTTCTTCACAATTTCAATGCCGGTTCGCTGGTCGTCGTTGTGGACTTTGAGTTTCTCCAGAGCCTTGATGCCGCGCAGCAGCGCAACGCCGCCGCCGGGCAGGACACCTTCCTCGACCGCGGCGCGAGTAGCGTGCATGGCGTCATCGACGCGGTCTTTGCGCTCCTTCACCTCGATCTCGGTCGCACCACCGACGCGCAACACTGCGACGCCGCCGGCCAGCTTGGCCAGTCGCTCTTGCAGCTTCTCCCGGTCGTAGTCAGAGGTGGTTTCCTCGATCTGCGCCTTGATCTGGGCAATACGCGCCTGGATGTCGGCCTTCTTGCCCGCGCCACCGACGATCGTGGTGTTCTCCTTGTCGATCGTCATCTTCTTGGCGCGGCCGAGCATATTGATTGTTACGTTCTCGAGCTTGATGCCGAGGTCGGCGGAAACCATGGTGCCGCCGGTGAGGATCGCAATGTCCTCGAGCATTGCCTTGCGGCGGTCGCCGAACCCAGGGGCCTTGACCGCTGCGACCTTGAGGCCGCCACGCAGCTTGTTGACCACCAGGGTGGCTAGCGCCTCACCTTCGACATCCTCGGCAATGATGAGCAACGGCTTGCTCGCCTGCACCACCGCTTCCAGCAGCGGCAACAACTCATTGAGCGCCGAAAGCTTCTTTTCGTAGATCAGAATATAGGGGTCCTCCATATCGACGCGCATCTTGTCGGCGTTGGTTACGAAGTAGGGCGAGATGTAACCGCGGTCGAACTGCATGCCCTCAACCACTTCAAGCTCGGTCTCGAGCGACTTTGCTTCCTCGACCGTGATCACGCCCTCGTTGCCGACCCGTTTCATCGCATCGGCGATGAAACGACCAATCTCCGCATCGCCATTGGCCGAGATGGTGCCGACTTGGGCGATCTCCTCGTTCGAGGTGACATTCTTCGAGTTCTTCTGGAGATCGGCGACAATGGTCTCCACCGCCAGATCGACGCCGCGCTTGAGGTCCATCGGGTTCATGCCGGCGGCGACAGCCTTGGCGCCTTCCCTGACGATCGCGTGAGCGAGGATGGTTGCAGTGGTGGTCCCGTCACCTGCCTCATCAGACGTCTTCGAGGCCACCTCGCGCACCATCTGCGCGCCCATGTTCTCGAACTTGTCCTCGAGCTCGATCTCCTTGGCGACGGTGACGCCGTCCTTGGTGATACGAGGCGCACCGTAGGATTTGTCGAGCACGACGTTGCGGCCCTTGGGACCAAGCGTCACGCGTACCGCGTGGGTGAGTGTATCGATGCCGTGCAACATTCTGTCACGTGCGTCGACTGAGAATTTCACTTCCTTGGCTGACATCTCAGTATTCCTTTTGTTTGACCTCATCTCGAGGAACGACTGTTGGGCGAGCCCCAAAGACGAAGATTATCGATCCGATGTTTTCTCGACCGTCGAGTTGACGGCGGCTTCTGCACAACAATTCGGCGAGCGCGATCAGGCGGCCTTCTTTCTGGCTTCGTTCTTGGCCTCGGTCTCGACCAGCACCCCCATAATGTCGCTCTCTTTCATGATGAGATACTCGACGCCATCGATTTTGACCTCGGTGCCCGACCATTTGCCGAACAGGATGCGGTCGCCGACCCTGACGTCGACCGGGATGAGCTTGCCGCTCTCGTCGCGGCCGCCGGGTCCAACGGCTATGACCTTGCCCTGCTGCGGCTTCTCCTGGGCGGTGTCGGGAATGATTATGCCACCGGCGGTCTTCGCCTCGGCATCGATTCGCTCGATGACACCGCGGTCGTGAAGCGGTCGGAATTTCATTGGTGTGCTCCTAGGGTTTTGTCAAAAAGTCTACGGATTTGCAAAGTCGATCGTTGTTTCGAATCTGTTCGTTGTGGGTCAGATATTTCGGGTCTCCGTTGCGATCAGGCAGCCTTATTGAATGAATTGGACACGCGTGTGTTGATTGGCTCGGCAGCCTCAGTCGCTGTCTCCTGAGCGAGCGCGCAAAGCTCCTTATTCTGTGCGGCGGCGATATCGAACTGCTTGCGCATGTATGCGGTCGATAGCTCGATAAACTCCGAGGGAGACTTCACGCCCAACAACCCCTGGGCATAGTCAAAAGCGGCACGGGTGTTGATACGGGCGAACTCGATAAGCTTGCGATTGTACTCTGTGGCGCCCTTGGCGACGGTCGCATAGGTGCTTTCGAGCAGGTCGGCTGCTTCCTCGCTGGCAACTTTCGCCTTCGCGTAGCTGTCCTTGGCTTGCGCGACGCCCTTCTCAGTCATCTCACGAAACGCCTCCGGCATTTCCATATTCGGCAGGTCGAATTTTGGCAGCTCGAATTTCGGCATCCCGTAGTCCGGCAGGCTAAACGGGGAGGCGGCGTGCTTCGTCGTCTTGGTTTTGGCGGCGGCAGTGGTGGTTCCCGTCATGACACTCAATCCTTTGCGAGGGCGGTTTTGGTTAAACCTCCTGACGCCGCCCTCGACGCCGGATCTCGTTCGAGAAATGCTTTCAGTTCGGCTCCGCATTGCAGTCAGACGCTATCGCTCCGTTCGTCGGCTGAGTGTTTCTCTCGACGCATTCCCTGTGGCTGGGAAAAGGTCCAGAAGAAAGGTTGCGGTCATCCTCAATCGCACACCAGCCAGGTTTGATGCCGCGCATGTCGGATTTGTTTTCAGTGATGTAATGGGGAACGGTCATTTGTAGCGAGTTTTCTAAGGATGCAGGGCGGTAAACAACAACATGGCAACAAACACAAAGATTGCGCCTGTCAGCGCAAAAAATACTGCTCGCATCACGTAATCAGGAAGAACGTTGACGTGCATGATCCTCTCCTAATGACGTTCCTTACGCCTCTCTCACTGGAGCGCAGCTGACTACGGCGCGGGCAATGCGCGCCGTAGCCGGCGTGCGGACGCATCGGCGCGGTGCCATCAGCACCTGCACCGAACGCAACTCTACTTGGAGTGTGCAACTCTACTTGGAGTTTGTGCCTGCCGACGGCACCTGCGCTGCCACCTGGAGAGAACGGAGACTTCGGTATGTCCCCGATTTACGGGCAGCTCTCGGACAAGCGACGGCTTGCCTTTGTAAATCAATATGGGGTGCTGGAGGCAAAGCACAATAGCGATCGAGTAATTAAACGCCGCGCAGCTTCTTGCCGTCCAGCGAGACTGAGACCTTCGTGCAGGTTTTACGCCTGCCGTCTTAATTTCACGCGCAATGTCCGCTCGTGGCCCTTAGCGGAGACCGAGATCGCGCCGAAGAATGTTCGCTTTCGGGGGGCGGATTCAACCGATCAGCGCAACACCTTCTAATCTTACGAGGTGAGGAGGTGTGCCATGGTGACGTCACGGATTTGGTTCACGGCAGCGCAGAAGGCCGTGCTGTG
>Ga0208455_1000873_pt1 | contig 10888 bp, 19 predicted proteins | sample June2015DPH_4_50_FD_184690 | JGI IMG/M metagenome (GOLD analysis project Ga0208455, IMG submission 184690) | Peatland microbial communities from SPRUCE experiment site at the Marcell Experimental Forest, Minnesota, USA - June2015DPH_4_40... | ecosystem: Environmental > Terrestrial > Soil >... | reverse complement strand
TGCAGCAGATGAGTGGATAGATGACCTTCACTTCGATCCCTCGACCTTTAGCACACGAGATTGTAGCCGACGTCATGCAGCGCGCCAGTGCGGGTTTCAAAAGGGTGGCGGGAAGCGGCGCATGGGAGTGATGATAGCGCCATTTCCGCTTTGCGCCGAAAGCGACGCTCGGCCATCCTGAGGCGGGGCGTCGCTAAGGGGCCAATAAGCGACATATGCAGTGCAGCAAGGCTGCCCTATTCGATCACCTCGTCGGCGCGCAGCAGGAACGTCTCCGGAATTGTCAAACCGAGGACCTTCACGGTCTTTAAATTCACGCGGCGCGCCCGCCTTTCAACGCGACTTTAAATTGTTAAGAAACAGGGATATGCTGGTCTGAGCTGCCCGAAACGGAGTGGCCGATCTCCGCAGTACCTAATACAGCAGCCGCATGCCGTCGGCAGGCATTACCCTGACCTATAATCTTTGGTCTGAAACGCTGTCGAACAAACCGTGCTGGCCCTACGCGTGTCGCGCGGTAAATCGGAGGGAGGAATAACCATGCGTTTAGTTTCAATTCTCGCGGCTGTTGCGGTGATGGGTCTCACTGCACCGGCATTCGCCCAACAGCTCGATGAAAGCACGCGGAAGCAAATCGAGGAGCAGTTAGCCGGCCCCTACAGGGACGCCTACGATAAACAAGACGCTGCGGGAGTTGCTAAGCTTTTCGCCAAGGATGGCGTCCTCGTTCTCTCAATCGGCAAGCATGTTTACACCGGCCCGCAAGAAATCGAGCAAATCTACCAGAGCTTATTCAAAGCGGGCTTTAATCACACCGAAGGCGCAGACGAGTTTACCTCATTGGCAAACGACACGGTCATCGCCATAGGCGAATACCATAACTCTGGCCAGGGGCCGAATGGTCCAGTGAAGGCGGATGGCCATTACACTGCGGTCGATGTGCGCGAGGGGGGTGTTTGGAAGTTTCGTCTATTGACAGCTTTTCGTGACCCACCCCCGCCACCTTCTAAGTAAGCGGCCCCCGAAGGCAGTTGATGCGCTGCTTGCGTTTGCGCTCATGAGGGAGCGTTGCGGGTTCGCTTTGCCTGCGTTCACGACTGCCTCGGCCTTCGCAAGCAGCCTTTAACTGTCGGTTTTGAAACCTCGAAAACGTGAAAGCCTGTGATGGATGGTCGCTCGGCAGAGGCTCATTTTCCTCCCCGGCCAGCGAGCGCATCAGATTAGCTTCACTGCGCGCCCGGTAACTGATGATCTGCGTCGTGCGATAAAGTGAGTGGCCGGAGACGGCGGTGCCGGCCACTTGTGTCTCACAAGCGAGCGTGCTGGTAGCGGGCGGGCTCATGTCGCTAATGGGTCTTGTGTCACGAGTAACGCCGGTCCACACGGCGATGCGCAACTGTACGGGAGATGAAGGTAGGTCCTTCGAGGTCGGCAATCAGGTGTTGATCTCAAGCCACCGCAAGCTGCTGTCGTCAAAAAGCGATGGTGGTGAACGTTGCGGAAAAGCCGGAACAAGATTCCGGCAGGCATGATTGGGAGAGGCGAACGCAAGTGAACCGTCGATGAAGTGTCGAAAGCGACTTAGACGATGTCAAAACCGGGGGCTGACCCATCTTCCGGGATAAGCTTGGGGGATGCACTGATACTGCCCAAGCGGCATCCGGCATGTAGACGGCGCGAAGCTCAATCTGGCTCCTGTATGGAACGTGAGAACCTGGCCGGCGATGCCAAGGGAAAAAGCACAAGCGGCTCCAACCGCGAGGCCGAAAGTACCGATGCGCCGGAGAGGGGCGGACTGCCCTATAGTAGTGAAGAAGCGGGGTAATGCCCGTGGAGCGAAGGGGGTAGGTCATCGCTGTTGAGCGTGGGCCAACTGGGTCAAACCAGGAGGAGCCCGAAAGTTCAGCAGAAGGCGGCAGCCTTCGTGCGATGGCACGAGCCGGATGATGCGAGAGTATCAAGTCCGGTTCTGTGAGAGGCTCAGGGCGAAATTCCCTGGGCCTACTCGGCGATGCTGTTGAAAAAGGATTTTCGGTCCCGGAGCGAAGAAGAATCTTTCACGAACGGCTTCCTGTCGAGAATATTGACTCAAGTATCCTGCATCTCGGATTCTATTATTGCCCATCGTGGACGATTCACCGCTCATTGATCGACTTTTTCAACAGCATCGGTCAGTCGCGACCGAGCCGTCTCGCTCGAAAAGCAACCTATGACCGCAGTTGCCCTAAAGCGGACATCCGCCGAGCGGCGCTGCGGTTCATCGTCGAAGTAGAAATAACCGGAGCGCCTGCCCGGTGGCGTCCTTCACGATGAAGCATGTATGCTCATCGAGCGTCCAAGGCGGCGGGAAAGCGGCGTGAGGTGGAGGGCATGATGCAGCCGCCGATCAGAACAATGGTTTAGGTGTGTCAGTGCGCGGTTCTAATGAGCGCTATCAATTTCTTCACATAGTCGAGGTCCTGTCGCTCTTCCTCGCTCCAACTCTGCTCGAATTGAGTAAAGCTGCCGGGATAGTGTGCTGCCGAGTACGCCTTGTACCTTTCAGTTTGCACGACGCAACGCGCCACGACGGCGTAAGCAGCTGTTTCAAGGTCGGCTTTCGCGATTGATTTCGACAGCGCCTCCTTCCTGAAGCAGGCGCTTTGATCCGTGACTAGGCGTTTTATCTCCTGATACATTGGATCGTTGTTATCGCTGGGCTTGGGAAGTAAATCCATTGGCTGCGCGCATGCGCAGACGCTTGCGAGCGTCAGATGAGAAATTATTGCGAGCCTAATCACTGTTTCCACATTTGTCCTCGCGCAGCTCCCCCAGTCTGGCCTTGAGCCAAATGGGGGATCAACTTCGACTGCCACAATTGAAACTACCTCAAGACGTACATGAGCCTGCTGACAGGGGCGGCATCATGACCGACACGCCCCAGCTTCTGCTCGCGCATCACCTGAAGGCGCTCAAGCTGCCGACGTTCCTGCGCGAGTACGACAAACTCGCTCGGCAGTGTGCCGCCGAGGGCCTTGATCATATCCGCTTTCTGCTGCGCCTAGCCGAACTGGAGCTGATCGAACGCGAACGGCGCATGGTGGAGCGTCGGATCAAGGAGGCGCGGTTCCCGGCCGTGAAGAGCCTGGACAGCTTCGACTTCGCTGCCCTTCCGTCGCTCAACAAGACCCTCGTGCTGGAGCTCGCCCGCTCGGAGTATGTGACCCGCCGGGAGAACATCATCGCGGTCGGCAACTCTGGCACCGGCAAGACCCACATCGGTCTCGGGCTCGGTCTCGCGGCCTGCCAGAAAGGGCTGTCGGTTGGCTTCACCACCGCCGCGGCCCTCGTCCATGAACTGCTGGAGGCGCGCGACGAGAAGCGGTTGCTTCGCCTGCAGCGGCAGCTCGCCGGATACAAGCTCCTGATTATCGACGAACTTGGGTATGTGCCACTCTCACAGACCGGCGCCGAGCTGTTGTTCGAGGTGTTCAGCCAGCGTTATGAGCGCGGTTCAACCGTCGTCACCTCGAACCTGCCGTTCGACGAATGGACCAGCGTGTTCGGTTCCGAGCGGCTCACCGGTGCGCTGCTCGACAGGCTCACCCATCACGTCCATATCCTGCAAATGAACGGCGAAAGCTACAGGCTCAATCAGAGCAAGAGCCGCTCACGCCGTGCCAGCTCGGAAACGCCGGTGGACAATCCCACCTAGGCTTGATGCCTGAAGAAAAGGCTCCCAGTTCGGGGGCCTTCTTGCCAGCATCGCTGATGCATTTTTGCTCCGGCCAGCCGATGCATTTTTGCTCCGGCGTTGACAGCCCGCTTCGTTGAAGCGGACTATAACAGCTCTTTGAACTTTCAGGCTCGGCCCACGCCTACGCCTACAACTCAGCCCCGCCACTCACGTGCGCGGGGCTTTTAAAATCTAGCGCTCAACCCCGGTAAGGTCTTATTAACGATCCATTAATAGTGTTCTGCCTCACTTTGTCCCCAAAGTTCCGAAAGCCCCGATAGGCCTGCCGACCTTCAGTCTAAGGTCGCGCGAAAGCGACGGGCATGCGCGTATTGCTGATTGAAGACGATAGCACCACCGCACGGTCGGTCTCGTTGATGCTCAAGTCCGAGGGCTTCAACGTCTACACCACCGATCTCGGTGAAGAAGGGATCGATCTCAGCAAGGTGTACGACTACGACATCATCCTCCTCGACCTTAACCTGCCGGATATGTCGGGCTTCGAGGTGCTGCGCAGCCTGCGCGCCTCGAAAGTGCAGACACCAACCCTCATCCTCTCCGGCCACTCGGGCGTTGAGGACAAGATCAAGGGTTTCGGCTTCGGCGCCGACGACTACATGACCAAGCCGTTCCACAAGGACGAATTGGTCGCACGCATTCATGCCATCGTGCGCCGCTCCAGGGGTCATGCCCAGTCCGTCATTGAGATCGACGACCTCGTCGTCAACCTCGACACCAGGACGACCGCAATCAACGGCACGCCTGTGCATCTCACGCCTAAGGAGTACCAGATGCTGGAGCTGCTGAGCTTGCGCAAGGGCATGACAATGTCCAAGGAAATGTTCCTCAATCATCTCTATGGCGGGATGGACGAGCCGTCACAGAAAATAATTGACGTCTTTATGTGCAAGCTGCGCAAGAAGCTGGCCAACGCCTCTGGTGGCAAGGACTACATCGAAACCGTGTGGGGTCGCGGCTATGTGTTGCGGCAGCCCACCGATGAAGAACCGGCGAAGATATCGGCGTGACGCTTCGGAGATATTCCCCGGCATTTGCGATCCCCCATGCCAACTTCAACCCTCTCCCAACGTCAACCTCCCAACAACAATTCCACTTTGTTAAGCGTGCCTAAAACTGTAACCTAACCTGCTGCGCCCGCGCAGCGTCCGCTCCACCGGAGCGAACTAATCTCCCCTCTTTGAACTTCGCAGCTCTGCACCAGCGCTACGCTGCGAACTCAGCCCCGCCATCACGGTGGGGCTTTTCCTGTACGATCAAGTAATTGGATAGCCCCGTTTCTTGCTGCAGGCAGTTACCAATTCTTTTTGCTGATTTATCGTCTTCCAAGTGTTGTCCAGCCAGTCAACGGTAAGTACCTCATTGTATTCTATCCGAACACGGCCGGATCTTACCCGGCCGAATTTCCATAATGTCAGCGGATAGTCTTTCATCGGAGCAACCAGACGACCGTGAGTGAGCGCATCTCGGATGCGTACGGACTTGTCACCTAGGGTAAATTGTACGCTCTCCGACGAATCAAGATTGCTGTTGTACTCCTTGATCAGCCAGCCCAACGACGCGAAATTAGTTATGTGGTTTAGCGGGACGTCGGTGTCTTCCGGTTTTGGTGAAGTGAAGGTCTCGTTATTTGCCTTTAGCAAAAAAAATCGCAATGCCGATTCTAGCGCAGCTAGATTCGTATGAATGTACCCAATCCGCAGGCAATGATCCTTGTAATCCATCATTTTCACATCGGTGCCGCCCATCGAGCAATTCCCTATCCCCACTCCCGCGCTCTACTTCTTCGTATTCATCAGCGTACCGACCACGCATGCCATGCTGAGTATTCCAGCAGACCCCAAGGAGCCGACAACAATTGATTCCTGCGAAAGGCCAAACTGGTCCTGCGCGAGACGATGCAGAATAACCGACGCGATGACAGCGCAAAGAAAACCGACGACATATACGAGGCCCTTCTTCATCCGGGCACCCTATCACAATCGCGTCGTGGCACCACCCCACTGTGGACAACCCTTCCCGCGCTCTGCCCCGCAATCACCGCGTCGCGCGGCCAACCCATCCGGCACCCTGAGCGCGCGCGACTGCACAATCTCCTCGCCGGCAGCGTCCGCCAAACCCGCTCTCGTCTATCCGAGAAACGCTGCAATCAAAGCAAATCTCGGCAACCAATAAACGCCCAAACCCAATATAAAAGCGGTTTTGTCAAGTGAGCTGAAATTTGCTCCGTCTCATGGGACGGAGCGTCCGCTCCGCAGGAGCGGACTACAATACAGCAGCATCACAGCCAAAGCGCTCCTTCCCCGCCCTAACGCTCCACATCCGCGCGTTACAATAAAGCGCGTATGCGGCGTACGCTCCTCTCTTTTGCAATTCTCTTTTTTCTCTTCGCCCTCGCTTCTCCCCTTCGCTTCGCCTACGCTGCTGCTCCGCAGACCGATCCGCTAGCTGGCGCTCGCGCCGCAATTGAAAGCGTCGTCCAGTCGCTCACGCCGCCTCCGCTGCCGAGCGCCTCACAGCCGAATTTAAGCCTACGTTCCGCGCTGAACGACGCGGCCACTGCACAGGCCCCGTCTGCAATCGTTGTCGCCGCACGCACGGTAACAGGTGCGACCGTCGCCGCGGCTCAATCCGCGGGTAACGCCTTAGAGCAATTTCCGAAAAGACTGAATCGCGGGATTCCCCTGCGGGAACGAATCGGATTCAAGGTTCGTGCTGGAATGGAGGTCAGCATGGATGGCGAAACCGTATTCGGAGGATCTGCGTGCGCGCGTCGTTGGGGCGGGACAGGATGGCGCTACCATCCCGGAAACGGCGGAGCAACTTGGAGTGAGTATCAGCTCTGTCGTGCGCTTCCGTATACACCGCTCTTCTCCTTCAATGGACGCGCCTAGTGCGTTGCGCCGGAGCCTTCGCCCTCAATCGCGCCATTTTTCTGGAGAACCATTTCGCGCACTCCCCGCTCGATACAGGTCCCAATCGTGCAGCACCATTTCCATTCGGTTTTTCGCCCGCCGCGATTCTAAGTTATGGAGCTTCACTCTTTGGCAGGGGACGCGCCGCTAACGTACAATGCCCCAATAATCAAAGACGGTTGCTCTTGGAAAGATTACAGTCTTCGCAAAGCAATTGGAGGTTCCGAACAGAATTTCCTCCACCTTTGGAGAATGGAACAATATGATCGAAGCACAGACGCTCGCGTGTCGAACATTCCACACACCGGCCGCCGTCGCGCTGCCACACCTCGCGTTGCACCAGACGAGGTATTGCTTCGCGGCGCGCCTTGATCGGCTCAACCGTGGGCATCAACGCCGATTCAATGAACACTCCAGTGCCCGAAGTGGCATATCCACCAGCGTCGGCACGTCCGGGCCGTCGGTCCGGTCCGGCAGTGAGCTTCACTGCGGGTAAAGTGACGTTTGAGGACATTGCGCGAATATAATCAACTACGTCGTCAAGTTGCCTGCGGTCGCGGATTGTAAGCTTCAAGGCAGGCTCTCCGCGCTTCAGTCCGGGGGCTGGATATGTGCCACTATGACGGCCTGCTTCCCCAGGATACTCGAGTGCATTTTCCGGCACTAGTTGGCCTTCGCCGGGATATGGTAGCCATATATAGGCAGCATCTTCTCGCGTGGGTTGGTCCATTTGAGCGACGACCCCCACTTGGTTCGGCAGGTCCCACGATTTAACTTTCACGACCTCTCTCGATGGCGTTCCAAATTCCTTTGTAAGCCTTTCGACAACCGCAGACTTCATCTCGCCGCGCATCGTGTGTTCTTCCATTTTACGCTTTCCTGTCCTCTGCCCGGTGCGCCAGCATAATTTCAAAAAAGGTGAAGGCCCCGGCAATCCTGAAAGGAGTGCGGAGCCTTTAGCGCGTTAAGCGGCACGTTGTCGTGCGAATGTGACCCTATTCCCTCCTGACGCGCCTGACAACTAATCCCTCCCGCGCCTCAACAGAGCCGCGGCACACCACCAAACCCTCCAGGATCCGTGACGTGGATCGAGACAGCGCCGCGCCTCAATAATGCCCGTGAATTGTCACCGTGCTTTTATCTTCTCTTCGCAAATGACCAGTACGCACACTCCAGGGAGCGCGTCGTATGAGCATGCTTATGATTCGTTGCCCGAAGACCGGGCGGCCAATCTCCACCGGTAGAGAGGTTGAAATTGCGGCTTTCCGCTCCACCGCGGTGTTCTTCAGCCGGACCTACTGTCCGCTCTGCCGCGTGACGCACGAATGGTTCGCCCAAGACGCATGGGTCTGTGATTCCGGATGTTCCGAATGCGAAGGTGCGTGTGAGCAACAAGTTGCCTAATGCTTATTGCGTCACCTCTTCCCTTCCAAATCCGTGACGTGAATGTCATCGGCGCTGCGCTTCTCGCCGGTTAGGCGTTGAGCTTGGCCAATAGCTGCTTGAGTGCCGCTTTTCCTGCTTTGTTAGCGGCCGCCATGGTCCGAAAGAAGACGGGCGACTGCCCTATCGGGTATGTTCTACCGGCGCGATAAATCTCCCACCTCCACGCGATCGAACGGGACCTCCTAATCTTCACAACAACCGAATAATCAGTATCGTCAAAACCGCCCTCATCCATGCGTGGTCACCATCCAAAATCCGTGACTACAGCCTACGTACAATAAAACGATTTCCTCAAAGTAGCACCGCGTTTTGATCTAGATCAAAGCCTCAGCAAAATTTCGCGATGTAATTTTACAATGTCGCGTGCGAGCGACCTCGCGCGGTTGTGCACAGAACTGGTGCGCGGTGGAAATGATTTTCCAACCGTGTGGAACACATTGCTCAAAGGGCACGCCCTCGTTCGCGGCCTCCCGCGCCAGCGGCATGACCGCGGTCGAAATCTGCTCGACATTTCGCTCATCACAGGTGAGCGGCTGGTCTTTGATGGGGACGCCAAAACCTTCAGCATCAGTTAGGACTCATGCGCCCAACGAGGTGAGTGAATGAACATGAGGATTTCACTACTGAGGACATCCTCGACGCTTGAGGAATGCACATTGGGAGGATGACATGGAACTAATCGTCCCGGTCGGCATCTTGCTAGCCTTTTGGGTCGTGGTGATCTGGGGCGCCAGCGTGTTCAACCAGAACGTCAAATGAACAGCCCGGTCGGTTGGCTGTTCGTCACCTGAAATGCAGCCCTTGAGTCCCTGAATCTTTGATCTATTATGTTGCATAGCCCGGAATACGCTAGCTTAATACTCCCAAAAATGGAGCAGCGCTGGTGCAGTTCGCCGTTGGCTTTAAGCTAGAGGGAACGACCGGGCACGTCATCGTGGACGCGGAAGATGCGTTGATCGCCGCTCTCAAAATCAAGGCGCAGCGACCGGAAGCCTTAATCACGTACGTCCGCCGACAGAATAAGCGGGGTGACACGCGTCACCCTGCGCATGGATTTACCAAGTCACGTTGACTTGGCCACCCACACCGTCCTCATCGAACCCGCAACCGATGCAACCACAAGCGCAACTTCAACTCAGTAGTTGGTACTGGCTACTTTGAATGAGGCGGAAGAAGTGCGCGGACCCGACGGAGCACATCATTCCATGAACCCGTGACATCGCACCAAAAGACGAAGACGCCAATCACCACAAGTGAGACCAGAACAATCTCCACCATATTTTCCATTCGCACCATCCTCATCGAGGCAGCAACCGCAGCGACGACCACAAGCGCCTCTTCAACTCAGCAGCCGTCGTGTCTTAGTTAGAATTTTGTAGCCTTGACATGGGCGTCGCTAACGGCCTACCGCTCCGGTACGCGCAAGAAAACACCGAGCTGGTCAGTCATGGTAGATGGCGTTTTGAAATGGGCCAAGCAACAGCGCAGACTCTGGGTTCGGGAAATAGAATTGCTCGAATCTGGCAAGAAAACAACGTCAGAGGTCAGGCGCGGTAAGATAGTCGATACCACTGCGGAAACGCTCGCCGATCGATTGGCAAGATTGAGGAGACTCGATGACCTCATTGCGAACCACGAGGCCCGCAAGACTTAGGGCAGGAACCAATCCCCTTCCGCCGCTCAACCACGCCCCACGGGGAGTTCAAACCTTCCAAAATCCGTGACGCGCCAAACGGCCCCGCCGAAGAGTGCGGCGAGGCCGATCTTGTTTGATCTAAGTGACCTTCTCCAAAATCTTCGCCATCTCGCCAGCCGTAAAGGCCCGCATTGTTTCCCCTCGAATGTTGCCTGCCCTGATTGTGTTCAAAAGTAAGGAGGTCATCGCAATCTCGTCAGTCGCATCGAAAATCACTATGAGGTCGTATTGACCCTGAAGCCAGAGAACTTCTTTTATCGTGGCTCCGAACTGTTTAGCGAGGCTCTTGGCCGCCTCAGTTCTGGTCAAGGTGTCCTTTATTTCGCGAACGCCCTTTTCGGTGAAATTACAGAGCGTGATATAGGTCGCCATAGCGTTTCCTTCCACAATGAATGAGGGAGATTGTTTGCGTGTCAAGTAACCACAAAGCCGCGGATCGGTAACACAAGATGGTAACGCCGACGTCTTGGCCAAATCGCGTAGCGAGCGAGCGATGATCGGAAGGATCGTAAAGCGCGAGCGCCTGCTCGTAGTGCGCTCGGCCTTCTGATATGTTTCCTGTAAACGTCAGAGAGGAGCCCATGAGGCGATGCCCGATCATGAGCGGGACTGTCGCCCCTTGCCTCTCCGCAAGTGCCAGGAACTGCGCCGCAAGTTCACACACAACGTCGCCATTGAATGTGTTGAAGCTTGCGACCCAGACGCCGTATAAGACCGAGAAAAGCAGCAGCGGGTCTTCGGGCGGCTCTCCCAGCGTTTCAGCTTGTTCGATCAGCAGACGGGCCCGATCCACAGCCGCCTTAGTTTCAGGCGCTGTATACCCTTTGACATGCATAACGGCGTTTGTGAGCGCGATCTGAAGCTTGATCTGCTCGCGGCGCAGCGCGGGCGTGGCGGGCAAGGCCGCGATCTGGGCAAGCGCACGCGTTAGCTGCTCCGCAGCTTCAATCAGCGCGGAGCGCGCAAGCGACGGTAGTGTCCAGAATCTTTCGCACATTTGATCAGGCGACGGCTTCGGTTTGCATGACCTGCGGCTGATAGAGAGGTCGCATGTTCATGTAGCATTTGGCGGACCATGCGGTGCCGGCGATGTAGCGC
>Ga0208455_1000867_pt1 | contig 10940 bp, 8 predicted proteins | sample June2015DPH_4_50_FD_184690 | JGI IMG/M metagenome (GOLD analysis project Ga0208455, IMG submission 184690) | Peatland microbial communities from SPRUCE experiment site at the Marcell Experimental Forest, Minnesota, USA - June2015DPH_4_40... | ecosystem: Environmental > Terrestrial > Soil >... | reverse complement strand
AGCGATGAAGAACTGAGTCAGGAATTGGAAGCGCTGGCCAGACAATCGAAACAGACATCCGAAGCAGTGCGCGCTCGTTTGGCACGGGATGGGGGAATCGATAGGATTAAGACAAGACTCCGCAACGAGAAGACCCTCGAATTTCTGTATCGCCAGTCCGCGTAATTAAAGATGCGGACCATCTCAATCCTCCCCTGGGCCGACGAGACCGAGTTCAGGGCAGGAGCGTGGAAAGGGTGAATGATGCTGGTACCGATGGTGATCGAGCAAACCGGACGGGGCGAACGGGCGTATGACATTTATTCCCGTCTCCTCCGCGACAATATCGTCTTTATTGGCACGCCGATCGACGACAATATCGCCAACGTGGTAATCGCCCAGATGCTGTTCCTGGCGCAGGAAGACCCTGAAAAAGACATCCAGCTCTACATCAACTCGCCGGGCGGGTCGATTACGGCGGGCATGGCGATCTACGACACGATGCAGTACGTAAAGAACGACGTGACCACGATCTGCATCGGTCAGGCCGCTTCCATGGCGGCGCTGCTGCTTTCGGCGGGCGAAGTCAAAAAGCGGCTGGCGCTGCCGAATTCGCGCATCCTGATCCACCAGCCCTCGATGGGCGGGCTCTCCGGACAAGCGACCGACATTGACATTCATGCCCGCGAGATTTTGCGCATGCGCGAGATTACTAATCAGTTACTGGCCAAGCACACCGGCCAAAAGCTGGATAAAGTGGAGAAGGACGTGGAGCGCGACTTCATCATGAATTCGCAGCAGGCTAAGGAATACGGAATCATTGACGATATTATTTATAAGACGAGAGAGAAGGTATGATCGGCAGCTCGTGACGATCGTCCCGTAGACGGTCGTGCGAGTAGACGATCGTCCAGTCGACGATCAGTGCCAGCAGGTCTCGGCGTTAGCGGAGCCGGCCGTGGGCTGAAAAGCAGCACCAGGAGCAGGAAGCCAGCCGCGGCTAGGCCGCCAGAAAAGGAGTAAGGCCGGGTGAAAACCAGATCGGGATCGGATGAGATGTTGCGCTGTTCGTTCTGCCACAAGTCGCAGGACGCGGTCGCGAAACTGATCTCGTCGCCGAGCGACTATCCCCGTGCATACATTTGCGACGAGTGCGTGGCCGTCTGCAACTCGATTCTCGAAGATGACCGCACCGCGACTCCGGCGGCTGCGGTCCCCAACCAGCTGCCGAAACCGCAGGAAGTAAAGACGTTCCTCGACGAGTACGTCATCGGACAGGAGCAAACCAAGAAGAAGCTGGCCGTTGCCGTCTACAACCATTACAAGCGCATCTACATGAACCGCCAGCGCACCGGCGATGGCGTGGAGCTGACCAAGTCGAATATTCTGCTGATCGGGCCGACCGGAACCGGCAAAACGCTGCTGGCGCAAACCCTGGCCCGCATGCTCGACGTGCCGTTCGCGATCGTGGACGCGACCACGCTGACCGAGGCCGGTTACGTGGGCGAGGACGTCGAGAACATCATTCTGAAACTTCTGCAGGCGGCCGACGGCGACGTGAGCCGCACCCAGACCGGCATCATCTATATCGACGAGATTGACAAGATCGGGCGCAAGGACGAGAACCCCTCGATTACGCGCGACGTGTCGGGCGAGGGCGTGCAACAGGCGTTGCTCAAGATTCTGGAAGGCACGATCGCGAACGTGCCGCCGCAGGGTGGACGCAAGCATCCGCACCAGGAATTCACGCCCGTCGATACCACGAATATCCTCTTCATTTGCGGGGGCGCCTTTGTCGGCCTGGAGAAAATTATCGGACGGCGCGTGGGCAAGAAGGCTCTGGGTTTCCGCATGGTAGAGGACGAGGACAGCGAGCATCCGGGTCTGGCCTCGCTGCGCAGCTTTGAGCTCGTCTCGGAAGCGCAGCCGGAGGATTTGATCAAGTTTGGGCTGATTCCCGAGTTTGTCGGGCGCCTGCCGGTGATGGGCGTGCTGCAGCAACTGGACGAAAACGCGCTGGTGGAAATTCTGACGCGTCCGAAAAACGCGATCGTGAAACAATACCAGCGTCTGTTCGAGTTTGAGAACGTGCGGCTGAAGTTCAGCGACGACGCCAACCGGGCGATTGCGCGCCAGGCGATGGCGCGTAAAGTTGGCGCCCGCGGTTTGCGCATGATCCTCGAAGAGCTCATGCTGGAGCTGATGTACAGCCTGCCCAGCCAGAAGAAGGTCAAGGAATTTGAAGTGACCCGCGAGATGGTGGAAAAGCGGAACGTCTCGCTGGCCATGATCGAGAAAGCGGCAAGTTAAACGCGACCAGAGACGGGAGACTGAGTTGTCGAACCCCAAGGAAAAGTTTGAGAGCAAGAAACTGCCCATGATGCCCATTCGGGATGTGGTCATCTTCCCCTATATGATGACTCCGTTCGTGGTGGGCCGGGAGTCGAGCGTGCGCGCGCTCGAAGAAGCTCTCGCAAGCGATAAGAAGATATTTCTCGCCACCCAGCACGATGCCAGCATCGACGAGCCCAAGGCCGGAGACATCTTTCAGGTCGGCACCATCGTCAACATCGTGCAGAGCCTGAAGCTTCCCGACGGGAACATCAAGGTGCTGGTCGAAGGCATCGAGCGCGCCAAGATCCTGCAGGTCGCGGAAACCGAAGGCTTTCTCGAGGCAACCGTTCGCGTCGCGCGTTACGCCACCGAGACCACGGCGCAGATTGAAGCGGGCATGCAGCGCGTCACCGGAATGTTCGAGCAATATGTAAAGCTTTGCCAGTCGTTGAACTACGAAACCATGATCGCGGCCGTTCGCATGGAAGATCCGGCGAAGCTGACCGACACCATCGCCGCCAACCTGCAGCTCTCGATTGAAGAGAAGCAGGGACTGCTCGAAATCTTCGATCCCGCCGAGCGTTTGAACCGCATCGGCGACGTGCTCGACGTGGAAATCGAAAAGCTCAACATGGACCGCACCATCCAGTCGCGCGTGAAGCGGCAGATGGAGAAGGCGCAGAAAGAGTACTACCTCAACGAGAAAATCAAGGCCATCCAGAAGGAACTGGGGCGCGGCGAGAAGAGCGAATTCGACGAACTGAAGAAGAAGGTCGAATCCGCGGGCATGCCGAAGGAAGTTCGCGACAAGGCGATCCAGGAACTGAAAAAGCTGGAAGCGATGCCGCCCATGTCGGCCGAGTCCACCGTTTCTCGCAACTATCTCGACTGGCTGCTGGCGGTGCCGTGGAAGAAGCGGTCCAAGGAAATCCGCAACATCACGCGTGCTGAGAAAACTCTGAACGAAGATCACTATGGCCTGGAGAAGATCAAGGAGCGCATCCTCGAATTTCTCGCCGTCCGCCAGTTGGTGAAAAATCCCAAAGGCTCGATTCTGTGCTTCGTTGGACCTCCCGGCGTGGGCAAGACTTCGCTGGGAATGTCGATTGCCAAAGCGACCGGCCGCAAGTTTGTGCGGATGTCGCTCGGCGGCGTGCGCGATGAGGCGGAAATCCGCGGCCATCGCCGCACCTACATCGGCGCCCTGCCCGGCCAGATCATCCAGATGATGAAAAAAGCCGGGACCAAGAACCCGGTGTTCATGCTGGACGAAGTCGACAAAATGTCGATGGACTTCCGCGGCGATCCCTCGGCGGCGCTGCTCGAAGTTCTCGATCCCGAACAGAACTTCATGTTCATCGATCATTACCTCGACGTCGAGTACGACCTCTCGCAGGTCTTCTTCATCGCCACCTCGAACGTGATGCACACCATTCCGCCCGCCTTGCAGGATCGCATGGAAGTGCTGCGCCTGCACGGCTACACGGAACCGGAAAAAGTGGAGATCGCGAAACAGTTCCTGGTGCGGAAGCAGATGTTGCAGGCGGGGTTGACGGAGAAGAACGTGCAGTTTCCCGACGACGCGATCCGGCAGATCATTCGCGGCTACACGCGCGAAGCCGGGGTGCGAAATCTGGAGCGGGAAATTGGCAACATCTGCCGCAAAGTTGCGCGCAAGGTGGTGAAAGAGGGCGCGAACTTTTCGGCCGCGATCCAGGCGGAAAAGATTGGCGACTACCTCGGCGTTCTGAAGTTCCGCGACACCCTCGCCCACGAGAAGAGCGAAGTCGGCCTGGTGACCGGCCTGGCCTGGACCGAGGTGGGAGGATCAATCCTAAGCACCGAAGCCATGGCGGTGGACGGCAAAGGCAAGCTTACTTTAACCGGCCAACTGGGCGACGTGATGCAGGAATCGGCGCAGGCTGCCATGTCTTACATTCGCTCGCGGGCGGCGCGGCTCGGATTGCCCCGCGACTTCTACCGCACCCTGGATATTCACGTGCACGTGCCGGAAGGAGCGATTCCGAAAGATGGCCCCTCCGCCGGCATCACCATAGCCACCGCTCTAGCCAGCGCGCTGAGCCGGATTCCGGTGCGCCGCGATATCGCCATGACCGGTGAGATCACGCTGCGCGGCAAGGTGCTGCCCATCGGCGGATTGAAAGAAAAGCTGCTGGCCGCCCATCGCGCCGGATTGTTCGAAGTGATTCTGCCGCAGGAGAACGAAAAGGATGTTGCCGAGGTCCCGGAGAACCTGCGCACCGCGATGAAACTGCACTTCGTGGACAACATGGACCAGGTGCTGGCCGTCGCGCTCGAAGGCCCGCTGCCGCAGATGCCATCTGACGCCGAGACGATGGCTCCCATCGCGACACCGCCAGCCGCGGAGATTCCCACGGCGAGACAGTAGACAAGAATGACGCGATTTGAAGCGAGAAGGGAGAACCGCCCATGCAAGTCAACCTACCCCCCGACCTTGAAACGTTAGTCAACAAACGGGTGGAAGCTCTGCTCGGGCGGGGATTTTGACTGAGACCCGCGCAGCGTGTCTTCCGGCTCGGGGTGCGACCTCGGCCGCGGTCCTGAATGTTGAAACCTCTTGAAGCATCACCTCCAGCAACCTAACCTCTACCCTTTTTCATCACAAACATCCTGTGTGCACCGTCACAGACTTCTAACCGCCCGTCAGCGACAATGGCGATTGACCTGTGTGTCAGGGCCGAGGTGTGTGCGTCTCCCAAGACGACGCTCGGAGCTGCACCGGCTCCACTCGTCAGACGCTCTTTGACAACACCAATTTGGGAAAATAGCCGGGCGTCACCCCGCTGCCAAAGCTCTGAGCGAGCGAAAATGCCGACTAAGTCCTTATTCCGGAATATTTTCCATGTAAGTCCTTTAAACTCAAAGATTTTGCGGGAATTTTTCCCTAACTCTATGATTCCAAAAGACCGGGGTAGGAGATTTTTTCAGAGATAACTGGTTAGTACCTTAGTAGTAAATAGGCAAAATTTGCCTGTCCCCACAACTCCGTCGGCAGCCCGCTGTTGGTCCCTACGCGGGCCCTGAAAGCGGCGCTAAAATGAATTCATGGAACCGGAATCTGGCAGCCGGTCTGGATTCAGCCTGAAGGGATCGGCGGGTCTCATCGTCGCGGTTGTTGTAGTGGCGATTCTGCTGATCGCGCTGCCAGCTTATCGCTGGTTCTTTCTGATCAGTGTTCTCATTGGACTGGTCATCGCGGGCGCGCTCGCGCTCTGGTACAAACTGCATCCGCTCAAGGAACAGGACGTGCATCCCAAACGTCCTCTCGGGCTTTAGCGAACTTATTTTTTCTGCGGCGCTTGCCATGCGCAACCCAAACACTTAAAACTGTCTGCATGCGGATTCTGGCGCGATTCATGCTGTCGGCGAGTGACTTGACGCACTTCCCTGCCCCCGGCGTGCCGGAGATCGCTTTTCTAGGACGGTCCAACGTTGGGAAATCGAGCGTGATCAATTCGCTGGTGGGCGCGAAGCTGGCCCGCACCAGCAATACTCCCGGGCGCACGCGAAGCATTAACTTTTATGAAGTTCGCAGGGCAGGGCAACCCCGGCCCGAGTTGCTTTTCGCCGACCTGCCGGGATACGGCTACGCCAAGGTCTCCCGCGAAATCTCCGAAGACTGGGCCCGGTTTGTGGATCCGTACCTGCACCAACGCCCAAGTCTGGCGCTGTGCCTGGCGCTGGTGGATTCGAACATTGCTCCCCAGGAAAGCGACGGCCAGTTGCTGGAATTCCTGGCGTCCAAAGGACGGACGCATGTGATTGTGGCAACCAAGTGTGACCGGCTGTCTGGCAACGAGTTGCGGCAGGCGATGCGCACGCTGGGGCAAGCATATGCCGGGGTGCCCATCGTGGCGTTTTCGGCCAAGACCGGAGCCGGCAAAGAGGAGCTGTGGCAGCAGATTCGCGCTTCTTTGTCGCAATTCCCGGCGGTCTAAAGTTTTCCCGCAGTCTTCCGATCCAACAAAGAGAGGCATATTGTCGGAGGCGCTCGTGGACCCGCATATCTATCCCGGACAACCCGGCTTGTCGCCAGACTCCAGTGACGGCGAAGAGGGCGTGAACTATCTTCGCCGGCTAAAGGGGAAGCCGGCGGAAGATGCACCCGCTGATGCAGCGGTAAAGAGCGGCGGAGGTCCAGCAACTACGCCCACTGTCGCGTGGAAAGAGCGGCGGCAAAGTCCCCGGCTTCGTTGTTCGGGCAGCGCGGAGTTTCGAGCTGAGGGCAGCGATGTGCGCATGTGGGGGACCCTCACCGACGTGAGCCTGCACGGATGCTATATGGAAATGAACACCACGTTTCCCGTCGGCACGAAAGTAGATCTTGTACTCAAATCATTCGGCATCCGGATTCAGGCTCGGGGCACGGTTCGCACTTCGTACCCTTTCCTGGGCATGGGCATTTGCTTCGCGGAAATCGAACCAGGACAAAAGCTGCAACTGACGCAACTGCTCGACGCACTAGCTGTGCACAACGCCGTCTCCAATGGCGGATCGGCTCGGGAAAGCGGCATGAAGGGTTGCATGGGGACGGTCGACCCGAGAGCCTTCCTCAATGAGATTACGGAGTTCTTTCGGAAGAACCAGCTGCTCTCCCGCGAGGAGTTCCACGAGATCGCCAAACGGGTTCGCCGGCCCTGAATCCTTCCTCCAGGGATTCTAGCGGGCGGCGGGCCGTTTGGCGGGCTCCGGAACAAGAGTTACTCTGGTGACGGGGACTCTTGGGCAATCCATCCGCTATCATTAAAAACGTATGGCTAAATATCTCGTGACTGGCGCTGCCGGCTTCATCGGGTCCTCACTGGTGCGCGCTCTGTTAGAACGCGGCGAGCAGGTTCGGGGCATCGATAACTTTTCCACTGGCAGACGCGAGAACCTGACTGAAGTGCTGGACCGGATGGACTTCCGCGAAGCCGACATTCTCGATCTGGATGCCATACACAAGGCGTGCGCAGGCATCGATTACGTGCTGCACGAAGCGGCCATTCCGTCGGTCCCGAAATCGGTGCTCGACCCTCTCGGCAGCAACCGCGCCAATGTCGACGGCACGGTCAATGTTCTGGTCGCGGCGCGCGATGCGAAAGTGAAGCGGGTCGTGTATGCCGCCTCATCCTCAGTTTATGGCGATGCCCCGACACTTCCGAAGCATGAAGCGATGACTCCCAGCCCGATCTCGCCGTACGCAGTGGCCAAGCTGGCGAGCGAGCTTTATATGGTGTCGTTTTATCGTTGCTATGGCCTCGAAACCGTCTGCCTGCGCTACTTCAATATTTTCGGGCCACGACAGGATCCTTCTTCGGCATACTCCGGCGTACTCGCCAAATTCAGTATGCAGATGCTGCATGGGGAACAACCCACGATTTTTGGCGATGGCGAAACCAGCCGCGATTTCACCTACATCGACAATGCAGTCTTGGCCAATCTGCTGGCCTGCTCAGCCCCGGCGGCAGAGTGTGCCGGGCGCGTTTTTAACTGCGCCACCGGCCAGCGGACCACGCTGAATGAAACTTTCGACGCTTTGAAAAAACTGACTGGCTACAAGGGCACCGTCAAGTACGGTCCGGAGCGTGGTGGGGACATTAAACATTCGCTGGCGGACATCACGCAGGCGCAAAAGCATTTGGGATACGAGGTTCTGGTGAATTTTGAGGTCGGCCTGCGCCGTACGGTGGAGTGGTACAAGAGCCAGGACCAGCCGGTCGGAGCCTGAGCGGCGCAAGCGGAGGCGAGTGCAGGCGCAGCGGTCATTTCACTGTGAACTGCGGACTGTGGACTGAGCAGGCCTCGGACTATGACGCCGGGTGCCGCACGTGCGCAACGGGATGAGATTTCGGTTTCGTGGCTTTTCCCAAGCGATGAGTTCGTTCAGGTCGTTGCGGAACGGACCATAGGCGCTGAAAGTTTTCTCGTCGAACAGACGCATGGCGCCGCAGCTCAGGCAAACCTGGTAAGAATATCCCTGCACGCCAACTGGCCAGCTCATCTTGCCATGCCAGCATCCGCGGAACGCCACCACGGCCGCTGCGCCAGCCAAGCTGCTTGCCACGACTCCGGGCCACCACCAGCTGGATTTCTTGAGTTTTTCTGGTCTTTCCTGCTCGACTGGGTCGGTCATCACATCTCCGGGTCTACTTCTTGCTGTTTTTTAAAGATAGGACGAATAGCGGTGAAGGGCAAAATCTGAAGGATCGCAGCCCGGGCATCCCGGCTCCGGCCGCGGCGGTTGCGCATCCCAAGGCCGCAGTCGGACGTGTACCAACGGACATTGCGGTACCCCCTAAAGACTATTACGCTCGAAATTTGGCGTTGTGGCTTTCGTTTCCTGGTGAGGCTCGCCGATGAGGGTCGCCGGATGGAACGTGCACCAGGTGAAGCTTGGCCGGTTGAACCAAGAGCGGCAATGAGCCGTCCGAACGAGCCCCGGATACGATGAATACAGGCTTTTTGTAGTCCTGACCGCACAAGCATGAGTGCCAATCCAACCCGAGTTGACTGGGAAGCGGCGGCCGACCCCGGCTCTCCACTGCAGGAGGGCAACCGAGTCCTCGAATCGATTGCGCGCCAGGAATCTCTGCGCGCACTGCTTGCCTTCTCTGACCTCCACGAGCAGATACGAAACCGGCGCGTGGCCACAGGACGCGCTTCCGATCGCGACTTGTTTGAGACGGAACGCTTCATCCTGGACGAAGTACTGCAATTGATCTGTGACCGCGCTCAGGTCATCACACAGGCCGACGGCATCGTGGTCGCGCTTGCGGAAGGATCGGAGGCGGAGAGATCTGTGATGGTGTGCCGCGCCGCCGCCGGACCGCTCGCCGTCGAGCGTGGCGTTCGCCTGATCGGCGAGTCCGAGTTTCTGCAGGACTGCCTGGAATCGGGGCGCATTCTTCGTTGCGACGATTGTGAAACCAACGCTGGCGTCGAACTGGACTTCGCGCGCCAGATGGGAGCTCGCTCCTCCGTGCTGGTGCCGTTGCGTGGCCGGCGCGAGCAACTGGGCGTGCTGCAGGCGTTTTCAACAACTGCTTGGGCTTTCACCGATCACGACATTCGCTGTTTCGATCTGTTCTCTGAGCTGGTTCTTTCCGCGCTCAAGCCGGAGGATCAGGATCGGCGCATCCACTGGCTGTCGGATGTGGCTGGCGAAGTGCTGCAGGCGAAACCAGCTGCGGCAGTGCCGGTTGTTGCCGATGCAGCGGCGATCGAGATTCCTGAAATCGAGCCTGGTAGAGCCAGCGCAGAAACAACCAGCGTAGAGACGGGGCTTGCCCCGTCTCCCTTTCCCGTGACCGGGCAAGCTCCACATGCAGCGCCTCCAATTCCAGAACTAGTTCCAGAACTGGCAGTGCTGGCGCAGCCTGTTGTCACACCCGCGGCCTTGGTCGAGTTGCCTGGGCTTGGCGTCGCCGACGAGCCACTTGAGGACGAGTCATTTGAGATCGAAGAGCCGACGACTCTCACCGAACCGCCTCACTTCTTACCATTTCTGCACCGCCTTTCTCTTCTCGGCAGTTCGCGCCCGGGACTGAGTGTGGTGATGGGTCTGGGGGCAGTGGCCGCGTTGTTTTCAGCCGGAGCGTGGTGGGGCATGCAGGTTCATGGGAAGACGGCGGCCGCGAAGGTCGAAGCCACGGAAACTGCGATCTCACGAAAATCGGTAACGACACCGCCAGCGCCCCCGGCGGATGTTCTATCTCCCGCAGTCTCCGACGATCTGATGAATCCGGCGAAGCTTGGTTCCGATGCAGGGCCACTCACCGCCGTAGCGGAAAACAAGTTGGCGGCGCTGCCGAAAATCACGGGAGTGCGTCACTGGTCTTCGTCCATGGGAAGCACGGTGGTCATTGACATGGAAGACCAGGTTCCCTACGAAGTGCATCGTTTGATGTCGCCGGAGCGGATCTACTTCGATCTGCACGACACGGTTCTGTCGCCCGAATTGGATGGAAAGACGATGGACGTCGGCGATGCTTCATTGACGCGTGTGCGGATCGCTCAGCCCGTCGCTGGCGTAACGCGAGTCGTGCTCGACACCAAAGACGGATCGAACTTCTCCGTCAGCATGGAGTCGAGCCCCTATCGCCTGGTGGTTGAGCTGCGCGGCAGCGAGAAAACTTTGGCTACGAATCACATGGATCCGAACCGCATGGCCCCGAACCGGACTTCCGCGTCCGTGGGCGCAGCACCGGCCCCGGTGAAAGCGGCTCCGGGGGCGGCATTGAAGGCATCCGACCAACCTTTGCCCGCAAGAACCGGCAAATTTCGAATCGTGCTTGACGCCGGGCACGGCGGCTGGGACTTGGGCACGGTTGGACGGCAGGGATTGCTGGAAAAGGATCTGGTGCTCGACGTGACCCAGCGTCTGGGCAAGTTGCTGCAAGCGCGATTGGGATCGGAAGTAATGTTCACGCGGACCGGCGACACTTACCTGCCCCTCGATCAGCGCGCTGATTTCGCCAACCAGACACAGGCCGATCTGTTCGTCTCCGTTCACGCCAACTACAGCAGTTCGGCGGCGTCGCGGGGCGTTGAGACGTACTACACGAATCTGTTTTCGGCTCCGGGGTCGCGGGAAGTCGAAAAGC
>Ga0208455_1000862_pt1 | contig 10970 bp, 8 predicted proteins | sample June2015DPH_4_50_FD_184690 | JGI IMG/M metagenome (GOLD analysis project Ga0208455, IMG submission 184690) | Peatland microbial communities from SPRUCE experiment site at the Marcell Experimental Forest, Minnesota, USA - June2015DPH_4_40... | ecosystem: Environmental > Terrestrial > Soil >... | reverse complement strand
TCTGGCGACGTCAAACTGTCCGGACGGCGTGGTCGCGCTCAATTTGCCTTTGAATACGGCCACGGTCGCCCTAGCGTCGTCGAGTTCCACGCGGAAGTGCGTGGCTTCGGGCACGGTGACGGACTCGTGGGAAAAATTCAGCAGGAACTGGTCGCCCGTTTTCTGGCCAGCCTTTTTCGGGTGAAGATCCGCGTAGACGGTGCCGGAGACAAGTTGCACGGTGCTTAGCTTCTGGCCATCGTCACCGAGCGCAAGATGAATGAAGTCCACTTCACTGTCGGGAGCAAGGCGAAGCGCGCTGCCATCTTCGAATTCCACTTCCGCGCGGCCATCTTTGCCCGTCTTCACGCGCGAGCCCTCGATCACCGGCAGGTTGAGAAAGGCTTTATCAAAACCGTCGCCGGCGGCGCGGTCGATCCGCACCGTGCCCTGCACTTCGCTCAAGCGGACGATGCGCGCCTTCGACTCGGCCGACGCCGAGACCACCAGAAACGCCGCTGCGAGCACGGCCCACATTGCCAGCATCTTTCCGAGTCTTGCGATCGCCATATGCTTCTCCCGGACTGGTTTGAGTCTGCGAGGGTGCGGAGCTTAAGTCAAGGGGGATTTTGGGCAGTGGGCCCATTGCGGCGGCGGAAAAAGTCGGATGCAATGCCCAGCCGTAAAGGGGCATCTGGTTTCCCGTAGAGACGCGGCTTGCTGCGTCTCCGGGGACGGGGCAAGCCCCGTCTCTACAGGCGGAGAATCCCCGCGCATAAACGATCAGTGAACTCCGGCGCGCGCCAGCAAACGTTGGGCGCGGGCGCGGGTTAGGTTGATCACGGACGGATCGGCGACGATCTGATCGAGAATCGGCTGAATGGCCGTGACCTCGACCAGTTGATTGGTGCGGGCCATTTCCTCCATACGCTTGAGTTCTTCGTCGAGCGCGAGCTTCTGATAGTGGAGATCGTACTGGAGGCGATGTCCGAATTCGAGCGTGGCCGAGAGGCTCTGCATCAGGCTGGTCAGTTGCTGCACGGCGGGGTGGGCGGAATAGTTATAGGTGGACTCACCGCTGCGCCGCGCGTCTCCGTATGTGAGCGTCTTCTTTCCGGTAAAGGCGAGGTTCTTGTGTTGGAAGTCGACGTCCTTCTGAAAATAGTCGGCCTTCGCCGCCAGTTCGAAGATTTTCTGCCGCGTTTGTGCAGCTACGGTGAAGTCAAGATCGAAGCTGTCGGTCTCGTCGGAATCAGGCGGCAGGCGGCCGCTGGACTGGTAGCGGGCCGAGCCATCGGATGGAACGCGAATCGAGTAATGCTCCGGCTGGGAGGTGGGGAAATCGAGGGTGAAGGTGACCACGGCCGGGGCTTGAACTTCGGTTTGCGAATAAGCGAGGATCGAAGAAAAGATGAGCAGGCAGACAAGCTGAAATGGACGTGGCATGGGCCGCTGTAATGATTGGGGATGGCAACTAGGAGTGTCAAGGGGAGGCAGGCTTTTGGCTTTTGGCTCGCAGCTCGTCGCTCGTAGCCGTCAGCTCAGGTCGATCCCATGACAGGCGCCGAGCTTCGATGGGGGCTGGTTATGTCAGGCCTGCGGCCGGCATGGGGAGAATGCCTTGCCGCGGCGGAGGAGATGCTTAGGGTGTAGGGGTCCTTCGACTCCGCAGCCCGCCTCGCAAGCGAGGCGGGCTGCTCCGCTCAGGATGACAAGACTGGCCAGGATGACAAGTCATACTGCTCAGATGGCTCTGGCGTTCATGGGTGGCTGCAGTGTGCAGATGGCAGATGGCGATGGCGAGCGCATCGGCGGCGTCGGCGGGCTCGGGAATCTGATCGAGATTCAGAAGACGCGTCACCATTTGCTGGACCTGATGTTTTTCGGCGCGGCCGTATCCGACCACCGCGGACTTGATGGAGAGTGGCGAGTATTCGGTGACTTCGAGTCCGGCGGAAGCAGCGGCCAGCATGGCGACACCGCGCACCTGGCCCAGTTTCAAGGCGGACTTCACGTTGGCGGCGTAGAAAACGTCTTCGATCGCGACGCGGTCGGGGCGGTGCTGGGAGATGAGTTCCTGAAGGCCGATCGAGATGCGCGAGAGGCGCGTGGGCATGGGGTCGCGCGGAGAAACTCTGATGGCGCCGCAGACGATGCAGACGAGGCGATCGTCGGCGAGCAGTTCGACTACGCCGTATCCGGTGTATTCGGTGCCGCAGTCGATGCCGAGGACGCGCATGGGGGAAGTGTAGCAGGAGAGCGATCAGCTCTCAGCTCTCGGCTTTCAGCTTTTCGCTCTTCGCTCTTCGCTTTTCGCTCTTCGCTCTCAACAGCATCTTGGTCTTCGGGATTTGGCTTGATCGTTTTCTTGCTGGAAGATGGCGTAGGCGTTGGGTGAGGATTCCAGACGGCTCCGATCTAGAAAGCGCGCCGCCGAGCTGTGTTCGGCTGGACAGCCGAGGGCGGTTGTCCCTACGCGCGTGCGCTCAGGCAGCATGATAACCTAAGTAAATTGTGGCCCAGGGAAACGAGCGATACGAGCGGACTCATAACTCGTACCAAAAAATCGTATGAGGAGCAGGCGATGAAAATTGGAGTGCTGACGGGCGGGGGCGACTGTCCCGGGCTGAATGCGGTCATTCGGGCAGTGGTGCGTAAGGGCACGTTTCACTATGAAGACGAGTTCGTGGGATTCATGGAGGGCTGGCGCGGGGTGCTGGAAGACAAGATCATGGAACTCGACCTCTCCTCGGTGGGTGGCATCCTGCCGCGCGGCGGCACGATCCTGCGCACCTCGCGCACCAATCCAGCCAAGCATCCCGACGGCCTGCAGCACTGCGCCGAGAACCTCAAGAAACATGGTTGTGAGGCACTGATCACCATTGGCGGCGATGACACGCTCTCGGTGGCGCAGAAACTTTTTACCAACGGAGTGAAAGTGGTTGGCGTTCCGAAGACGATCGACAACGATCTGGCCGGCACCGACTACACCTTCGGCTTCGACACGGCCGTGAATGTGGCCACCGGCGCCATTGACCGCGTGCATACGACGGCCGAAGCGCACAATCGCGTGATCGTGGTGGAAGTGATGGGACGCGCTGCGGGCTGGATCGCGGCCTATAGCGGCATCGCCGGCGGCGCCGACGTCATACTGATCCCCGAAGTTCCTTTCGATATTGACCAGGTGGCCGAACTGATTCGGCAGCGCCACGCCCGCGGAAGATATTTCAGCATCGTGGTGGCAGCCGAAGGCGCGAAGTTTGCCGATGGCACCCAGTTGAACGGTGGAGCGTTGGCTCTGCAAGAAGGGCGCGATGAGTTCGGGCATCTCCGGTTGGGCGGAATCGGCTCGACCGTAGCGCGCGAGATCGAAAAGCGGACTGGCTTCGAGTCGCGGTCGGTTGTACTCGGCCACATCCAGCGAGGCGGAACGCCCAGCGCTTTCGACCGCGTACTGGCCACGCGCTACGGACTGGGCGCCATTGACATGGTGCACCGCGGCGAATTCGGGCAGATGGCGGCGCTGCGGGGGAACAAGATTATTTCCATCCCGCTGACGGAAGCCATCGCTTCGAATCGTCGGGTGGATAAGGAAATTCTTGACGCCGCGATCGGCATTCTTGACAAGCTCAACTATAAGGTTTCGAAGGGTTCCTGAGCTGGCGCGGAAGGGAAAAAGGGGAAGAGCGCCTTGGCGCTCTTCCCCTTTTCTTAATCTGGGTATGACTTTTGCACACGACAGGCAGACTTTTGCACACGACAGGCCGCTGTACCAAGAGTTACCACCAGAGCGGGATTCGCTTGGCATTGGCGCGGGTTTCAGGGCATACTAGATCAGCACTCCCCCTCGACCGATTACGATTTTCGAGGAGGCTCTGTGCCCATGTTTCAACACGAAACCCAGCCCGAGACCCATCTGGAGCGGTCGACACCGCTCCCCTTGCAACCCACGTCGCAGGATGCGGAAGTGCAGCGGAAGCGGATGCTTATCGCGCTGGGGATACTGCTGGTGGCGCTGGTGGCGGTGGTTCTGAGAGACTGGGATTTTTGGTTTCCGCCCAGCGGTGAAGTTCAGGAAGCCGCCGTTCGCAGCAAGATTAAGAGCGCGGCTGCGGCGGCTGCGGCAACTGCGAGCACGCCGGCGACGCCCGCGCGGGAACGCAAGCCAGCCAAGTCCCCGGCACCCGCCGCGGCCGAAGTTCCGTTCTCGGCAACCACCGAGCGCGCAGCGCTGCCTCCTCTGCAGGTGGAAGTCGTAGCTGGAAACCGCCACATCAACGTACCCGCGAAAAGCAATGCCATCCATCTGGATGTGGGGTCGGGCGCGACGTCTTCCGCATCCGGCGCTCCTGCATCGGCAAATGCGCTGGTTAGTGCCGGCGATCGGGTGCAGCTCTCGCCGCAAACGGCGCAGAGCGTGAGCGTTTCGGTGCCCCCGGATTATCCCTTGCTGGCGCGGCAGATGAAGGTGCAGGGCGCAGTCAGTTTGCAGGCGCTCATCTCGCGAGACGGCACGATCCAGGAGTTGCAGATTCTCAGTGGTCCTAGCATCCTGGCCACCGCAGCTCGCGAGGCCGTTAAGCAGTGGCGCTTCAAGCCGTACCTCCAAAACGGGCAGCCTGTGGAAACTCAGGCCCGCATCACGGTGAACTTCACCATTTCGACAAATTGAGCGGGGGCTGGATCGAAGTAGGCATCGATCCAACTGGAACGGGCCAGCGGAGTGAATCGGCGGTGTGGGGTTCTGCGTAAAATTAAAACGGGCGTCCGGATTCTTCGAACCCAGGACGCCCGGGCAGCCCTCCCCCAGAACTGCTCAACTGGGAATGTAAGACTAAGCGGCGAATCTGAAAATAGCACGCGAGTGCCAAAGTTGTCCCACCAAAGTGCCAGCCCGTAAATCACACGTTACAAAGCCTGGATCCGAACTTGAACACCGGCTTCTACTCTGAAAACACCATCTTCCAGGGCGCCGTTCCGGTGGAAAAAGGCGAACCCGTGATGACCGTAAGAGCGCCGGTCGATGGGTTGTAGGTATAGCCCTCAATACCGTTTCCGGACGGACTGCCGATATAGAAATAGTTGCCGCTGGGGTCAAAGAGGGCGAACAGCCCGCCCGCGGCCACGCTGAACGGCGACTTCGTTACTGCCACCAGTTGTCCGTTCGTAGAAGTGATCGTGAAACACCAGATGGAGTCGCTCGATCCCGGAGTCACCGCGTAAACAAACCTGCCGCTGGGATCGACGGTGACCAGGGTGGGGCCGGAGCCGACCGTGGAGGTAAATGGCGAGCCGAGTATCGGGCTCAGTGCGCCGGTGTCGGAGTCGATGTTGAACCCGGAAATGTTGCCGATGGTGGACGCATACGGGGCAGGGTTGGCTGCCGAAGGATTCGCCACGTAGAGGAATCGTTCAGTCGCATCCACGGCCAGGCCGAAGGCTCCCGCCCCGGAAAAGACCGGCGACCCCGGCACCGGAGCAAGGATGCTTGTCGCGCCGGAACACTGCGGTTCTGAAGCCAGCTGGGGCGGGCAAAACGAAAAAGCAGTAACCCTACCGAGGCTCGGATTGGTCACGTAAACGAACTGGCCGGAAGGCGTGATCAGAATCTCGCTTGGATCCGAATTCGCAGGGACGGGCAATCCGACCGGGGACAAAGCGCCGGTGCCGGGATCGATGGAGAAAACGGAAACGTTGTCAGACAGGTTATTCGTCACTAACAGGTACTTGCCTGAGGGGTCGATGACCGCGGCATTCGGACTGGAACCGCCGGCCGGAGTCGGAGTGCCACTGAGCGTCAAAGTCCCATCGCTGGCGACGTTGAAAATCGAGATCGTGTTGGCGCGGGAATTGACCGCGTAGAGAAACTTCTTTGACGGAAGCAACGCCAGGCCGGTGGGCGAATAATCCTCCTCTTGCGGCGTTTGCGCTCCCGTGGTGATGGCGCCGGTTGCGCCGTTAATCTGCAGCAGAAGCACCGAGCCACTCGCTGGCAGGGTTACGTAGGCATTATGGTTCGGCCCCGTCGGGGTGTTGTGACTGCTGTTGCCGCAGGAAAGGGAAAGTCCGGCCAGGATAACGACGACGGCCAGAAGAATCCAGGGAAGACCACTTTGACCTGCCAGTGCGGCACGCGCCGCCCTCAGAAAGCTCATTTGCGAACCTGCTCCTCAATATCCAAGATGAAAACGAAAGGTCGTGCTCACTATCGTGCACGAGAAGGCGGGAACAACGCAACTGCGCGCCTTGCCCGGCGCGACGCAACCTTCGAAAACTGGAACCCGTTGGGTTGGATGCGCAGGCGAGGGCGCGAGACTGCGTCGGCGCCCGCCAAACTGCGCGCGCCCGAGGCACGCGATGCCGGCCCGCGGTATGTGTTCTAATCGTTGTAGGCTAAATGAGCGCGTTGCAAGTTGCATTTCAAGTGAAGATTACGTCGTGATCGACATCCACTGCCACATTCTGCCCGAGGTCGACGACGGCCCCAAGTCCTGGGATGCAGCCGTCGAAATGTGCCGCCTAGCGGCGGCTGACGGCATTACCCATGCTGTCGCCACCCCGCACGCCAACGATCGTTACGCCTACGATCGCGGATACCTCTCCGGGCTTCTCGGCGAGCTACGGGAGAAGGTTGGTCCCGCGCCGCAATTGAGCCTGGGTTGCGATTTTCATCTTTCATTCGAGAATCTGGAACGCGTGCTCGAGCAGCCGCACACCTACACGATTGGCGAAACGAACTATCTGCTGATTGAACTCAGCAACTTCAGTGTCCCGACACGGCTTTCCGAGTGTTTCACCCGCTTGGGAGATTGCGGGCTTACGCCGATCCTGACCCATCCCGAACGGAACCCGATCCTGCAGCAAAAGCCGCAGCGCATCCTGGAGTGGGCGGAGCAGGGCTGTCTGATTCAGGTCACGGCCTCGGCGCTGACGGGATTCTGGGGAGAACGGCCCGAAATCGTCGCCCGCTGGTTGCTCGACCGCGCAGCCGTCCACATCCTCGCCTCCGACGCTCACGACACAAAGCGCCGTATCCCGAATCTGTCCGCGGCTCGCGATGTAGCAGAAAAAATCGTTGGAGCCGAGTATGCCGAAGCGCTGGTCGAGGGCAACCCGGGGGCGATTGTCAGAGGGATGCCGATCCCTTTCTGTCCGCGGCCGGTGCTGGATTAGCGAGAATTGGAGCTGCAAGCTACCAGCTATCTCATAAATGACCGGTGTAAACGCTTCTTTGCGACAGCTATTGCAAACTCACCCACTGAGAAGGTTGTTTCTCGCACTTGGGACAGTGGGTTCCAGCTACCGCGATAGAAAATGGTGCTGTACCGCGAGTACCGTGATTCCGACGATTATCTGCAGCGCGGTAGAACTGGCAATCCTGAACAAGACCGTCCCGGACAGACGTTTGAACACCAAAGGGACATTCGTCAATGCGCTTGCCATGGACGCGATTACGACCGCCGTTCCCGCCAGTTCTGGCGTGATCTTTGCGCTGGCACTGAGGTTTCCGGCTGCCGCAGTAGCACTCGCACTGCTGGCCACGCCGCTGATGCCGCTCGCAAGCATAAAGCCGATGTTGCCGAATACCCTCTCAGCGAGTGTGCCGACGACCTGGATCGCGATAAACAAGATTCCGTAGCCCAGCACTCTTCTCAAGGAGATGGGGGAACGCAGAGTCAGTTCTTTACCAGGCTCGTCCTCGGGCTGGCCGCCCCGCAGCAACAAGGCGACACATGCCATCGCGAAGAGCGGGCCGACCGCGGTGAGCAGCGCTCGCGGCGCGAACAGCGCCAGCAGGACGATATTGCGGAGGAACATGGCGACGGTCGCCAGTAGAACTACCAGCACCGTGGTCCTGGAGTCGGTGATAACGGTCATGAGTTCGGCGACTGCGGCACGGCTGTTCACCAAGCCGCCAAGGATGGCCGTCCAGTACAACCCCCGCGTGCTGTACAAGCGCAGGAGCACGTAATTGACGAAGGCTATGCTGGCGATCACGACGACCGAGACCCACGCTTGCCGCAGGTTCACCAGTTCCCAAGGGTCAATGAACCGGTTGGGCAAGACTGGGAAGATGACCAACCCGATCAAGCCGAGGAGCACCGCACCGCGCAACTCCTCCAAGCTCACGCCCCCGGCGAACCTGCGCAATTCCACCTTCCACGCCAGCAAAAGCGTCATCAGGATGGCGGATGCGACCGGCGTGAACGTGTGGCCGAGTCCGACGAGTACGCCCAAGGCATAAGTCACCAGCAGCGCGGCAGAAGTTGTGATCTCCAGAGAGCCACTGCCGATCATGCTGCGAGCGTTGAGGAAAGCGATCAACACGATCACGCCGATCATGGCCGTCAAGCCGTACTCGGCTGAGATCAGCACACTCAAGGTTCCGAGCAGGGCCGTCAACCCAAACGTGCGTGTCCCGACGTCTTTGTTGGCAGACTCTCGCTCAAACCCGACGAGCATGCCGACCGCAAGAGCCATAGCGATTTTGATCGCGACTGTGTTAGGCGGAAACCGCGTGACCTCCTGAAACGCGAATGACATAAAACCTCACCCGATCAATCTCACCCGCTCGCTGCGCCAGCCGGGGCGCATCGACATTGGAATGGTTATAACGCAACGAGGCAGGCTGTGAGCGATGTTTTTTCAGCCGATTGCTGAGAAGACGATGGCTTTTGCCATGAAATTCCGGGAAGCCAAGTAGGTTCCAGCTAAAATTGGATTCGACGAGTGCCGACTACTGCTGGGGAAGGTTGCTTTCCGCCGGAGTCTGCTTCACCCCGGCCTTCGGATCGCCCGCGGCTGGCGCGGCGGTCATCGCGCTTTCCGGATTGAGCAGGTGATCGTGGCTGGGGCCTAATCCGAGTTTGATCAGCGCTCGGGAATCTGGAGTCGTCTTCGACTGCCATCCCTGATCTGCCTGATAACGCTGCATCGCGGCCTGCGTATCGCTGTCCCACGATCCTGAAGGCTCACCTTGCATGTAGTGCTCGCGGATGAGCGCTTTCTGAATTGCCCGCGCGCGAGCCGAGTCAATCGCCTGCTGGCCGCGCTTCGTCGCGACCTGCTTGGAGCCCTTCTTGCCGCGGGAGCTTCTGCTCTTCTGAGCTGAGGTGCGCTTGTGAGCCGAAGTGTGCTTGGTGGTCGCGTGCCCGCTAGTGTGATGCTTTGATCTCTCGGCTGTCGCCGCGGAAGCGTGCGCCGGTTTCTTTGGCGGAGTCGACGTCTGTGTCTCTGCGATTGCGAGCCCATGCACGGCTAGGCAGAGCAGGCTGCACAGCCCGACCCATCGCCAACGCCGAATTTGATCAGCCCGGTGCATCTTCAGAATCCAGTTAATCTTGCGCTCTAACAAAAAAGGGCGAGACCAGCCCACCCTTATGGTCCCCGAAACGGGGACGGAGCGCCAGTCTCGCCGGATTTCCTATCGGTTACGGAAGTGTACCTGCCAGGAAGATCGTTCCATCCTGAGCCCTTGAACCTCGCGGACGCACCAGGAACACGACATCCTGCCCGCTCTTCAGCGACGACTCGATCTTCTTAAAGTCGTCGGGATTGTTCACGGGCTGCTTGTTCACTTCCAGGATCACGTCGCCGCGATTCAGACCGAGATCCTCGGCGAACGATCCCTGCTTCACGTCCTGCACTACCACGCCCTTGGCCGCCGCAATGCCCAGGCGATCGGCCAGATCGGGAGTGATGCTGCGAACCGTAACCCCGAACTTGCTGGCCTTGGGGGCCTCCTCGCTCTGGCCTTCGTCTTCTTCGCCCAGACGGGAAGCGAACAATTTCGAGCGATCGGCAATGGTCACCGTCGCGTCTTCCTTCTTGCCGTTGCGCACAAAGGTGAGCTTGGCCTTCGAGCCCGGCTTGCGGGAAGCGATGTCAGCCACCAGATCGTCGCCGCTCTTCACGTCCTTGCCATCCACGGAGGTGATCGTGTCGCCGATCTTCAGGCCCGCCTCGTCGGCCGGGCTGCCGGATACCACGTTCGACACCGTCACACCCGATCCGTAAACGCGCGCGATGGCCGGGCTGGGTTGGGCGGAAAATTCAATGCCGATGGAGCCGCGCGCCACACGGTGTTCCGGCCCGATCAACTGGTTATAGACCTGCGTCACCGTGTTCGACGGCATGGCAAATCCCACGCCCGCGTACGAACTCGTCTCCGTAAGGATGGCGGTATTGATGCCGATGACTTCACCTGCCATATTCACCAGCGGTCCACCGGAATTGCCCGGGTTAATCGCCGCATCGGTTTGAATGAAGGATTGGAACTGCCGGTTGGGAACGATGTTGCGCCCCTTGGCCGACACGATGCCCGCAGTCACAGTTTCCTGCAGTCCGAAGGGACTGCCGATGGCCAGGACCCAGTCGCCAACTTCCATGCCGTCGGAGTTGCCCAGTTTCGCGGCCGGTAGTGGACGATCTATATCAATCTTGATCACCGCCAGATCGGTCTCCTGGTCCATGCCGATCAACCTGGCATCGTGGCCTGGAGAAGCCGGGTTTTCATCCTGCAACTTCACACGAATGCGATCGGCCTTCTCGACCACGTGCCGGTTGGTGACGATGTAGCCCTTGGAATCCACGATCACGCCGGAACCGAGCGAGCGTTGGCGGATGGTGCCTGCTTCTCCGCCCTGACCGCCCTGGCCGCCGAAGAACTTGTCAAAGAAATCCTGGAACGGGGAGTCTTCATCGCCGTTGCCCTGATCCTGGTCCGGATCGGGACGCACGGAGCGCCGCCGGTGAGGGTTCTTAATGGTCGACTCGGTATTGATGTTCACCACACTCGGCTCCAGTTGCTTGGAAATCTGGGAGAAGGCGGTCGAGAGCTGTTGCGGAGCGGGAATGGTCAGCGGGGTCGCATCCGACGACTTCTGTCCCTCCTTGCCTTTCACTCCATAGGAGACAATCGTGCCAATCAGAATTCCAACCGCCAGCGTCGCCAGAATCGTAAACGTGTACGCCCAACGGTTGGCTTTGAG
>Ga0208455_1000860_pt1 | contig 10997 bp, 8 predicted proteins | sample June2015DPH_4_50_FD_184690 | JGI IMG/M metagenome (GOLD analysis project Ga0208455, IMG submission 184690) | Peatland microbial communities from SPRUCE experiment site at the Marcell Experimental Forest, Minnesota, USA - June2015DPH_4_40... | ecosystem: Environmental > Terrestrial > Soil >... | reverse complement strand
TGCCGATGTGCCTGGTCGCCGCCATCACCGGCGTCATCCTGCGCGGGCAGGACAACAACATCCTCACCCAGGTCGGCTTCGTGGTTCTGATCGGGCTGGCCGCGAAGAACGCCATCCTGATCGTCGAGTTCGCCCGGCAACTGGAAGATCAGGGCCGCAGCCGCTGGCAGGCCGCCGTCGAGGCGACGCGGCTGCGACTGCGCCCGATCCTGATGACCTCGTTCGCCTTCATTCTCGGCGTCACGCCGCTGGTCTGGGCGATCGGCGCCGGCGCCGAACTGCGGCAGGCGCTCGGCACCGCGGTGTTTTTCGGCATGATCGGGGTGACGGCATTCGGCCTGATTTTCACGCCGGTGTTCTATGTCATCGCGCGGTGGATCGCCCAACTCGGGCCGCGGCGCGGCAAGAAACGGCAGGCGGCGCAACTGGCGGAGTAGGGTCGGCGCTTACTCGCTGCGCTCGAGCGCCGACGCCATCATTCCAGTCCCAAAGAGTAGCGCCACTCGCTGCCCATATTGTCGTCGGTCACCGGCTGCTCGCCGGCGGTGCGGGCGAGGATGTGCGCGCAAGTCTCGATCGCCTGCGGCCCGTTGTCGGCCGCGAAGCTTGCCTGCAGCCGGTCGAGCTCCGCGCGATCCTCGCTGCGCGACAGATCGAACACTGGCCGGCCATCGATACGATAGACTTCAAGGATGCGGCGCCAACGCGCGAAATCCCAGCGGATCGGTGTTGCCGACACCACCATGTGATTGAGCAAGCGCGCCCCGTCAGCGAAGGCGAGGCAGCCGGTGCGTTGGACACGGTCGGAATCGGTGGCGTTGTAAAAGAAGACGCCGCCCGGATTGAGGTGGTTTTTGACGAGGCCGAGAAACTCGGCGGACAGGAGGTTGGTGACGTTGGCGCGGAAGTGCCATGTGGTGTTCGAGACGATGGCATCGAAGCGCCGGCCTGGATTTGCCCGCAGCCAGCGGCGGCCGTCATCGGTGACGATGGCGACCTTTGGGTTGGTCAAGAGCGAGGCGACTTCCGGGGTCTTAGCGATCAGCGTCATATAGCCCCGATTGATCTCGACAACGGTGAGCGAGGCGACATCTGGATTGTTGACGATGACTTGCGCCTATGAGCCGGAAGAAAGGCCGATCATCAGCACGTCGCGCGGCGCCGGGTGGAACAGGCCCAACGCATAGGGCCGCACGATGCCGTTGCTGTCATGCTTGAGGTCGGTGTTGAAGCGCCCGTCATACATGCCGTTACCGAACACGGTGCCGTCCGCCGCCACGCTGATGATGCCGCTTCTGTTCTCCACGATGTCGACGAGAGAGAGGGCATTCGGCGCGCCCTTCCATTGCAGGTCGGCGAGCACGCCCGCCGACCAGCGCGGGATTGCGACGAGCGCCAGCAAAGCGAGCCCCACCGCAAGGCTCGCGCGCAGGAGCTTCTCCGAGCGCGGCAAGGGCAGCGTGCCGGTCAGCACCACGACGCAGGCGAGGCTCGCCACTAACCAGCGCCGCAGCGATCGCCACCAGGCTGAGCCGATCGGTCAACACGAATCCGGTGACGATCGAGCCCGCGGCCGAGCCCAGAATATTGGCGAAATAGAGCAGCGCCGTGCGCATACCGGCTCTATCGTCGGCGGCGACGCCAAACTCGGCGAGATAGGGCAGTAGCGAACCCCAGAAACGGGCGACCAGATAGATCAGCAGAAACGCCACGCCGACGATACCGCTGCCGAGCCAGACCAGATGGTCGAGGAGCGGCAGGAACAGCAGCCCGAGCAGGCTGGCGCTCATCAGGGCGGTGACCGCGCGCCGGATCGCGCGTTCCGGCGGCAAAGCCGCGCAATTGCGGCCGGCTTGCCGCGAGCCCGAGGCCAGCCCGATCAGGAAGGCTCCCAGCGTCAAGGCGAAGGCGGTCGCGCTCGAACCGGTGGCATAGGAGACGGTGCGGAAGAAGAAGATTTCGTAGGACAGCGATACGAAGCCGCCCGCACCGGCGAGCGCCAGCGCCGGCGCGAGCCCGAGCATCGGCCGGCGCGCCACGGACGCCGCCGGCGTATCCGCTACGACGATGGTCGGATCGCGGCGATCGCGCCAATAGGCGGCGAAGGCGCCCGCCGCCACCGCCGCATTGATCGCCACGGCGACATACACCGCGCCCTGCATGCCGACGAACGGAAAGAGAAACGCAGCACAGGCGAGGCACGCTGCGCCGGCGCCCAGCGTATTGACGTAATAAAGAAGGCCGAGCGCGCTCCCCACATGGCCGGAACGGCGGACCAGATGGCCGACCAGAACCGGCAGCGTCGCTCCCATCAACAAGGTCGGAACGATCACCAGCGCCAGACTGACCGCAGCCGTCGCCGGCAATGGCAGACCGGCGGTGAACGCGCTGACCCGGTCGAAAATCCTGAGCGATAGGAGACCAAAGGTCCCGGTCATCAACTCGATGCCGCCAAGCAGCGGTAGCAACGGGATGCCGCGCCGCTTCGACAGCCAACCGCCGGCGAGGCTGCCGAGACCGAGGCCAAGCATGAACGCCGTGACCACGATTGTGACCGACTCGATATTGACGCCAAAGATGCGAAATAGCGCGCGCTGCCAAGTCAGCTGATAAATCAGCGCCGGAAAGCCGGAGAAGAAGAACAACACGCACAACACGCGCGTCCACTGGACGAGCCGGTCTATTTGCCGCGCATTCGCAGGATTCGAGGTCAATTCGAGGGTCGTCATTCGGCACCGGAGCTCGCGTTCCGAAGAACCCTAGCGGCCGAACGTTACCCGACCCTCAACGGCGCCCGGCTATGAATGACCCGCTGTCGTGCGGCCGGGGCGCGGCGAAAACGGCAAGCGGTGGAGGCCCAGTCCGGCATTATGCGCGCCGCGCCATCCGTGCCACGGCGTGATGCATTGGCGTCGGCGATACTTCGATTTCCCGCAGCCTAGACGCGCCGCCGCTTCATCGGCGGATTCTCGCGACGCGACAGCTCGCCCTCCAGCGCCTTGATCTCGGCTCGGGTTTTCTCGAGCCATTTCGTGTTTGCGCCAATGAGCTGATTCAGCGCGGCGTCGTTTTTCGGCAGCCCAGCGCCGCTGGTGAGAAAACTCTGATATCTTAGAATGTTGACAATGGCTTCATGACTTTTAGCAAGCACTTCCAGAACCTGCTCGTCGGAAAGCTGAGAATAACTCATCGCTATTCCTCCTCCTGCAGCCGCCAAAGCCGTAGCTAACTACGCAGCGAGGACCGGCCTTTGATTTATGTCAACGCAAGACACAATCGATGTCGGAACGTGCGAACCGCTTCGTTGTGCTCCGCCGTCGCGCAGGGTGCAGTCCGGCCTCTGGCACGTCCGATAGCACCGACCTCGCGATCGAGGCGCTGCCAAGCCACGATCAATCAGGCTGGCTTGTTGTTGCGCCCCGCTTGCTGAGACGGCTCAGCCCATTCGGCCACGCACCGTTGCAGATCTTTGCAGTTGCTGTACATCTGCTCAAATGCAAATCCGAGGGCGAAGACGCGTTCTGCCGCGTCGCTGGGAAGGCTTCGCGTGAAACCCTCGCGACGCAGCGCCGCGATCTCGGCGGCATAGGCCTCAAGCGCCGATTCCACGGCGGTGAGCGGTGGCGGACCGCGATCCGCCAGCAGCGCGGCGGCACTGGCGCCCAAGTAATCGGCGAAGGCCGCGCCGACACCCGCCAGCGGCGATTGCAGCCGCTTCCCGATCGCCTCGGGCAGCGGCCCGATGGCTGCTCTGCCGATCATCACCAGGTCGTGGCGCAACCTGAGCAGCGTGCGCAACAGCGGCCCGGTGTCGGCGCCCACGGCGAGACGCGCTGCCCGTTCGCGCTCGGCCTCGTCGCCCACCGCATCCAATCGCACCAAGGCCTGGCCGATGCCGTCCTGGATGCGGTGCAGCGCGTCCACGTCGAGACCCTGCGTCAAGCCGGCAAGCAGCTCGCCGAGTGCCCGCGCCATCCGGGCAAGCGTGCTGGCAGCCGCTTCGGCGACCTGACGATGGGCGCCCGACGGCAACAGCAGAAACGAAACGACCAGACCGGTGACGCCGCCGAGCGCCACCTCAAGGACGCGGTCGAGTGCCGAAGCAATCGGACTGGCGTGGGTTATTGTCGGAAGCAGCAGCACGATGATGGCGGTGATCGGCGCCACGGAGAATCTGGGATTGATCGCCGCGACGAGAGCCAGCGGCGCTACGGCAAGCGCGAGAACCGCGAGCAGCGCGATTTCGCTCGAATGCGGAATAAACACGCCGATGCCGCCGCCGTAGATGGCGCCGCCCAGCGTCCCCACGAGATAATCGAACGTTGCCTTCAGCGACCGCCCGACGCTCATCTGCGTCACGATGACGGCGGTCAGCACCGCCCATAAGGGCAGCGGAAGATGCAGCAATTGCGCCAGCGCCAGAGACGCCAGCGCGGCAATCGTCACTCTGATCGACAAGGCGAGCTGCGCGCGGCGGCGACGCACGAGGGCGCGCAGGGCGGTCCGGAATCTTGCGCTGCGCGTCACGATGCGCCCTCGGAACAGAAGCGAATGATCCATCTCGGCAACAGAGCGCGCATCGCATCGGATCCGCGGCGGTGAGCGAACCGGTTCGATTGACGGCCGTGTCGCCGACGCTGCAGAGAACTCAAGCCTTCCAGCCGGCACCGTCGAAACCGGCTCTCGCATAGGCGACGCCGCCATCGACCGCGAGCGTCGCACCGACCACGTAGTCGCCGGCGCGCGACGCCAGATAGATCGCCGCGCCGGCCATGTCCTCGTCGGTGCCGATGCGTTTTGCCGGAACGCGCTGCGCCACCAGCTCCGGATGGTCGCGCGCGGCGGTGTTCATGTCGGACTGGAACGGGCCCGGCGCGATCGCCGAGACGACGATGTTGTCGGCGATCAGCTTCGCCGCCATGCGCCGCGTCAGGTGGATCAGCCCGGCCTTGCTGGCGTGGTAGGAATAGGTTTCCAGCGGATTGACGAAGATGCCGTCGATCGACGCGATGTTGATGACCTTGGCAGGACGCTCGCAGCTCGCCGCGGCCTTGAGCGCGCCGTGCAGCGCCTGCGTCAGGAAGAACGGCGTTTTGACGTTGAGGTCCATGACCTTGTCCCAGCCGTTCTCCGGGAAGGCATCGAACTCCGCGGCCCATGCGGCGCCGGCATTGTTGACGAGGATGTCGAGCTTTGGCTCGCGCGCGCTGACCGCGGCGGCGAGTTCCCGCACGCCGTCGACGGTCGAAAGGTTCGCCGGCATCGAGAAGCAGGCGCCGCCCTCCTTCGCCAGCTCCGCCGCGGTCTGATCGCACTGCGCCGCCTTGCGCGCCGCGATGTAGACCCGCGCGCCCTGGGCGATGAAGCCCCGTGCAATCATCTTGCCGATGCCGCGCGAACCGCCGGTGACGAGCGCCGTGCGGCCTTCGAGCGAGAACAGGTCAGTCATCATCGGCACACTTCCTCTCCGCGCCGGTCGAGCAACCGCCGGCCTGGCGTTGACGATCGCTTGCGATAATCATCCGGCGAGCTTGCGCGTGCCTTCGCTGGCTGCCGCCTCGCGCTTGGCCACTTCCTCGGCCACCAGCTCTTTCTTCGACAGCTTGCCGACCGGCGTCTTCGGCAGGCTCGCGCGGAATTCCATCTCGGTCGGCATTTCATACTTGGCGAGCTTGTCGGCGAGAAAGGCCTTGAGCTCGTCGAAGCTGAATGCAGGCTGCCCGGGCTTGAGCGCGATGAAGGCCTTGGCCGATTGGCCGCGGTAGGGATCTGGGATGCCGATCACCGTCACCTCGGCGACGGTCGGGTGCTCGTAGATGGCTTCCTCGATGTTGCGCGGGAACACGTTGAAGCCGCCGGACAGGATCATGTCCTTCTTGCGATCGACCAGGGTAACGAAACCGTCCTGGTCGATAAAGCCGATGTCGCCGGTATGGAAACGGCCGCCGCGGAAGGCGTCCGCGGTCGCTTCCGGCTTGTTCCAATAACCCTTCATGACCTGCGGGCCGGTGACGCAAATCTCGCCCTTCTCGCCGACCGGCAGCACGCGCGTTCCGGTTTCGAGGTCGACGACCTCGATAACGGTGTGCGGCGCCGGCAGCCCGACCGTACCGGCCCGCGGCGCGGCGTCGTTCACCTGCATGGTGCCGAGCGGCGCCGTTTCAGTGAGGCCGTAGCCTTCGCGCGGGGTGACGCCGGTGAGCTCGCGGAATCGCTGCAGCACCTCGACCGGCAACGGCGCGCCGCCCGATGCGCATTGCCGCAGCGACGACAGATCGAACTCCTTGATCTTCGGATGATTGACCAGCGCGGTGAACATGGTCGGCACGCCGCAAAAGACGGTGATCTTCTTGCGCGTGATGTCGACGAGCACGCGATCGGCGTCGAAGCGCATATGCATCACCATGGGCGTGCCGGTATAGACCGACAGCAGCATGATGAACGAGAGCCCGAAAATGTGGAACAGCGGCAACACCACCAGCGACTTGTCGTCGTCGTTCAAGGGGCTGGCGCTGGTCCAATGGTTGTAGGCGTTGAGCACCGCCGAGAGATTCGCATGCGTGAGCATCGCTCCCTTCGGCTCGCCGGTGGTGCCGCCGGTATATTGCAGCACCGCGACCTCGTCCGCGAGCGCGCCGTGCGGATGACGAACAAAGGCGCCGTCGTTGGCGACGAGCGCGCCGAAATCGATCTCGCGGCCCGCGCCGCCGCTACGGTCGACCGCCGGGCCGACGAACGCGTGCACCACCGGCTCGGGCAGAAAGTCTTCCAGATTGCAGACCACCAGGGTCTCGAACTTCGCCGTGCCCTTGAGCGCCGCGATCTGCGGATAGAGGGCCTGGATGCCGAGCGTGACCATGACCTGGACGTCGGAATCGACGATCTGGTACTTGAGCTCGCGCGGCGCCGCCAGCGGACTGAAATTGGCGACGCGGCCGCCGGCCATCAGCACGGCGAAAAAGCAGACGACGTAATGCGGCGTGTTGGGAAGATGCAGCCCGACATTGACGCCGGGGCCGACGCCCAGCGCCTGCAAGCCTTTGGCGGCGCGGATCGCGAGATCGTGTAGCTGTGCGAACGTCAACGTCTTGTCATAGAAATCGATCGCCACCCTGGCGGGCCAGCTTTCCGCCGCGTTGTCGAGGATGGACTCGATCGCCACCGGCGGCGGCATCGGCGCGTCCCACGATACGCCCGGCGGATAGGACTTTTCCCATAAGTGAGCGGTCATCGGTGATCCTCCCGAGAGCGATCTGCGTTGGTTAAGTTCGGCAGCGGCACCCGATCGGTGCTCGATCGAAGCGATATGTCCCGACGTCTGCCGGACCTAGCGTGACAATGCGAATTTGATATTCGCGTGTTTCCGGCCTTCCCGCAAGGCAGCCGCGCCGGATCGATGCCCGCGGCTTAGCTTCAGTTCGGCTGCTGGAGCGAATTGGCAATTGACCCGTGCTGTCGGCTTGTGGCCCATTGCGGCCGTGGCGCGACCCCTCCGACTGTTTGTTCGAGTGAGGCCGGCGCGTCGTTTACCCATGAGATCGGAGCAATCGCATGCAGCCGCTGAAGTTCGGCATCGGCCAGTCGGTCGTGCGCAAGGAGGACGACCCGCTGTTGCGCGGGCGCGGCCGCTATGTCGCCGATATCGGGCCGCGCCGTACGCTGCATGGGATAGTGTTGCGCTCGCCGCACGCCCATGCTGCGTTTCGCATCGATGCGGCGAAAGCGCGGGCGATGCCGGGCGTGCGGCTCGTGCTCACTGGCGCCGACACCGCCAATCTCGGGCCGCTGCCGTGCACTGTGGCGTTTCCGAACGCCACGGTCGATGTGCCGCCCTATCCGATCCTGCCGCGCGACGAGGTGCGCCACGTCGGCGACGCGATTGCCTTTGTGGTCGCCGATACGCTTGATCGCGCCAAGGACGCCGCCGAGGCGATCGCGGTCGATTGGCAGGCGCGGCCGCACGTCATCGGCATCGCCGCGGCGCTCAAGCCGGACGCGCCGCGGGTTTGGCCGCAGCACCGCAGCAATGTTGCCTTCGACGTCGCGCTCGGCGACCAGGCGGCGACCGCGCGCGCCTTCGCACAAGCGGCGAAAATCGTGGCGCTGACGCTGGTCAATCAGCGCCTGGCGGCCAATTACCTCGATACCCGCGGCGTCATCGCCGAATACGATGCGGCGGACGACCGCCTGACTCTGACCTTGTCGAGCCAGGGCGCGCACGCCGTCCGCGACGTGCTGGCCGGCATTCTCCATGTGCCTGCGCAGAAGCTGCGCGTGGTGACGCCCGATGTCGGCGGCGGCTTCGGCACCAAGCTGTTCTGCTATCGCGAATATGCGCTGGCCGCCGTCGCCGCCAAGCGCCTGCGCGAGCCGGTGACGTGGATCGCGGATCGCTCCGAGCATTTCCTCGGCGATGCGCAGGGCCGCGACAACCTCACGACGGCGCGGCTGGTGCTCGACGGCAAGCATCGCTTCCTCGCGCTCGACGTCGATCTCGTCGCCGACATGGGCGCCTACCTGTCGCAATTCGCGCCGTTCATTCCTTATCTCGGCGCCGGTCTGTCACCCGGTGTCTACGATATCGCGGCCTGCCATGTCCGTGTGCGCGGCGTCTATACCAACAGCGTCCCGGTCGACGCCTATCGCGGCGCCGGCCGTCCCGAGGCGGCTTATGTTATCGAGCGGCTGGTCGACGTTGCCGCGCGCGAAGTCGGGATCGCGCCCGATGCGCTGCGGCGGCGCAACTTCATCAAGCCGGGCGCGATGCCGTACCGGACGGCGACCGGCCAGAACTACGACTCCGGCGATTTCGCCGCGCATCTTCGCCGCGCGCAGGAGCTTGCCGATTGGGCCGGATTCAAATCCCGCCTGGCGCAATCGAAGAAGGCCGGCCGGCTGCGCGGCATCGGGCTTTCGACCTATGTCGAGGCTTGCGGCAGCAACGGACCGGAGACGGCGACCGTGCAGATCGAGCGCGACGGCTCCGCCACCGTGCTGATCGGCTCGCAATCGACCGGGCAGGGCCATGCCACGGCATACGCGCAGCTTGTCGCCAAGCATCTCGGCCTGCCGCCGAAGCGCGTCACCGTGGTGCAGGGCGACACCGACCGCATCGCCAGCGGCGTCGGCACCGGCGGTTCGAGCTCGATCCCCTGCGGCGGCGCCTCGCTGGACGCGGCGGCAAAAAAGCTTGCGGAAAAACTCAAAGAGCTGGCCGGCGACGCGCTCGAAGTCAGCATCGGCGATCTGGAGATCGCCGATGGGGCGGTGCGTATCGCCGGCACCGACCGGGCGATCTCCTTCGCCGCGCTCGCGCAACGGCCCGATGCGGGTGATCGGCTCAGAGCCGCCGACGCCTTCGCGCCGCCGCAACCGACCTACCCGAACGGCACCCATATCGCGGAAGTCGAGATCGACCCGGCAACAGGCGAGACGCGCATCGTCAACTACGTGGTGGTGGACGATTTCGGCGCGACCCTCAATCCGCTGTTACTCGCCGGTCAAGTGCATGGCGGTACGGCGCAAGGGATCGGCCAGGCGCTGATGGAGCAAGCCGTCTACGATTCGGAGTCCGGCCAGCTCGTGACCGCGAGCCTCCTCGATTATGCCCTGCCGCGCGCCGCGGACGTGCCGGCCATCGCCTTCGAGACTCACAATGTGCGCTGCCTGCACAATCCGCTGGGCGTCAAAGGCGCCGGCGAGGCCGGCGCCATTGGCTCGTGCCCGGCGGTGATGAACGCCATCGTCGACGCGCTGTGGCGGACGCTGCGCATTGCCCACCTCGACATGCCGGCAACGCCTGAGCGCGTGTGGCGCGCCCTCGCCGAGGCGCGGCAGCGCGAGACGCTATGACGACAAGCAGTTGCTGGTCGCAGCTTCTCCCGCGCCGCGTTTGGCCGTAGTCTAGGCGCGCTCGCAGAAACGAATGACGTCATCGGTCCGCGGTTTGGGCACGGTGCCGTCGAGAGCGGAGGCCTTAATATGATTCGTACCGTGTTTGCGGTCGCAGCGATTACGCTTGGCGTCACCGCCGCCATTGCCCAGCAAGACCCGACTGCCGCGCGCAAGACGCTGATGAAGGCTAATGCCGACCAAGGTAAGATCGGCGCCGCCATGGTCAAGGGTGAGGCTCCTTTCGATCTGGCAAAGGTGCATGAAATCTTCGCGACCTGGGAAAATGCGTCGGCGAAGGCATCGGCGCTATTCCCGGAAAATTCGATCGATCAGCCGACGGCGGACGATCCCTTCAGCGCCAGCCCTGAAATCTGGCAGAACCTGGAAGACTTCAAAGCCAGGCTCGCCAAGCTCGGCGCTGACGCCAAGGCGGCCGATGCCTCGGTCAAGGACCTGGACTCCTTTAAGGCCGCCTTCGCCAACATCGGCAAGAACGATTGCGGCGGCTGCCACGAAAAGTATCGTCTCAAGAAGAGCTGACAACAACGCCTGCGACCGTCATCCTGAGGTGCGCGCCGCAGGCGCGCCGCGAAGGATGCATGACCCGGCCGTCGCCCTTCGAGGCTGGCGGAGTTTATCATCGGGCCGGCCACTTCGGGCCGGACCCGTTGGCTCGCGCCTCAGGGTGACGGTGAGCAAAGGAAACGGAGCCGCGATGCGAAAGCTCACGCTCATTGCGGCGGCCGTCGCTCTGGTCTGCGCGCTGCTCTGGGTGCTGACCATCCCGGCGACGGTTCCCGCCTCGGCTTTGCCGCCGCACACGCCGGATATCGACAACGGCAGAACGATGTTCAACATCGGCGGCTGCGCGTCCTGCCACGCCACCCCGAACAAGGATGCCGAGAAAGTCGAGCGCACACGGCTTGGCGGCGGTCTCGCTCTGCAATCGCCGTTCGGCATCTTCTACGTGCCGAACATCTCGCCCGATCCCGCCGACGGCATCGGCGGGTGGAGCGAGGCGGATTTCGTCACCGCGCTGTGGAAGGGGACCTCGCCCCACGGACGCCACCTGTTCCCGGCCTTCCCGTACACCTCCTATCAGC
>Ga0208455_1000856_pt1 | contig 11015 bp, 7 predicted proteins | sample June2015DPH_4_50_FD_184690 | JGI IMG/M metagenome (GOLD analysis project Ga0208455, IMG submission 184690) | Peatland microbial communities from SPRUCE experiment site at the Marcell Experimental Forest, Minnesota, USA - June2015DPH_4_40... | ecosystem: Environmental > Terrestrial > Soil >... | reverse complement strand
GCGGCCGTCGGCGGCGAGCCACAGCCGGTCGGTCACGAGTTCGATCAGCGAGCGGTCGTGGGTGATGAGGATCACGGCGCCCTCGTAGTCGTTGAGCGCGTCGAGCAGCGCCCGGCGGCTTTCGATGTCGAGGTGATTGGTCGGCTCGTCGAGGATCAACAAATGCGGCGCCGTCATCGCGACAAGGTTGAGCAGAAGCCGCGCACGCTCGCCGCCGGACAGGTTGGCAACCGTGGTTTCCTGCTTGTCGAACGACAAGCCGAACTGCGCCAGCCGCGACCGGCGCGCCGACTCGCTGTCGTCCGGCAGGGTACGGCGGATGATGTGCAAAGGGGTGTCGGCCGGGTCGAGCGCCTCGATCTGATGCTGATGAAACCAGCCGACCTGGATGCGGCCTTCGCGTTTCATATGGCCCGCTTGCAGCGGCAGCGCTCCGGCGATCATCCTGGCAAACGTCGTTTTGCCGGCGCCATTGACGCCGAGGAGCCCGATACGGTCGTCGACGTCGAGCCGCAGGTTGAGGTTGCGCAGCACCGGCGTGCCGTCGTAGCCGACCGCAGCGGCCTCGAGCTGGATCAGCGGCGGCGCCAGCGGCCGGGCCGGCGAAGGGATCGTGAACGGCGCCACGCGCTCCTCGACCACCTCGGCGATCGGCTCAAGCTTGGCCAGACGTTTGATCCGCGACTGCGCCTGCGCCGCCTTGCTGGCCTTGGCGCGGAACCGATCGATGAACTTTTGCAAATGGGCGCGCTCGGCATCCTGCTTGGCCCGGGTGGCGGCCTGCAGCCGCGTCTTTTCCGCGCGCCGCCTTTCGAAGTCGTCGTAGCCGCCGGTGTAAAGCTCGAGCTTGCCTTGGCTCAGATGCAGGATGGCGTCGACCGAATTGTTCAGCAGCTCGCGGTCGTGGCTGACGATCAGCGCTGCGTGCGGATATTTCTTCAGCCGCGCTTCGAGCCAGAGCGCGCCCTCAAGGTCGAGGTAGTTGGTAGGCTCGTCGAGCAGCAGAAGCTCGGGCTGTACGAACAAAGCCGCCGCCAGCGCCACCCGCATGCGCCAGCCGCCGGAGAATTCCGCCATCGGACGGGTAAGGTCGGCGGTGGAGAAGCCCAGCCCGCTGAGGATTTCCGCCGCCCGCGCCGGCGCGCTATCGGCGTCGATCTCGATCAGTCGCTGGTAGATCTCGGCCAAGTGTTCAGGTTCGGCGGTTTCCAGTCTGGCGTTCAACGCGTCCCGCTCGGTATCGGCGGCGAGAATCGTGTCCAAGAGCGAGACCGGGGTGGCCGGATGCTCCTGATCGACCGATCCGATCCTGGCGGCCTTGGGCAGCAGGATCTCGCCGCCATCCGGGACGAGGTCGCCCAGAATCAAGCGGAACAGCGTCGACTTCCCGACACCGTTGCGTCCGACCAGGCCGACCTTGGTCCCGGCCGGGATCATCACGCTCGCAGAATCGAAGAATCGGCGGCCCCAGCCGTTGAAAACAAGATTGTCGATCACAAGCATATCGCGGCTGCCGAAGGTTGGGGAAACGGTTGGGGAGGCAAGGGAGGCGTTCCTTACCGCGCGGCGCTGCGGATGGCGAGAGGCAATGTCGATCTGGTCGCGGAAGTGCGCGCCGCTTGGCGCTCTATCATGGTCAGCCGTCGTCCTCATCGAGCAATCGGCCTATTGCAACAGTTTTGTGAATGAATTGCTACATGCAAAAGGTGGACGGCCAAAGACCAGGCTTGACGACCAACAAAAATATTTCAGATATTTTTCACAGGCTGCGGCACGCCGGCACGCGAACCGGGCACGCAGAATCGTTCCGTCTGACGTTCAGTCAAGAAGAGCGCCCATCATGTCTCAGTTCGTCACCGCATTTCACGTCGGCGTTGTCGCCACGGTCCTCGTCTGCAGCAATGCATTGATGCCGGCGCCGGCGGGAGCTGCACCAATGTCGGACGCTGACAAGGCTGCCTTGAAACAGGCCACCGCGACATGCCGGGCGCAGGTCAAGGAGCAGGCACGGTTTGAGGAAATGTCGTGGTATGCGCGGCATAAACTCGTCAAGAAGTGCATCAACGAGGCGCTCAAGCATTGACCCGGACTGTCGTCCGAGACTTAAGTCCGCGTCACTGCCGTCTGCACGTACACGGCATGATCAGCCCTGCAGTTCCGGATCGAACCACCGAGCCGGCGCCGTTGCAGCGCGGCGCCTACTGAGCGGCGGCGAATTCGACTTCGGCAAGGGGCCGCTCCGACCACAGTATGTCGGTGTCCCGACCCAGCGTCGGGTCCCACAATTGGCAGCGCTCATACATGTGGCGAACCTGGCAGTATTGGAGCAGGCAGCCAAGCACCTCGCCGGCGGCTTGGCGATTGCGCCGAAGCTTGTTGATGATGCTGGCGAACATTTTTTCTTCCGCCGGTCCGAGATGTCGCACTCTTTGCAGCAGGCGGGCAGCATCATTGACGACGGCGCGGGGCTTCGAAGTCGGCGCCGCCCGCCGTGCGAACGCCGGAACGTGCGTGCTGCCCAGCGTGTCAATGAGCTTCAACATCCGTTGCTCGAAAGCGGCGGGATGATAGATCGAATTGCACAGCCAGCCGATCCCATGGAACAATTCATCACGCGTCATATTCTTGGGAATGACGTTGGTACTCCAGGGCGTCGCGGCGATCTCCGAGCCGTTCTCGACCAACCGACCTGCCTTCGCCAGCCTGGCGTGGAGCGGCGTCGCTGCAGGCGCGACCAGCGCACCCAGGCTGAAGATCGGAACCGCCGTCGCCATGGCGAATTCATACTGGCGGCGAAAAATGCTCACATCGTCGTTATCGAAACCGACGATCATTCCGCAATCGACCGAAATCCCGTAATCGATGATACGCTGGATATCGGTGAGCAGATTCCTTTTCAGGTTCTGCCGCTTCTTGGCTTCGCGCAGGCTCGCCTCGTCGGGCGTCTCGATGCCGATGAATACGTGTGTCAGGCCGGCATCGGCGCACATCTGCAGCATTTCAGTGTCACTGGCGGCGTCGATGGAGATTTGTGTCGTGAACCGAATTCTGCCGTCCGTCTGCCGCGCGTTCCAGTCGTGGATGGCGGCGAGCAACTCCTTGGCGCGGGCGCGGTAGATTGTGAAATTGTCGTCCGCAAGAAAGACGGTTCGATATCCGTACCGATACAATTCATCGAGTTCGCGCAGAACCAGATCGATGGGTTTGTGCCGCTGCTTGCGCCCGACATATTCGATCACATCGCAAAATTCGCACTCGAACGGACAGCCACGGGAAGTCTGGATCGTCCCCATGACGGCGCGCTCGTTGGGGTACAAATCCCAGCGCGGCACGGGTGAGGCCCGCAGGTCGACCTTGGTGCCGACGTATTCGGTCTGCCAGTTGCCGCTTCGCAGGTCGGAAAACAATTGCGGCGCGATATCCTCGATCTCTCCCCGCGCCAGAATGTCGCAATGCGGACGGACCACGTCGGGGCTCAACGATGCATACGGCCCCCCGATCACGACGGTGACGCCGCGCCGCCGAAACTCCTCGGCAATACTCTTCATGCGGCCCCATTGGCTGACTTTGCCTGTGATACCGACAAAGTCGACGGTGGCGTCGAAATCGATCGGCGCGACGTTCTCGTCGCAAAGCCGAACCTCAAAATGGCGCGATGCCAGGGCGGCGACCGTCGCAATCGCGAGGTCGGCCATCGAAGTCGCAGGTGCAACGCCCCAGGCCTCGAACACCTCGGCGCTGAAATAGCTGGGGAAGTCAGCAAGCGGATTGATTAAGTAGATGGATTTCGACACTGGTTGCATCCCACCCCTGCATCCTGCCACAACCGAAGATGGTGAGCAAAACGCCGTATTAAGTTTTTAGTTGGGCGCATTTGAGAAAGTATTAATATAAGCAAGGCTCGGATGGTCATCAGCCTAGTCCGTCCCCTGCCGTCCAGTCGGCGGCGCTAGCCAGAGTGGTTACAGACATGGCCGAGTGCCGGGGAGAGACATGCGGAGCGCTGGCGATTCTGGTTATTTCCCAATGAGTCAGCTTGTCAGCTAGCCGAAGCGGGCATATTCAGCGGATTTTCGGTGTTGCTGGTGGCCATATGAAGTTGATTGAACATGAGCCAAGGGGCGCCCTGCAGTCCTCGCCGTGACGGCCGGGGAATTGATTGGTCGAAGGGCCTGGCAAAGCGGCATCTAAGGGCTGACAGGCCGGGGAGGAGGATCGCGATGGCGCATGGGGTCTTTGTCGATGGCGTGTGGCACAGCCAGTGGTACGACACCGCCGCGACCGGCGGGCGCTTCGTGCCCACCGAGCCGGTTTTTCGCAATTGGGTCACGCCGGATGGAAGTCCTGGACCGTCCGGTCAAGGCGGCTTTGCCGCCGAGCGCGGGCGCTATCACCTCTATGTCTCGCTCGCCTGTCCCTACGCGCACCGCACGGTCATTTTTCGCAAGCTCAAAAAGCTCGAAAGCGTCATCTCGATGTCGATCCTGGAACCGGTCATGGGCGAGCAGGGCTGGGAGTTCGGCACCGGACCCGGAACGAGGGCGGACACGGTCAACGGCAAGCAACGCCTCGGCGAGATCTATTTGCTGGCCGATCCGCGCTATACCGGTCGGGTCTCGGTGCCGGTGCTTTGGGACGTCAAACGCCGCACCATCGTTAATAACGAATCTCCCGAGATCATCCGCATGCTCAATTCGGCGTTCGCTTCATTGACCGACGACCGCGTCGACTATTATCCGCCGAAGCTGCACGGGGAGATCGATCGCACCAACGCGCGCGTGTACAGGGACGTGAATATCGGTGTCTATCGTGCCGGGTTTGCGACGACGCAGGAAGCTTATGAAGACGCCTGCCGCGAGGTTTTCGCGGCGCTGGACTGGCTCGAGGCGCTGCTGTCGCGCCAGCGCTATCTGGTCGGCGCGCGCATGACCGAGGCCGATTGGCGCCTGTTCACCACGCTCGTTCGGTTCGACGCGGTCTATTACAGTCACTTCAAATGCAATCTGCGCCGCATCGCCGACTATCAAAACCTTTGGAATTACCTGCGCGACCTCTATCAGGTACCCGGCATTGCCGACACGGTGAACATGGATCACATCAAGCGACACTATTACGTAAGTATGACCGCCATCAATCCGACCGGTATCGTGCCGCTGGGGCCGGAACTGGATTTTGCCGCGCCACACGATCGCGGCCGATTCGAACAGCGGACGAGAAATCTGCTGCATCATCGTTAGATACGACAATTGCGTCGGGCTGATGTGTGGACAAACGGCCGACCGCCGAACACGCGGGCCGAAGGTCGATCTGGAGCTTTACCGCATTGGCGCGGCCAGGTCGCCGCTTTCTAGCTTCAGGCCGCCATTTCCGAAAGCAGCAATGTGTCGTCGAAGGGATCGACGATGCCGGCAAGCGCGGCGCCGCATTTCTCGCATTCGAGGCTGTAGCTTTCAAATCCGCATGCGTCTATGTGAGGCGTGCTGTCGCGATGAAACGCGAACCCCGTGTTGCAGGCCGGGCAAGCGATGACCTGTGCAGCCGAGACCGTGGTTAGCTCTTCAAATTTTTCCGGGCGATAATGGTTCATCGAGATCACATATCGCGCTGAACATTGCTAGCGCTGAAATTTTTATATCCGATGCTTTGAAAGAGTGCCTGAAACAGACGTGTCGCATTTAATAGCTCTGCTTAAATCTCGGCTAACCATTTGGATTATTGTCCAGCGATGGCAAAGCCCCCGCCTGCCGGGACTGAGTTCTCACCGGCTAGCAGCATGAGCGCCCGTCAAGGCAATAGAGAGGAGGGTGCGCGAAGCGGCTATCACCCGGCGAGGCGTGTTGTCGCGTTTGAACGAAGGCCGATATTTGCTTGCAACGGGGCTCGCTCAAACAGCATCCGCCGCTCGGCGTGCGTTGAACCGTAAAATGGATATCGCCGGACTGCGTCTGGCCAGACGGTCGGATAATGGATCGTCATGAGACTGATGGGCTTTGCTAAGTGCGGGTAAGGTCGCGATTCACAGATCAGCTGATGGTTGAACATCCGCCGATAAAACGCCTGATGCTCCACCCTTACAGCCGCGAGCAAATGGTCGGCGCTGAAGTATTGGGCCGCCATCCCGCAAAGTCGGGCGACGGCATACGGCAACCCGCGATGGACCCGGGCAAGGTTCTCGTCGGTAACAAAGCGGGTTGGATCGATGATGACTTTGCCGGCGTCGAGTTCGGGTTGCAAAATATCGGGAAAGACTTCGAGCGAAGGAAAGTTGGGGCATTCTCTAGAGCCTACGTGAATACGGATTGAGCCGGCTAACTCGTCGTCAATGTACAACCCGAAAAGATACACGTTGCCCGTCTCGTCATAAGGGTCGGAGAACGACCCGGAAGAATTCGGAAAAATCGATCCGTCGCGCAAATAGGCTTGATAGCGAAGGCGAAAGATGGCTTCCCGCTGCTCACCGGAATCCGCGCGCCGACAATCGATTCGGGCCAGGAGCTGCGCGATACGGTCGGAAAAACTGTTCTCTGACCCGGCGTGATCCGATTCAGACGCACAAGCCACCACCGCAACCATACTCCCCTCACTTTTGGCACTGCAGCAAGCGCCACATAGAAAAAGGTTAACATTTTATTGTTGCGATTACAATTTTGACGGTTCATTAGGGTTAACCCGTATACAACCTGTGGTTAACATCACGCAACCATTGAAGGAAGAGGGAAAAATAAAACTTCCAATCACGCAGCGTCGTTGCGGACTTTTGCCGGCCACGACGAAATCTGCGCGGGCGCAACGTAGGAAGCATAAAGAAGTTTCCGCAGATCGGCCGCCGGCATGGGCCTGCACAACAGATATCCCTGGACCTCGTCGATGCTTTCTTCGGCGGCGAGCAGATCGAATTGCTCTTGGGTCTCGACGCCTTCGACCACAACCTTCAGGCCCAATTGCGCGCTCAGCCGCGTAATACCGCGCAGCAAGGTCACTCTGCGCTCGTCGTCGCCAAGGCCCTGCAGGAACGACTGGTCGATCTTCACCTTGTGCAGCGGAAAGCTATGCAGATAACTGAGGCTCGAATAGGCGGTGCCAAAGTCATCCAAGGAGATCTTCACGCCGAGCTCGGCAAGCTGGTTCAGATCGGCGCGGGTTCTTTTCGTGTCCTGAAGCAGCGTCGATTCGGTTATCTCAATCTCGAGCCGCTGCGGGGCGAGATTGGTGGCGGCGAGCGTCTCGCGAACCAGCGCCGGAACATTGGAACGGTCGAACTGGATTGACGAGAGATTGACCGCAACCGCGGTATCGCCGGGCCAACGCCGGCACTCCAGACAGGCTTTGTACAAGACCTGATTGCCGATTTCGACGATGAGTCCCATCTCTTCGGCAACGGGAATGAACTCCGCCGGGGAAACCATTCCGCGTTCCTGGTGCGGCCATCGCAGCAGCGCCTCGCACGCCTCAATCCGCCTGGTCTTCAGATTGAAGAGCGGTTGATAGTAGAGTTCGAATGCCTCGTTCTCCAGCGCATTGCGCAAATCGAGTTCAAGATTTCTACGCGCTTGGGCGTTGGCTTCCATTTTTGCCTCGAACCAGCGCCACGTACCCCGGCCGTCCGATTTGGCCTGATACAGAGCCATGTCGGCGTTGCGCAAAAACTGGTCCGGATCGATGCGGTTTTTGGCGACCGCAATGCCGATGCTGGCGGTGACGACGACTTTGTGTCCGTCCAGGTCGTAGGTGCCTGCGACAGCGTTCAGAGCCCGCGTGGCGAGAGCCTCCGCCTGATCGAGGGATTTGATCGGTGCCTGAAAAATGACAAACTCGTCGCCACCGAAGCGCGCAATGACGTCGGCATCGCGGATAGAGGTTTGCAGCCGCTCGGCGACCGCCTCCAGCAGCATATCGCCCCGTGTGTGCCCCAAGGTGTCGTTGACTTGCTTGAATTGATCGAGATCGACGAAGTGAACGGCACACATGTTGTCGGGCCGCCATGCGCCCAGGGCGCGCTCCATGTGATCGCGCAAGATGTTGCGGTTGGGCAGACCGGTCAAAGGATCGAATCGCGCCAGATGATTGATCTTGGCTTCGGCAATCTTGCGCTCGGTGATATCCTCAACGAGGGCAACCATGCCGCCGTTTTCCATGGGCTGCACAGTGAACTCGAGTGTGCGCCCGTTTAACATGTCGACGCCAAACGCATCGTCCTCGGTACCCGAAAGTCGGGCGTCCAGGCGGTCGATCAGATTCTGCGCATTGAAGCCGGAAATCATGCCTGCCGCGACAACGCTTTCGACCAAGTTGCGCACGGTCGAGCCTTTCAGATCGCAATCAGCTGGCAATCCCGTTTGTTGCTTCAGTTTTTGATTTGAAACGACAATGCGGTGCTTGGAATCGAACATGCACAAACCGTGCGGCATGTTGTTGAGTGCCGTGTCGAACCGCTTTGCGAGCAGAGACATGTCGTGCGATGCAATCACCGCATCGAGCAGCGTGCGGCGCAACCTATCCGCTATGAATTTCATCCCGAGAAAGGACGGGACGAGAAGGGCAGCAAAAATCCAATGATACGGATTTCCATAAAAGACAAGCGCGGCAATCATCGGCAACGACGTGCTTAAGATTTGTACGACGACAAAACGACCGTTTCCAAAGTTTCGTCCAAAAATGCCCGTCGCATAAGCAATTGTCGTTGAAAAGCTGACGAGATCAGCATACGGATCAGAGGTGCGAGTGAAGGCGATGTAGCACCAGATTCCAAGCAATGCGACGGACGCGGAGGCTCCCGCGCCATAGCGGTGTTCCCATCGGCGAGCGGCTTTGGCACTGGTAACCGTTGAGCGCGCGCGTAAATACGCACTCATCATTAATCCGCGGGCGCAGGCGACGACGGAGATCGCCACTGCGCAGTAAAGGATGAGAATCTCGCCGGTCTTCCAGTAGGTGATCAGAACCGAGCTGATAACAAATATGGTCCCAATGAGGAAAGTGCGCCCCTCCTTGAATAGCGAGTCGACCAGCGGAAGGTAGACGTCCGGCGGAAGCGGTTCACGTCCCTGAGCGGGTCGGCGAACTTGGAACGCGGGACTCATTACATGGCACCGTGGTGGTCGCGCAGGTCTTAAATTGGCTTAGAGGTATGCCACCGAAGGTCTCTCTACCGAGTAAATGCGGATGACTTTCTTCAATAGTGGCCGAGAATTAACGGAATCTGCGGCAAGCCGTTAGTGGAAGATTAGCCATGCGGCTGCGGCTGCACCCTTGGAGCGTAAGTCCGTCGACCACACGGCTTGACGCGGAAGCGCAATTTCTGGGGGGTTTTCTACACGCTACCCGGGTAGCGCGCTGCGCATGCGTGTACCGCGCTGCTTCGCGATCGCGGGATTCTTGGTGAGTTGCCTAGCGAATTTTCTGGAAATCGCCGTGCCGGCCGAGGCCGTCCTTGAAGCGACTCGCACCCGCTACGCCGTCTTCGATGAGAGCCTTACGCCCGTTGTACCACTCCTGAATCAGGGCCTCACGAACGTTTAGGCCATGACTTTTGATGGCGGAGCGCCGATCGGCGCGGACGCAAACCTGCGGGAAACGCGCGATCTCCTGGGCCAGCTCTTCGGCTTTTTGCCGGGCGCCGCCCTTTGGCGTGACATATTCGCACAGGCCGATGCTCAGGCATTCGTCGGCCGGCACTTTTCGTCCGGTGAGGATGATCTCCAGCGCACGGCCCTGGCCGACGATCCGTGGCAACCGTACCGTCCCTCCGTCGATCAGCGGCACGCCCCAGCGGCGACAGTACACGCCGAAGTAGGCATCTTTCGCCATCACCCGGAAATCGCACCATAGGCCCAGTTCCATCCCGCCGGCGACGGCGGGGCCCTCGATCGCGGCGATCACCGGCTTGTCCAATTCAAGCCGCGAAGGCCCCAGCGGTCCGCGCGGAATCTCACCGCCATTGCCACGCGGGCCGGCGGTCGGAATATCGAGCTCCCCAAGCGGATACTCGGCATTAAGCGTAGTGACATATTTGAGGTCCCAGCCGGCGCAAAATGCTCCGCCGGCGCCATAGAAGACCGCAACGGCGGCATTCTTGTCGGCGTCAAATTCGAGAAAGGCTGCGGTCAGCGCATCGGCGCTCGCGGGGTCCATCGCATTGCGGGCTTCGGGCCGATCGTGAATCACCGTCCATACGATGCCGTTTCTCTCAATTCTGACTGCCATACCGGTTTCCCTTCTTGTGCCGATCGTTGCAGGGCCGGCCGAGTTGCCAGCGCTTGATTCCGGTGTGCTACCGGCCGGTGAAAATCGGCAAACGTCGTTCCGCCGTTGCCTTCACGCCTTCCTTGAAATCGTCGGTCTTACGCAAGCGGGTTTGCTCCGCCAGCTCGCGGTCGGTCGCCTCGCGCACGCGGTCGGCAAGATTGCCGCGCATGGTGGCGCGCGTCGCGATCAGGCCGAGCGGCGAGTTTTCGGCGATCTCGGCGGCGAGCGCCAGCGCTGCGGCGCGCACCTCGCCTTGCGGCACCAGTAAATCGGCGAGACCGATGGCGTGGGCCTCGTCGCCGCGGACGCGGCGGCTGGTGTAAAACATCAGCGCCGCCTTGGTCGGGCCGATGACGGCGGGCAGCGTGACGGTCAGCCCGAAACCCGGATGAAAACCGAGCCTGGTGAAGTTGGCGCAGAAGCGCGCCTCGGGGCAGGTCACGCGGAAATCGGCGACCATCGCCAAGCCCAGCCCGCCGCCAACCGCGGCGCCGTGAACGGCGGCGACGATGGGCTTCTTGGTGCGGAACAGCCGGTTGCCCTCGATATAAAGATGCGCCGCGCCGGGTGTCGGTCCGCTGAGCAGCGCGCTGCCGTCGCGGTCGAGCGTGCCGCCGCCGCCGAAATTGGCGCCGGCGCAAAATGCCTTGCCCTGTGCTGCCAACACCAGCGCGCGGCAGTCGGCGTCGGCGTCGAGCGCCTCGAAAGCGGAGGCGATTTCCTTGATCAGCGCGATGTCGAAGAAATTGTTCGGCGGTCGTCTGATCTCG
>Ga0208455_1000847_pt1 | contig 11058 bp, 7 predicted proteins | sample June2015DPH_4_50_FD_184690 | JGI IMG/M metagenome (GOLD analysis project Ga0208455, IMG submission 184690) | Peatland microbial communities from SPRUCE experiment site at the Marcell Experimental Forest, Minnesota, USA - June2015DPH_4_40... | ecosystem: Environmental > Terrestrial > Soil >... | reverse complement strand
AAAGCCACCATGCAGCCGCCAAAGCCAACCCCGGCCTGCCGGGCCCCAACCATGCCGGGCGCCGCCATCATCGACTTCATGGCCGGGCTCCGATCTCGTAAAGCTCGCCCGCCTGCTCCTTTTAGCTCGCTTCCACACCCTGAACTTGATGGCAAACTGGAAAATCAGTTCATCTTGGCGGCGGTAGGCCCCGCACTTTTCGAACGCCCTTCACATTTGAGCAAACCTCATGGCAAGCACCTTGCACAAATCTCCACCCGCAGTGACCGGATGACAGTGGGTGAATCTAAAGCCGTTCCCTACCTTTGCGTTTTCCATTGCTTAAATGTGGTGTTGCATTGCCAATTCCTTGACCGGGAATCTCAAGTACTTTAAACTTGAGATGTTAGTTAGAAGATAGCAAAACACTCAAATTTCTCAAATATGAACACATTCCCAAAATCGCTACTCGCCCTGTTTGCGGGGATAGCTCTGGCCGGTACCACCTCGGCACAAATCATCGGAATTGACTTTGACCTTGGAGGCGCCTCAGGCCAATCGCCCGCGCCTGCCGATCTGGCCGGACCGGTGGCTACAACCGGATGGAACAACAACGTTGATTTGAACAATCCACCAACGGCTTATGTCCCCTATAATCCTTACAACCCTTCCGATATCGGTAGTCCACTGACTTTGGTGGACAATGCTGGCGCCACTACCACCGGCACGTTTGGTTTCAATAATTTTGGTTTTTCTACACTCAACGGCGGTTCGACCTACTCTCCCGGCTATGGCGCAACTGGTGCGGCCAACGGTGGGTACACCCCTGACCAGCAGCTTTACAATGGTGCAGCGTCCGCGGCCTATAACGGCTACGTCCAGCAAATCACCTTGGGGAATATTCCTTATGCCCAATTCAACGTTTATATCCTGGCCACGGCGATCGCGAACGCGCCCGGGACCTTCGGGGAAGGTAGCATTCAATTGTTTAGCGGCAGCGCGTCGGTAACGGCAGGGCCTACCTATTATTTTGGGAGCACTGCTCAATATGGCTCCATTCCTTCAAGCCCCGTGCAATACGTGCAAGCCACCTCAACCGACCAGCAAAATCCGACGATGGGAGCTGATTACGTCCTTTTCATCGGTCTGACCGGTGGGAATGGGACTATCTACTCATTCGATTTGAGTGGGCCTGATAACGCCAGTTCATCTTTCAACAGCTTTGGTGGTTATATCAGTGCCGTCGAAATCGTAGCGGTCCCCGAGCCGAGCACGATTGGACTGTTGGGTTTGTCTGCGCTGAGTTTGTGTGCGTTTGGCCGGCGCCGTCTCTGCGTTTTGCGGAAATTCTGAGCAGGACCGTTAATTTGGTTGATGGAACAAAAAGGGCGTAAGCTCATAGCTTCCGCCCTTATTGTTTCTCGTTATGAGCACGTGGATCTTGAGCAGTTGCTTCGGCGGGATGCTGGCGTGCCCGATGTCGGCGTAAAGCTTGTCAAACACAGGCGAAAGCTTTTTGAGGACAACACTGGCCATTGCACGGAGATGCCTGATTCCGACAAAAGGAAAAAATATTCTGGATGGTGACACTCCGTTAGCGATTCAACCGGGCAAGTTTGACCCTGCCGGAGATGCTTCAACGCGCAGGGCACCGTCAACGGCCTGTTTTGGCCGAAGGGGTCGGTGTGGAGTCTGCGCGACGCCCGCGCCACGGCGGATGATTCTTGTCTCAACCTTCTCCAGCAAAATACCTTCCATGAAGCTTGTAGCAGCGGACGTGAGTCCGCTCCATCTGCATTTGGGAGGGAGTCAGAGCCGACTCACGTCGGCTGAAATCGAAGACCTCCAGGAACAACTCGAAATTGCTGCTTTCCCCCGAAGCCGTTTTATCAGCGAAAGCCTTCTCAAAACCGTCCACCGCGTGCTGGCGTTGTGAACACAGCCCGCACGGATTCTATAGTTTCACCCACCGGCTTTTTTGGCTGGATTCCTCAATGGCCGCCAGCACGCGCTGGTTTTTCAAACCGTCTTCAAACGTCGGCTGGACCGGCTTGCCTTCGGCACAGGCGTTGACAAAATCAGCGACCGTGTGCACGAACGTGTGTTCATAACCGATGATATGACCCGGCGGCCACCAGTTGCCGGCATACGGCTGCACCCCGCGTTCGGTAACGAGAATGTCCCGGAAACCCCGCCGGTCCTCCGGATCGTTGCCGTTGAAAAATTTCAGGCGGTTCATGTCCTCGAAATCAAAGTATAGCGAACCCTTGCTGCCGTTGATTTCAATTTCAATGTGATTCTTGCGTCCGGACGCAAAACGCGTGGCCTCGAGGTTCGCCAGGACGCCGTTTTCCATCCGGCCGATGAACATCACCGCGTCGTCTACGGTCACCTTGCCCATTTTGCGTGCGCCCTTGGCCAGCGCCTCGGTGAGTGGCCGTTCCGGCACAAAGGTGTTGAGTAAACCGCAAACTTCTTTGAACTCGCCAACCAGGTAACGCCCCAAATCAATGATATGCGCGTTGATGTCGCCGTTCGCGCCGCTGCCGCTGGTTTCTTTCTGCAAACGCCAGTTGATGGGAAACGCCGGATCCACCAGCCAGTCCTGCGCATAGCGCGCGTGAAAATGGAAAATTCGTCCCAACGCGCCTTCGCCAATCATTTTCTTCGCCAGTGCAATTGCCGGGATGCGGCGATAATTGTGGCAGACCATGTGGACGACTTTGGCCTTTTGCACGGCCGCCAGCATCGCCTCGGCCTGCTTCACGTTCATTGCGAGCGGCTTCTCGCACAAAATGTGTTTGCCGTTCCGTGCGGCGGCGATGGCGATCTCCGCGTGCAAATCATTCGGCGTGCCGATGTCCACAATGTCAATCAACGGCGACTCAACGACCTCCTGCCAGTCCATAGCAGCATTTTGCCAGCCGAGCTGCGCCCGGGCCGCCTGCACGCTGGCGGCGTGGCGTCCGCAGATGGTGTGGAGCTCAACATTGGCTTTGAGATTGAAGAAACGAGGCGCTTGCCGCCAGGCGTTGGAATGCGCCTTGCCCATAAAGCGGTAACCAATCAACCCGACGCGAAAAGTCCTCGTCCGGGATTTCCCGTTTGATTTGTTGTTCATGTCGCGAATGAGCCATTTTGGTTGTTTTCGTGATTATCTTCTCGCCGCATGGATTGGCAAATCATTTCGCAGTGCCAAAACGCCTTCTTTCGGTGTCTCTGCCATGTTCGGGACCGATTTTCGCTTCCCAATCAACCCCTTGGCCTTGGACCGGAAGCAAAGACACTTTCCCCCTGCTGAAGGATGTTTTCATACGCGTCCATTCATTTTTCATTCATCCGCTTGCCCCTCCGAGCATTCTCAGGCGTTCTATCGCTTGGAGAATGGATCGGAATAACTCTCGCGGAACTGTCGCCTACGCCATCTGAAAAACCACCTGCCGGGAGTGGCGCATGAGATCTTGATAAGTTTCTCCCGCAACGTCGTTAACGTCCAGTGCCGCACCGCTCGGGGCAGCACTGCCTACCGCAGAAAGCTGCCCAGGTTTCTAAGCCAGCACGAACAGTTGTAGTCGCCGGCTCAGACGAAATACCCCCTGCTGGCGACTCTGATGCAAGTTAATGTTCTCGACATCGTTCAACGCGAATGAAGCAACCCCGTTTCCAGCACGTATTACTGACCGTTCCAATATAGGCGATAGAACTTTTGAGTTCCGCTGGCCGACTCGGTGTAAGGACTGGTGGCCCTCATCACCGTGGTGTAGGGTCCGTTGATATTCGAAGCTGACTCGAGCGTAAAGACCGAGTTGGTCCAAGTCAGGGTGACGCTGCCGGATGCCTGGCTTACGCTTAACGGGATGGCGTTCGGCGGGGCCGGCGGCACTGACCAAACACGAACCCAGTCCACGAGGAGCGACGAGCTGCCGCCGGTGGTGAACGGTGTTCCGTCCAGCGGCCAGCCGCCGCCAAGCGCGTAATCCACCAATATGTAGAATGGAGTCCTCAGATAAGCAGTTGGCGTTGCAATCTGGTGCTCCTGTACGCCGTCAATATACCAAGTCATGGTCGAGGTGGTGACCAAAAAGCCATAGGTGTGGTAGCCCTGCCACGGATAAGCTCCTCCCGGCATTGGGGTTTGCGGCGAGTACAAGTACGGCACGCCGGGGGGATTCTCCGAGCCATTCGGACTCCAGCTGTGACTCGCTTCCTGCATAAAAGCCTGATAACTGCCGGGCGTGTTACAAATGCCGTACCATTCGAGAATGTCGATCTCCTCATTGGTGCCACCCGTTAGGCCCGAGGTCGTATCCAGCCAGAAAGCGGGCCAAGCGCCGTCACCCGCATTGGGCATCTCGCAGCGGATTTCAAAATATCCATACTGCTGGCTGAAACCGGCTCCCGTCGTATCCACCGAGCACATAATGCCCGATTGCCAATGCTGGCCGTTGATTAGCGTGCGGTTGGACCAGCACAGGTCGTTCAATACGCCGCCGGAAACGCTGAATGCGGTTGGATTCCAAGCCGATGCGGAGAACCAGCCGGCGCCGCCATAGGCAGGATATCCATACCAGTTCGCCGACCCCTTTGGACTGCTGGACGACAGGCTCAGACTATTGAACTCATCGTCGAATGTCAGAGTGTAACCGGCGAGGTTGATATCACCGGTTCCACCGGTGGAATTGGGGAAGTCGTTCGCCTCGCTGGAGTAACTGGACGAACCACTACCATTCACCGCGACAACTTTGTAGTAATAGGTCGTGCCGTTGGTTACACTGGTGTCAGTATAGCTGGTGCTGGTGACGCCGCTTATCAGAAGCGTCTCACCTCCGCTGGAAGTGCCGCGGTAGATCTCATAACTGGTGGCACCGGAGCTTGATCCCCAGTTTACAGTCACCGACGTTGCGCTGCCACTCGCAGTTATCCAAGCCGGTGTCGAAGGCGTACCGTTGCAACGCAAAACACACACACCGAAAACAAGCACAATTACTAGTAAATACCGCAGAATTATCATTGTCACAGTCTAACATGCAAAACATTTCCAAGACAAGCAATAGGTAATGGAACATCACCCTTCAGCAATAGAAAGGCAATAGAAAGCTTAATAATTTGTTGAAAAGTCTCACTGCGATTTGGACAGGTTGAGTTAAACGGCGTCAGAAAATATGCGTGGAAAACCGCCGGCCATCCACGGCGGGCACTATTTCGAAAATTCGCGCTTCCGGCCAGACACTAGTTAGTCTTCCTTGTTGTGGCCAGCCGATGGTTGACCTCTATCCGCAGAGAAATGAAGCCATTTTCTCCATCGCGGCCGAAAATGGAATGCCAAGTAGGTTACATGCCCGCAAGCTTCATCACCGTCACGTCCTTCACCAAATAGTTGCCAGCGTTGAAGCTGAAATTGTAACCCCAGTAGCTGTTAAATTCCGCGTCGTCAAGTTTCCACGTGAGCGTCGTCCAACCACCTCCTGCGGTGATTTCCTTCGGCGGCATTTGCTTGAACGGATCGATTCCCACCGGATCCAGCGGATTGTCATATTCGTATCGCAGCGTGACAGACACCGACTTGGCCGGATCTTTGCGACGCACAGTTGTACTGATTTCGATTGGTCCGGTTTTATAGGACAGAAAATTCGGGTCCACGATGAACGCGTCGCCCCCGGGTACAGAGCCCTCGCGGAACCCGCCGCCATAGAGCACCACGGCCCGGCCAATGTCTTCGCCTGAGGTGGGATGCAATCCTTTGGCGATGGCCTTTCCGTCCTCGCTGTAAGAGACGGAGATTGATTTCGCGTTGCTGTAATCTCCGTCCCAAGGAAGGGGCTTGTTCTTGTTCTCTTTCGCTTGTGCGACCAGGTTTTCCGGCACGCCCAGCACGAAAATGGGCGAAACGGTCAGGTCGTAGGTGGGAGCGTTAATGATGTTTCCGGTGAGCGGGTCTAGGATTTTTACCGCCTGGCCGAAATACACGCTGTCGGGGTCCCCCTTGGGCGCCCAGGTCGAGAGCACGATGCTGTTGGCGCCCTCAAACACAAAGCCGTAGTCTCGCCCGTTGAGCAGTACCCAGCCGAGGTATTTGGGATGGTCGCCAAAGTGCTTGATCATGTTCCCGTAGGCCGTATAGGCCGGGCGCGCATTGCTCCTGGCGTCGAGCAGGCCCATCGGTCCGCTGTCGCCGTCACGCCCTTCAAACCACTGTATTTGCGTGACACCTTGCGCAATTCCCAAGGTGTAGGCCTTGATCAGGGCGTGCGCGGCGCCGTCCGGGCCCTTGCCATAGGCCTTCCCCGGCGGGTCGGCATCGCATCCCAGCTCGGTGAAAAGGATCGGCACATTCGCCCTGGCCGGGTCTTGCGCCGCCAGCATTTTCCGTAGAGTCGGCACGATGTGCATGAAAAGGGGTTCTGTACCCTTGTTGTCCGAAACGCCCCCGAGGACTTCATACGGGTGCAGGGAAATCCAATCGAATTTGTCCTTGGCTCCGCGACGGATGACATGCTCGAGATAGTTGATGTCCGCCGACTTTGCGGTGAGGCCGACCTTGAAGCCTGGATCCACCCGGTGCGCCGCGTCGTAGGCGGCGGCAACAATCTTGGCGTAGTCCTCCGCTGTCTGGCCCTTGGCAGTGAAGTTCGGCGGCTCGTTCCAAACCTCTAACCATTGGACCCGCCCTTTTACGTGCTCAGCGAGCTTCTCGACATAGGTTTTCCAATCATTGATCCCTTTGACCGGCAGCCCTCCGGCATCCTTGGAATTGTGGCCCCAAAGAAGCAAGCCATACTTGATGCCCAAGTGGTCCCAATAGGCCATGTGCTTATCCAATTCCTCCCACTGCCATTGGCCATCCGGTTTTTGCAGGTCACCCCAACCAGCATTTCCACCGGTCCGATACCATGTGATCCCGATGTCCCGCATTTGCGGCGCCCAGGTCTGCAGGGTCTCAATTGTGCGACTGGCGGTTGCGCCGGAGCCGATGCCGAACGGGCTCATCGGCTCTTTGGGTGCAGTGTTCGAACGGTCCGTCGCGTGGATCACCGCAATGGAGGCCAGCAATCCGACGAGCATCGTAAATTTTTTCATAGCGAATCAGGATGGTGTGTCCTCAACGTGGGAGCCAATCAAGAGGTTTTGCAAAGTCTGACGGAAATAAATTGTGGGAAAGGAGGAGTCGCTGACTTTTAAAGTTAGTTGACATTATAATATCAATCACGTGTTTTAGTCACATCAATTACTTCACTTCCATCAGCCCATATTAACTTTAATTTAAACGGCACGTTTGAAGAAACAGTTATTTGAGGTTTGTCGGTTATCTTTTCTCTTTTTTTGCAAATGAGATTTACCAATCCGTCTTTGCCAAATGGATAGTTCCTTATTCCATGTTCATCCAAAAGGCGGACATCCCATACAATGATTCCTTCCCGGACGTTTGGTCTAATTCCAAATACATACTCGATCATCTCATTAATAGGAATCAGTCCATCCCAATCAACAAAATCTTTCATGCCACTTCCTTGCGTTCCGTCTGGGATGTAATTTTCCCAAAAAGTCCCTGTTTCAGTAAATACTTTCACCACGTTATCCAGATCATTTAAGGCTATGTCATGCGCCAGTGAATCTCTTCCATATTTTGTAAGTCCTCTCAATACCATGTAGGTGGTCGGTGCCCATACCGCCCCACACCAATATCCACCCCCTGGAACATAACCGGGATCATCGGCTGAAAGGGTCGGCACCCGGTGCGCTCTTTTGAATTCGTCGGGGTTATCAAGGTGAGCGATAAATCTATCGACATCTTCAGGAGGAACAACACCTGCCAATAGAGCCCAGTATCCAGCTACACTTTTTAAATGATTCAATGAGCCATCTCTGTACCGGTCATAAAAGAATGCCGATTTTTCGTCCCACATATTTGTTTGAACATATGTGGTTAATTTTTCCACTTCGGTTTCTATGTTCTTTACATCCTCTTTGCGATCCAGCACGTCGGCCATCTGGATTAATATCTTGCCAACAAATATTTGTTGAAGGGTTATATCTATCCAGGACATAAACCCCGTGCTGAAGCGCGGATCGAACCCTTCCCCTTTCGGAAGCCTTGGCTGATTATCCATGCCACATCCCCATCCGCTCGAAAAATAAGAACCATCCGGCCAGGACCTCCACGTCATATACCATTGATAATAGGCAAGCAATGGGGGAAATACTTTTTTTAGCCGATTCGTATCGCTAAAATTTAAAAAATACTCCCATTCGGCCCACGGCATTAAGTTTGGGCCAGTGCTGACCGGATTAAATTTTTCGAAAATATCCTGTCCATTTGACATGCTGATCTGACGACAGATAAAACCATCCTTATGCTGTTTGCAGTAAAAGTCATTCAATGTCCCAATAAAGTTAAACGCATGGTGGCCATAACTGCCAAACATCATATCGAAGCAGTCGTCCCACATAAAGATATCTCCACTAAATGGCGGTTCTAAATAGGGAGATACAAATCCATTTTCGGGAGTGACCTGATGCAAATGGGCAAATTCACGTTCCCAAATTGACCAGTAGCATTTAATGGCATCGGGATTGGCGGGCCAATGTGGCTCTGGCAATAATGGCTTGATCTGGTCGAACGAAGGCGGACGTGTCGTATCTGGCTTCTCTTTCAGGAATATGTTTTCGTCAAGATATTTGTTTGGGATGTCTGTTTTGTAGTAAACCTGACCGAATGACTTTGGCGTTCCCAAACAAAAAAATACGATTGCTAAACCAGCTATTAATTTTCTCATTTTAAGTGATTGTAAAGTTTCGCACACTGTTATTCTGCGGACAACGTTCCTGATCAATATGGATAAATGAGCATGTCAATCGGGCCAAATTCTCCATGCTCAATCTGTTAACCGTTGAAATTTATCAGGATCAAGCGAAATGGCCGACGGCGGAAAAGTGGCGGGGTCCGCGCCCAATTGCTTGTTTGGGAGATTGCCCATTTGCAGCTCCAGCCTGGCTCCGTTGACGATGTCGGCGTGCCGGAACCAAACCTGATGCAGCGGCTTGCCGTTGAGTTGGATGCTTTGGATGTATTTGTTCTCCCGTGAATTGTCCCGGCAAATGATCCGAATGGTCTTGCCATTTTGCAAATGAATGGTGACGCGATCAAAAACCGGACTGCCGAGGACGTAAATCGGCACGCCGGGCGTAACCGGATAAAATCCCATCATGGAAAACACCACCCACGCGCTCATGCCGCCGCCGTCTTCGTCACCAGGCATTCCAAATAGTGAGTCGGTGAAAAAGCCGTTCAGCAACATCCGAACGCGCTTTTGGGTTTTCCAGGGCGCGCCCAGATAGTCGTAGAGATAGGGAATATGCAAGCTGGGTTCGTTGCCCATGGAAAATTGTCCGACGAGGCCGGTGGAATCTGGAAAATGACCCAGGAATTCGTATTGGTCCCGGCTGAGCGGTTGATGAAAGAGTTGATCCAATTTCGCTTCGGCTTGAGCGCGCCCGCCCATCAATTCAAACAGTCCCTGCAAATCGTGTTGAACGCTCCAATCGAAAGTGTAACCGTCATTTTCGGTGGTATAATCACGCCCGCCCAGACCGCCGGACCATCCCGGATCAAACGGTTCAATCCAATTGCCCTCGGCGTCTTTCGGCCATACATGGCCTTTGTCCGCGCGGAAGATATTCCTGTAATCGGCGGCGCGCTTCAGAAAAAGTTGGCAGTCGGCTTCTTTGCCCAAGTCGCGAGCAATCTGGGCAGTGCACCAGTCATCGTAACTTTGCCCTTCCGTGACGGACACGGCCTGACGCCGCTCGAACGAATCAACCCGCTCGACGGTTTCTTTTTCTTCGGGATGAAGCGCGGGCATGTAGCCATGTTGGTCAAGAAAATCATCGAGTGAACATTTGGGTCCCCGGCGCCAGGGCAGCCACGTGCCTTCGAGAGAATTTTTCCTTATGCCCGCGTAGGCGGTTGCAAGGTCGAAGTTGGTAACTCCTTTGGCCCAAACGTCGGCTATCCAGGCGGCGGCGGGGTTTGCCGTCATACATTCGAAATTGCCCCAAAGCACGCCAAATTCCGGCATCCATCCCGATTGTTCATACATGCGGACATACGATTGCACCTTGTCGGCTTCCATTCCCGGGTTAAGGATGGTTTGCAGTGGTTCCAAAGCGCGGTAAGTGTCCCACAGTCCATTGTCCGTGTAAAAGGGGCGGGAATCCCGATGAACTTTGTGGTCAAAGGCGCTGTAATAGCTTCCATCTTCGGTCACGTCAATCATGCGCTCATAACAACGGTACAAAGCGGTGTAGAAAACTCTCCTCTGAGCCGGTGTGCCGCCTTCCACTTGAATCTGGCCGAGAACTTGATTCCAGCGATCACGGGCGGCTCGTTTGACTGGGTCGAAATCCCATGCCGGAATTTCCTCCTGTAAATTTTTCCTGGCTTGTTCGACGCTGATGAAGGAAAGGCCGTAGCGAAATTCCAAAACGTTCTGACCGTTCCCCGCCGTGATGGTCAGGCGTTTCCCACTGGCAGTCGGGTTTGTTTCAATGTTGACCGGTGCGCTGAACTGGCCATAAACATAGGCGCGGACCACGCCGGGTGTTACCTGGCCATGATTCACAATTTCTTCAAAACCGGAAACGGCATTTTGACCGTCGCTGAAAAAATCGCCGCCTCGATGGTTGGCCAGCAACACTACCGGTTTGCCGGACGGGAAGGCGAAACGAAAGAGACCGCAACGCGCGGTTGGAGCAAATTCGGTTTGAATCAACGAATCATCAAACTTAACGGAATAGTAGTATGGTGTCTCAATTTCGTTGTCGTAAGCCTGCGGACGATTCCAAGTATCGTCATTGGGTGTTCCGTCGAATGGCATGAGCCGGAACAGCCCGCCCAGGTAAGTGACCGTCGTCAAAGGAAACGAATGAATCTGATCGTCCAACTGGTTCATGCGCATCGGATACACGCGCACCATGCTGTTGGGCAAAAAGACCGCCGGCGGCGTTGGCTGGAGCAGGAAGGGCACTCCACCAATGCTGGGATCAACTTCATCCACTTGTGCGCAAGCCGCGACAACCCGG
>Ga0208455_1000833_pt1 | contig 11206 bp, 11 predicted proteins | sample June2015DPH_4_50_FD_184690 | JGI IMG/M metagenome (GOLD analysis project Ga0208455, IMG submission 184690) | Peatland microbial communities from SPRUCE experiment site at the Marcell Experimental Forest, Minnesota, USA - June2015DPH_4_40... | ecosystem: Environmental > Terrestrial > Soil >... | reverse complement strand
GCATAGAAACGATAGCCGGCTTCTGCCTTCGCTTTCGCGTGCAACGCCATCCGCAGTTTCTGAACACTCTTCGGAGTTGATAGGTTACCCAATCTCCAGGTCCCTCACTACGTAGTGCGTTCGTCTTGAACTGAGGTTCCGTCCCTCCACCGGCGTTACCCGGCTTCATCGGTACAATGAACCTCTCCGACACCCCAGGGCGCCCGGCCTGTCCCTCACGGGCCTCCGGTTGGCCATCCCTGACCACGCCTTGGGGCCTCCCGTGTTGCGTGCGCTTTCCTTGTGTACATGCTGTCGCCACTACCCCGGCGCAGCGGCTGGGCGTACTGCTTCGCTCATTCACCCCAGCCGTATCAGCCTTCCCCGAAATCCCTGTCGGGTCGGCCTGCGCATTGTCCTTTTCGAGGCTTGCTCGGCGTTCACTCGCGTTACGGCCTGCACACTCGCGCTGTCACCGTATTTCGTGACACGCTATCCGAAGGCTTCAGCCACTTCGTCACCTCCATGACTGCTCCGGTTGCTTCCGGCTGGAGCGTTCGCCGGGGGGGACTTGCACCCACTGGAAAAGCGCCGCCTTTACACGGCGCACAGAAAGAGCGGACATGGCCGGCGCCTGCTCAAAATGACGTTCATGACCCAGACCGGACCTCCAATGTATCTCGCGCTTGTTGCGCGGGAAAACTCTCATTGCGAATTTCCCGAAACAACAAACCGTGCGGAGACGCGAGTGCGTCATATTGCCGACGTACAGGAAAAGGTATAGGTTTTCTGGCGAGCTGCCATTTGGACGTGCCGACTGTCCTTTTTCTCTAACGTCAATGAAGATTCCAAATGCCCGTAGTCGTCGTTGTTCATCGTCTCAAAAACTTTGATGAGTGGCTTAAGCTATTCAAGGCCGACCCTCCACCAAAAATCGGCCGTTGGCGACTGTTACGCGGAAGCGACGATCGCAACCGAGTTCACGTTGTCGGGGAAGTGGCAGCGTCGGAAGTTAAGGCTGTAAAGGATTTCATTGGGTCGCAACACATGCAAGATGTGTTTAAGCGTGTTAACGCGATGTCGACGGCGCCGCTCGAAGTCATCTGGCTCGAAGAGCTAGTGGATCGAATCTAACACTTGGTGCCCTCGTTTGACGGCAGCGATGATTTTGTTCGGGTCCTTGGTCCAGGTAAAGGGCTTTGGGGTTTTGTTGGTGTCATCGAGGAGCGATTGATCCGTTCAAGAGCCAGGACACCATTGCTGCCATTCGCAAGGGCCGACCGCGGTTCTTCAGCGCTGGACAGTGCGGCTCGTGCGTTGGGCGAAAGCCAGCCCAAGAATCGCCGCAGCTATCATCGCGGCCGCTGTCCCTAGCGCTCCAGCATTCATGAAGCTGAGAAACAGTATCGTCACCAGGCAGCCGGCGCCGGCTGCCGGATAAAACGAATCGCGACCGCGCCGTAGCGAGGATTGAAACAAAATCACGATGGCCCCCGCCATCGCCGCGACGGCGAGCCAAAGCATCGGCCGCCCCAGTTCGATCGCCATTGCCGCTGCCGCGGTCGGCGCCGTAGACAGTACTTCTTGGTCGTTGATGTCGCGATAGACCGAGGCGATTGCGGCAAAGGTTCCGGCACCAGTACCCATTAAAGGCACATCGTCGAGGACGCGTTGGCTTAGAGATGTCAGCGAAGCCGGCGACCCCGTCGCGAAGGCGAGCGAAAAAGCTTTGGTCCGCACCGCCGGATTGCCGACAGCGAGGAATGTTGCAACGGCAACGGCCGGCACCACGATCGCTGCGGTACCCCAGGGTCCGAAGCCCAGACGGCGAATAAGAACGAGCGCCGCAATCGTTGCGGCGCCGTAGGCGGTTGCCAGGACCGTGGCGTCTTGGCTGCCAACGATCACCGCCGCGACACAGACCGCGAACGCTAATCCGCATGCCGCGAAGGTCGTCATCAACCGCGAAACTGAACGGTCCGGGCTGCTGTGGCGGGTTTCGTAGCGCTCGAACGTTCTCATACCCGCAGCGGCAGCGAGGACCACGCCCATGGCCGCGCAATCAATGGCCTGCGAACGCTTAAACGGCGCAGCGCCTGCGTTTAGCATCGTCAAACCAAACACATCAACTGCCACCATCGTTAGTCCGATCAGGCCGGTCGCGGCCATGAGCGAAAACAAGATCCATTCGGCCCGCTGACGGTCGACCGCAACAGCGCCCGCCCAGAATGCAATCGCCGCGATGGTGAGATATTGACCGAGCGCCATCACGTTCGCTCCGATGTCGATGCTGATTGAGCCCGTAACGGGGTGTCCGATCGCCACTTCGGCGCTGGTCCACATCGGGTGGGCTATCGTCCTCAGCGCCAGCACTTGGATCAGCATCCATAGGGCCGGAACGGCCGCGAGGATGGCCGCTGGCCGCGCGATCGAAAGGAAGAAGGTGGTCTCGCCGGGCCGCAGGGTGCGGGAAACGAGGGCCATGCCGATCGCGGTAACGCCGGCAACGATGCCATGCATCATTGGGCCGTCAAGAAGCAGGACCGCAGGCGACGCGCAAAGGAGGACGACAAGAAGGAGGCGGGCGTTCGACACGTCGGTGCTTACCGCGATGGCGCCGGACGAACTTGCACGCGGGCGGTCATGGGCACAAGCGGCGAGTAGCCCCGAGAGCCGTCGATCGTCCACGTAGGGTGGAAAGCGCCGAAAGTCCGTCGTGGGCGTCTAATGGGCGCCGCGCCGTGCCGGCTGGGCGGGACGGAGGCCGCTGATGCGGGCGGCGGACATAACATAACGAATGATGCCTTGCTGCTCTGCAACAAAGTTTGGCGGTGCCAATAAAATCCTCCATAGCCTTAGGGCGATGGACAGTTGGCCCGCAGGCGCGTGAGCGCTACGCCGAGGCCAGCCAGCGGAACGACCCCGCGCATGGTATTCGGCTCGCTCTCGCGCGCATCGATTTGAACCGCGAGTTCGGGGGCGGCCTGCCAGGGGCCCGACGCCAGCGTTGTGGCTTCCTTTGGCAGCAAAATCGCGGACCCGGGTGGCACGACGGTCGCGCTGAACTTCTCGCTGATCTTCCCTGCGCTCACTGTCGCCGTTGGATGTGCGCGCGGCGGCAGGGGGCTTACCAGAACGAGGAGAACTTCAACCCCGCTTTCCCCGCAGCGAAGCATCATGCCGGCGAGGTCAAGATCCGATTTGGTTATGTCAGCGGTTTGCATGACCGAAACCGCCTCCGGGCCACCGGCGGGATTTTTGGTGCGCACCAGCCGCCATGTCCCGGCGCCCGGACCTAAGGCCTGCGGCACCGCCTTCGTTGAAGGTTTGGTTGCCGCCTCGTAGCAGCGCAGTCGAGCCGCATCGTCGATGACTGCTCGGCAATGCTCCAAATTGCCGTCCGGCTGGCCCGCGGTTTGCCCGACCGTGATTACCAGCAACGCCGCTCCTCCAAGATGGGCCAGGAGGAGCCGGCGCCTAAGTTCGGCAATACCAAAGTTCGCCATGGCGTTGACCATAATAGCGTCAAGGGATCAACCGTCGTGCATATCATTTGCGCATGATCCTAACATGCGCAATGTTATCATCCGGCGTCGGTCATTTCGCCCGGAGGGCAGAGGATTGTCATGCGTGTAGCAATGGTTGGCACGGGGTATGTCGGTCTGGTGTCGGGGGCTTGTATTGCTGATTTCGGCCACACCGTGGTTTGTGTCGATAAGGATGCCGCCAAGATCGAGATGCTCGAAAGCGGCAAAATCCCGATCTACGAGCCGGGCTTGCAGGATTTGGTTCGTAGCAACATTCGAGAAGGAAGACTATCGTTCGCAACGAGACTGGAAGACCCGGTCCGCTCTGCCGATGCAGTGTTTATCGCGGTCGGTACGCCGTCGCGGCGCGGTGACGGCCACGCTGACCTTGCCTATGTTTACCGGGCGGCTCGCGACATCGCTCGCGCGCTAGACGGATTTACCGTCGTCATCACCAAGTCAACCGTGCCGGTCGGGACCTGTGACGAGGTTGAGCGTATCATCTATGAGACACAGCCTGGTGCCGACGTGGCTGTGGTGTCAAACCCGGAATTTCTGCGCGAGTGTTCTGCGCGCCAAGGCGCGCGGGCATCGTGATGTCGTGACCGTTGTCGGCCATGCCGCAACCATTGCAGCCGGTGAGTGGATCACGGCGTCAGGCTAATGGGTCAACGATCGGACACACGGCCAGCAGTTCAAGGCGCGGTTCCTGCACACATCGCCCCCGACCTCGGCCGAGGGTATCGAGAAGTACCTCTCGTCCGGCATGATCCGGGGCATCGGCCCGGCCTACGCCAAGAAGCTCCTCCGCGCCTTCGGCGAGAAGGTGTTCGACGTGATCGAGGCGACGCCGGACCGGCTGCGCGAGGTCGATGGCATCGGGCCGGTTCGCGCTGCCAGCATTCTCGCCGCCTGGGCCGAGCAGAAGGCGGTGCGCATGGTGTTCCTGCACAGCCACGGTGTCGGCATGGCGCGGGCGGTGCGCATCTATAAGACTTACGGTCCTGACGCCATCCAGGTCATGACCGAAAATCCGTATCGCCTGGCTCGCGACATCTGCGGCATCGGCTTCAAGACGGCCGACGCCATCGCCATGAAGCTCGGCATCGAAGTCTCAGTCTAGATCATAAGATATTTCTGCTTGATCTCATCATCGCGGGAAAGGTCCTGCATCGTGCCTTGAAATCGGATGCGCCCCTTTTCAATGACATAGGCGTAGTCAGAAATCTTGGTCGCGAAATGCAGATTCTGCTCGGCCATGAGTATGGTCAAGCCGAGGCCTTTGAGGTGCCGGATTTTCTCGCCCAACTCCTGCACGACTATCGGCGCCACGCCCTCGACCGGTTCGTCCAATAACAACAGCAGCGGGTTGCCCATGAGCGTGCGTCCGACCGTCAGCATTTGCTGCTCGCCACCGCTGAGATAGCCACCAAGCTGGCCAGCGCGCGAGCTAAGAATTGGGAAAAGGTCATAAATCTTCTCCACCGTCCAGCCAAACTTCGCGGCGCCCGGTCCGGGTCGCGTCGCAATCTCCAAGTTCTCGCGTACCGTGAGGTCTGGAAAAATCAACCGATCGTCCGGCACGAAGCCGACGCCAAGGCGAGCAATCTCATAGGGCGCGCAGCCGATCAGGTCATGGCTGTTGAAGGTGATTGAACCACTGGAGGCGCGCGCCAATCCCATGATCGTGCGCATTGTCGTGGTCTTGCCAGCGCCATTGCGGCCAAGCAGGCAGACGACCTGACCTTCCGACACCGCGAGGTCGACGCCAAACAGGATGTGGCTCGACCCGTAATAGGTGTTCACGCCTTTGAGTTCAAGCCGGATCATAGGTGGTGCTCACCAAGATAGATCTTTTGCGCCGTTGTGTTGCTGCGAACCTCTTCCGGCTTGCCTTGAACGATGATCTCGCCGCGATGCAGGAGTGTCACGCGATTGGCATGGTTGAAGACGACGCTCATGTCGTGCTCGGTAAACAGGATAGTCAGCCCAAGATCGCTATTCAGTCGATCGACCAAGGCCATGGTGCCCCGCGTTTCCTCAAGCGACATGCCGGCGGTCGGCTCATCGAGGAAGACAAGGCTGGGCTTGGTCGCCAACGCCAACGCCAATTCCAGTTTTTTCTTGTCGCCCTGCGAAAGCTCGCCGGCCACGGCTTCCGATCGGGCGGCGAGGCCGCAAAGTTCGAGAATCTCTTGTGTGCGCTCGGCGCCGACCAGCGCTGCCCTGCTATAGATATTGAGAGACTCGCCCATTTGCGCGTGCACCGCCGAGCGTACGTTCTCGCGGGCCGTCATGCGGGAAAAGATGTTGCTGATCTGGAAGGCGCGCGATATCCCCGCGCGCGCGACGCGGTGCGGCGGCCAGCCGATGATATCCCGCCCATCGAAAGTCACGGTGCCAGCGTCGGGACGGTGATAACCAGTCAGCAGATTGAAAAACGTGGTCTTGCCGGCCCCATTCGGCCCAATGATCGCTTCCTTGCTGCCTTCGGCGATGTCCAACGATATGTCTTGGGTGACGTAGTTGCCACCGAAATGTTTCTGCAAGCCGCGAACCTCGAGAATGTTGCGGGTCACGGCGCGGTTCCATCCTGGTTCGCAGTATCGCGTTGCTCAGTCACCGCCGCGCCGGCTTTGCCAATCCGCTTGAGCAAGTCTTCGACCAGCCCAAGTATGCCGCCGGGTGCGAATAGCACGATCATCATGATGACGAGGCCGATCGTCAGCGGCCAATACACCGTATAAATGGTCACGAAGGCTTGCAGGAATGTGTAGATGGCCGAGCCCACCATCGGGCCGATGAAAAACTTTGAGCCGCCGATCAGAGCCATAAACACGGCGATGCCGGACTCCTGCCAGCCGAGCAGACCGGGCGCAATGCTGCGCTCAAACGGCCCCCATAGCGCCCCGGCAATACCCGCAAATGCCCCGGCGATAACGAAATTCGCCGACATGTGCAGCCGTACGTTGATGCCAAGAAAGGCGGCGCGGCGCTGGTTGTCCCGCAACATTCGCAAGGTGTAGCCGAATGGCGATTCCAAAATGCGCCACATCAGGAACATTGCGGCCAGGACCACCGCGAATGTGAAATAATAAAAGTTCACCGGATTTTGAAAGAACGGCGGCGGTAACAGCCCCTGCACGCCGTCATCCCCCTTGGTGAAGCTGTACCAGGAAAAGACGATGTAATAGAGCAGCTCGCCGAATGCGAGGGTGAGGATCGCGAAATAGATGCCGGTGAGCCGGACGCAGAAGATGCTGATGACGAGCGCACCCATGGCAGCGACCGGCGGCGCGGCGAGAAGCGATAGAAAAAATTCAAGGTAGCCGATCTCGCCGCCGCTTGGCCGGAAGAAACGCATCAGCAGCCCAGTCGCGTAGGCGCCGAGCCCGAAGAAAGCGGCATGGCCGAACGAGATCTGTCCCATGTAGCCATGCAGCATGTTGAAGCTCATGGCAAACAGGCCAAGAATTAGGATTTCGGTCGCCACGTAGATCCAGAACTGTCCGGGGATCAATGGCGCCAACAGGAAACCCACGGCCAGAACGGTTGCGATCACGCCAGATAGCCCGTACCGCCGGCAGGCGCGCGCAAATGTGTTTCGCGGGAGAACAGAGGTCGCGGACACGTCAATGTCTTCAGTCATGACCTCAACTCGGTGCCAAACAGACCCCACGGCCGCCAGATGAGCACGGCAATGACGATCAAAAAGATCACCGCCAGCGCTCCATCCGGCCATATCAGGATCGAGAATGAATAGACGACACCGACCAGCAGCGATGCGACGAACGTGCCGAGAATGCTGCCAAACCCGCCGATGACGACGACCGCAAAGCACTGGATGATGATGTCGATGTCGACGCCGAGCGCCATCGGCAAGAGTGGGCTGAAAATGCCGGCGGCGAATGCGGCAATGCCGATGCCGGCGGCGAATACGCCGGCATAGATCAGCGGGATGCGGATGCCGAGGGCGCTGACCATCTCACGGCTGTAGACCGCGGCGCGTACGATCTTGCCGTACTTCGTGCGGTGCAGGAACAGCCACAGGCCTATGGCGACCGCGAGCCCGGCGCCGATCAGGAAGAAGTAATACGGGTTGATGAACGCCCCGAACGCCTCGACCGGCGTGACCGGCACGAAAATACGACGGTTCTCGACACCCCAGATCAGCTTGATCACATCTCCGAGGATGAGGACCAGCGCGAATGTTAACAGCAACTGCTCGGCCAATTCGCGGTTGTACATGCGGCGGATCAGGAACCGCTCGACCACCAGGCCGACGACAATCATGATCGCCGTTGCCGCCACCACTGCAGGGATCAAGAGATAAAATCCCGGCTCGAAGTACCCAAGCAAGTAATTGTAGATCGTCACCGTAATGTATCCGGCCAAAAGCCAGAAGGTAGCGTGCGCGAAATTGAGGACGTTCATTACACCGAAGATGAGCGAGAGGCCAGCCGACAACAAAAACAGCACCATGCCCCGCGACAGCCCGGCGAATAGCTGAATCAGAATTGCGCTCAAATCGGGCACGGACAACGTCTGCTCCCTGCGATCAGGTCCGCGCGGAGTAAGAGGTTCGCGCGTCGACGGCCGCCCGGCCGGATGCAATGAGATCCGATCACGATGACCGCCAACGCACGCACGAAGCTCCCACCGTTCAGGCCCGCTGCTTCAACACTTTCTTGACGGTTTCGTCGTCCCTCCAGACGTCGTGGCCTTCAACGACGATCATCGTCTTCGGATCATAGATCGGGAACGGGTAGTCGGGGGAGTCCCAGACTTCCCCCACATATGACGGAACGTCGAGCTGGTTCGTGAGCTCGCGGAATTTGCGCGGGCCGCGGCAAGTGTCAAACGTGCCACCCTTCAGGACCTTGAGCAAGCCTTCCGTATCGATCGACTTCGCGCGCGTCACCGCTTGGTCAAGGCCGGTCAGGGCATCATAGTGCATACACGCCCAGTCGTCGGGATAAAAATCCGGACCAAACTTATCTCGATGCATCTTCACGTATTTCTGCATCAATGGCTGGTCCATGTGGGCGAAGAACGGGCAGCGGGCAAGCCCGATCAGGCCGCGCGGCAGGCTCTTGCGCTGCTGGCGCAGCTCGGTGACGGTGATCAGCCCGCCGGGATAGGCCGCGACCTTCAAGAGACCCGCAGCTTGCGCTTGCTGCATGAAGGTCTCGTTGTCTTTTCCGGCGATCGCCGGAAAAATAAAGTCGGGCTTGTCGGCCATCAGCGCCGAGATGTAGGAGGTGAAGTCAGTTTCGCCGAGCTTGAACCAGAGCTGCTTACTTTCCTTAGCCTCCGGCGCTTTCGCGGCGAGCCCGGTCACGAAGCCTTTGTGGGTCGTACGGCCCCATTCGTAATCTTGGCCGATGCTGGCGAACTTCGTCCACTTTCTGTCCTTGACCAGCTTAGCGACTGCGACGACGACCGCGCCCGATTGCATGTCACTGTCCGGACACCACTGGTAGGTGTATGGGGTATGGTTCTCGGTGGTGATGCTTGTGCTGTTGCTCGTCGCGGCGAAATGCAAGGTCTTGAGTTCGTGAATGATTTCCTGCACGGCGAGCGCGGCGGCGCTGCTATAGGTACCAAAAATCGCATTGACCTTTTCATTGAGAATCAGTTGCCTCGCCTCGCGGGCGGCGACGTCCGGTTTTGTCTGGGTGTCGCGATAGATGATTTCGATCGGGTATTTGCCCAACAGGCCGCCGCGCAAATTGATCTCAGCCGCCAGTACCGGCATGCCGCGGATGCACTCGGCCATGTAGTTAGCGCCAGCCCCGGTCGACGGCAACAAGAGGCCGATACGGTAAGGTGTGCTGGCCTGCGCGCTCACCCAGCGTGGGGTCAGCGTCATGGCGCCCGCGGCAAGCGAAGAAATGACGAAATCGCGACGATCCATCGTTCCATAGATCTTCATCCATTTCCTGTCCGTGTCTTTATTGGACATGGCTGTCCCTCCATCAATCTCCTGCGGTCAGATGCAGGTTCACTTCACAATACTCGCGCGTCGCCTGTTTGTCTTCGATTCAAATGGCTCGAAAGTAATCTGCGACATGTGACTTCGTGGTCAATGGGCAAGCGCAGGGGACGAATGCCGAGATCGACTTTCCCGCATTCCTTAAGACCTATAGATCTCTTTTACAGCAAAAAGCCGGAGCCCACCCGCGGCAGCAAACCACACTCAATTAAAAGATAATGGCGGCAATCAGAGGCACGCATTAGCGGTGCCGCGGATCAGGGCGGCAATGAAACGCGCGAACGATGCGGGAGAAAGTGTAACCGGTTTGCCGCTCCGTCCCTTTGCCGGTAACGTCTGCTTTCAAATCCTTCCCGACATGGTGTGATACCGACGCCGAACGCGTCGGTAGCGATTGGCCCTTCACGTCACTTGCTGCGACGCAGCGATATGTCCGGAGTTGATGCTGTGGACGGCTCCTCCACCGGCACGAGAGTGCCATAGATGTGGGCGCTGTTTTAAGGCTCCCACGATTCGGAGGAGCTACCCATGCAAACGATCACGACAATCGGTCTCGATATTGCAAAGTCAGTCTTTCAAGTTCATGGCATCGATGCGGAGGGCAAAGTCATCCTCCGTCGTCAACTCAAGCGTCGCTACATCCTGGCGTTCTTTGAGAAGCTGCCGCCCTGCCTGGTCGGCATCGAGGCCTGTGCCTCGTCGCACCATTGGTCGCGCGAACTGCAGGCGCTCGGCCACACCGTGCGGCTGATGCCGCCGGCATACGTAAAGCCCTACGTTAAGCGACAGAAGAACGATATGGCCGACGCCGAGGCTATTTGTGAAGCGGTGACAAGGGCCAATATGCGGTTTGTGCCAACCAAGACGCCCGAGCAACAGAGCGGACTGGTGCTGCATCGCACGCGCCATCTGTTCATCCGCCAGCAGACCTCAGTGATCAATGCGATCCGCGCTCACCTTGCCGAGTTTGGCGTCACCGCACCGGTCGGCCGCAATGGCGTCGAAGAGTTGCTTAATGTCGTCGGCAATCCCAACGACAAGCGAGTTCCTGAGATCGCCCGTAGGTGTCTTTTGGCATTGGGGGCTCAGTTGCGAAGGCTCAAGGAACAGATTCTGGAGTTCGACCGTCTAATCAGAGCCTGGCACCGATCCAGTGAGATGAGCATGCGGCTCGATGATTGTCCGGGCGTCGGTCCGGCACTGGCCACCGCTCTGGTCGCGACTGTTGCCGACGCAAAGGCTTTCCGATCAGGGCGTAATTTCTCGGCCTGGATCGGAATCGTGCCGAAGCAACACTCGAGCGGGGGTAAGGACCGGCTTGGAAGTATCAGCAAACAAGGTGACCGCTATCTGCGCAGCCTGTTCGTGGCCGGCGCGCTCGCCGTTATCCGCTACGCCAAGATCCATGGCACCAAGCATCGACCCTGGCTCGCGGCATTGCTGGCGCGGCGGCCGACAAAGGTCGCGGCCATCGCGCTGGCCAATAAAATCGCCCGAATGGCCTGGGCGATAATGGCCAAAGGCGAGCGCTACAAGGAACCCGTCGCGCTCGCGGCGTAAACGAGATCGCGCCGGACAGCCGGCGCGATGTGAAGGTTGGGAGGACGAACAGCACGTAATGCAGAGCCGGTCGATCCGGCGATCAGGACAACCCACTTGTCCCCAAGCATTGTCGAATGCGAGGAGTTGATCGGGACCTGATCCG
>Ga0208455_1000828_pt1 | contig 11242 bp, 9 predicted proteins | sample June2015DPH_4_50_FD_184690 | JGI IMG/M metagenome (GOLD analysis project Ga0208455, IMG submission 184690) | Peatland microbial communities from SPRUCE experiment site at the Marcell Experimental Forest, Minnesota, USA - June2015DPH_4_40... | ecosystem: Environmental > Terrestrial > Soil >... | reverse complement strand
GCGGCACGCCCAGCGTCATCAAGGCCGACGGGCTGGCCGCCGGCAAGGGCGTCATCGTCGCGCAAAACCTCGCCGAGGCCGAAGCCGCGATCGATATGATGCTGGGCGGCGGCCTCGGCGACGCCGAAGTCGTCGTCGAGGAATTTCTCGACGGCGAAGAGGCGTCGTTTTTCGCGCTCTGCGACGGCGACACCGCGATCCCGCTGGCGTCGGCGCAAGATCATAAGCGCGCTTTCGACGGCGATACCGGGCCGAACACCGGCGGCATGGGGGCCTATTCGCCGGCTCCCATCGTCAATGCGGCCATGAGCGCGCAGGTCATGCGTGAAATCGTGTTGCCGACCTTGGCGGCGATGAAGGCGATGGGCACGCCCTTCAAGGGGGTGCTCTATGCCGGCCTGATGATCACCGCCGAAGGGCCGAAACTCATCGAATACAACGTGCGCTTCGGCGATCCGGAATGCCAAGTGCTGATGCTTCGCCTGATGTCGGACCTCGTTCCGGCATTGCTCGCCAGCCGTGACGGCGTGCTCAAGTCGCTCGATCTGCGCTGGTATCGTGAGGCCGCGCTCACCGTGGTCATGGCCGCCCGGGGCTATCCCGGCTCTTACGGCAAAGGCTCGGTCATCGACGGCCTTGACGACGCCGCCGCCGTCGAGGGCGTGGAGATTTTCCATGCCGGCACCAAAACGGAGGGCGGACGCATCCTCGCCAATGGCGGACGCGTGCTCAACGTTTCGGCGCTCGGGGGCACCGTGCGCGAGGCGCGCGCGCGCGCCTACGAGGCTATCTCCCGCATCCGCTGGCCCGAAGGATTCTACCGGCAGGACATCGGCTGGCGGGCAGTGGAGCGGGAAACGTAAGCAAGTCCCGCGGGCTGGCGCCGCGGCTTGATTAGCGATATCGGGAAAGCAAGAAACATCGGAGGAAACATGAGCGGCACGGACCGTCAAAGCACCTTCACCGGTATCAAGGAAGTTTCCGAGCGGCTGCGGTTCGATGTCGGCCGGCTCGAGACGTATATGCGCGAGCGCGTCAACGGCTTTGCCGGCCCGATCACGCTCCACCAGTTCAAGGGCGGCCAGTCGAACCCGACTTATCTGGTCGAGACGCCTTCGCGGCGCTATGTGCTCCGGCGCAAGCCTCCGGGCAAGCTCTTGCCTTCCGCGCACGCGGTCGATCGCGAATACCGCGTGATCGGGGCGCTTCACGCCCAGGGTTTTCCGGTCGCTGCGCCCGTCCTTTATTGCGCAGACGAGACTGTCATCGGCACCGCGTTCTTCGTCATGTCGCACGTCGAAGGCCGCGTCATCTGGGACGCGCAGATGCCGTCGTCGAACCCGACCGAGCGGGCACAGGTTTACGACGCCATGAACGCGACGATTGCGCGTCTGCATAGCTACGATCCAGCCGCAATCGGCTTGGCCGATTATGGGCGTGGCGAAAATTACGTGGCCCGGCAAATCGAGCGCTGGTCGAAGCAATACCGCGCCTCGGAAACGGAGAAGATCGCGGATATGGAGCGGCTGATGGCGTGGCTGCCGGCGCATCTGCCGCCGGAGCAGCCGACGCGCCTGGTGCACGGCGACTATCGCCTCGACAACATGATCCTCGCGTCCGACGCGCCGCGGATATTGGCCGTGCTCGATTGGGAGCTGTCGACGCTGGGCGATCCGGTGGCGGATTTCGCCTATCACCTGATGCAGTGGGACATGCCGCCGGCGGAGGCCGGCACCGGCTCGCTGGTCGGTTGCGATCTGGCAGCGCTCGGCATTCCCACCCGTGAGGCCTATGTCGATGCTTATGTGAGGCGCACCGGACTCGATCCGCGACCCTATCTGCCGACCTACTCCGCCTACAATTTCTTCCGCATCGCGGCGATCCTGCAAGGCATCGTCGGCCGCGTGCGCGACGGCACCGCCACCAGCGCCCACGCCGCGGCGCGGGCCGAACTGGTGCGGCCGCTTGCCGCCAGGGCCTGGGAATTTGCCTGCCAGGCGCAGCCGGCATGAGGCGGCGAGGGCGATGAAAACCTTCGCGCTCGCGCTCGGCGGCGGCGGCGCGCGCGGGCTGGCGCATATCCTAGTCGTCGAAGCGCTTGACGAGATGGGCCTCAAGCCGGTCGCTATTGCCGGCACCTCAATCGGCGCCCTGGTCGGCACCGCCTATGCGGCGGGGCTGCGCGGCAAGGACATCCGCCACCACGTCCTCGCATTCGCGCACAACCGGGCCGAAACCATGCGCCGGCTGATCCTGGCGCGCGCCGGCAAGCTTGCCGATTTGTTCGCCGGCGCCTTCGGTCACGCCGCGCAGATCGACGCCGAGAAATTCTGCGCGCAGTTCCTGCCTGAAACGATTCCCGCGGATTTCTCCGATCTGCAAATTCCGCTCACGGTGATGGCGACCGATCTGCATCGCCGCCAGGAGGCGCCACTGACATCGGGGCCGCTGCGGGCGGCTCTCGCTGCCTCGATCGCCATACCTGGCCTGCTGCGGCCGGTCGCCCTCGACGGTCGCGTTCTCATCGATGGCGGCGCCACCAATCCGCTGCCGTTCGACCGGCTGCGCGGGCGTGCCGATTGCATCGTCGCCGTCGACGTGTTGAGCGTACCGCCCGCCGAGCGCAGCGACATCCCGCGCCCCTGGGAATGCATGTACACCACGCTCAACATCATGGGCAGCGCCATTGTCGCCGCCAAGCTCGCACACGGAGCCCCCGACCTCCTGATCCGCCCCAATGTCGGCATTTTCCGCACGCTCGACTTCTATCAGGCGACCGCCATTCTGCGCGCCGCCGACGCGATGAAGGCCGAGATCAAGGAGCGGCTCGGCGCGCTGCTGGCGGCCTAAGACCAGCACGAACGCATTTGCGGCGCACGTGTTGATGTCCAAGCCAATCCGCTATTGTAAACGCCGCGGGGCCCATTGCCGCGGCAACGAACGATATGGTAACGCTCAGATGCCCGAGACCCAACGCGTGTCTGTTCACGGCCTGAAGGTTGCCCGGATCCTTCACGACTTCGTCGTCAACGATGTCCTTCCCGGCACCGGGATCGAGGCCTCGGCGTTTTGGCTGGGGCTTGATCGCATCATTCACCGCTTCGCCCCTTTGAATCACGCGCTGTTGCAGCGCCGGGACACCCTGCAGGCAAAAATAGACGATTGGTATCGGCGGCGCGGACGTCCCTTCGACGAGGCCGCTCACAAGGCCTTGCTTGAGGAGATCGGCTATCTCGTTCCTGAAGGGCCGCCCTTCAAAGTCGACACCGCCAATGTCGACGACGAAATCGCCGCCGTCGCCGGACCGCAGCTGGTGGTGCCGATCAGCAACGCGCGCTATGCGCTCAATGCCGCCAATGCGCGATGGGGCTCGCTGTACGACGCGCTTTATGGCTCGGACGCTATTCCGCGGGACAGCCAAGCGGCGCCGAGCAGGGGCTACGACCCCGAACGCGGCAAGCGCGTCATCGCCTGGGCGCGGCGCTTTCTGGACGAGGCTGCGCCGTTCGCTTCCGGCTCGCATGCCGACGTCCGTTCCTATTCGGTCAAGGGCGGGACGCTGGCTGCCGCCTGCAAAGACGGTACGATGGCCGGACTTGCCGATCCCAAGCAGTTCCGCGGCTATCGCGGCCGACCGGATGCACCCGAAACCGTTCTGCTGGTCAACAACGGCCTGCATATCGAGATTGTCATCGATCGCGCGCATCCGGTCGGCCGCGACGATGCCGCCGGCATTGCCGATGTCGTGCTCGAAGCGGCGCTGACGACCATCATGGATCTGGAGGACTCGATCGCCGCAGTCGATCCTGACGACAAGGTGGCGGCCTATCGCAACTGGCTCGGTCTTTGCCAGGGAACGCTGGTCGAGACCTTTCAAAAGGACGGAAAGACCCTTACCCGTCGGCTCGCCGCGGACCGCCACTATACGGAGCCCAATGGCGGCGCGGTGGTGCTCCCGGGCCGCAGCCTGATGCTCATCCGCAACGTCGGCCATCTGATGACGGATGAAAGCGTGCTCGACCGTGACGGCAACCCCGCTCCCGAAGGCATTCTCGATGCCGCGATCACGAGTTTGATCGCGCTCCATGATCTCAAAGGCCGGGGTCAATTCCGCAACAGCCGAACCGGCTCGATCTACATCGTCAAGCCGAAGATGCACGGACCGGATGAGGTCAAGTTCACCGACGATCTCTTCGCCGCGGTCGAGGACATGCTCGGTCTGCCGCGCCACACGCTCAAGGTCGGCCTCATGGACGAAGAACGGCGGACGACCGTCAATCTCATGCAGTGCATCCGCGCGGTGAAATCCCGGGTGTTTTTCATCAACACCGGCTTCCTCGATCGCACCGGCGACGAGATCCACACGTCTCTGGAAGCCGGGCCGATGGTGCGCAAGGGCGAGATGCGCAATCAAGCCTGGCTCAAGGCCTACGAAGACTGGAATGTCGATATCGGGCTGGCTCGCGGCCTGCCCGGCCACGCTCAGATCGGCAAAGGCATGTGGGCGATGCCCGATCTGATGGCCGCGATGCTCAAGCAGAAAATTGCCCAGGTCGAGGCCGGCGCCAATACCGCCTGGGTCCCCTCGCCGACCGCGGCGACGCTGCATGCGACGCACTATCACAAGGTTAATGTCTTTCGGCGACAAAGCGAGCTGGCGTCACGGGCGCGCGCCAGTCTCGACGACATTTTGACCGTCCCGGTCGCCCGCGGCGTGAACTGGTCTCCCGAGGAAGTCCAGCAGGAGCTCGACAACAACGCGCAGGGCATCCTCGGCTACGTCGTGCGCTGGGTCGAGCAGGGTATCGGCTGTTCGAAAGTTCCCGACATCAACAACATCGCGCTGATGGAGGATCGCGCGACTTTGCGCATTTCCAGCCAGCACATCGCCAATTGGCTCCGCCACGGCATCGCCTCCGAGCAACAAGTGATGGACACGATGAAGCGCATGGCGGCCGTCGTCGACAAGCAGAATGCCGGCGATCCGGCCTATTCGCCGATGGCGCCGCATTTTGAATCGTCGGTCGCGTTTGCCGCGGCTTGCGACCTTGTTTTCAAAGGCGCGGTCCAACCGAACGGCTACACCGAGCCGATCCTGCACGCGCGCCGGGCGGAATTTAAACGGCGGCAAAAAGCTCGATAGGCTGACCCGCGGGGAGGCTGCTATATTCGAGCGACAGAGCCTGCGGCAATTGCACGAATGCCGATCAACGCAACGCAGCCAGGGGAGATGACGCCATGACAGACTTAAACCGCCGCCATCTTTTGGTTGGCGCCGCCGCGGCTGGCACCACCGCCGCGCTGACCCCGTTCGCAACGTCGACTGCTCAGGCCGCCGCGCCGCCGTCCGGCGCGCAGGCGCCCGGTTTTTATCGTTACAAGGTCGGCAGCTTCGAATGTACCTCGATCAACGACGGTGCCCGCACATTCCCGCTGACCGACGCGTTCGTGCGCAACGTGCCGAAGGCCGAGGCGCTCGCCGCTGCGGCAGCCGCCTACATGCCCGAGGGCATGGTGACGGTGCCGTATAACCCGCAGCTCATCAATACCGGCGGTAAGCTGGTGCTGATCGACTGCGGCTTCGGCGGCGGCGCCTTCGAGTCGAGCAAGGGCGTAGTCGGCCGCACGCTGCGCAATCTCGCCGCTGCCGGCGTCGATGCCGCCAGAATCGATGTCGTCTTGATGTCGCATCTGCATCCCGACCACACCAACGGCATCCGCGCCGCCGATGGCACGATGGCCTTTCCCAACGCCGAGATCATGGCGCCGGCGAAAGACTGGGAATTCTGGATGAGCGAGGACAATGCCGCCAAGGCCCAGTCCAACGAGATGATGAAGAACTACTTCGCCAACGTGAGGAAAGTCTACGCCGGCATCGAGTCCAAGGTGACCAAGTACGAATGGGGCAAGGAAGTCATGCCCGGCATCACTTCGGTGGCGGCGCCGGGCCATACGCCGGGGCACACCGCCTTCGTGATCGCCTCCGGCTCCTCCACGATTCTGCTGCAGTCTGACGTGACCAACATTCCGGAATTCTTCCTGCGCAACCCGGATTGGCATGTGGTCTACGACGTCGATCCGGAGCAGGCGCAAACGACCCGGCACAAGTTCTACGACATGGCGTCGGCCGAAAAGGCGCTGGTGGTGGGCTTCCACTTCAGCTTCCCGTCGATGGGCCACGTCGAGAAGGACGGCGCCAGATACCGCCTGGTTCCGATCGCGTGGAATCCAGTGATCTGATCGTCACCTGCGGAATTGACATGGCGGGGTGGCCCGCTTCGGGTGACGGGGCGCCCTTATGGCTTGACCGCGACGATGCCCTCAATCTCGACCGAGATCTGGTTAGGCAGCATGACATTGCCGACAGCCGAGCGGGCGTGGCGACCGGCGTCGCCGAATACCTCGACGAACAGATCAGAGCAGCCGTTGATGACTTTCGGCGAGTCGTTAAAATTCGGCACCGCGTTGACCATGCCGAGCAACTTTACGATGAAATCAACACGGTCGAGCGAACCGAGCGCTTCGCGCATGGCGGCAAGAAGCCCGAGGCCGACGAGCCGTGCGCGCCGATAACCTTCCTCGACGCTGATTTCGGCCCCGAGTTTGCCGATCAACATACGCCCCTGTTCGTCGCGCGGACCCTGGCCGGATAGAAACAGGAGGTCCCCGGCGAGCCGGTACGGCAGATAATTGGCGACCGGTTTCGCCAGCACCGGCAACACTAAACCGAGCTCTTTCAATCGCGCTTCCGCACTCATGGTCTGTTCCCTCCGGCTAGCGCCGTTCCTCGAAGAAGTTCTTGAGCAGCGCCGACGCCTCCGCTTCGGCCAGTCCGCCATAGACCTCCGGCCGATGGTGGCACGAAGGCGAAGCGAAGAATTTCACGCCGTTGTCCACTGCGCCGCCCTTTGGATCGGCGGCGCCGTAATAGAGTCGGCGGATGCGCGCGAACGCGATCGCCCCCGCGCACATCGCGCATGGCTCCAGCGTGACATAGAGGTCGCAATCGGCAAGCCGCTCTGAGCCGAGCGCCGCCGCCGCCGCGCGGATGGCGACAAGCTCGGCATGCGCCGTCGGGTCGCGGTCGGCCACCGTGCGATTGCCGGCTCGCGCGACGACCGTGCCGCCATGCACGACGACGCAGCCGATCGGCACGTCGCCGCTTTCGCCGGCGGCGCGCGCTTCCTGCAGCGCCATGGTCATGAACGATGTCATCGCCGATTGCCTGAGCGACCGCCCGGGTCTATTGCCGGAGACAGTCATGGACGACAACAGTCAATTCGACAATGGCGGCGAGCGCATCGCCAAGGTGATCGCCCGCGCCGGGCTTGCCTCACGCCGCGAGGCCGAGGCGTGGATCGCCGCCGGGCGCGTCGCCGTCAACGGCGCGGTGATCCGCTCGCCCGCGCTCAACGTCACCGCGCGCGACCGCATCGAGGTCGACGGCGAAGCGCTGCCGGCGCGCCAACGCACGCGGCTGTTCCTCTATCACAAGCCGCGCGGGCTTTTGACCGCGCACGCCGACCCGCAAGGCCGGCCGACCGTCTTCCAGGGTTTGCCCAAGCACCTGCCCCGCCTGATCAGCGTCGGCCGGCTCGACTTCAATACCGAAGGGCTGCTCCTTCTCACCAACGACGGCGCGCTTGCCCGCATCCTCGAACTGCCCGCGACCGGCTGGCTGCGGCGGTATCGGGTGCGCGCGCACGGCGCGGTGACGCAGGCACAGCTCGACCAACTGCGCGCCGGCGTTACGGTCGATGGCATCCGTTACGAGGCGATCGAGGCCGCGCTCGACCGCGTGCAGGGCTCGAATCTGTGGCTGACTTTCGCCATCCGCGAGGGCAAGAACCGCGAGGTGCGTAACGTGCTCGGCCATCTCGGCCTCATGGTTACGCGGCTCATCCGGATTTCGTTCGGCCCCTTTCAACTCGGCGATCTGGCCGAGGGCGCGGTCGAGGAAGTGCCGACGCGCGTGCTGCGCGCCCAGCTCGGCGAGCGCCTCGTGGCACTCGCCGGCGCGGATTTTTCCGCACCGATCGCCAAACAAGCCGATCTCCCGCGTGATTTGCATCGTCAGCCTGAGCCAGCCGCGAAGCGGCCTTCGAAGGATGAACGGGGCCCGACCCGTGGGGGCGCCCCTCGGCGTGATGATGCAGATCAATCCGAATCGCGCCGCACGGTTCGGCCGCGACCGACTTCGCCGGCACACGCCTGGCGCCGACCCGAAGAGGATCGCCCAGCCAAGAAGCTGCGGCGCAAATTCCGCGGCTCGCGCCGCGAGGACGAAAAGCCGGCTGAACGATCGGCGGAAAAGCCGCGCGCCGGGCTTCTCACCGACCGCAAGGGCCGCCGCGTGCTGGTCGAGCGCTTTGGTCAAAACAAACCGCCGCACCAGCCGGAAAGCAGCACGCCGAAGCGCGGTCGGCCCGGCCGCCGCGTTGCGCCCGATCGCTCCTCCCGCCAGCGGCCGCGGCGAGGAAAATAGAGCGCATCTCTTCACTTGAAACGATTCGGGCTCCAAGTATTGAGTGGAGCATGATCTTTTCGGAAAACCGGAATCCACTTGTCCGGATCATGCTCTGATGCGGGTCGTCGGCGGACGCTTGCGCGGGCGCGCGCTCGTACCTCCGAAATCGCAGGCGATCCGGCCGACCGCCGATCGCCTGCGCGAGTCGCTGTTCAATATTCTCCTGCATGCTTACGGCGATCCCATCACCGGTGCGCGCGTGCTCGATCTCTTTGCCGGCACCGGCGCGCTCGGCATCGAAGCGGCCTCGCGCGGCGCCGCGTTTGTACTGTTCATCGACGAGAGCGCGGAGGCGCGGGCGCTGCTGCGCGAAAACGTCGCCGCGCTCGGTCTCGGCGGCGCCTCGCGCATTTTTCGCCGCGACGCCACCAAGCTCGGCCCCGCCCATCCGTTGCCGCCGTTCTCGCTCGTCTTCCTCGATCCGCCGTACGGACGCGGGCTTGCCGCGCCGGCACTTGCCGCGGCGCGCGGCGGCGGCTGGTTGGCTCCCGATGCGCTCATTGTCGTCGAGGAGGCGGTCAAGCCCGCTTTCGTCGCACCCGAAGGTTTTAACGAGATCGAGCGGCGGCGCTACGACGACACCGAGTTCATTTTCCTGCGGCCGATCTAACAAATAGCTATCTGCGCCCGAACAGCCGCTCGATATCGGTGAGCTTTAATTCCACATAGGTCGGGCGGCCGTGATTGCACTGGCCGGAATTGGGCGTGATTTCCATCTCGCGCAACAGCGCGTTCATCTCGGCCGGCTTGAGCCTGCGGCCGGCGCGCACCGAGCCGTGACAGGCCATCGACGAGGCGACCTGCATCAACCGGCGTTCGAGCGGCAGGGCCTCGTCCCATTCGCTCATGTGCTCGGCCAAGTCGCGCACCAAGCCGGCGCCGTCGATCTCGCCGAGCAGCGCCGGCGTCTCGCGCAATGCCACGGCGCCGGGGCCGAAGGATTCCAGCACGAGCCCGTAACGCGCCAGTTCTTCGGCTCGGGCGATGAGCCGCTCAACGTCGGCTTCGTCAAGCTCGACGATCTCCGGGATGAGAAGAATTTGGCGGGCGACGCCGCTCTTTTCGATCGCGGCCTTGAGCTTCTCATAGACAATGCGTTCGTGGGCGGCGTGCTGATCGACGATGACCAGCGCGTCGCCGGTCTGCGCCACGATATAGGTGTCGTGGACCTGCGCGCGCGCAGCGCCGAGCGGATGATTGAGCGTATTGCCGGCGACGTCGGCGGCGATGTCCGCATCAGAGGAAACGCCGAGATCGACAGCCGGCGTCCCGGTGTCGAAGGAAGCCTGCGCCGCCTCGGCAAAACCGCTGCCGGCACGCCAGCGGCCCGGATCGCCGGGGCGCGCCGGCGACCGCCGCCAGTCCCAGCTGCGCCGCGGCGGCGCGGCCGCCGACCGGAACGCCGCGATGGTGGCGCTGCCGCCGGTCGTCGCCGCGCGGGTCGATTCGCGGGCGAGCGCTTGCTTGAGCGCATGCACGATCAGGGCGCGGACCAGGCCGGCATTGCGAAACCGCACCTCGGCCTTGGCCGGATGCACGTTGACATCGACCTCGCGCGCCGGAAGCGTGACGAACAGCGCGGCCAGCGGGTGACGGTCCCGCGGCAGATAATCGGCGTAAGCCGCGCGCACCGCGCCGATCAGGAGCTTGTCGCGGACCGACCGGCCGTTGACGAAGAGATATTGGCCGAGCGCATTGGCGCGCGTCAGCGTCGGCAGCGCGGCAAAACCCTCGATCGCGACCTCGTCGCGTTCGGCCGCTATCTCGACCGCGTTGGCGCGGAAGTCGGCGCCGAGCACGTCGCCGAGCCGGGCGAGGCGCCCGGTGGCGCCGGGCAGCGTCGCGGCAAAGGTCACCGGCGCGCGCTCCTCGCCGGCGAGCGTAAAGGCGACATCCGGCCGGCTCATGGCGAGCCGGCGCACCACTTCGCGCACCGCCTCGGCCTCGGTGCGATCGAGCTTGAGGAACTTCAATCGCGCCGGCGTCGCATAGAACAGGTCGCGCACCTCGACACGCGTGCCGGCGCCGAGCGCCGCGGGTTTCAGCGCCGACTTGGCGCCGGCCTCGACGTCGATCGACCAGGCGTGCGGCTCGCTTTTGTGGCGGGTTGCGATGGCAAGCCGCGCTACGGCGCCGATCGAGGGCAGCGCCTCGCCGCGGAAGCCGAGCGTGCGGATCGAGACGAGGTCGTCGTCGGCGAGCTTGGAGGTGGCATGGCGCTCGACCGCCAGCGCCAAGTCGGCACGGGTCATGCCTTCGCCGTCGTCGGTCACGCGAATGAGGCGGCGGCCGCCGCCGTCGGTCAGCACGTCGATGCGCGTGGCGCCGGCATCGAGTGCATTCTCGATGAGCTCCTTGACCACGCTCGCCGGGCGCTCGACCACCTCGCCGGCGGCGATGCGGTTGATGATGGCTTCGGAGAGCTGGCGGACGGGCATGGGCGACTCGCTGGCGGCGCAACCGTATCCCGGATCGCGGAGCGGCGAAATCCGGGGGATAAACGTGGACAACGTTGTAGAGTAAGAAATGAATTCCGATTTACCCGGCTGATGCGGTTCTTGCCAGCTTCGGTGTCATCGTTTTCGTTATAGTTCTCCATCGGGCCTTGCCGGACCTGCAGCGCATGAAACTTTGCTACTCTGCGGCTGCGTCGTCGGCACCGAGGTCGGTATTCTCTTGGTGCGATTAAGCCCGAGTTTTAGTTGGACCCGGGGT
>Ga0208455_1000827_pt1 | contig 11245 bp, 8 predicted proteins | sample June2015DPH_4_50_FD_184690 | JGI IMG/M metagenome (GOLD analysis project Ga0208455, IMG submission 184690) | Peatland microbial communities from SPRUCE experiment site at the Marcell Experimental Forest, Minnesota, USA - June2015DPH_4_40... | ecosystem: Environmental > Terrestrial > Soil >... | reverse complement strand
TGATCTACTTCAAGGTCTACAAGAGCCAGATTCCGGTTATCGAGCAGGCGATCGAGACGGCAGCCCTGATGCTGGGCACGGACAAATCGCGCGGCTACTGCCTGGAGATGATCTGCGCCGACTTCCTGGCTGGCGCTCATCTGGACAATGGCAACCCGGAGATCCTGCTGAACTCGATCTCACGCTACTACAAGTTCTTGCCCGGCGAACAGCAGCAGGCTTTCCTCGAAAACCTGCGCGAGAGGGCGTCCTGAGAATGATTCGACCAAAAGCCGCCTGCGTGCGGCTGGATCCTTTGTCGTATGAAAGCCTGCACCAACAGATCGTGCGTCGCGACGGCTGGAGGTGTCAATCCTGTGGCACGATGTCGAATCTTGAGGTGCACCACCGGGAGTTCCGCAGCCATTCGGGATCCGATTCAGAGGAGAACTTGATCACCCTGTGCACGGCATGCCACGCCAGAGTGCATCGCCGCTAAAGCCACGAACGGGTAGCGGCTGACACAGCGCCAGCGCAAGGGGCGGAGTCTACTGCAGTGAATCTGGGGAAACAACTCCACCCTCCGCTTTTCTTTTTTGGTGCCGCAGGAGCAGATGGAGATATTGGTAACGAAACCGGGGAACACGCACTCCGACGGGACCGGTGCGAGAGTTGCCCACAATACAAGAGGCGGCCTTGATTGGCCCGCTTGTGCCCAACGCCGGCATCGTCTTCACTTGCCAATTACTGCCGCTCCGGCTCCGAGCGCGGTACCCAAGATGTTCGTGACCAGGTCTGCGAGTGAAGAATCTCGCGTTGGCAGAAAAACCTGAAGCAGTTCGATTACCAGGCTGACAGAGGCCCCGACAAGAATCGTCATCGCGACACATCGTGAAATGCTCCACCCGGTCCAAAAGCGCAGGCAGAGGCAGGTGACGAGGCCGAACGGAACGAATCCAGCAATGTTGACGACTGCGTCGACGGCCACCGAGCGATTGAGACGATCGGGCCACTCCAGCACTGTGGGCTTTGACACTCGAAAAATCTTGGGAATTATCAACTCCGGCCCAGTTTCCCCGGCGTTGCTCACAAAATCCGCAGCGCGCGTGACGAAGTCATACGCCGCGCCCCGGTGGTTCACATCCCTGTCCAAATGTCGAGATTTTGTCCATTGTTCATAACGCCGGCTGATTTCGGCGGCGTCAAGATTACCCTCGGAGATCGCGAGTCGAGCCACGCTAGCGCTCCACTGTCCGCCGTCTTCCACACTGTGACCAACGAAGATCTTCCCCGATAAGTTGCCGGCCCGAGTTGAGACTGGAAAAGAACGAGCCAGTTGACCATCAAGATAGACATCGACGTGGCGCTTATCCAGCGTCACGGTCACAAACAATTCTTGTGCATGGCCGCATACGTCGTCGATCCAAAGTTTCACCGCTGGCTTGCCTCCACCTTGGGTGAAGGGGCCCTGAAGGGACAGATCCGTGAGAGATTGACCGATCGCGAAGCTCACTTCATCTTGATTGATGAGCGAAAAGACAGTACTGGCGTTGTTATAAGACTTTGCGGTGTGAAGACCAGTTCGATGGTAGCCTCCGCAGCCCCATCCGGTGCTCTGGGTGAAAACAACGGCACAGAGCTGAAAACCTGACCGTACGCGTCAAAGCGGAGTCCTGCCCCGCCAGGAAGCCAGCGTATCCGTTTCTTAGGAACAAAGTTGAACGGCCATAGTCCGGCAACGAAGATGCCGATCCAGATCCCAATGGTTAAGAGAGTTACAATTTTTCGGATCATGTCGTTTGGATTCCTTCGTACCGGCTCGACAGTTGCAGTGCGCGCGCCTGTTTCAAATATAAGCTACGTTGAAGCCTATCAAAACGGGCGCGTGGTGGGGACGGCCGCCCTCGCTGTCTGGCCGGGCAAAGCTCGGCAGTTGCCCGTGGTCACGGCAACTCTGGATTTGCTATAGCCTCTGGACTCAAAGTAGGAACCTGCTCTGGTGGAAAATTCGTTGTGCTACAGGGCAGGGGAAGTGTACGCTTGCAAGCCAAAGGTCCAAATGGAAATTCCGGACCGAAACCCGACCTGGAGGCAGGTAATGAAACGTTTATTCGCACCGCTATGCGCGCTGGCCCTCCTTTTCTTGATCTCACCCCAACCGCTAGCTCAGGCGCAAACAGCGGCAGGCGAGACCAGGGCTGCAGGGCCACTAAACTACGACGTCACCCAGGAAGTCACACTCAATGGCACGGTGTCGAGTGTGCTCGGTTCCCACCTCCTGCTCGCAACTACCTCCGGTGCGGTGGATGTGAGTTTGGGGAGATTCGGTTTGCGAGGCAAGGGCGCCCTCTCGGTCGCCGCAGGCCAGCAAATTGAGGTGACCGGCGTCATGAAGACGATTAAGGACAAGCAAGTCTTCCTGGCCCGCACCGTGAAAGTGGGTGGCGAGGTCTATACGATCCGGAACGAGCACGGGGTCCCGCTGTCGCCGCATGCACGTGAGCGTGCCAGCGGGAAGACGGCGCAGAAAGGGGAGTCGCTATGAACCGCAAAGCTTACGCTAGCATCCTCGCTATAATTTTCCTGGCCTTAGCTTTCTTGACGGGCTGCGGTAGTTCGAGCAGCTCAACTCCACCAGCGATTTCCGTTGCCTTCAGCCCGGCGCCGCCTACTTCGCTCCAAACCAATGCCACGGCGTCGCTCACGGCGGTGGTCAGCAACGACTCCAAGAACGCCGGCGTGACCTGGTCCGCGACCTGCGGTAGCGCTGGGGCTTGCGGCGGGTTTAGCCCCACCAGCACAGCCAGCGGTACCGCAACCACGTACACCGCACCTTCTGCCGTTCCGACCGGCAACACCGTGACTGTAACGGCCACCTCGGTGACCGATACCACGAAATCGGCCTCGGCTACCATCACCATCACAGCTGCCGTGGTGCCTTCGAACAACTATGCGTTCTATCTGAGCGGGCTGGAGGCCATAGGTAATCAAATTGATGGCCCGAATTTTTACGCCCTCGCAGGGTCGGTGACCATCGACGCGAATGGCAACGTCCTTGGCGGCGAACAAGACTATAACGACGGTTTTGGACTCACGTCACCTGAGCCCTCCGGCGACACAATCACGGGAGGAAAGCTGACGGTGAATGCTACAACCGGCCAGGGGAAACTCACCCTGATCACGAACAACAGGAATTTGGGCGCGAGCGGGACCGAAACCCTCGGCGTCCAGTTTGTGAACGCCAAGCACGCGCTCATCGTTCAGTTTGATGGGTCGGCAACATCCAGTGGGAGCATGGACTTCCAGACACTGCCCAGCACGCTCAGCGGGGGTTATGCCTTCACCCTTTCTGGAGTGGACACCGGCTATTTTCCGCTTGTGGCCGGAGGCGTATTCTCGATCAGTGGCACCACGTTGCAGAATGGTTTTGTCGACATCAACGATAATGGAACTGTGACGCTGAAAACGCCTTTCACCGGAACGATCTCAGCGCCCGATTCCTTCGGGCGCGGCACTATCACCGGCACCCGTATAGCAACCACATTCAACTACTACATCGTTGGTCCGGAAGCTATACGGATCATTGATGTGGATCCTAGCGCTTCGGGCGTCAATAGCGATTCGGGCGTCGGCTCGGCGTACGGCCAGGGTACTGACACCTTCAGCGACGCAGCGCTCGGACCGTCCGTGTTCGGTGTCGAAAGCAACTCGGCCGGGAGTCTCTATGCCGCGGCAGGCATGTTTACAGTTCCGGCCAGCGGCACATTCCAGGGCGTCGCGGATGACAACGAACTCGGGAATGGCGTTGTCGTTCCCGACTCCTCGATCTCGGGCATCTACTCCATTGCGAGCAATGGATACGGTAGCCTGACGATCAAGTCCGGAGACTTGGGACACGTCAGCGCCCTGGGGATATATCTGACGGACCCAAATCTCAACCTGAATGATCCGAATAACAGGACCGGCGGAGGAGGCGCTCTTGTTGCTGACCTGGATCCGCTTGTCAACGGCACAGGAGTCGGCACAGGAGTCCTGATTCCGCAGACGGACACCTCAACTGCCAGCTTTGCAGGCAACTATGCCTTTGGAGCGCAGGAATACAACTACGATAATTTCTGGGAATTCGACTTTGTCGGACAGGGATCGGTTTCGAGCCCGGGCGGTGTTTTGACTTTGACCGGAACCGGACCCGTCAGTGATCCGGGCGGCTTGTTCGACAGCGGCACAGCGGAAGAAACCGGGGCTACATTCTCGGGAACTCCGCTTGCTGACACGACCAACGTTGGGCGCTATACACTGCTTAGGACAAATCCGACGCCAAATCCTCTTGCCATCACTGTCGGCGATAACTCGGCGGTCCCTTTCAACGTGGTCATCTATCAGGCTAGTGGTGGACAGTTGTTCTGGTTGAACGAAGATTACGATCAAGCTAGCGATAATTTCTACAGTGTATTCCTTGGATCCCTCCAGCAGCAGGGGTCGCTAACCGGACTACCCGCGGCAAAAAGAGGCTTGGCGAAATCCGCAAACCGAAACAGAAACAATAACCAGTAACCGGGAAAAGGGGCACAGCCGAGACGATCCGCCTGTGCCCTCTCCCTCATTCAAATGGGCCTGCCAGGCCGTCGCCCAAATCCCTAGCTTGACACTAGCAGCTATAAGGCCGGCACTGCTCTGGTTTGTGGTTCGGTTACTTTGCCGCGGCAACGGCTGGGTGCCGCAAATGAGGTGCTTGAGCGTAAACGGGAGTGCGCTAATAGAAGTCGAGGCGGATCCTGCGCAAGATCGTCCGGAGCATGAATCGGCATAAAAACGCGGGCTGCCGACGAGAGCAGCCCGCTATGTTTCGACCACCCGAATGCTTACAAGTTTACGGCGCGGCAGCTACCACGGCCTGAACGAACTTCAGGCCATTGGGTGTGCCCAGGCCGGTAACATTATCCCACCCGGGAGCGGTGACAAGTGACGAATCAGTCCCGAAGGTCAGGTCATACCAGCGCGTCGAGCTGCCGTGGTACAACGCGCTCAGGAAGGTCGTCGTGTTCTCGAGCGGCTGTGCCAGGTCAGCCGCAGTTTCGACCAGCACGGGCGCGGGAGGATTTTTGATCTTTCCCCTAACATCCAACCCGTTATTGACGGGCTTGATATCAGTGATTGCGCCGGTTGGCAAGGAATAAAGCAGCGGCGCAGCCTGGCCAAGAGGCGCTTTGGAGCCGGCCGCCTGATTCGCGATGGCCCACAAGGCGGAGAACACCGGCGTAGCCAGGCTGGTGCCGCCAATTACCTCGACGGCGGGCGAGCCGCTGACTGTCATGATCACGTTCACGCCGGTATATGGGTCGGCCACGTAGGAAACATCCGGGACTTGGCGGTACTTACTCGTGAGGCCGCTCTGGAAGGGCGGTTGCGGCCAGATCGCGCTCGTCCCTCCTCCTGCTCCGTAGATGAAACCGAGATTGAGGGGTGGGTCGTAGGGCGGGTTGGGGGCCGGGTATGTGAGCCGGGTTTCGTTGTTTCCCCAGCCGGTCTGGAACTGGACATAGTCATTGCTATTCAGGAACAGGCTGGTTCCCCCCACTCCTGTGGCATACGGAGACGAAGTTGGCATACAAACGCTCGGAGGAACGGTGATCCCGTAATCGGCGTAGATCAGCGCGACGTTATCTCCCCAGTCGCCCGAACCGAAGTCGGTGGAGATGCCCAAAGCCGCAGCCACTTCGGTCATCGCCAATTCGGTGTAAAGCGCCGATTGACCGTTATAGAGCAAATCGAGGATTTCGAAACCGACCCAGCTGTTGGAAATCACGTATCCCAAGTCGTAGTTGGCATAGTTCGTAACGACCTCGGGATTTTCGATCGCCCAGAATTCCGCGATGTCAAGCGAATAGTCGTCCACCGCCAGCACCAGGGCGATGTTGGCGCCGGGAGCCACGGCGTGAGCCCATTCGACATCGAGGGTGGTTTCGACATTCCAGCCGCCGTTGACGCAACTCGTGCCGCAGGTGGTCGCGCCGCCCGGGTAGTAGATCTGGAAATTGGATGAGGTTAGAGGCGGCAACCCGTAGGTGGCCGAAAATGTGTTCGCGTCCTGCTGGATGGTCGGGGAACCGTATGCGTCAACGATAATGATCGTCTGGCCGGTACCGTCCCAGCCCTTGTTGTAAAGAGAGTTCAGCCCGTAGGCGGTCTGCAACTGGGAGGGGTTATAACCAGGGCAGGTATTGGTCGCATCGGTGGCATAGCGATTGCCGTGATAGGTTGCGCTAGGCCCGCCGCCCGGAGTGGTAAAGCTCACTGTTTGAGTGCCGTTCAAGCACCGGTTTTGCGGAGAGGCACTCGCGGTCAGATCGACAGCCGAAAGCGCTTGTGGCGCAAAGGGCTTGCCCGTGTCAGGATTGAGCGGTCGCGCGATGGTGGGCCTGGGGGCGAAATCAGCCAGACCTTGGACCGTGCGGACCAGTTCCCCTACGGGACCATGGATAGATGCGGAACCGCTGGTTACGCGATGGATCTGGCCCTTGAAGCTGACCCGGCTCAGTTGCACGTTGAAGGCGTTCTGGGCGTCGATAACACGGCCTTGCGCCACCAAGTAGTGATTATATTTTTCCAGGGAGGTTACCGTGAAGTTGTGCGCAATCAAGTAATCCCGAACCTGGGCCGCCTCCTCGGCGGTCGGCGCAAACCGGGAGCGATACTGCTCGCGCGTGAGCCAGCGATGATAATTGGGAGAACCCGGCTGATACATCTGGCGGACCAATTCATCGAGCGCGGCTTTGTTGTGCTGGTTGAGCCATACGGTCACGGTGATTAGCTTGGAAGGATCTTCCGGACCCAGATTCTGTGGCTTGGCGACTGCTCCGCCACGCGATTGAGAAAACCCGGAACTCGCCAGCAGAGCGAGCAGGGCGAACGTCAGAACCGGTTTGATACTGACCCACAGCGACTTCCTGAGAAACTTCATAAAATCTCCTTTGTAACAGCGTGTTGGTAATAGTTCTTGCAGTTCAAATCGGCGAGGCCCTGGACGGTAGATTTGCCCGCCAGTGCGGGCGGTCGCACCCCGGAGCAAGCTGAGTTGGAACGTGGAAGGGTCATAGGTGTTCTTTTGTTACGAGCCGCCAGATCCCGCAGCGTCCGATAGAAAGGGCCAGTGCAATCACCGGAGGTCATAACAAAGAGAACACCGCCGGTATACACAGCGTGGACCATACTTACGCTGTCGAAGTGCCAATGTCAACAAGGATTGCGGCGAATACCAAGGGTTTGCAGCAAAAATGCAGAAAAGTGACGTTGGCGGCTGGGTCAGTAGACTTGGTTCCCTGCTTTTCCGCCCGCATGGCGTGAATAAACGCGCCGGGCATGGTGTGGATGCCGATTTTAGGCGGCATCTCGACCCGCCCGTCGCCCTTCTCGCGAAACATACTCTCCACGCGGTGATGACCTCCGCCATGCCGAGTCCGGCGGAGATAACGTTAGAGTGGGAAGAGTAGAGGAGTTCTCGGCCGAGTCTTGAATTCATGTGTGAATTAGTATGTTCCTCCGAATACCGCTTACTTTTTCTTGTTGCTCATTTTCTCGGCGAGCGCGGTGGCGTCATCGAGCATTTTGTCGATGCGGCGGGCTCGGGCATCCGGAGTTCTGTAGTAGAACATGCCAAACAGGTGCATGCGCCGGCGTGAGGCCGACATGCAATCCCAACCTTCACGAGCGCGTGGATGGCGCGCGAAAGCTACCTGCAGAATGGGTGGCAGTTCCCGTTCCGCCTCCATGACGTTGAGCAGGCGTTCCGCAATTTGTTCCGCGCGACGCACGCGGGCTTCCGCGCTCTTAGGTTCGGTGATCCACTTGGCGATATCGTTGCGTGTGGAATGATTCAGTTCGTCATACCAGCGGCGAAGCCAGCGATCTTCGCTGAGAATGCGCTTGACTTCATCGGGGATGGTGACGGTCCGTTCTTCGCTGTCGAGTTCCATCTGAAAACGGGCGACGCTGCCTTCGACGGCTCGCGCTTCGTTTTGCATCCGCTTGTTGACCAGCAGAAAGTGCCGGCCCTCTCTGGTGGGAAACAGCGAAGTACGGAACGCGAACCCGTTGATTTCGCCTTTCACTTTGATCTGGCCACGCAACCCCCAGACTTTGGCTGCATCGAATGGCACGTGGATAATGATCCAATTGAGGCGGGAGCGCATGCGCTCGAGCCTGGCCTCGAAACGCTTCGCGGCGGGCGCGGGCTTGGCTGTGGAGGCTTTCGGCATGGGCGGAAACCGGGCGTTCGCATTCTAATATGAACAGACGAACTTAATGGCATCGCTGGCACGGGTTAAACTGTAGGAGAGTACATATCGGAGAACCATTCGTGATCTGCCCGAAGTGCGGTGAGGACAATTCGGACAATTTCCGTTTTTGCGGAATGTGTGGCACCGTGCTCGAAGCTCGGCGCCCGGCGGGCGCACCGGTACCGGGCCTACCAAAGATAACGAACGTTTCGGAACCACCGCACCCTCTCGTCGTGGAGAACGCGACCAGGCCCGCAAACCAACAGGCGCCACCGATCGGCGGGCCCTCGATGTTGGGATTGAATCAGCCTGGCGCAAATCAACCTATCCCGAATCATCCCAGCCCGAATCAGTCGAACATGGACTCGCTGCGGGAAAAATCTTTCTCCGGCTTGGATTCTTTTTTTGAGCCCGAGCAGCCAAAGACCGGCGGACGGCGGATCCTGCTGCTGGTGGCGCTGCTTGCAGCCTTGGGCGTAGCAGGCTGGTGGACGTATACAAACTATCTCGGCGCCGCGGAGAATCGAAAGCCGGAGGCTGCAACTTCGAGCGCCGGCGCAGCTCCCGCCGAGAAGCCATCGACGAAACCGGCGGCCCAGGCTGCTGCTCCAACGCTTGATGCGGGCTCGTCGCAGGCAGCGGTTCCGTCAGCGGGAGTTCCGGAGGGTCAGGCCGAGAACTCAAGCGCTGGTCCCGAACCTACCCGAAAGACCGTGGACGCAGAGGCAAAGCCTGTGGCCGAAGCGAAACCGGTGATTCCGAGGATCGCGCTGGCCGACAAGAGTGCGGCGAAACGCGAGCCCAGCGTGACCTCGGCCAAGACGTCGAAATTGCCCGCGCCCGCCGCGGCTGACACCGGGGACGCGGCCTTCCGCAAAGGCGAGGCCTATCTCTACGGACGAGGCGTGCCGAAAAACTGCGACGAGGCCGTGAAATATCTGAAGACCGCTTCGGCTAAATCTAATGCCAAGGCCCGAAGCGCGTTCGGAACCATGTATGCCACCGGCCACTGTGTGCCGCGCGATCTGCCGACATCGTATTTATGGTTTGCGCTGGCTCTGCGGGTGGATCCGAATAATCAGATTCTGGAAAAAGATTTGAGCGCGGTTTGGAACCAGATGACGCCGCCGGAACGGCAGCTGGCCACAAGAATGAAACAATGAAAAGAGGATCGGGCCATCGGGTGATCGGCCCGATCCTTCCGCCCAACGATCACTCGCCGCTCGGCACGAGATTCAATGCTTTCTTCACCGTGCCGCGTTCGATCATGATTTTTTGCTGCAACAGCGTGATCGCGTAAATCAACTGCTCGGGACGCGGCGGACAGCCCGGGACATAGATATCGACGGGAATAACCTGATTCACGCTCTGCACCAGCGCGTAATTATTGAAAACTCCACCGGAAGTCGCGCACGCCCCCATCGAGATGACCCACTTCGGTTCCGGCATCTGCTCCCAGAGCTGGCGAATTACGGGGGCCATTTTTTGCGAGACGCGGCCGGCAATAATCATCAGGTCCGACTGCCGCGGCGACGGCCGGAACACTTCGGCGCCGAAGCGCGCGATGTCGAAGCGCGACGCACCCATCGACATCATTTCAATCGCGCAGCAGGCCAGCCCGAACGTCATCGGCCAGATCGAATTCTTGCGCGTCCAGTTGACGGTCGCGTCGAGCGTGGTCATGACGATGCCTTCGGGAACGCCTTCTCCGAAGACAAGTTCCTTAACCACCTTCTTGCCGTTTTCGATATCAACGTAGGGGCCGAAACTGAGCTCTTGCGCCATGGGTTATTTTAACCGCAGAGAACGCCGAGTGCGCAAAGGAAACGAAACAGAGATTAGCGATTAATCACGGAAACCTGCTCCAATCATTTCCCTTCCATGCGACTTTACCCTTTTGTACAGGCGAGCTCGACAGGAATGGCACGCCACCTTCTTGGAAATTGAGACATACGAGGAAATTGCGAACCTTTTTCGCATGAAGCGAGAAACCGCCCACGCCTGGGCTGTAGGGCCACGGTTAGCCCCGTCTTAACATTGCATCGCCCTTGATGACGTAAAGAAGTCAGGCCTTTCGACGGCTTGATATATCGCACCTTCTACAGCTGAGTTCCCGATCGTCAATGGTAGCGACGTTCGCACAAAATGCACCACAGAGCCTGTGTACTTGAGCTTGGTTACGAGAGACCGGCTCCATTGTTTGTCCTTTTCTGACATGACGTATGTCGTGAACGGTTGAGAAAGGTCCGCGCTGTATTGAATAGGACCACTCGCGTCGTCACCGGCGAATGTGTGCGTCGTCGTGACAGAAATCAGCAGAACGACTGCGAACAGCTATTTCATGGTCTCAATTTACACGTGTTCACGGATTCAGCACGATTTTCCCGAACATCTGGCTCTTCTCCATGTACTCGTGGGCCGTGCGAATTTCCTTCAAAGGAAAAGTATGGTCGATGACTGTTTTGAGCCGCCCGGCGAAGACGTGGCCGAGCACTTCGTGGAGTTCGCTCATCGTGCCCATGTACGAGCCCAGCAATGCAAGCTGGCGCGAGAACAGAAACCGCAGATCGAGTTCGACTTTCGGTCCCGACGTCGCACCGCAGGTGACGAGTGTGCCGCCGGTCTTGAGCGAACGCACGCTCTCTTCCCAGGTAGCCAGTCCTACGTGCTCGACGACGATGTCAACACCCTCGAAGTTGGTGATTTTGCGGACTTCCTGCGAAATCTTCTGCTCGTAGTGGTTGATGACGAAATCGGCGCCGAGTTCGCGGGCGCGCTCCATTTTGCGCTCGTCGCCCGCGGTTGCGATTACGCGCGCGTGGAACAGTTTTGCGATCTGGATGGCCGCAGTACCCACACCGGAGTTCGCGCCCAGCACCAGCACGGTTTGGCCGGGGCGGATGGCGGCGCGTCCCGTGAGCATGTGCCACGCGGTGACAAAAACCAGCGGAACGCTGGCGGCCTCATTGAAATCGAGCGAGTCGGGGATC
>Ga0208455_1000824_pt1 | contig 11267 bp, 10 predicted proteins | sample June2015DPH_4_50_FD_184690 | JGI IMG/M metagenome (GOLD analysis project Ga0208455, IMG submission 184690) | Peatland microbial communities from SPRUCE experiment site at the Marcell Experimental Forest, Minnesota, USA - June2015DPH_4_40... | ecosystem: Environmental > Terrestrial > Soil >... | reverse complement strand
CCAGGACCTCGAGGTGCCAGTTGGGTTTGAACAGCGTGTTGGGCCGCACCACGCCGAATGCAAATTCGGTGAACGCCATGAAATCGAGCGCCAGCGTCGCGCGCAGCACGAGGCCAGGCGGATAAAGCCAGATCAAGCCTTTGGACATCGGGAAGTGTTTTGTTTCTTCCTAGGCATCTCAGACAAATCTTTTTGGCAAATTGCTCGACGCGATGGTCAGGTCGGCGACCCACCGGGCCACTGCGAAGCCTCGCTTGCAACACCGGCCCCCGATTCCACGTCGCAAACGGACTTGCTACCTCAGAGATCGGTTGTCGTTCACGATAAATTTGTAATTGTAGGCGCCGATAGCTCCTTCGAGCCCGCCATGGGCCGTGCTCAGGGCTATCCCCACACCTGCACCGGACCATGGGGCCTGGTTGGGGCAAAAAGCCCGAAGCCGAGGAACCGACCATGGTCAAGCATGCGGATCGTCAAAACTTTAGTAAGATTCCGGAAGCCCCAAGCACGCCTACCGGGTCTGCATCTTCTCTGACGGATCTTCGGATCGCATACCTTCCGCCTGGGCGCCTGCGTCCTTCCGCGAACAACGCCCGCACCCATTCCAAGAAACAGCTCAAACAGATTGCTGGGTCGATCGAGCGGTTCGGCTTTGTCAATCCCGTCCTCATCTCCGATGACTTCGAGATCATCGCCGGCCACGGGCGGGTTGAAGCCGCAAAGATGCTCGCCTTGAAGAAGGTGCCGACGGTTCGTTTGTCCAATCTCTCCGCGGCCGAGCGGCGCGCCTACGTCATCACCGATAATCGGTTGGCCGAACTAGCAGGTTGGGACCGCGATTTGCTGGCGAGCGAGCTTAAGGGGCTGCTCGAACTGCAATTTGACGACATCGAATTGACCGGGTTTTCGCTCGGCGAGATCGACCTCATGCTCGACGAGGCAACGGAAAACAAGGCAAAGAAGCCCGGGCGCGAGGACGAACTTCCGGCGAACAGCCTGCAGGGCCCAGCCGTTTCGCGGGTGGGCGACCTGTGGGTCCTGGGGCCGCACCGCCTGTTGTGCGGCGAGGCCTGCGACCCGATCAGCTACCAATTTTTGCTCGATGGCAAGCCAGCGGATCTCGTGCTGACCGATCCGTCATGCCACGTTGCGATTGAGGACAATGGCTCGGGCCGCGAGGCGAACGTCACGACGGCTTCCGGCGACCTGCCCGAAGGCCAATGCATCGCCTTTCTCGCGTCATTCCTACAGCGCAGCAAGGACAACACGAGGGACGGAGGCATTCTGTTCGTGTTTGTCGATTGGCAGCACCTCTACGCGCTGATCACGGCAAGCCGTGAAGTCGGGCTTGCGCTCAAAGACGTCGTCGTCTGGGCTAAGGGAAGTCGGTCGAGCGCGGCGAAGGATAATTTCTACCGCTGCCGTCACGAGCTTGTGCTGGTGTTCAAGAACGGCGACGCGGTAGAGACCAACACGTTCGAACCGGGTCAGCACGGCCGCACCAACATCTGGGAATATGCGGAGGTCGGCGCTTCGAGCGACGATCTTGCCCAGCATCGCCCCCTGAAACCGACGGCACTCGTGGCCGATGCGATTTCGGACGTGACCGGGCGCGGTGCCATCGTCCTTGATCCGTTTGCCAGCATCGGCACGACGATCATCGCCGCCGAGAAGACCGGACGGCATGGCCGGGCCATCGAGCGCGATCCGCTCTATTGCGACGTCATCATCCGGCGCTGGCAGCAATACACCGGCAAGGCGGCACGGCTTGCAGGGTCGGATCTGACCTTTGCAGAGGTGGAAGCGAGCCGCCTGACTGGGCAAGGTTCGCAGGCTAGAGCTGAGGGGAGTCAGTGACATGTCCGAGAAATCCGATCCCACGCGCGGCGAGCCGCTGGAATCTCAGGCCGACGGATCGCAGAGCAAACCAGCCGAAGAGCACAAGGTTGGTCCCGGTTCTCCGCCGCCGGACAAGCGGTGGCAGAAAGGCGGTCCGTCGCCAAATCCCCGTGGTCGGCCGCGGAAGGAACAGTCGATGCTTCTGGACCTCAGGCAGGCATTCGAGCAGGCCATCAACAAGAAGGTCTCGGTTCCCCGCGGCGATAAGATGGTTCTGATGACAAGGGTCGAAATCGGCCTCGAGCAGCTCCTCAACCAATTCGCCAAAGGTGACCGGCATGCGCGCCGGGGCCTCATGGAATACGCCGACAAGCTGGACATCGATTTTTTGGCCAAACACAAGCAAACCCTCGAGCAGGCGCTCACCCCCAACTACCAAGCTATTCTCGAAGCGTCTTTCGCACGCCGAACTGGCGCCGGAAACGTTGCGCCGGCGACGCGTGTGGTGGCTTCGCCGGAACTGCTCGATGATGATGCCGCGGAGCCTGAACCAACGCTGCCATCCCCGCCGCCGAAGGCGAAGATCGAGCCGGAGCTCGAGCCTCCGCTAAAGCCTGGCGTGAACTATCCCAAGCCGTACAGTCAAATGACCCCTTTGCAAAGGCGGGCGTGGTACCCGGACTGGCCCGCGCAGAAGCAGAGGCTGTTGCAGGAGAGGGCGAAAGCGGCCGCGAAAGCGAACAAGCCATGACCACACAGATGCATGTTCCGGAGGAATATCCGCCTGGCCTCGTGCTGCGCGCGACGCTGGCGCTCGATTTCATGGCGTTCACCGAATTTGCATTCGGCGTGGTGCGGCCCAACACGCTGTTCAAACCCAACTGGCACCTCGAGGTCCTGGCGCACAAGCTGTCTCAGGTTGCCGCCGGCGAGGTCAAGCGGTTGATCGTCACCATACCGCCGCGCAACTTGAAATCGCTGTTTGCATCGGTGGCGCTCCCGGCCTGGTTTCTCGGCCACAACCCATGGGAACGCGTGGTCACGGTCTCCTATTCGGATCAGCTGGCGCGCACGCACGCCAACGATTTCCGCCGGCTGGTGAATGATCCCCTCTATCAGGCCACCTTCCCGACCATGCGACTGGCGCGCGACACCGACCGCGAGATCGTGACCACGATGCGCGGCAAGCGCTACACCACCTCGATCGAGGGCACCTTGACCGGACTGGGCGGCAACCTGGTGATCATCGACGATCCGCTCAAGCAGGAAGATGCGCATTCCGAAGCGGTCAGGAGGCGGACGATTGAGTGGTATCGCTCCACCTTGCTGAGCCGCCCCGACGACAAACAGGTCGCCCGCATTCTTCTCGTCATGCAGCGCGTGCATCAGGACGATCTCGCCGGTTACCTCGAGGAGCAAGGCGGATTTGAAATCTTGAACCTCCCCGCCATTGCCACGCAGACCAGAACCTATGAGCTCGGCGCCGGCCGCAGCTATGTGCGGCAACAAGGCGAGCTGTTGCACCCATCGCATGAACCGGAATCGGTGCTCCGCGAACTCAAACGCGAAATGGGGCCGATCGCCTTTTCCGCGCAGTATCAGCAGAGCCCGATCCCGCCGGGTGGCACGATCATCAAACGGAAATGGTTCGTTTTCTACGATGCGGTTCCCACCCACACCCCCGGCGATCATATTATCATGAGTTGGGATGTCGCGTTCAGCGAGCAAGAGATGGGCGACTATTCGGCCTGCGTCGTGTTGTTGCGCCGAAGGGAAGTGTTCTTCGTTCTCGAAGTCATTCGCGAGCGGCTGCGTTTTGACGACCTCAGGCGCAAGATTCTGGAGGTCAAAAGACGCTACTGGGACGCGACGCTCCTGATCGAGGAATCGCCCATCAGCAAGGGCCTGATCCAAAGCCTCGAGGAGAGTTCGATCAACGTGACCAAGTACGCACCGGAAACCGACAAGCTTGCGCGCCTGATTGCCCAATCCGATCTGTTCGCGGGTGGTTCGGTGCGGCTTCCCCAGAGGGCACCGTGGCTTGAGGATTTCACCGCCGAACTTCTTGCCTTCCCCGGACGTCACGACGACCAGGTCGATGCCTTGACCCAGGGACTGGCTTGGGGTCGGTCTATGTGGAGCCACAGGGCGAGGTTCAACCGCAGGGCGAGCTTGTGAATGCCCGGCAGGGTTCCCCGCCACGCGGGGCATCCAAAGGTCGGCACCCGCCCCCCAGCCAGAAGCACAGCTCATTCGCCCAAGCTTCGCTACAGCTCTGGACGTCGGGACTAATGCCCGCGTTTATTACGGAATTTAGCGGTGATCCCACGGCGCTCCTTCCCCGAAGCGGTTGTATGCGGTGCGGGGTCAAGAAGGTGCTTCGTCAGGCTTGGGATAGTCCGACCGCAATGGCCGCTGTGACGGGTTCCGATCTGCTGAAGTACGGAGGCGATTTCTTTCGGCCACCAAACCAGCACCAAACCGATGACTTCATTATCGCTAACGTTTATGATGAGCTCACCGACACATTAGGCCATACGATGAGTAGTTTGCAGTTTTCTGCGCGTCAATTTCCTCAACACCCAGTTGAGTGGCTACACGAGATCGCCGACGCATACAGGGACGCGTACGATACGCTCCCATTCATGCCATTGGTGGGCGTGATGCCGAGTGCGAATAAACTTTTCCATCTTGCGCCTCGGGTGGCGGTGAAGTTTCGGGGCCTGCCGCTATCCCGGGTTGATGCCGCCACGGAGGCTGCACTGTCCAGCTATGTTGCATCGCAGAAACAGGTAGACAGTGCTTTCGATGATCCTTACCTCGCGTTTGCTTTTTGTTACCTTGCCAGCCACTTTGGGCTGGACCTTATAAGCAAGGAGCGCGTTGAGGAGGTGATGGGCTTTCTGGAGGAAAACAAAGCCCGTCTGGCGGAGGTGGCAGGGCGGGCTGGTTAGGCTTCTAATCGAAGCACGAGCGACAACGTGACTGAGCTTCGCGGCTGTTGACATCTTTCAAACGGTGGATAAGTCTCGCCATATGATTTCCGTCACCGCTGCTCTGCAAGTTATAATGCACTCTCGCCTGCGATCCATCGAACTTGCGATATCCGGGCTGCCCACTGCTCCGCGCATCATGACAACATGATCGAACAGCAACTCGATCTTTTCTCAGGCGACTGCATTCCGGTAGAAAAGCCATTGCCGCAGGATCTGGCACGTCGCCCAGCGGTGGTGGACCTGGACGACGAGGCATTGATTGCTGCAATCCCGACGACAAACCTCGGTGATTGCACAGCTCTAGCGGCCGAAGCCGCGCGGAGACGACTGGCAGCAGCCATTCCCGCCCTTGCGGCGCTGTGTCGATGTTTTGCGGGGTTTGGTATTGATCGCGTGGTACCGGAACAATCCGCCGCTCTACGGGCACTTGCCGTGATCGGCAGTCGTGATGCGGCGCAGGCGATATCCCTATTGATCGTGCGAGGAGTGGTGCAGGGACCAGCACTGGGTCTTGCAGTAGCCGTAGCCGCGCAGCTGCACGCCACGCTACCAGATGATGTCTTGCGGTCTCTCCTCCGACACGCGGACCCCGACGTCCGTGCCAATGCTTGTCGCTGCGCTTGTCGACGACCAGGGCTCATCGCTGTGATGACTGATCTTCTCGACGATCTGAACCAAGCGGTAGCAAAGTCGGCGGCGTGCGCCCTCGGACAAATGGGAAGGATCGAAGCTCGCCCGATGCTCGCCAGCCTGTTGCGAGCGGAGCCTTCGGAGGAGGTGATTGACGCGGTATCGTCTGTCGCCGATGAGGAATGCATAGTTCTGCTTGGCCGCATTGCCCGATCCAAACCGGCCTTATCCGATGCGGCACTCAACACGTTAGAGAGTATCGACCACCACCGTGCCAGCGCAATTGCGATAGGGATCCGGGCACGCGCCTCGGCCGTAATGTGAGTGTGCAGCCGCAATGAGGTGAACCAGCGCCGTACCGAGAGAATCAAAAACCGCTGCGCGATCAACGCTCGCGTTGGATTCTGGTTGCTCCCACTGCTCCGAGATATCTTGCGAAAGTGCGGAGATTGGCCTCACGAAAAACGATTCAAAATCAGTCGCTTACGAGTTCCGTACTAAATCCTCGCAGTCGGGAGGTTTGGAGACAAACGGGCCGAGAGAGAGAATTTCGGACCTCGGCCAGCGTAGCGCAGTCGGAGGTTTTCGCGCGACGGCCCGTGGTTATTGGGCTTCTACGCACACTCGAAAACCGGCGGAGAACGTTGGTCGCAGTAGGACTGGCGGTGCGAGAGGGATTCAAACTCACTGTACGGTTTGGCGTCCACCTAACTCACATTGAATCGAAACGAATTAAGACGCGGATTCAAGTAGCCAGCGCACTGCGGCGCTTGCCGACACAGAAACTCGGTTGGACTGACGCGGGTGTGGGGCACCCGGAGGTTCGGCTGGGTATGGAATTTTTAGTTGGGCGGCGGTCCGGTTGCGATCGAGGTTCGGCCGAGACAGGGGCGGAATGATCGGTGGCCACGGATTTTGGCGGCTTGATGGATCGCATTCGCGCCCCAGGATGCGCAGCGCCGCCGAGACGGTTCGCCGACCCGGCGCCAAGATGACGCCAGCGAGCAGCACCAGAACGTTCGACCAGGTCGGACGCGCGAACAGATCGGCAAATTCCACGAGCCGAGACAGGAAACGTTCCGGCAGCGGAGACCCAGACGAGCTGCGGAGAAGATGAGAGTTTTGCATCTCATCGGTAGAATCGGCGTGCTGAATCGCGGCAATATTGCCCCGGTGCGACAAATCGAATCGACCTGCTCACCGAGCCTCGCCTGTGCAAGGCGCAATCGGCACATTGAACGGTATGAACAAACCTGCCCCGACGCTCACTCAAATAGTTGCTCGGTTCAAGCGACACGACGTCGAATGGAGTCGCGGCGCATATATGATTATCGATCGTCGCACTGCGAACCCCATCGCACGGCTGCGTCCCATCCCGGACACCGATCGCTTCGAGCTTTTCTATTGCTCAAATGTCAAAGGGCGCTGGACGACCTTCGGAAACCTCGGCCGCATGAAGCTCATGCTCGAGAGCGCTCATGAGATCGTGGAGAACGATCCAATATTCCGCGTCCCGCACAGCTGATGAGCCCGTTTAAAATTGGTCAAAGTCAAGCTGAGTGCTGATGAGCCCGCACGATGGTCCGGACGTATCGCTGCGTCGCAATGAACTGCTGGTTCGGGCCAGAGGCGAGCTTCCGCGCGAACTGGCTTCATTCGACAACGAGCTTGCCGCCGTCTTCGGCCTTCGCCGGATGGGCGAGGCCATCATCGAGCAAGATGCCGACGCGCACGCGGCTAGCCAGGCGCCAAATAAGATTGACGTGCTCTTGCCGGTCCGCCAGGCCCGTGGCCTCATACCAATCGCCGCGCTGCGCCTGCTCTCGCGCCAGATCGTCGTGCGGGCGGTAGCTCGTCCACCGAATCGGATAGAGCGAGAGATAATCGATCGCCTTGCGTCCTGCAGCATTGGCCAAAATCTCGGCGATGTCGAGGGCCGTGACTACATCGAATGACTCGAGCCACGATCGTCGAAAGATGATTGCCTCCCGGGTCATGTGGAGTTCCTTTCCGTCGAAGCCGCCGAGGCTTTCACGGCCTCGGCTGCCCCTATACGCGAACTGGCATCCTTGAACCATACCGACACTTCACGGCTTCGCCACAACGACAGAGGCGGTCAGTCGAGCACGACCGCAGCATTCGCTCGAACCCCCGTCCGATCAAGGGAGCGGAAGACATCATTGAAATTCTGGAACTGGCGCGGGGTACGCGAGACGGCCAATCCTAAAGAATGGGCCTTGTGAAGATGCGATGTGATGATTTCGCAGCTTGCCGTGCTCAGCGGTGGCCGTACTTTCTAGGCGCCATCCGGGCCGCCGCCCTCCATCCCCCGCGACGCGCCGCGCTCGGTGACCGCGTGCTCCTCCTGCGTCATGACATCGCGCAAGGTCATTCCGGTTCCAGGATCGCACGCCAGCACCTCGAAAAACGTAATCGGAGCGGTCAAGACCGATTCAAGATAGCGCCGGAGAAGCGGGTCGAGCCGGCGCCCACACGCGCTGACGTGCCGGTGCGCCGCAGCATAGTCCGCTTGTGGCTATGTCTTGATCGCGCGCTCAAGTGTCACCTTTCGCGCTTCAAGTGCGGCCAGTTTCTCCTTGAGATCGGCAATTTCCTTGTTGATAGCTCGCAATTCGGTCCTGGACTTTTTACTCACCAAGTATTCTGAACCAAGCTCTTCAATTATATACGGTTCAAGCTGGCTTCTAAGGACCCTGAGGTAGGGGTTGCCCCATACCGCTCCTTCTCGGTATTCAAGTTTGCCTGCTTGGATACCCTTCACGATGAAATCGCGGGTCACCCCATATTCCTTCCGGGCCGTCACATCGCTGAGGACTGCGCCCTTGCGGTTCCATTCGCCATATTCCGCCATGTGTGACCTGATATCATCAGCAACCTGAGTCGTTCAAATGGGATGAAAGTCTCGATTTACAGATATTTTTGGCCGGGGCCGTTCAGGCGCTCTTTACACAGCTCTGCAGGCGATCGAGAATCAGCTTCTCGACCTTGAATCAGGAAGGAGTGCGCAGGAAAACCAAAAATTCCGGCTGCGGGACGCCAACTAGAATTGCTGGACAAGGACGGTTAGCATTTGGCGGCTCATGCAGATTTGGCTAAAGATGGAGAAAAGACGGGCACGAATCTGAGGATCGAATCGATGAAGAACGCGAATAAAGCTAGGAAACCATCGAAAGCGAAAGCATCTACCCAAAAGGGTAAGGGGCTGGTCAATCCCATTTTGGACATGTTGAAAAATATGGATGAAGACCAAGTCGCCATGCTGCGGCAGACCTTGCAGAAAGAGATGGGTTTTGGTTCCGAAATGTTTGGTCCAGAGGACCCTGTCGGTCTATTCTCTGAATATCTGGAAAGTTGCGCGCTGGGTAATGTCGATGAAGATGAGAAAACCGAACTTTTGACTGACTTGGTTGTTGAGCTGAGTGAGCTTAAAGTGGACTCCAATGGAGGTGATCCGGAAGCCCGAGAAAAACTCCAAGCCATTTATGATCTATTGGACAATGCAATTGAATGTCATTCGATGCATCCAATTGACATGCTCATGACCGGCAAGATTTTGACTGATGCAGGATGGGCTGTTCCCGATAGTTTGAGGCAGGCTATGGCTGAGGCGCTACAAGCTACTCCGCCGGGTACGCAAGGTGATGCTGGAAACGATATTGTATCATCGCTGTTGGAGGTAGCCGACCAGGCCGGACAAAATCCGTTTGACGTCCATGAATATGTGAATTCTCTTTTGGCTGGCTTTCCGCCGGAGGCTAGCTTCACGCTGTTGTATGAACTCGTCGCAGGCAAGAAGGCGGTGATTGATCAGGCTGTCGCTGGATTCATATTGCATCCTGATGCCGTTCTCGCGAAGTCGGCGGCTGACGCTTTGGCCGCATCCGCTACACGAACTCCCGTTGAGAGTTCGCTGATCGAACGGCTTGTCCGCATGCGGCCTTGGCTGCCGCAGAACCGACAGACCCATCTTGACGCGACCATAAGGGCCATGCGGTTAAACGCCTTACCGCCGGTCAAAACGGACTTGCCAAAGCTCATCAAGTGTTATGTCTCTGTCTGCGATGGCTCGGGCACGAGAAGTCTCATCGTCACCCAAAGGGTCGGCGCTCACTACCAACTTGCAAGCGTCATGATGAAGCTTGCAGGGGTTGCGGATGCTATGGTTCTTCCGGAACTATCAAAATCCGGGATGGACGATATGGTTCGTCAACTGAAGTCCTCCATGGCGACGACGGAAACAGAGTTGGCTGGCATTAGTCGGATGTTGGGACTGGCGATTGCCGACAATTTCGCCTCCGGAGATCTGCCGCCGTTCAAGTTGGTCGAGGTGGTGGAGAGCCTCGGCCTTGGCCCGGTTCATCCCGATCATGCTTCGCCAATGGAAATTATTACGGACCTTTTGGCTGATCTGACACCTGAACAAACAAATCCGATAGCCGTGGCAAGAGCGCACGCGGATGTACTGGACAGTGAATTTAGGTATCAATGGTTTGAAGTCGGCGAGGCGTTAGAGGATTTGCTCTATCCTGTCAAAGGCTCCAAACAACGCGTCGCCAAACTTATGAAGGCTTATCTGCCTGAACGACGGTTTTTTTGGGCGCGGCAATGCGCAATTTCGGCGCTTGCGATGCGTGGTGATGAAAAAACGCGCCATTTATCATGGAAACAATTGGCTCTCGTCGGGCGTGACATTGCCTCGGACTTGCCGCTTGATCAGATACCCCTGATGAAACAAGTAGCAGAAATCTCGGTGCGGGCTTTTGAAAGGCGGCTGTGACGGGGTGTGATGCGACCCGGTTTTGAGGCAACCTGAGAACCAAGGCAGGGCGTGCGCCGATTTTCAGGCGTGCTATTTCGCGGCGTGCCATCGGGCCAGCGATAGCCGCGCACGGTATCGAACACCGAAGTCCGCAGCGTGTCCTCGCCCGACGCCGCGAGAATGCGCGTCTTTTCTTTATCGTGCCCGAGCGACTCGACGGTGGCGTAGGAGCGCGTGCCGACCAGCACGCCTTCGACGCCGAGCGCGAGCGCGGCGGCAAGCCCGCGCCCGTCGGCGATGCCGCCGGCCACCACCACCAGCCGCGTTCACCACTTTAGTTGCCTTACGCGCGCGCGAGGGGCGCGCCGCCACGGCGAGCGCGGCCATCAGACCGACCCGCTTGAGCCGGCTGCTGGCCAGCTTGTCGGCGGTGAATTCCGGCTTCGATTCGGATGTGCCACTACCGCCTCGTAGCGCCTATCGTGCATTTCCACGTGTCGGCCCCGCGACTATTTCCAGCTTTAGCCGATCGTACGGATTCGGCGTCTCATGGACGATTGTCGATCGCCGCCATCCCTGTGCTCTGGCGCCAACCGCTGCCCGATCCACGAGTTGCATTAGGCGCAAAATTGGCGCGAGTTCGTTCCTTGCAAATTCCGTAAAATGGCAGTATTTTTTGCACGGAAGGTGGGTGCTAAGTGCTGGCGCGCCCGAAGAGATTCGAACTCCTGACCCCCAGATTCGTAGTCTGCCGGCTCGGCCCCATTACGAGTTGTGAGGTAGTTGAAGCGCTAACACGCAAACAAAGCTGCCAGCGTGAGCTACAGCGTGACTACCGCTCGAGTTCTATCTGGCGGACTTTATAGCGTGGAAATTTCTGGAGTTCTTTCGTTTTATCTGCAAGGGTGGGCTCGCCATAGCCACGCCCGACTGAAGCTGGCGCATGTCCGACGATGGCGTCGAGCACCTTTTCTGACATGCCGCTTCGGAAGCCTATGGCCTTGAACGTGTGTCTCCAAGCG
>Ga0208455_1000822_pt1 | contig 11283 bp, 6 predicted proteins | sample June2015DPH_4_50_FD_184690 | JGI IMG/M metagenome (GOLD analysis project Ga0208455, IMG submission 184690) | Peatland microbial communities from SPRUCE experiment site at the Marcell Experimental Forest, Minnesota, USA - June2015DPH_4_40... | ecosystem: Environmental > Terrestrial > Soil >... | reverse complement strand
TGGAGCCGATGTTGAATCCGGAGGACACGAAACCGAAGACGCGTCCGAACGCACCGTGCGGTGTTGCCGCACGCACCAGCATGTCTCGCGACGGGGAGGCAATGCCGACGAACAGCCCGGCAAGCGAGGCCATCAGCACAAGCGCAAAGGAGGAAAAGCCGACGACGCCGACGAGCGCGGTCGCGATTCCAGCGAAGGCCAGGCTGAGGCCGGCGACGGCGGCGTGGCGGGCGGTGCGTGAGGCGAGGATGCCGCCGACAAGGACGCCGAGCGCGTTCATCAACAGCAGCCCTGTCAGCGCCACGTTGGCGAGCGAATCGGAGGTACCGTAAAGCGCGCCCAGCGCCACCACGAGAAACGTATTGAGCCCTCCCATGACCGATATGAGGACGAAAAAGCAAAGGCTGAGAATAATCGGCGGGGAGAGCAGGAGCCGCCAGCCGCCGTCATCGCGCGGCGTGGCGCGCGAGCCACCGCCGGGTGGTGCCGTGGGTTGGGGCTTTTCCGCCAATCGGTCGGCGGCGGTTGGCCGCTGCGCGACCAGGACCACAAGCACCGCGCAGCCGAGTATCGCAGCGCCGATATAGGCGCCGCGCCACCCGAAGTGGCTCTGCATCACAAGCATCGTGGCCGGAGCGACCGCGGAGCCCAAAATCCCGGCGAATGTATGGAAGGAGAAGACCTGGCCCATCCGCGCCGGCGGGCTGTGGTGGGACAAAAGCGAATAATCGGCCGGGTGATAGGCCGTATTGCCGAGGCCGGCCAGGGCATACATGGCGACAAAGACGACAAACGAGTGGACGATCCCGGCGACCGCGAAGGCGGCGGTGCCGATCGCGACGCCCGCCATCAGCACGAAGCGTGCGCCGATTCGATCGACCAGAAAACCGGCCGGCGTCTGCAATAGGGCCGACACGACGTTGAAGGCGGTGAGCGCGAGCGCGAGGTCGGTATAGCTCACGCCGTAATCCGCGCGCACGAACGCGAACACCGGCGCAAGCATGATCATGTAGTAGTGACTCAGGAAGTGCGCCGCGCACACCGGCGCGACCGCTCTCATTTCGCCGAAACGGCCCGCCGGGACGGAAACTGCTTGAGTCATCAAACGTGCCTGGGCGCCGCGCGGAGCGCCTGCCAAATATGAAACGGCGTTAGCGGCATGTCGACATGGCGGATGCCGTGATCGGCGAGCGCATCGATGACCGCATTCATCACCGATGTAAGCGCGCCGGCGCAGCCGGCTTCGCCGCAGCCCTTGACGCCAAGCGGGTTGGTTTTGGCCGGCACCGGGTGCTCGGCAAGAACGAATGGCGGCGCGTCCGCCGCGCGTGGCATGGCGTAGTCCATGAACGAGCCGGTGAGCAATTGCCCCTCGCCGTCGTAGACGGTCATTTCCATGAGTGCCTGGCCGATACCCTGCACGACGCCGCCATGAAGCTGGCCGGCGACGATCATCGGGTTGACGACGGTGCCGAAGTCATTGACGCAAGTGTACTTCACCACTTCGGCGACGCCGGTCTCGGGATCGATCTCGACCTCGGCGATATGGCAACCGTTGGGAAAGGTCGCGGCACCGGGTCCATTGCTGACGTGAGTGACGTCGAGCGATTGCGGTGCCTCCGGCGGCAGCTTGGCACTGCCATTGCGCAGCATCTGCGCCAGCTCGAGGAGCGAGATCGCGCGGTCCGTTCCGGCGATGACGTAGCGACCGTGGCTGAATTCGATATCAGCGGCCGCGGCCTCAAGCACGTAGCTGGCGATCTCCTTGCCCTGTTCGATGACCTTGGCGGCGGCTTCGACGATCGCGGTGCCGCTATGCATGATCGATTTTGAGCCGCCGCTGCCGCCGCCGATCAAGATCCGATCGCTGTCGCCCTGAACCAGTGAAATTTTCTCATAGGGAACGCCGAGCTTCTCGCTCAATACTTGCGCGAACGGCGTGGCATGGCCCATGCCGAAATCGAGCGTGCCGGTGGTGAGCGTCACCGTGCCGTCGGCGTTGAAGACGATTGCGGCCAGCTCTTTCGACGGTGGCGCGGTGACCTCCAAAAAATTGCCGATGCCGAAGCCGCGCAGCTTTCCGCGCTTGCTGCTCTCGCGCTTGCGGCGGGCAAAGCCCTTGCCATCGGCGAGATCGAACGCCTGCTTCGTCAGCGCGGCGAAATCGCCGCTGTCATAAGTCATCTCGGAAGCGGTCTTGTACGGCAGCTGCCGCGGACTGATCTGATTGCGCCGGCGCAGCGCCAATCGGTCGATGCCCATCTCGGCCGCCGCCGCGTCGATCAGTCGCTCCATATAATAATTGCCCTCCGGCCGACCGGCGCCGCGGTAGGCGGAGACGTGCGAGGTGTTGGTAAACACGCACTTGGCCGAAACTTCGATCAGCGGCGTCCGATACATGCCTTGCACGTTCTTCACGGCGTTGATTGTCCCCATCATCGGCGCAACGGGCGAGAGAAACGCGCCCATATTGGCGAAGCTGGTGATATGCACCGCAAGAAAGGTCCCATCGCCGGCAAGCGCGAGCTCGGCCACGACGTCGTGATTGCGGCCGTGGCTGTCGGAGACGAAACTGCCGGAACGCTCGTCGGTCCACTTCACGGGCCGGCCGAGCGCGCGAGCGGCGTGCAACAGGCAGATATATTCGGGGAAGACTGCGGCCTTCATGCCGAACGAGCCGCCGACCTGGCCGGTCAGGATATGCACCTCCTTGGCGGCGACGCCGAGCGCCTCGGCAATGTTGGCGCGCATGCCGTAAACGCCCTGCGAGGCAACGTGGAGAGTGAAGCGGCCATCGTCGTAGGCCGCGAGCGCGGCGCGCGGCTCCATGGCGTTGACGACGACACGGCTGTTCACAAGCTTCAATCGCGTCACATGCGCCGCCCGGGCGAACGCCGCGTCGACGGCGTCGGCATCGCCAAAATGATAATCGAGCGCAATGTTGCCCGGCACGTCGTCATAGAGGAGCGGCGCGCCGTCGCGCGCGGCGTCTTCCGCCGCAATCACGGCCGGCAGCGCCTCGATCTCGATGGCGACCGCTTCGGCCGCATCCTTCGCGGCGAGCGCGGTCTCGGCGACGGCGAAGGCAACGGGATCGCCGACGTAGCGGACCTTGTCCGCCGCCAGCGCGCCGCGCCAGGGCTTCTTCATCGGCGAGCCGTCGCGATTTTTGAACGGTACGATGCACTTGAGCGGACCGTAAGCTTTCAGGTCGGCCGCGGTATAGACACCGAGTACACCGGGCATGGTCCGCGCGGCGTCCGCATCGATGGCGCGGATGACGCCATGGGCAATGCGGCTGCGCACCATCACCGCATAAGCCTGGCCCGGCAGACTGACGTCGTCGGTATAGCGTCCCTGACCGCGCAGTAGCATTGGATCTTCGCTGCGCGGCACGGACTGTCCGACGGCAAATTTTTCAACCGCCAATCTCTCCGTCGCCAATTCGTCCGCTGTAAATTTTTCCGCCTGTCGGTCGGCAGGCTGGTGCAAATTCATGCTCGTCCGATCCCGCAAAGTGCCATGTCGCGGTGACATAGTGGACTTAGCAGAGCGCGACAAGCTCGGCGCGGATCATGGCTCATAGGCGGGAAAAGCAAACTATTGGACCTGCCGCGCCCGGCTGATACATTCGTGCTGATTTGAGCTTGGACATGGCCGCAGCCGTCGAGCCGCAGAGTTCCGGCGCGGCAGGAAGGCATTGGATGAACGAGGACGCCCCGCCGACCGGCGGCCTCGATGGCCGTGGAACGCCGCGGCGGCGGGCGCGCTGGCCCCGCCGAACGCCGTACGGCATCCGCCGCGGGGGCTTCGGGCGTGAAGAACCGCAAGCGCTCCTGAACGATCAGGCTGACGGAACCTACGCCGCGCTCGATCTCGGCACCAATAATTGCCGGCTTTTGATCGCGCGTCCGACGGCCGACGGGTTTCGTGTCGTCGATGCGTTCTCTCGCATCATTCGTCTCGGCGAGGGCGTGGCTGCTTCGCGCCGTATCAGCGAGGCGGCGATTACACGGGCGGTCGAGGCGCTGTTGGTCTGTCGCGACAAGATGCGCGCGCGCGGCGTGCGACGGGCGCGGCTCATTGCCACGGAGGCCTGCCGCGCGGCCGAGAACGGCGAAGAATTCCGCGCCCGCGTCGCCGAGCAAGCCGGCCTCGAGCTCGAGATCGTCGATTCCGCGACCGAGGCAAGGTTGGCGGCGGCCGGCTGTACCGAGCTGTTCGATCCTGCGGCGACCGGCGTCATCCTCTTCGATATCGGCGGCGGTTCCTCGGAGTTGGTGCGGCTGGGCCGCCCGAACGGCGTCCGGCGCGGGCCGCCGCGGCCCGACATCATCGGCTGGGCGTCGTTCCCGGTCGGTGTCGTCACGCTGGCGGAGCGCTATGGCGGCACCGTGGTGTCCCGCGAGGTCTACGACGCCATGGTGGAAGAGGTCGGCACCTTCGTGGAAAAATTCGCGGACGCGCATCGCGACGATCTTGACGACTTCCACATGCTCGGCACGTCGGGCACGGTGACGACGATCGCCGGGGTGTTCTTGCGGCTGCGGCGCTACGACCGCCGGCGCGTCGACGGCTGTTGGCTTTCCGACCACGAGATTTCGCGCGTGGTTGCCGAACTCATGGCGATGAGTTTCGACGAACGCGCGGCCAACCCCTGCATCGGCGCCGAGCGCGCCGACCTCGTGCTCGCCGGCTGCGCCATCCTCGACGCGATCCGCCGCGCCTTTCCCTGCCCGAGGCTGCGCGTCGCCGATCGCGGCCTGCGCGAGGGCATGCTGGTCGAGATGATGCGGGCCGACGGCGTGTGGGGAGAGGCCTGATCGGCCATGGCGCGACTCAAGGACGAGAAGCGCCGCACATTGTCATCGCGGACCTGGCTCGAACGCCAGATCAGCGATCCTTATGTGGCGCGCGCCAAGCGCGAAGGGTTCCGCTCCCGCGCGGCTTATAAGCTCGCCGAAATCGACGACAAATATCGGCTGCTCAAGCCGGGAGCGCGCGTCGTCGATCTCGGTGCGGCGCCGGGGGGCTGGAGCGAGATCGCGGCGCGGCGCGTCGGCGCTGGCGGACGGGTGCTCGCGATCGACATTCTCGACATGAAGCCGATCGCCGAAGTCGAATTCCTCAAGCTCGATTTTCTCGACCACACGGCGCCGCAGCGGCTCAAGGACTTGCTCGGCGGGCAGGCCGACCTCGTGCTCTCGGACATGGCAGCCAACGCCACCGGTCACCGGCAGACCGATCATCTCCGCATCATGGCGCTAGCCGAGGCGGCGGCGCATTTCGCGCAAGAGGTGCTCGCTCCGCGCGGCAGCTTCCTCTGCAAAGTCCTGCAAGGCGGTACCGAAGCAGCGTTGCTTGCCGAGCTCAAGCGCGATTTCGCCAGCGTCAAACACGTCAAACCGCCGGCGAGCCGCAGCGATTCGGCCGAACTTTATCTCCTCGCCCGCGGTTTTCGCGGGCGTGAGACGTCACCGGCTTAGGGATTGTTTACCGCCTCTTGCGCTACTTTCCGGCCGGACAGCTCTGCTCCGGCGTCGGGCGGAAGCCGCGCAAAGACGAACGCAGCAGAGGCGGACAGCGCGCCGACCACCAGGAACGCCGGGGGGAAGTCCAGGGCGCCCATGGCGGTGCCATGCTTCAGCCGCAGCGTGGTCTCGACCACGAGCGCCCCGACGGCGACGCCGGTCGATAACGACAATTGCTGGGCGACGGAAACCAGCGTGGTCGCCCGGCTCATCAGTTGCGGCTCGATTTCGGCATAGGCGAGCGTGTTGATGCTGGTGAATTGCAGCGAGCGAAAAAAGCCGCCGCTAAGCAGAATGACGATCATGGCGGCAAACGGCATGCCGGGAACGAAGCTGGCGCAGGCGGCGAGAAACGCGGCGCTGAGAACGCTGTTGTAGACGAGCACTGGACGATAGCCGAGGCGTCTGAGCACGCCGGCGACGGCGGCCTTCATGAACATCGAGCCGAGCGCCCCGGTAAAAGTGATGAGGCCGGATTGGAACGGCGTCAGGTCGAAGCCGATCTGCAACAAGAGTGGCAACAGGAACGGCAGCGCGCCGATACCGAGCCGGAACAGGAAACCGCCAAAGATACTGGCGCGGAACGTCGGCAGCTTGAGTAGGCCCAGATCGAGGATCGGCGCCGCCTTGTGTCTGGCATAAACGATGTAAGCCGCCGCCGAAGCCGCGCCGACGCCGAGCAGCGCGGCAACGACGCCGATCGGCAAAAACTCTAGGCCCATGACCGAGAGTCCGAAGGCAAGCCCGCCGATGCCCAGTCCTGACAAGATGAAGCCGACAAAGTCGAACGGAGCCGGCCGTTCGGCACGGACATCGGGAATGTAGCGCGTCGCCATTGCCAGGCCGGCAAGACCGATCGGCACATTGATGATGAAGATCCAGTGCCACGATGCGTAAGTCGTGATGAAGCCGCCGAGTGGGGGACCGCAGATCGGGCCGACCAGCGCCGGTATCGTCACCAGCGACATGGCGTGGACCAGGAGCCGCTTATCGATGCTGCGCACCAGAATAAGGCGGCCGACCGGCGTCATCATCGCCCCGCCCATGCCTTGAACGATCCGGGCCAGTACGAATTCCTCGAGTGAGCGCGAGAGCGCGCAGCCGATCGAGCCGAGCACGAAAACGCCGATGGCGATGCGGAAGACGTGGCGGGCGCCGAAGCGGTCGGCAGTCCAGCCGCTCGCCGGAATACAGATGGCGAGCGCCAGCAGGTAGGAGGTGACCGCGAGCTTCAGCGCCAGCGGGTCGGTGCCGAGCGCGCGCGCGATTGCCGGCAGCGACGTCGCAATCACGGTGGAGTCCATGTTTTCCATGAACAACGCGACCGCAACGATCAGCGGCACGACGCGGTCGTACGAGCTCGGCGGCACGCTCGGGGGCATGTCTTCTATCGGCTCGCCGGGGCGGCGGCTTTGAGCCGCTGCAAGCCTTCGGCCGGCTGCGGGAACGACGGATCGATCTCGAGCGCCTTGCGGAAGTCGGCGACGGCACCGGCGGGATTGGCGAGCCGCTCGCGGATCAGACCGCGCGTCGAAAAGGCGCTGGCCGAATGCCCGTTGAGCGCGATGGCGCGGTCGGCGTCGGCCAGCGCTGCGGCGTTGTCGCCGGCGAGGTAGCGCGCCCAGGCACGATTGTAAAAGGCGAGGGCGGCGGTCGGCGACAGCTCGGCGGCGCGGGTGTAGTCGGCAATGGCGCCGGCAAGGTCGAGCCGCTCGCGCTTGGCGTTGCCGCGGTTGATGTAGGCGTCCGCCGAATGCGGATCGAGCTTGATGGCTTGATCGAGATCGGCGATGGCGCGCTCGTTCTCGCCCTTGGCCTGCCAGGCGCTGCCGCGGTTGTTGTAGGCTGCGGCCGTCGGGTTGAGCTTGATCGCTTGGTCATAATCGGCGATCGCGCGATCGAGGTCGCCTTTGCGCCGCCAAGCGATGCCGCGATTGTAGAGCGCTACGGCATAGTTCGGATCGCTGCGCAGGGCCTCGCTGTAGTCGGCGATGGCGTGGTCTGGGTCACCCTTGTCGTCGAAGGCGTTGCCGCGATTGTTGTAGGCGATGACGAATTTCGGATTGAGCTTGATCGCGGAACCGTAATCGGCGATGGCGCGATCGTAATCGCGCTTCTGGAAGTAAGCATAGCCGCGCTCGTTGTAAGCGCCGGCGTGTTGCGGATTGAGCCGGATCGCCTCGGTCAAATCGGCGATGGCGCGATCGTAATCGCGCTTCTGGAAGTAAGCATAGCCGCGCTCGTTGTAAGCGCCGGCGTGTTGCGGATTGAGCCGGATCGCCTCGGTCAAATCGGCGATGGCGCGGTCGAGATTGCCGTCGCGGCGCAGCGCAATGCCGCGATCGTAATAGATGCGGGCGTTCTTGGCGTCGAGGCGGATCGCCTCGGTGTAGTCGGCGATGGCGGCGTTGCGGTCGCCCTTGTCGTCGAGCGCGTTGCCGCGGTTGATGTAGGCTTCCGCGTTCGTTGGATCGAAGCGGACGGCGGTGCCGAAATCAACGATGGCACGGTCGTAGTCCCGATTCTGGTAGAAGACGAGGCCGCGATTGTCGTAAGCCAGCGCGAATTGCGGTGAAAGCTTGATGGCGCGATCGAAGTCAGCGAGAGCGCGGGCAGTGTCGCCCTTGGCGCGCCAAGCATCGCCGCGATTATTGTAGGCGGCGGCGAAATCAGCGTCGAGGCGGATCGCCTGATTGTAATCGGCAATGGCGCGGTCGAGATCGCCTTTCTGAAACCAGACGATGCCGCGATTGTTGAGCGCCGCGGCATTTTTCGGATCGAGCCTGATGGCCTGGTCGTAATCGGCAACGGCATGGTCGAAGTCGCCCTTGCGGCGGAACGCGAGGCCGCGATTGAAGAAGGCCGCGGCATAGTTCGGGGACAGTCGGATTGCCTCGTTGTAGTCGGCGATGGCGCGGTCGAAGTCCGCCTTCTCGTCGAAAGCATTGCCGCGCGTCATGAACGCGCCGGCGTCGGTGCCGTTGAGTTTGATCGCCGCGTCGAGATCGGCGATGGCGGTGTCCAAGTTGTGCTGTGCCAAGTGCACGCTGCCGCGTTCGGCGAAAGCACGCGCGTAGCTCGGATTGAGGGTGATCGCCGCCGTGAAATCCTCGCGCGCGCCGGCGAGGTCGCCCTTGGCTCGCATGGCCATGCCCCGATCTTGATGCAGGATGGCGAGATTGGCCGGTTGATAGCGGCCCGAATCGATCAGCGCCGTGCAGGACGCAATGCGCTCCTCATTGGTGGCGCGCCATTGTCCGGTGCAGCGGCGTTCGTCGGTTGCGTCCTGCGAATACGCGGTCACGGCAAGCAGGACCGGTGCGGCCAAGGCCACGATGACACGAAGAGCCCAAAAGACGATCGGCGATCTCTGCAGCATCAAAGCTTTACCCGGCATGGTAGGCAATCGCTTAACTCGTTTTGCTTGGTCTCGGTTGCGGCCAACCTACTCTGCTGTACACTTACCGGCAAAGCCGTGCGGTCCCCCTTCATTCGCGTGACCTGCCGGGAATGAGCGAACATGCGCGGCCGATCACTTCGCGTTTCAATTCCTCGGCGCATCGTCACGGACTATATGCGCCTGTCGACGACGATACCGAGTGTTCCGATCGAAAGAACGATGGATCTCGGCGCGGTGGCTGCAGCGCGCAATGCCTGCTCGCCGCGCCCGCCGTGGGCCGCGCTGTTCGGCAAGGCTTTCGCCCTTACGGCGCAAGAGTTGCCAGAGCTCAGGCGTGTTTTTCTCAAGTGGCCCTGGCCGCATCTTTACGAATACCCCGCCAGCGTCGCCATGTTCGCGATCGATCGCGTCTATCACGGCGAGCCGGCTGTTTTACCGCGCATGGTCAAGAATCCGGCGGCCTGCCGCATCCGCGATCTTGCGCAGATGATCCGCGACGCCAAAGAGGCGCCGCTGGAGCAGATCAAGGACTTCCGCCGCGTGCTTGCCATTGCGAAATTGCCGGGGCCGCTGCGTCGGCTGCTTTGGTGGCTTGCCTTTAGCATCGGGCGGCAGCGCGGCAACTATTTCGGAACTTTCGTGGTGTCGACGGTGTCGGCGTTCGGCGCCGAACTCATCCATCCGATCGCCGTGGCGCCGATGTTTCTGACCTATGGAATGATCGGTGCCGACCAGCGTTGTCCGGTGCGCTTGATGTTCGATCATCGGGTTGTCGACGGCGTACCCGTCGCCCGCGCGCTGGTCCGCCTCGAAGCCATTCTCAACACCACGATCATCGAGGAACTCCGCACCATGGTGGCTGCGGCCGCGCCGATACCTGCCGCCGGGATGGAGCCCGCTTCGTATCTTGCCAAACTCCCGGCCAAGGAAAACTCGCCTCCATAAGTCCCAATTCCGACCCCATCTATGAATCCTGCCGCGGACGTGCTAGGAGCCGCCGCCAACCCAAAAGCGGGCCTCGAGTCGGACGAGCAGGCGGGCAGGGCGAGTGCCCCACCCGCAGGGATATGCTCTTTCCAGCTGCTTTTTCGATGCGGCCCGCCCAGTCAGCCCGCCACTGTGCGGGCGCAAGCGGAGTTGGCAATGCTCAAGAACAGTCCCCGCGAGGGCCTCACCTTCGACGACGTGCTCATCAAGCCCGGTCTGTCGGAAGTGCTCCCCTCGGAGGTGGATATCCGCACCCGCATCACGCGCGGCATCACGCTCAATATCCCGATCGCCGCCTCGGCCATGGATACCGTGACCGAGGCGCATATGGCGATCGCCATGGCGCAGGCCGGCGGCATCGGTGTCATTCACCGCAATCTCGACCCAGCGGTGCAGGCGGTGCAGGTGCGGCAGGTGAAGAAGTTCGAATCGGGCATGGTGGTCAATCCCGTCACCATCGATCCCGACGCCACGCTCGCCGATGCGCTCGCTCTCATGCAGGAGTACCACATCTCCGGCATTCCGGTGGTCCAGGGCGGCGGTAACGGCCGCGCCGGCAAGCTCGTCGGCATCCTCACTAACCGCGACGTGCGCTTTGCCACCGACAAGCGGCAAAAGGTCTCCGAGCTGATGACTAAGGAGGCCCTGGTCACGGTGCACGAGGGCGTCGGCCAGGACGAGGCCAAACGGCTGCTGCATCAGCATCGCATCGAAAAGCTCCTGGTGGTTGATAACGATTACCGCTGCGTCGGTCTCATCACGGTGAAGGACATTGAGAAGGCGGTCGCAAATCCCGATGCCTGCAAGGACGAGCAGGGCCGGCTACGGGTCGCCGCCGCCACCAGTGTCGGCGAAGCCGGCTATGCCCGCAGTGAGGTGCTGATCGAGGCCGGCGTCGACCTCCTCGTCGTCGATACCGCCCACGGACATTCCCGGCGCGTGCTCGACGCCGTGACCCGCATCAAGCGGCTGTCGAACGCGGTGCAAGTCGTCGCCGGCAATATCGCCACTGCCGAAGGCGCCAAGGCGCTGATCGATGCCGGCGCCGATGCCATCAAGGTCGGGATCGGACCGGGCTCGATCTGCACCACGCGGGTCGTCGCCGGGGTCGGCGTGCCGCAGCTCACGGCCATCGTCGACGCTGTCGAGGCGGCGAAACAATCCGACACGCCGGTGATTGCCGACGGCGGCATCAAATATTCCGGCGATCTCGCCAAGGCGATAGCTGCGGGCGCCGATTGCGCCATGGTCGGCTCGCTGCTCGCCGGCACCGACGAGACGCCGGGCGAGGTTTTTCTCTATCAGGGCCGCTCCTACAAGAGCTACCGCGGCATGGGTTCGGTCGGCGCCATGGCGCGCGGCTCG
>Ga0208455_1000814_pt1 | contig 11329 bp, 8 predicted proteins | sample June2015DPH_4_50_FD_184690 | JGI IMG/M metagenome (GOLD analysis project Ga0208455, IMG submission 184690) | Peatland microbial communities from SPRUCE experiment site at the Marcell Experimental Forest, Minnesota, USA - June2015DPH_4_40... | ecosystem: Environmental > Terrestrial > Soil >... | reverse complement strand
CGCAACCAACATCGAGCTACCCAGCTACAAGGCCGGCTATCTAGCCATCTTGAGAAAGCTCTTCGAACTGGGCGTCGAAGAGGTCCGCGGACACCTGCTTTTTGCCATGTCCGAGGCCGAGTACTTGGCGGCCTTCGATTGGCTCGAGCAGGTTGGGCTCATGTCGATGATCGCCGAGAGTGCCCAGGCTCTTAGGGATATGCCGGCAACCGAGTTCGACGCAGCACTCGACAAGATAGACACGCGCTATGTGGAAATCTGGCAGGCGGAAGCCGGGCTGAAGACCTACGGGCTGGCGGTCGCCGAGGTGCTGGAGTTCCGCACGGCTGAGGGCGATCGTTTCGACATGACCGTCGAGGAATGGCTGGCGTTCTCGAAACGGGCTTCTTTCTACGAGGTACGCGAGCGAGCGAAGTCGATGGGCATCCAGGTGATCTGGGATTGCGAGCTGCCCAAGACTCCCGAAGGCTTCTATCACATCCAAGCCGGGATCGATTACGCCATCGCCAAGTCGCTGGCTGTGGCGCCCTTCGCCGACGTGCTGTGGATGGAGACCAAGACGGCGGATCTCGAGGACGCCAGGAAGTTCGCAGAGGCCATCCACGCGCAGTATCCCGACAAGATGCTGGCGTACAACCTCTCGCCGTCGTTCAGCTGGGACACCACGGGAATGAACGACGAGCAGATGAAACGGTTCCCCGAGGAACTCGGGAAACTCGGCTTCGTCTTCAACTTCATCACCTACGGTGGTCACCAGATCGACGGCTTGGCTGCCGAGGAGTTCGCGACCGCATTGAAGCAGGACGGGATGCTGGCGCTGGCGCGCTTGCAGCGCAAGTTCAGACTGCTGGAGTCACCGTATCGGACGCCGCAGACTCTAGTCGGAGGGCCCCGGCTGGACGCCGCCTTGATGGCTTCGTCGGGACGCACCGCGGCGACGAAGGCGATGGGCAAGGGGTCGACGCAGTTTCAGCACCTGGTTCAGACCGAGGTCCCGACCAAGCTGCTGGAGGAGTGGCTCGCGGAGTGGAGCAAGCACTGCGACTATGCTTCGAAAATTCGCGTCCAGCTACGTCCGCACACGGCCGGTTCGGAGCTGTTGGAACTGAGTGTGCTGAACCAGCCCAGCGGGGAGAAGCTCGCCAACGTGGTCTTCGCCTACATCCAGGATCGTCGCGGGCGCGGCATCCTCTCGATTCGCGACCAGAACACCCTCGCGCCGGCGCGGAAGAAGCGGCTGATGACGGTCGTCCAACTGTTCCTGATCCACCGCTACAATGCCAGCTCGGTGCACTACGTCACCCCGACCGAGGACAACGAGTTTCAGACACAAAGGATGAAGAGCGTGGGGATTTTCTCGGATGTGCATACCGAGATTGGCCAAATCATCGTCGCGCAAGTCAACAAAGAACGCGTCGCCGAACTGCTGAAGCCTGACCGGGTACTTCTCCTGGAGATGATCCGTAAGACGTCGCCGGCATTGCAAATCCAGGCTTAGTTACCAGACTTAGAGGAGAAGATGTGTTCTTAGATTAGCAAGGTCCTTTGTCGGCAATTCCTCCGCGAGCATCAGGTCGGCTATGAAGCGGTGAAGCACCAGCGCTTCGTCGGAACCGGGTACTTCGATTCGGTGCAACAGGTCACCACCAGCGGCACCGCTCCACCATGGCACTCCATGTCCCAACTGAGGAGGAACAGTTCACCGACGACGCAAGCGTGGAGCTGGGCCATGACCATGGCATCACGACCCCGGCGGCAATGGCCGATCCATTGTTAGCCGATCCGTCGCAGATGTCTAATTGCTGGGAGGAATCCGACGAACTGATGCCGTCGGGGGATTAGTACCGGAAGGTCCTGCTAAATACTCTGCTTGCTCAACACTAATGCTAGGAGTGCGTCCGAGAATTGAGTTGTGAAAGGCGTTGCAGCGGGCGAGAGGCGAACTGTGAAAACGGAAAAATCGACGTTGGCCCTGGAGCCCGGAGCAGTGCCCATCAGAAAGGCTTTCCCGAAGGCATCTGTCACCTCCCGTTAGGACGGGCCTTTCTTGCTTTATTCTGTCCATAGGGCTAAGTACGGAAAAGATTCGATTGTTTTCGAAGGAGATGGAAATGGCTAGCAACAACAACCCGGCGAAGAAGAAGGGCCGTTGGGCAGCAGGCATTACGCCCTACGCGGAAATGGGTTATTACGACGCGGACTACGAGCCCAAGGACACGGATATTCTGTGCGCATTCCGCTTAGTGCCCCAACCCGGTGTCGAACCCATCGAAGCCTCGGCAGCGGTGGCGGGCGAGTCCTCTACTGCTACATGGACGGTGGTCTGGACGGATCGCCTGACCCCATACGAACATTATCAGGCGAAATGCTATCGGGTCGATCCCGTTCCCGGCACCGATCAATACATCGCCTACATCGCTTACGATATTGATCTTTTCGAAGAGGGCTCGATTGCCAACCTGACTTCGTCGATTATCGGCAATGTGTTCGGCTTCAAGGCGCTCAAGTCTCTGCGCCTGGAAGATATGCGGATACCACCGCACTACGTGAAAACCTTCCAGGGCCCGCCTCACGGCATCGTCATGGAGCGCGAGTACCTGAATAAATTCGGGCGCCCGCTGCTGGGCGCCACGGTCAAGCCCAAGCTCGGCCTTTCCGCCCGCAACTATGGCCGCGTGGTCTACGAGGCGTTGCGCGGTGGGCTCGACTTCACGAAAGACGACGAGAACATCAATAGCCAGCCCTTCATGCGCTGGCGCGATCGCTATCTCTTCTGCATGGAAGCAGTGAACCGCGCCATGGCCGCTACCGGGGAGATCCTAGGGCATTATCTGAACGTCACTGCCGCAACCATGGAAGAGATGTACGAACGCGCTGACTTCGCCAAAGAGTTGGGCAGCGTGATTGTGATGATCGATCTGACGATCGGCTACACCGCCATTCAGTCCATGTCCAAGTGGGCGCGCCGCAACGGTGTAATCCTGCACTTGCACCGGGCTGGTCACGGCACCTACACGCGACAGAAGACGCACGGCGTGAACTTTCGTGTCATCGCCAAATGGATGCGTTTGGCAGGCGTGGATCATATTCATGCCGGCACGGCAGTCGGCAAGCTCGAGGGCGACCCCAACGCCATTCGCGGGTACTACAACACGTTGCGGGCGAACAAGCTGGAGGCTGACCCCTCTCAGGGTCTGTATTTCGAGCAGGACTGGGCCTCAATGCCCGCCGTAATGCCCGTGGCCTCGGGTGGTATCCATGCCGGGCAGATGCACCAATTGCTGCACCTTCTGGGCGAAGATGTCGTAATGCAGTTCGGGGGTGGCACCATCGGTCACCCGGATGGGATTGCCCAGGGTGCGACAGCGAATCGCGTGGCCACGGAAGTGATGATCCAGGCCCGCAACGAAGGGCGTGACTTCCTCAACGAAGGGCCGGAGATCCTGGCGAAGGCTGCGCGTTGGTCGCCAGAGCTGCGCACGGCACTCGAGATCTGGAAGGACGTTAGTTTTAACTACGAATCGACCGATGTGCCGGATGCCGTCGGCACGCTCACGGTTTGATGGCTAGAGGGCGGTCGTTCCGGGCAGCAAGGCCTGAAGGGCGGCGCTACACCTTAATTGTTGGGCACCTGCGGAACGGAGACGAACAATGCGAATCACGCAAGGTACTTTTTCTTATCTACCCGACTTCACGGATGAGGAGATTAAACGCGAGGTGCGGTATTGCCTCGATAACGGCTGGGCCTTTTCCATCGAGCACACCGATGATCCCCATCCCCGCAATGCTTACTGGGAAATGTGGGGCTTGCCGATGTTTGATGCGAGCGACCTGGACCTCGCCATGCATGAGATCGATGAGTGTCGCAAAGCCTTCCCGGACGGTTACATCAAGGTAAACGGTTTCGACCGCACCAAGGGCCGACAGACGACCATGTTGAGTTTCATCGTGCACCGGCCCAAAGAGGAGCCCGGTTTCTATTTGGAGCGCGCGGAAGGCCAAGATCGCCGCATCCAGTACACGATTCGCTCCAAAGCCAAGCGGGCGGGTTAGCACAGACCGTGAAGATCGCCTTATTGCAGAAATAGCAGCGCGAGAATGCCATGCAAAGACTAGATACGGATCCCGCCGTTGACACAGGTACTGCCCAGGAGACTGGGGAAAACCTTGTGGATATCGGCGCCGCTCATCGGGATTCCAATCTCGAGGAAATCCTGGATGAACTGGATCGTGAGCTGGTGGGTCTCAAACCCGTTAAGGCCTACATCCGGCGGGTGGCCTCGCTGCTGCTGGTGGCGCGTTTACGCGAGAAGGTTGGACTGGCGAGCGAACGCCCCACCTTGCATATGTCCTTTACCGGGCAGCCCGGCACAGGCAAGACCACAGTCGCGATGCGCATGGCGAAGATACTGCACCACCTCGGCTACCTGCGCCGCGGCCATTTGGTGGTGGCCACGCGCGACGACCTGGTGGGCCAGTACGTGGGACACACAGCTCCGAAGACTAAAGAGACGCTCAAGAAGGCGATGGGGGGCGTGCTCTTTATCGACGAAGCGTACTACCTCTATCGATCCGAAAATGAGCGCGACTACGGCCAGGAAGCGATTGAGATGTTGCTGCAGGCAATGGAAAACCAGCGCGAGGATCTGGTCGTCATCCTGGCCGGCTATCCAGATCGGATGGCAACTTTCTTCCAACACAATCCCGGTTTTCGCTCGCGTGTGGCGCACCACATCAGCTTTCCCGATTACACGCTGGAGGAGCTGACGACGATTGCCGAATTGATGCTGCGCCAGCAGAACTATGCCTTCGACGCCGAATCGCGCCAGGCATTTGTTGAGTATCTCGCGTTGCGGATGAAGCAGCCTCAGTTTGCCAATGCTCGCAGTGTGCGTAATGCCATTGACCGCTTGAAACTGCGCCAGGCCAGCCGCCTGGTCAGCGAGGGGGGCTGCATTCCCAAAGAGCAACTGCTTCGCATCGCGGCGATTGACATTCGTCAAAGCCGGGTGTTCCAGGGAGGCTCGGACGCGGAACCGGAAGATGTGGACGATGGCGGCGCGCAAAGTATCCGGCACGAGGAGACGTGATGACTAAACGAAGACCAATAGTGTTGGGCATCGTGGGGGACAGTGCGGCTGGCAAGACGACGATTACCCGTGGGTTGGTGGAGTTGCTCGGCGAGGACCGGGTTACGCACATCTGCGCCGACGATTATCACAAGTACGATCGCATCGAGCGGGCGCGCTTGAAGATTACGCCCTTGCATCCCGACTGCAATTATCTCGACATTCTGGAACTGCACCTGGAACGCGCCCACTACGGCCAACCGATGCTCAAGCCGGTGTATGACCACAGCACAGGCTCCCTGGTACGGCCGGAATACTTGGTCCCGAAGGAATTTGTCATCGTGGAAGGACTGCTGGGCTTTCATACGGAAGCAATGCGGCAGTTCTACGACGTCAAAGTATTCCTTGATCCACCGGAGGACCTGAGGCGGCTTTGGAAGATCAAGCGCGATACGGCGAAGCGTGGGTATACGGCCGAACAGGTTTTGGCCGAAATGGAGAAGCGGGAGTCGGACTCACAGAACTGCATCCGTCCACAGCGCGAATTTGCTGACATTGTCGTTCAGTTCTACCCCGACGGTGTGCGCTCGGACCAGGCCGACAGCCACCTAAATGTCCGGCTGGTCCTGCGCCCGACGATTCCCCATCCGGATCTGAGCTATCTGTGCGAACAGGACCAGACTTCCGGCATACGCCTCGCGCTCGGCCGTGACTGTGGCCGTCCCGTGGACTTCCTCGAGGTGGACGGCAACGTAAGCCGGGAACATGCTGCGGAGTTGGAAGAGACGATCTGGAAGCATCTACCCGATCTGCGCCCGTTGCGTGCCGACCAATTCGGTGATTACAACTACGGCACTGAGGTGCGCCACAGCGATCCGCTGGCCCTCACGCAACTGCTCATCACTTATCACTTGCTGCGCGCCTACAGCAAAGACGCTCCGATCCCTTTTGCCCGTCCGATCGCCGCTCTCAGCCGATTGGAGTCGGTGCCGCTAGAGGCGGCGGTGGAGGTTGTCAGGGAAAAGTGAGGAATCACTATGAATGCTGATGTACCGCTCTCTCATGTGCGGAGAGCGTTGACCACCAACAAGGGCCAGCAAACCTCCGTTAACTTCAGCAGTTTCCACCCGAGTCGCAGCAGAAGGTCGTAGAGAAACTCAGCAGCCTATCGCAGTTAATCGTTGAAAGACTGAGGTGGGACTGCAGAGATAACCTGTACGGCGCTCGAACCGCGAAGGAACGCGAAGTCGAGCCCCGCGTTCATCGCCGGCAATTCTTTTGCGAGCTAAGGTATTTCCGCGCGTTAGGCGGACAGAAAGCGGACAAAATACTGGATGGTTTCCAGTCTGAGATTGAATGGAAAGGACTTAGGGAGGGTCTGCAAAACCTTTATACGTCTGTTCGATTCCGACCCGCGCCTCCAGCATTTTGCTGTGGTCAAAGGTTTTGGAAGTCAGACCTGTTTCCAGAGTTCTTCCCGCGGGTCCTCTGGGTTCAGCTTGGCCAACTCTCGCAGCAGTTCTTTCGTCTTTTCGTCGCGGGGCATGGGGACGGCGATCTTCACCTCGACGATTTCATCTCCACGGGCGCCTTCTTTGGTTGCTGACGGCACACCTTTTTCGCGTAACCTCAGCTTCTGGCCGGACTGCGTGCCTGGAGGAATCTTCAGCATGCTCCGGCCATCAATGGTGGGCACTTCAATCTTCGATCCCAGCGCCGCTTCTACCACCGTCACCGGCACCGTGATGTGGATGTCGTCGCCCTCGCGGCGGAACAGTGCGTGCTCGCCTATGCGGATGATGACGTAGAGATCGCCGACCCCGCCCCCCCGCAGTCCGGCATTGCCTTTGCCCGCGATCCGAATGCGCTGCCCGTCGCGGGTTCCGGCCTTGATGCGGATCTCGAGCGGATCGGTGCGCTCGACACTGCCTTCGCCGTGGCAGACCGTGCAGGTCGAAATATTCTTGCCCGTCCCATGGCATCGCGGGCAGGTGACGTTGAACTTCATCCGGCCGCCCATCTGTTCGACTGTTCCCTTGCCATGACACTGCGGACATTGCCCCGGAGCTTCGATGAAGCCATTGCCGTGGCAGTTTCCGCAGACATCGCGCCGGGCGATATTGAGCTTCATCACCCCGCCACGGATCGCCGTCCAGAACGGCACGTTGACCTGGTACTCAAGATCGGTGCCCGGCTCCGGGCCCTGCTCGGCCGCCTCTCCGCGTCCGCCGCCACTGAAAATGCTGGAGAAGACATCGCGGAACCCGCCGCTCGTGCCGCTCGACGCCTTGCGTCCGCCAGCGCGTGCGCCTTCGAACAGATCGGAAAAGTCGAAGCCGCCGAAATCGACGTTGCTTTGTCCACCGGAATGGCGGGCTCCCGGGAAGCCTCCGGAAAAGTCGCCGGAGCCGGGCTGGCCGCCGCCGCGCGCGTAGGCCTCCGCCGTCGCCGGATCGATATTGTCGGAGTAGAACCCGAGCTGGTCGTAAATCTTCCTCTTCTTCGGATCGCTGAGGACGTCGTTGGCCTCGGAAAGAGTCTTGAACTTTTCTTCTGCGGCTTTGTCGCCGGGATTGACGTCAGGATGATATTTGCGCGCAAGTTTGCGGAACGCCTTGCGGATGTCGTCGGCGGAGGCGGACTTTCTTACGCCGAGAACGCCGTAATAATCTTTGGTTGCGGTGGCCATGGTCAGCTGTCAGCTCTCAGCGGTCAGCATTCAGCCTCACATTGTAGCGCGTGCGTGTATGGCGTCCTTCGGCTCCGCCCAGGATGGCACGCCTTGAATCGTTGCTCATGAATCAGAATTCTGAGAACCGAGAACCGGTTCCTCAGTTCACCACTTCCTCCTCTTGTTCATCCGCCGACACGGCGAACGCCTCAAATGGCGAAGCATCCATCGACACGGGAATCCGCTGCACTCCCGTCGCGGTCGGCGCGAAGCAATACCAGCGCCCCTCTTCCGGGATGAAGTTCACAAAAAACATCTGTCCATTGACTTCGAATCTCAATTCGCTTTCCTCTTTCCTGGGCCCGGGATGACAGGTCGTTAAGTGTGATGCAAATTGGGGGCATTGGCGACCCCACTGAAGTGCCACTCGCCAAAAGCCGGCAAGCGAGATCCCTCGCTACGCTCGGGATAACGGCTGCGGGCTCCCGCTCTGCTCACGCCCGCAAAGCGCCGTCACTTCTTGTCTTCCACATCCACGTACTCGGCGTCGATCACGCCTTCGTCTTTCTTCTGGCCCGCGCCGTTGCTGCCGGACGCTGCGCCCGACCCATCGGTTGGGCCCGCTCCGGTCGCACCCGGTGCCGTGCCAGGAGTTGCCTGCGTCGCCTTGTACATCTGCTCCGCCAGCTTGTGCGACGCCGTGGTTAGCCGCTCGCGCGCCGAATCCATCTGCGACTTGTCGCCGCTTTCGATGGCCTTCTTCGCGTCCGCCAACGCGTTCTCCACGTCCCCGCGCTCCGTGCCCGAGATCTTGTCGCCATGCTCTTTCAGCATCTTCTCGATGTTGTAGACCATCGAGTCGAGCTGATTCTTGGCCTCGATCTCTTCGCGCCTGGTCTTGTCTTCGGCCGAGTGCGCGTCGGCTTCCTTCGCCATGCGCTCGACTTCTTCCTTCGACAATCCCGAAGACGACGTGATCGTGATCTTCTGATCCTTGCCCGTGGCCATATCTTTCGCGGTCACGTTCAGGATGCCGTTCGCGTCGATGTCAAACGTCACTTCGATCTGCGGTATGCCCCGAGGCGCCGGCGGCAGACCGGTCAAATGGAACTTGCCCAGGGTGCGGTTCTGCGCCGCCAGCGGACGCTCGCCCTGCAGCACGTGAACTTCAACTGAAGTCTGACTGTCGGCTGCCGTCGAAAACGTCTCCGTCTTCTTCGTCGGAATCGTAGTGTTCCGTGGGATCATTCCCGTCGCAACCCCGCCCAGCGTTTCGATCGACAGCGTCAACGGAGTCACGTCCAGCAGCAGCAGGTCTTTCACCTCGCCCTTGAGCACGCCGCCCTGGATCGCCGCACCGACCGCGACCACTTCATCCGGGTTCACGCCCTTGTGGCCTTCGCGTCCAAACAGTTCCTTTACGATCTGCTGAATGCGCGGCATGCGCGTCTGTCCGCCGACCAGCACCACTTCGTTAATTTTGCTGGCATCGATACCGGCATCCTTCATGCACTGCTTGCACGGGCCGACCGACTTCTGAATGATGTCCTCGACCATGGTTTCGAGCTTGGCCCGCGTCAGCTTCTTGACCAGGTGCTTCGGCCCGGAAGCGTCGGCCGTGATGAACGGCAGGTTGATCTCGTGCTCCATGGTGGTCGAAAGCTCGATCTTCGCGCGCTCCGCTGCGTCCCGCAGACGCTGCAAAGCCATCTCGTTGCCCTTACCACGCAGGTCGAGACCCTCATCTTTCTTGAACTCGTCAATCAGCCAATCCACCAGCCGCTGGTCGATGTTGTCGCCGCCCAGATGCGTGTCGCCATTGGTGGCTTTCACTTCGATCACGCCTTCGCCCACTTCGAGGATCGAAATATCGAACGTGCCGCCGCCGAAGTCGTACACGGCGATGGTCTCGTCCTTACCCTTGTCGAGCCCGTAGGCCAGCGCGGCCGCGGTCGGCTCGTTGATGATTCGCTTCACGTCCAGCCCGGCAATTCGCCCGGCATCTTTCGTAGCCTGCCGCTGCGCGTCGTTGAAATACGCCGGCACGGTGATGACCGCCTCGGTGACCTTCTCGCCGAGATAGTCTTCCGCCGCCTTCTTCAGCTTTTGCAGGATCAGCGCGGAGATCTCCGGCGGGGTGAACTTCTTGCCCTGCGCCATGATCGAAACATGGTCGCCATCGCGCTCCACCTTGTACGGGACCATCTTCATTTCTTCATTCACCTCGTCGAAGCGGCGTCCCATGAACCGCTTGATCGAGTAGACGGTGTTCTCAGGATTGGTGATGGCCTGCCGCTTGGCGACCTGCCCCACCAGCCGTTCGCCGGTTTTCGTGAATCCGACGACCGAAGGCGTGGTCCGCCCACCTTCTTCGTTCGGGATAACTTTCGGCTCTCCGCCCTCCATAACCGCTACGCAGGAGTTGGTGGTTCCAAGGTCAATTCCAATAGTCTTTCCCATAGCGCATCCTCCAAAACAAGATAAGTGCTTTAAAATCAGTGCAATGATGATTACGCTCTACACCATGCTATAACCTGAGCGTATCATTGTCAAGGTTTAGATGCGATGGCACAGTCTAGGGATGCGAATTGAACGCCTTTAAGTGCAGGCAGGGAGCAGCTACCCGAACGAGGAAAGTCCCCTCTTCCGCCAAGATCGCGGAAAAACGGGGGCGGCGCAGGGAGAGCAGGGAAACAGCCCTGTGCCTTTGACTATATGATTAAGAATCGGGACTAGCAAAGTAGGTGTGACGATGGCCATCACAAACCTATTCTCCAAGAGGCAAAAAGCATTGCGAAAAGAAGTACCGGACGTATATCAATATGACGTCATACCACCTCAGTTGCGTGCCCAAGTTGTCCACATTCTTCGCGACTTGTTTGGGTTCGTTGGAGACTACGACCTCAATGGTTGCCTGAAAACGTTCAAGCAAATTAGCGACATCCTTTGTCGTGAATATGGCGTTTTCTGCTTGTCTTCGAACGCAAGGGAGCATATCGACTCACAGGTGGTCGATTTTTTGCTTAACCGTGCTGACCACGAACAGGTCATTGACACGATTGAAACATCATTCAGCATCGCAAAATCTCGCATATTCTCGAATTCGCTAGGACCGCAGATCCCAAGCGAGAAGTTAGAGGATGCGATAGCCGAAGTTAATATCCGGTTTCGGGAAGGCGGTGTCGGCTACCAATACGAATCTGGGGAAATGATCAGGGTCGACTCGCAGCTAATTCACATTGCAATCGTTAAGCCTGCCCTGATGTTGCTCCGCGCCAAAGAATACGCCGGCGCAAACGCAGAATTTCTCAAGGCGTTCGAACACTATCGCAAGGGTGACACTAAAGAATGTTTAAACGAGTGCCTAAAAGCGTTCGAGAGCACGATGAAGGTCATTTGCAAAAAGCGCGGCTGGGCATTCAAACAAACTGACACTGCTAGCACTTTGATTGAGGTTTGCTATCAGAACGGCCTTATTCCGGCACTGATTTGACCTGCCCCCTATTTTTAGTCCACGGATAATGAGACTTTCTCCGGGTTTGGGTTCTCTAACACAGCCGTCGTAACTTCCTTCTCGCCGCCGTCGCGG
>Ga0208455_1000813_pt1 | contig 11339 bp, 13 predicted proteins | sample June2015DPH_4_50_FD_184690 | JGI IMG/M metagenome (GOLD analysis project Ga0208455, IMG submission 184690) | Peatland microbial communities from SPRUCE experiment site at the Marcell Experimental Forest, Minnesota, USA - June2015DPH_4_40... | ecosystem: Environmental > Terrestrial > Soil >... | reverse complement strand
GACGCCTGCGCCGCCCTGGCCACCGCGCAGGAGATTTACTTCACCAACGGTGGCGCATCGGCTGAATATGCACAACGCATCATCAGCAGTGCGGGCAAACAGGACGGACTCTATTGGCCTGCATCGGAACAGCAGGGTTCGAGTCCGCTTGCTAGTCTCAGCGAATTCCCCAAATCGTCGCTCGCGTCGCTGTCTCCGGATCAGCCTCTGGTGATCGATGGCTACGCACTGCGCATACTCACTGCTCAAGGTGACGACACCCCCGGCGGCGCAAAGAGCCACATCGTGAAGGGAAAGATGACCGGCGGCTTCGCCATTCTGGCCACACCCGTTAGGTACGCAGAAACCGGCATCATGACCTTCATGACGAACCAGGATGGAGTGGTCTACGAGCGCGATTTGGGCCCGGATACGGCGAAGATCGTGGCATCGATTCAGGAATTCAATCCGTCCGACGATTGGTCGCCGGTGCAGTAAGTGGAGATCTCCGACGTTAAGAAATCGGACAGGAGCTTTTCTATGCGCTATAAATGGCTACGCTCGAGTTTCTTCTCCCGCCACCGCATCGAAATGGCTGAAGAAGGCTTTTCTTCGCTGCCAGCACTTGTGATAGCCGATGACAGCACGAGAACACACGTTAGAAGGGGCAAGAACGTTCGGATGGTGGCCTCACTCTTCACGGTTGCGACTTGAGCAGGAACGATACACGCCTGCAGCAGGCATGAGTCGAACGCAACCTGCAGAAAAGGAAAGCTGTTACGGAGGCGATGTTGACCAGATGACGATTTAAGTGCTGGAAGGCGCCGGGCCCGTGCTATATTTCAAGCGCGCCGAGCCGGTGCTTCAACACCGACCCGACGCTAACCAGACTGCCTGTACAGAGGCGAGTCGTGGCTGAGATCAATCCTACCGGATTTCCCTCTTCCATCTTTTCCTCTGTCGGCAGTTCAATAACGGAGGAAACACACATGCAACGCAAGCGAGAGCAATCAGGCACAACCGTCAGAATCGGCGGTTACTGGTGCGTTCGTTACGCTGACTGGCGAATCGAAGATGGCGTGCGTATTCGCAAACAGGGTCTCACCTACAAACTCACCGCGATTCTGGAGGAGCACCAACGCCTCAAGCGACCCCCGAAGTACGTCGAGACACTCCAGGAGGAGTTCATGAAGACCGTGAACGCCTCTACTGGGCGCCCCGAAATGTGCAGTACGATCGCCCAGTTCGTGGATGAAAACTGGCTCCCCTTCCATCCGCGAGCACGATTCGAGCTCGACCGTCACAACCTACACGTATTACTGGACGCACCTGCTCAAGCCGCGCTGTGGCAACAAGCTGCTACGCGACTACACGACGCCGGAAGCGGAGCAAATGCTGCACGAGATCGGCCGTCATCACCCGGAGATGAAGAAAGCGACTCTGCATAAGCTTCGCAGCGTCCTTTCTGGCATCTTTAAGCGTGCGATCGGCCAGGGATGTCGGCCCGGATACAACCCGATCCGGGAAGTTACTCCGCCGAAGGGGCTACCCTCCGCGGAGACCTACGCTTACACCTTGGAGGAGATACGGCAACTGCTGGGCGCGATCAGCGACGAGGTCACGCGACTGATCATCGCTCTCGCCGGCTACGTCGGGCTGTCGAAGAGCGAGATTCAAGGTCTGACGTGGGAAGCCTATGACGCGGAGAGTGGTGAGATTAAAGTGATCTCCGGCGTCGTCAACGGCAAGTGAGGCGATCCAAAAACGAAGGCTCGCAAAGCCAGCGTGCCTCTTATCCCGTCTGTGCGCGAGCTGCTGGACTGCTGGACTTGTACCATCTTCGGCTCGGCAATCCTTCGACCGGTGTCATGTTCGCGACAGAGGTCGGTACTCCAGTCGACTTAAAGAATATCTTCACCCGGCGAATCGAACCCGTTCTGAAAGCGTGCGACGAGTGCGGAAAGGTCGTGGAGAAACACGGAGACGAGGAGCATGAATTTCATTCGCGCAAGGACCTGGTCGAGTGGCATGGCTGGCATGCATTTCGTCGAGGACTTGCAAGCAACCTCAACGAACTCCACGTGCCAGATCTGACCATTCAGCGGATCCTTCGACACAGCAACGTAGCGACCACTCGGAAGGCATACATCAAGATCCGAGAGGACGGAGTGACTGCTGGCATGGCACAGATGGAAGCCGAGATCCGCAGAGCGCAAACGTTGCAGGTGAGAACCGAAACTCAGAAGGCTGAAAGGCCCAACTGACGCGGGTTTCGAGGGTGATTTTCTTAATCATCCACTAATAAACATAAACGCGTTGCGCCAGCGATGGTAAGTGATTGAAAGAACTGGTGAGCGCGGCAGGATTCGAACCTGCGACCCATGCCTTAAAAGGGCATTGCTCTACCAACTGAGCTACGCGCCCACGCTTTGTATTCTATCAGTTGCGGACTGGGGCAGAATCTTCCGTTCCACACCTATTCCACAACTCTCCAAGAAACGACCTTGCGCGGCGACCATTTCGTCGGTCACGACCCGTGCATATCTGTCGAGCATGATCTGCGGGTTCTTCCAGCGCAAGCTGCCCTGCGCCGTCTTCAAGTCAGTCTTGGCGACGCTGACCATCCACGTCGCCAGTGAGGACCTAAACGAATGCAGACCGAACCGTTGACCATCGGCTATGACCGCGCCAACTTTGAGCGCGGCAGGACGAAGATAGTCTGTGACGAAGATGCCAGCCGACATTGGGATTCTCCCGTGCATCTTGAGCGAAGGGAAAATCCAATCGCTGTCCGATGCGTGCGGCGAAATCTTGCGCCACTCACCCAAGAAATGGAGCAGCGTCGGATGACATGCAACCGGGGCTTTGGAGCGTTCTGTTTTCGGTTCGTCCAAGTTTGCAGCCGACCAGCGACGAAGCACGTGTATCAATCCGTCCCTAATGTCTCCCCATCGCAGACCAACGGCTTCGGACGCACGCAAGCCAGTGCAGGCAACGAGCAGCACCAGCACCTTGTGGAGGGGGTTTCCCAACGCGTCTATGATCCGCATCGTGTCGGAGGGCGGCACGATCACTGGCTCATAGTCCGACTTCATTCCCTTGAGACGCCAACCACGTGCAGGATTGGATACGCAAACTTGAGTTTCCCGACTTCTCTTTCCTTCGCTACAACATAGCCTTTCTGAAAGGTGACAAGGCAGGAATGCAGCGAGAAGCGGCACAGGCACGGGGAAAGGCCGGATTGCAAGACTGGATGTCGAACTCGGACGCCTTGGTGTTGGCATATTCCGGTCATTTGGAAGAAGCGAGAAAGAGGTCACGACAGGCGACGGAGTTTGCTCAGCAGGAAGATCATCGGGAAACGGCAGCTCTTTTTGAAACACAGTCGACACTGCGGGAAGCCTTTTTTGGAAATGTGGACGCAGCGAAGCAAAGAGCTACGGCGGCACTGGCACTCTCCAAAAGCCGAGACGTGCAGTACGCAGTCGCCTTTGCGCTCGCTACTTCGGGGGATTATTCCCGATCTCAAACACTTACGGACGATCTGTCCAAACGTTTCCCGGAGGATACTACGGTCAGATTCATCTACATGCCGACGCTCGGTGCACTTCTGGCTCTGAAGCACGGCGAGCCTGTAAGGGCGGTCGAATTGCTTCAAACCGCCATGCCATATGAGGTGGGATATTTTGGCAACCTCTATCCTGCGTATGTGCGTGGCGAAGCCTACATAGCCGCACGCCAAGGCCGGGAAGCTGCCGCTGACTTCCAGAAGATTCTCGACCATCGCGGGAGTGTGCTCAGCGATCCTATCGGCGCATTGGCTCATCTTCAACTCGGCCGCGCTTACGAGATGGCAGGTGATCCCGCCAAGGCGAAGGCTGCGTACAAAGATTTCCTTGGGCTTTGGAAAGACGCCGATCCCGACATCCCTATCCTGAAGCAAGCCAGGGCGGAGGACGCGAAGCTGCAATGAAACTCGCGCAGACTTCGTTACTGCGGTTGCGGTCCTGCGCGTTCAAGAAGGTATACCGGGCGAACCAGCAGAATCCGAAATTCCGGGTCAATGGAGTCAGCCGTTTGCGGGCGCTCTGGCGGAAGCCTTTCTGACCAGTGCTTGATTCTGTTGGCTTTGGCGATCTTTTCGCTTCTGGTGCGTGGGGGGCGATAAGTGCTATGGCGATATTTCGCCAGTGATCAGTCCAACTTCCGATCGCCATCTTCGTAGATGCTCTTGAGGTCTGCTGTGCGGTGCTCCGTTAAGGTCGTCAGACACTGTGAGTAGATCATTGGTGCCATGCTACCCCCTTCGTACTGCTGCGAAGCCGCCTCGCACTGAATGTCCCGATAAGAAATCCAAGTGCGCTCAGCTTCTCTCAGGTTTGCTATCGCCGTTTCCTCGTACTTTATCTGTTTCTGATCGCCTTGCTTTTGCGCCCGTGCCAGATCGTCGGTCATGTACTGCACCGCCTTGTGATAGACCTTGTTCAGATGCGCGTCCGCGTCCTTGTACTGAAAGGCGGCACAATCAGCCATTTGACGCCGACTTATCGGCTTCTCGTCGCACGGATTTTGCGTTGGCGCTGCCTGTTGTGCAACCGCGAGGTGTGGGAAGAATGGAAACAGCAGAAGAAAGGCCACGGTTTTCATGGTTCAATGATAGCTGTTGAGAACAACCGATTTCACGTTTTGTCCGCCAGCAATTCAACGCCAAGGCGATTTGCACCAACTGACTGACTTGAAAAGGTTCTTGTTCTTGCCGATAGTCGCATTCGCCCATGCCAAAGAGCACAATTAACTTCGACACGGTGCGGAAGATCGGTTTGGCGCTGCCCGGCGTGGAGGCGAGCACAGCCCACGGGTCACCCGCGCTCAAGATTCGCGGAAAACTGCTGGCGTGCGTGCCTACTCACCATTCGGCTGAGCCGGGTTCGCTTATGGTTCGCGTTGGCTTCGACGACCGCGCCGAACTGCTCGCAGCCGCTCCCGACGTTTACTACATCACCGACCACTATCTCAACTACACAGCCGTACTGGTTCGCCTGTCCCGCGTCACACCCGATATCCTGAGGGACTTGCTCGGTATGGCTCACAAGTTCGTGACCGCACAGGAGACACGGCGTCCGCCAAATCGGAACCGCCGCAAGCCTGTCTGACTCTGACTCTGAAGCAAGCCAAAGCCGAGTACGCGAGGCTGCAATAATCGGGCTTCGATGCGTTGACCTTTGTTTGCGTCCGACCTAGTATTTCCGCCAATGGCAACTTCCTCCCAGCTTGTCGCTACGCGGAGGCGAGCATGACGCGACTCAGCTTCGCTTTCGTGGTGCTGTTTGTTGGAACGTGCTCCTTGTTCCTGCGAGCGGGTTTTGCCCAACATGAACATCCTGCGGGCGACACAGCAAGACTCGGCAAGGTCACCTTCCCGGTTTCCTGTGCTCCATCGGTTCAGCAGCAATTCAGCAGCGCAGTGGCGATGCTTCATTCTTTTTGGTACGAGAAAGCCCGCGATACTTTCGCTGGTGTAGCCGAGAAAGACCCAACGTGTGGCATGGCGTACTGGGGAATCGCCATGACCTATTACCATCCCATCTGGCAACCGCCCGGGTCCGCTGACCTCAAGGCGGGCGGCACCTTCATGGACAAGGCAAAGCTGGTCGGTGCAAAGACACAGCGAGAGCGGGACTACATCGCCGCCATCGAGACGTTTTACAAGGACTCAGACAAGTTTGACCACGCCAGTCGCGCACTGGGTTATGAACGAGCGATGGAACAGGTTCAATCGCGTTACCCAGACGACCATGAAGCTGCAATCTTTCATGCCCTCGCACTGCTCGCCACTGCACCCCCCAATGACGAGACCTATGTGAATCAGAAGAGGGCTGGCGCGATCTTGGAGCCACTGTTTGCCGAAGAGCCAGAGCACCCCGGCATAGCCCATTACATCATCCACGCGTATGACTATCCGCCACTGGCGCAGAGAGCTTTGGACGCGGCAAGACGTTATGCCAAAATCGCGCCCGACTCACCGCACGCTCTGCACATGCCTTCGCACATCTTTACTCGGCTCGGTTTATGGCAGGAGTCTATTGATTCCAATCTAGCATCCGTAGCCTCGGCGAAGAAAAACAACGCGCCGGAGGACGAGCTTCATGCAAAGGACTACTTGATCTATGCCTATCTCCAAGGTGCTCAGGATCGCGAGGCACGAGAGGCGCTGGAAGCACCGCCTTCGGGACGGCGCGATGATCCACAGCACTTTGCTTGGCTCTACGCTATGGGCACGTCTCCTGCTCGATATGCGGTTGAGCGACATCAGTGGGCGGAAGCGGCTGCGCTGGCAGTGCCACCCGATACGTTTCCGGGCGGGCGCTGGGCATGGACGGAGGCGAATTTGCACTTCGCACGTGCCCTTGGTCTGTCACATACCGGAAAAACCGAAGCTGCCCGAACGGAGGTACAGAAGCTTGCATCGCTTCGTGACACGCTTACCGAAGTCAACGATAAATACTGGGCAGATCAGGTGGAAATCCAGCGCGAGAGCGCAGAGGCTTGGATTAGGCTGGCTGAGAGCAGGAGGGAGGAAGCTCTCCGGCAGATGCGTTCTGCCGCTGAGCACGAAGACGCTACTGACAAGCACCCTGTCACCCCCGGAGTCATCCTGCCCGCTCGCGAACTGCTTGGGGAGATGTTGTTGGAACTGAACAAACCTGCCGAGGCGATGGTGGAGTTTGAAGCTACGCTACGCACGTTCCCAAATCGCTTCAACTCGCTCTCCGGTGCTGCACGCGCCGCCAAGCGTGCAGGCGATGACGCGAAGGCGAAGACCTACTACGCCAAGCTCCTGTCCATGTGCGAACACTCCGATGGAGACCGCCCGGAGCTTGAAGAAGCGCGTACCCTGTTAGCCGAGAGATGAAGCTACTTTCTCCCTGTGAGGCGCTGATGCACTGCTCCTTTAGGAGGGTCACCATGCGACCAGAACGGGCATTGAAGGTCGTGCTTGTATTGGTGGGATTACTCTTTACGGCAATGGTCTATCCCTTGGTGCTGTTTGTGAAGCAAGAGCCAGCGTTGGCGATGATGATGAGCCTTTACGTCACGCTCGGTATTTTCTTGATAATGGCAGCCCGAAACCCATCGGCGAATCGGAGCCTGATCGCCTTCACGGCATGGTCGAGCTTTGCCCACGCTGCCGTGATGTCGTTCTAAGCTTTTCGAAATCTGATCGCACACGGGGAACTGATCGGGTCGGCTGTGCTCGTCGTCATCGGTGTAACCCTGCTCGCGCTGGCTCCGGCGAAACAGCCAGTCGAGTGACCTTCTGCGGCGGTGGCGTAGGCTCGCCTCAGCATGGACGGAGCAGTGTTCAAGGGACAACGAACTCGCAGAACAGACTGGAACCGTCTACCTCGGTGATGCGGGGTGTGACTTCCAGACGGGCAGCAAGCTTCTCAAAACTCCGCCTATCCGCAGTTGTTGCGCGAAAACCGTCCTTGCAGACAATTCTTCCGTTGCCTGTAGCTTGGTAATCGATCTCGCCGATCAGATGGTGTGCGGACTGAATTTCAAACCATTCCAGTCGATGCTCCCAGAATTGAGGAGTGTAGCTCGAAAACATCACGAGCCCGCCTGATCGGGTCACCCGAATCGCCTCTCGGAAAAGCTGCTGCTGATCAACCGCGAAGGCACAAATGCCATTCTGAACGCAGATAGTCAAATCAAAGGCGCGGTCGCGAAAGCCCATTTGAACGGAGTCCATGCAGGCAAGGCATAGCGATGGTTTGCGTCCCAGACATTCCAGTGCCATGCGGAGGCTGGACGGCGACGTATCGATTCCGAACGCCACGCGCACTCTGGGAAGAAGCCGCTCAAGAACCCGTCCATAGCCGCAACCCAGTTCCAAGGCGAGCGTGGAGGACGTCGTTTTTGCAAGGACGAACTCGATCTCCGCTTCAAGGTACGCTTTGGTGCGAGGCGGAGCGAGATCATAGCAAGCGCGGAGACGTTCGGCAGCAAGCCTCTTAGTGTAGTAGCCGGGCATGGCGCGATCTCGCCATAATATAAGGAATACCGCTCCTGCCTGTCGCCCTCGTTGACTTTGCCTTCTCCTCATCCCTACCATTGCAACCTGAGTTTCGCGCTCATGATCAACCAAACCATCTCGCACTACCGCGTCGTCGAGAAACTGGGTGGCGGCGGCATGGGCGTGGTCTACAAAGCCGAAGATGTGAAGCTCGGTCGCGCTGGACGCGCTGGGCGAGGCGGCGTCCAAGCTGCGCGGCGAGTTGGGCGAATCGCTGGCTACGGTGCAGAAGTTTGATGTTCCGCTGGAACAGGCCACCACGTCTTCGCTCGAAGCTCTGAAGGCGTACAGCCTTGGACGAAAGGCACAGAACGAGAAAGGCCACGTCGCAGCCCTGCCTTACTTTCAGCGTGCCATCGAGCTTGATCCGACTTTTGCCATGGGCTACAGGGCAGTGGGCACCGCCTACTTCGGTCTCGCCGAGCTAGGGCGGGCCAGCGATTACTACACCAAAGCATTCCAGTTGCGGGACCATGCCAGTGAGCGGGAAAAGCTGCCGATCACCGCCGACTACTATCAGAATGTGACCGGAGAACTGGATAAAGCGGCCCAGACGTATCAGGAGGAGATTGAGAACTACCCGCGAGAATACCGAGCACATCTCGATTTGGGCAATGTGTACGATGAGCAGGGACAGTATGGGCGGGCTGCCGAGTCGTATCGCGAAAGCCTCCGCCTCGCCCCGGATAATGTCGACCCCTACGTAGACCTTGTCAACAGCCTGCTCTCCTTGCAGCGCTTCGACGAAGCCCGGCAGATCATCCGCGAGGCGCAGGCGCGAAAACTCGATGATCCCATACTCCACCAAGCTCTCTACGGTCTTGCCTTTCTCGGGGCCGACTCCGGGGGGATGGCAGAACAGCAGCAGTGGCTTGCAGGCAAGCCCGATTATGAGCACTTTGGACTGGCCCTCGCATCCGACACCGAGGCGTATGCGGGTCATCTCGGCAGGGCACGGGAACTGACCAAACGGGCTGCGGACTCCGCCATCCGGGCCGACAGCAAGGAAACTGGGGCGCTATGGCAGGCGATTGCTGCCCAGCGGGAAGCGACTTACGGCAATCCTGCGGAAGCCCGACAGACAGCGGCAGAGGCTCTGAAGCGGGCTACGACGAGTCAGGGCGTCGAGAGCGAAGCTGCGCTGGCGTTTGCCATGGCGGGCGATACGGCACGAGCCGAGTCCTTGGCGCAAGACTTGGGGAAACGCTTCCCGCTGGACACCCAGATGCAGTCGCTTTGGCTGCAAGCGATTCAGGCACAATTGGCGTTGGACAGAAAGAATCCGACTGCTGCCGTGAACGCCCTGCAAGCTGCTTCACCCATCGAGTTGAGGCAAATTGTATTCGTCGCCAATATTTCCTGCCTCTATCCGACGTATGTGCGCGGAGCATACTTGGCAGCCGGACAAGGCGCTCCTGCCGCCGCCGAGTTTCAGAAGATTCTCGACCACAGTGGCATCGTCTGGAACTGCTGGACGGGAACGTTGGCGCATCTGGGAGTGGCGCGAGCCAACGCTTTGCAGGCGAGAACGTCGCAAGGAGCGGATGCCGACCTCGCCCGCGTTCGGGCGCTCGCTGCCTACAAAGATTTCCTCGCGCTCTGGAAAGACGCCGACCCCGACATCCCCATCCTGAAGCAAGCCAAGGCTGAGTACGCGAAGCTGCAATAACGCCTTTCGACCCGTCACAAGGAACCGAACAAGTTTGGCAATACCTCCCCTGCTTTGCCCAAGCAGCTACCTGAGCGGCGGCCAAGCGTGCGATCAGCACGAACTGGCGACCCGAGTCCAAAACTCAGTTTTCGCGGGAGTGGTTGAATTTATACGTGCGGCGGGTGAAACACGCACACAGAAGCACGACGAAGGCAATGTAGAGGCCGATGCAGAATTCGACTTCATGAGCGAACTCGTCCACCGAAGATTCTTGATGACGCAGTTTCTTGGCGAGATCGGCCTGCTCGTCTGCCGCATAGCTGGCAAACTCCGCATCCTTGTCGTAGATGCCGTTGGCGTGAGCCGCAGCAACCCAGAATTCACGTGTAGCCGTAGCATACAGAGCCTTCACAGCGGCATCCTGATTGGCTGTCATCTCTGGTGCAACCGCATCGTAGAAGATCGACGTGTTGCGGGGCACAAAATCCGCATCCGTGCACTTCGCCGACGCCAAGCACATGCCCGTGTACCAGTTGCCCTGAAAGTCCGCGGGGACCGTCCGCTCGTAATCCGTCTGCTCCAAGAACGATACGAGCACCACGGGAGCATTCGGCATATTGGGCAGGCGGCTAAAGTCGCCCTTCGCTTCTTTCAGCCGTTCAGTCAGGCTCACCATGTTGCAGGAAGCGGCGATGTATGCCGACTGGAAAGCATCGCTCTTTTCTTCAAGCCAGTTGTCGGCAAACATGGTTCGCTTCTTGAGGTCCTTGCTGGTGGTTGGGCAGCCCCACACCAGCTCTGCCTTATCGCTATCGAGGAACTGGCTGCCCCGCTTCACGACGGTAGGATAAGCGGTTTTGTTCACGAAGGAAACACGGTAGGTGGACTGCTCCGTGGCAAAGTTCTTCGTCCATTCCGCACGGTTGTCGCGGGCATTCATCAGCCAAACGGTGATGGAGATAAAAACGGCCAGATGCACAGGCCGACGAAGACGAACATCTTGAGCCCACAAGCACGTGCAGTGGGTAAAAATTGAGGGGTCTTGCAGCGACTTGCGGCGGCTCCCATGGTGTGAAAGTCGTTGAGTTTCCGTGCATCCAAAGATTAAAAGGGCATTGCTCTACCAACTGAGCTACGCGCCCATCCCTGTCCAAATAGTTTACCATTGGCCCTACAGCAAGACCTTTGATGGTTCTGACAAGAATGGAGCGAACAGCAACCAAAATAAAAATTAGGATGCCCGCAACGCCAGCGAGGCAGGTATAGACTGGACCCAGTGCGAATCGCATGACGCAAGTCTCAGGAGACGGGCACCTCATCGGCGTGGATGTCGGCGGCACCAAAGTCGCTGCTGGTCTGGTAAATGCAGCAGGTGAAATCACCTACCAAACGCGGACACCGATGGTGGCAAATGATGCCGCCGCCGGTTTAGCAGCTGTAATCTCAGCCATCAACTCCGTACGAGCCGCCAACAATTCTCACTTCGAGAACGGCCTGATTACCGGCATCGGCATCTGCGCTCCGGGCCCTCTCGATCCGCGGAGTGGCATCGTGATCAACCCTCCGAATCTCCCGGGCTGGCGCAATTTCCCGCTGGCCGCAGAAATATCGAAGACCTACAGTTTGCCC
>Ga0208455_1000803_pt1 | contig 11470 bp, 9 predicted proteins | sample June2015DPH_4_50_FD_184690 | JGI IMG/M metagenome (GOLD analysis project Ga0208455, IMG submission 184690) | Peatland microbial communities from SPRUCE experiment site at the Marcell Experimental Forest, Minnesota, USA - June2015DPH_4_40... | ecosystem: Environmental > Terrestrial > Soil >... | reverse complement strand
CATGTCCGGTTCGATGAGCGGGATGTGGAAACGGAGCCATGGCCGAACCACTAAGGCACCGCCAGACGAAAGAGGCGGCAACAGATATGTTCAGCCTACAGCCACCGCGCCACATCTCGACTCTACCCATAGCGACAAAATTCCGCATCGCACCGAAATGACGCGATGGGCCAGAAGGCGACATTCCCCGATCGCCCACGCTGAAATACGTCAAAGAACTCGGTATTGAGGCTTAGATTCTTCTCCTCATTTCGGCGGGCAGAAACTACGCATTGTTGGCGGAAGGTCATGACCGAAACCCGAAAACTCGCAGCAATATTGGCGGCTGATGTGGTCGGCTATAGCCGGCCTGCCGGCTCCGACGAAGATCGCACACTGGCGCGGCTGCGGGCGCTTCGGAGCGATCTGATTGATCCAACCATCGCCGTACATAATAACGGCCGCGTGGTGAAACGCACCGGCGATGGAAGTCTCATTGAGTTCCGCAGCGTGGTCGATGCCGTTCGCTGCGCCATCGAGGTGCAGAACGGTATGGTGCCGCGCTGTATGATTGTGGCTAGTTCGCATTCCACGAATTTTAAACCGGGGTCCACTAATGCGCACCAACCCACTGTCGCGGCGCGAAAACCGTAGTCTAAAGGGCTTCTAACCGCCCTTACTTAGAACCTATTTTAAATTTCTTTGCGAGTATGGCGCTCTTATGATCGACAATTCCTTCGGATTTTTTCAAGGGACAGAGATGCCTAACGCCGGCTGGTGGGAGGCGTTGTGGCCCGATCCGGCGGGCGTACTCGCAAAGGTAGGCATCAAGCCAGGAATGGATGTGATCGACCTATGCTCCGGCGACGGATGGTTCACGCTGCAAATCGCCAGGCTCGCGCGACTTGTGGTGGCAATCGACATAGACCCGGCATTGTTAGAAGTAGCCCGCCATCGCCTACGCGAAAGCAACCTGAGCAATTGCCATTTTGTGACGGGCGATGCGTACAACATTACCCGGCTCTGGACGCCGCCCGTTGATTTCGTGTTTCTCGCAAACGCCTTCCACGGCGTCCCGGATCAGCCACGGCTGGCAAGTTCGGTCAGAGACGCCTTGAAACCTTCGGGACGGTTCGCCATTGTCAACTGGCATGCGCGAGCGCGTGAGGAAACAACCGTGTTGGGCGAGCCACGCGGTCCGCGAACGGAACTGCGAATGTCACCAGAACAGACAATCAAAGTCGCTGAGATTGATGGCCTCGAATTCCGCGAGCAAATCGACGTGCCTCCGTATCACTATGCCATCGTGCTTGAGCGAGTCTAATGCCGACCATTCTCGACAACAAAAATGCGTCATCGCCATCCGTGTTTCGTCCCGCTGCGCTGTTGCGACAGGCGAGGCGGCAAAAGGCGCTCCCTACAGTTGATGTACCTGCCATCTGCATCCTCGATCCGGACGGTGACATTGTGCGGCGGCTGCGCAAGGAAGGCCGGTCAAGGCCGTTCGACGGCTGGCCCTGCTACCACACGCAACTTGATGCCTTCGAGTTGGCCGGGCGAACCGCTGGCATTGTGGGTTGCGCGGTCGGCGCGCCATTTGCGGTCCTAATAGTTGAAGAAATGTTCGCGAGCGGCTGTCACTTTCTGATAAGCCTGACTTCCGCCGGACAAATCGTACCAGCGGGACCAACGCCATACTTTGTCATCATCGACCGTGCTTTGCGAGATGAAGGGACCAGTTATCATTACGCAGCACCGACCGAGTACGGCGAGGCCGATCCACAGTTGGTTTGCATCGCAGCCAATGCGCTAAGGAGCAAACGCTTGCAGGCCATCGTGGGCCCAACCTGGACCACGGACGCTCCGTTTCGGGAAACGGATGAGGCGATAGAGGCCGCTAAGCGACGAGGCATCCTTGCCGTGGAAATGGAAGCTGCTGCACTTTACGCTTTCGCCACGGCTAATAAGCGTCGCGTCCTTTGCCTCGCACATGTTACGAACACTATGGGCCAGGTACACGAGGATTTTGAAAAAGGTGAGGCTGATGGAACCGCCGATGCGCTCGCCGTTCTTGAAGCAATTGTCGAGGCGATCGGACCCTAACCAAGGTCTTCTGGAGCGAGCTGATCCACAACGTCACCGCTATTTGATGATTACTTTACAGCCAGCCGAGCTAGTGTGCTTAGGAGGCTGTCATCCAAGGCTGAATTGAATTTTTCAAGAAGACAGAATGCTGCGAGCGCCGTGTTCGTAAAAGCCTGTGACAAACCGCACGGGAAATCGAGCATGCCTGATCTTGACGAAGCCGGTGTATCTCTCCTGCGAAAGTTCGGCACATGCGACCCAATCCATTGAGCAATGCGCTGTCCTTCCTTACTACCGCAAGCTGGACGACGGCGGTGTTTTGGCTTCTGCTCCTCGGCAGTGCCGCAGCCGCTGTAGTTTCCTGGCGGGGCGATCCGGCGCAGCGCTCGATTCGGCACGTCGGTAACTGTCTGCTCCGCATCATCGTCGGCACTATGTGGTGGCAGCAGTCGCTTTGGAAGGTGCCGCCCCACTACGACTGGGGATTGATCCACTGGATGCAGGAGATGGTCGAGCACGCCTCTACTCAGCTGCAAAGCGACCTCGTGCGCGACATCGTGCTGCCTAATATCGCGATATTCGGGCCCCTGGTATACGCGATCGAGGTGGCGATCGCCGTTTCGCTGATACTTGGATTAGCTACACGGCTCGGCGCGGTGCTGGGTGCTCTGATGGCGATCAACCTTTGGCTGGGGCTCTACGACGCGCCCGGTGAATGGCCCTGGACCTATATGTTCATAGTCGTCGTGCATCTCCTCTACGTGCTAGACCCGCCAGGGCGTAGCCTCGGTGTCGATGCTCTCGCTTGGCGGCGCGAAGGAACGTCCCGCGAAAGCTCGCTGCTGCTCTCACTGGTTGCTTGAAAGGTTGATCTGACGCGAGGTCCGTTGTGCCGAATACGCCTGCCCCAGGTCGGACAATAGATTTCGCACCGACCGTTGTACGATGATTCGATGGCAATAAAGGCGACAGTCGAGCTCGATACGGGGGCGACGACCTTTGCCTCCGGGTTGTTGCCGCAGATGGGGCAATAGCGGCTCGCCGCGGACCTTCTTGCAGATCATTTTCGACAAAGGCTGAGGTCCGCTATGGGTCCATTCGCGACTGAGATGGTCAAGGCCCAGGCTCGTCCATGTCCGCTTCAACTCCGATAGCGACCGTCAGCCATCAAAACGTGATCCGGCGCTAAGGGCCAATTCCGGACATCCTCGATAAACCGGTCGATCGGCAGGTTTTGACCCGGCACGATCGGTGACTTGGCCGAAGCGGTCGCAGATCGACTCTGCGCGGTTCACCCTTTGGTTTGTTCTTGAATAAAGCCTCCAGCGAACAGCGCGATTTCTTCGGCAGCATCGAATATACGGTTTGCGATAGCATCCGACTCCTTCCCCATGTCCTTACCTTCCTCAACTTGGAAGACGTGGTGGACAGTAATTCTCTGGGTCACTTTGTCGCCAAGCTCGAAATAACACTCCAGCAATCGGTCGCCCTGCGAGAATTTAGATTCATCATTCGGGTTGTTGATCGCAATTTCCTCCACAGCTTTGACTGACAGCTTATCGGCATAGTGGAAGCACGCGTTATTGCGGAGAATTGTCAGCGTCTTGTAGTCGGCTGAGTCCAGGAAGGCACACACTTTATCGAAGTGGTCCTTCGTGCCCTTCGGGCACCTCTCAACCTTCGCCATCCAATCCTTGCTCGCTCGTATGGCTTTGATGGCGTCCAACACCTCATAAACATATGCCATCTGAAGGCGGGCGAAAAAGCCACGGGCGCTGCCTTTACGAGCTTGCTTATCCTTATCGGTGGTGGTGCTCCAGTCGCGCAGAGTCTCATTCACGATCCCAGTGTCGTTCACGAACATCATGAGGCGCGTCAAAGGCGAGCTCATGCCGCTCCATGCGACCTTCGACGTCTTCACCAGCCTCGTCACGCTAGCCATTGGTCGAGACCTATACCCGCAGTGATCTTCTGTTCCCATTCGTGCAGGCGCTGTTTTCCCTGTTCGAGCTTCCGCTCGGACGTAATGGAGGGACAATGCTATTATATCAGGGATGAGCGGTAGGAGCCTCAAGTGGACTTAATTCAGGCATTGACGCCCAAGCTTTCGTGGCTCGGCGTGAAGTTTGACAAGCAGGCGAACGATTCCAACGGGCCCCGTATTTCTACTGCGGACAGTCGGGTCTCCGTGTGGGTCATTCCGACAGACGAGGAACTGATGATCGCGCAGCACACGCTGGCGCTTATTCGCCCGTGGCTGAGCTGACAGAAGGAACACTCGCCATGAAACCCAATACCGCCCAGCCAAAGGCTCCCGAATCGAAGCCGGGATCGAAGCCCACCGCGAAGGACGATTTGAAATCGCTGCCCCTGGCGGAGGTGGAGAAAAAGTTGGACTCGTCGCCGAACGGTCTCACTCAAGCCGAGGCGCAGAAGCGGCTGACAAAATATGGGCCGAACGAGATTGAAGAAAAGAAGACCAATGAACTCCTGAAATTCCTGAGCTATTTCTGGGGTCCCATCCCCTGGATGATCGAAGCGGCGGTGATCCTGTCGGCGGTGGCCCGGCATTGGCCTGATTTTGGCATCATCCTGCTTCTGCTTCTGGCCAACGCCGCGGTCGGGTTCTGGGAGGAACACCAGGCGGGCAACGCCATCGCTGCCCTGAAGGCCACGCTGGCGATCAAGGCCCGGGTCAAACGCGATGGGAAGTGGATCAACCCGGCGGCGCGTGAGTTGGTACCGGGTGACGTCATCCGCGTCCGTATGGGCGACATCGCGCCGGCGGACGCGCGCTTGCTGGAAGGCGACCCGGTTGAGGTGGATCAGTCCGCGCTGACGGGCGAGTCGCTGCCCGCCACGCGCAAATCCGGCGAGGCCGTGTTTTCCGGTTCGATCGTTCGTCAGGGCGAAATCGGCGCACTGGTCTATGCCACGGGTGCGAATACCTACTTCGGCAAGACGGCGGAATTGGTGCAGGGGGCGCAAACCGTCAGCCACTTTCAACGCGCGGTGCTCAAGATCGGCAATTACCTGATCATCCTCGCGGTGGTTCTGGTGGCGACGATTATTGCCTTCGCGCTCTTCCGCGGCGACCCGATCCTCACCACGTTGCAGTTCGCCTTGGTGCTGACCGTGGCCGCGATTCCCGTAGCGATGCCCACGGTGCTGTCGGTGACGATGGCGGTCGGCGCGCGCCTGCTCGCTAAGCAAAAGGCGATCGTGACCCGGTTGGTGGCGATCGAGGAATTGGCGGGCGTCGACGTGCTGTGCGCGGACAAGACCGGCACCCTGACCCAGAACAAGTTGACGCTGGGCGATCCATTCAGCGTGAACAAAATTACCGCCGAGCAAGTGATCCTCAATGCCGCGTTGGCGTCGCGCGCGGACAATAACGACACCATCGATCTGGCCGTCTTGGGCGGCCTGAAAAGCGATCAGGCCTTGAAAGGCTATAAAGTCACTCATTTCCAACCGTTCGACCCGGTGCATAAACGCACTGAGGCCACCGTCACGGGCACGGACGGAAAGGTGTTCAAGGTGACGAAGGGCGCGCCGCAGGTGATCTTGGCGTTGTCGGCCAATACCGGAGAGGTGAAGTCCGCCGTCGACAAGGCGGTCAACGAGTTCGCCGCGCGCGGCTTTCGCTCCTTGGGCGTGGCGCGGGCCGACGAAGACGATAAATGGCAGTTTCTTGGTGTGCTGCCCTTGTTCGATCCGCCACGGGAGGATGCCAAGGCAACCATCGCGACCGCGCGACAGATGGGTGTGAAGGTCAAGATGGTGACCGGCGATGCGCTGGCCATTGCCCAGGAAACCGCCAAGAAATTAGGGATGGGCACCAATATCCTCGACGCCAGCGGGTTCGGCGACACCAAGCATCAAGAGACGGCGCAGTTGGCCGAGTCCATCGAGAACGCCGACGGCTTCGCCCAGGTGTTCCCCGAACACAAGTTTCACATCGTGGATGTCCTGCAAAAGCGCGGCCACATCGTCGGCATGACCGGCGACGGGGTGAATGACGCGCCCGCGCTGAAGAAAGCCGACTGCGGCATCGCCGTTTCGAGCGCCACGGACGCGGCGCGCGCGGCGGCGGCCATCGTGCTAATGACGCCCGGTCTGTCGGTGATCATCGACGGGATCAAGGAGAGTCGCCGGATCTTTCAGCGGATGAACAGCTACGCGATCTACCGCATCGCCGAGACGCTGCGCGTGCTGTTGTTCATGACCCTGGCGATCTTAGTCTTCAACTTTTATCCGTTGACGGCGGTGATGATTGTGATGTTGGCGTTGCTCAACGACGGCGCCATCCTGTCCATTGCCTATGACAATGTTCATTACAAGGATCAGCCCGAGGCCTGGAACATGCCGGTCGTGCTCGGGATCGCCACGGTGCTGGGCGTCATCGGCGTCGTCTCTGCGTTTGGCCTGTTTTATCTTGGCGAGCGCGTATTTGAGCTCGACCGCGCCCACATCCAGACGCTGATGTATCTGAAGCTGTCGGTGGCCGGACATCTGACAATTTTCCTCACGCGCACCCGCGGCCCGTTCTGGTCCATACGCCCCGCGCGGATTTTATGGGTGGCCGTCCTCGGCACGCAGATGCTGGCGACCCTGATTGCGGTGTACGGCGTGTTCATGACGCCGCTCGGCTGGGGTTGGGCACTCTTCGTTTGGGGCTATGCTCTGGCTTGGTTCCTCGTGAATGACCGCGTGAAACTTCTCGCGTATCGGATTTTCGATCCAATCACAGCCGCGGCGCAGCCTGAAGCCAAAGCTGCGCCTCAGCCGGAAGCTTCCGATCGCTTACGAATTGGTGCGATTGAAGACCATCAAGGCGCTCGGCATTAGCTTCCCGCTAATGCATCTTGGCCCCTCCGACGGCGTGATCGAGCGGCGCCCCAAAAAAGTCCCTCTAGACCAGGATTGCTCTTCGCGCTGTGCAAAAACAAATTTCTCTCGATTGCTGCGATGCACACTCAGCTTCCGAGATGGGTCCATCAGCGTCGTTTCGAGTGCGCTCTAGCGACTTCCGCGTTTCACCCAATTGCAGACATATCGCTGCGCTGCGCAAACTGACACGAGGGGCCAAACTCGGACATGCATTTTGACTGACATAGCGCGGTCGGAGACGAAAAGTCAGCACGAAAATGTCTCAATCTAAGTGCCGGTAGATGCAAGCCCCGGCCAGCCGTAATCGGGCAGTTGTAGCGTGTCGATGCGTCGGAAAACGAATAACGAAAGGCCCGCACTAGGCACGACATGTGTTCAAGCTCCGACCAAGGCCGGGAGTTCTGCTAAAGACTTGATCTCCCGGTCGGGGGAACCCGGCAGACGCTCCCGGCGCTGGCCATAACGATTGCACCAGGCGACTTGCATACCGAACGCTGATGCCGCGTAGGCGTCCCAGGCGTTCGACGATTGGAACGCGATAGCCGATGCAGGAACGCCGAGCCGATCGACGGCCAGTTGATACACTTTTGGGTCTGGCTTATAGACGCCGACTTCCTCGACCGAGAGAACTTCGTCAAGGAGGGTGTCGAGCTTTGCGACTTTGACGGCCGCGTCGAGCATTTTCGGGGAGCCGTTCGACAAGATCGCGGTGCGCAGGCCGGCCGCTTTCAACTTTCTCAGAACGTCTTGCACCTCCGGAAACGCATCGAGCGTCAAATACAGCGCCATGAGTCGCTCGCGAAGACCGGTTGCGTTGAGGTTCAGTGTCTCCAGGGCAAAGTCGAGAGCATCGCCGGTCACCTGCCAGAAATCCGCGTGCCGTCCCTGTGCTGCGCGCAGCCAAGTGTATTGGAGCTGCTTGTCGCGCCAGAGAGGTGTCAGCCGGTCGATGTCGTCACCGAGCACGTCGCGGCACTGTCTGGCCGCCGACGCAAAGTCGAAGAGCGTCCCGTAAGCGTCGAAAACGCAGGCGCGCACTCCGCGAAGCGGGGCAACACCTTTGAGCACGTCGATCAGCGGATCAGCCATGGGCATAGTATTCAAGAAAGGCTCGCCCGCGCGGGGGTCGAGCCGGGTAAAGCGGATGAGCGAGAAATGCCCAAGCGGCGGCATAGCGCGCCGCTCCACGACGCGCGCGCCGCCGTGCCGCGCCGCCCATTGTGCCAGGCGCTCCCAGCGGAACTCCGGCCGCCAGCCGAGCCGCCGCGCCAGCGGCGCGAACCATCGTTCGAAGGATGCACGCAGGCCGGTTTCGGCGCCGAGCGGGCATAAGCTTTGGGGACTGCGTCTTTGTCGAGTTCCGCCGCCATCACTTCCGCCGTCGCACCACCGTCGCTACCGCGATCGAGGCTTCATCAACGCGCTGCGGCGAGATCAGCGCGAAACGCGCGCTGGACCGACGCCGACGAACATCTCCACGAACTCGGAGCCGGAGATGGAAAAGAACGGCACCTTGGCCTGGTCGGCGACCGCCTTGGCCAGCAGCGTCTTTAACCGATATGAAACCGGGTCTGCTTGCTCATCTCGTTCATCGGGTTGCTCATCGGCATGGCAAAAAGCCTCCGCATTCTCTCCTTAACGTATGAACGCGCGAAGCGTTTGAACAGGCGCCCGATTCGCCGTCGAAAGTGGCAGCGCCGCGCGAGGAGAGGGGTGGCGAGTGACGACGGTTGGGGCACCCCTCGTGGGCGCCGCGATGCGGAGGCGGCCACAAGGGCCGCCCATACATCCGGTACCCCAGGGCCGCCCTTACCGTGGGTGACGGCAACGACGGCGGCAGCGTGATAGACCGTCACTCGCGAGATTCGGGCCGGACGGACCATGGCGTCACCGTTGAATGCTGCCCTCTGCGCGCTGCTCGCAGCCGCGTTCTGGACCGTGCTCGGCACTGCGCTGGGCCGTCCCCTCTTGCCGCGCGCGCGCGCGCGCGGCGCCGCGCCGGTCATCGGCTGGGCGGCACACAGCGCCGTCATGCTGCCGATCTATCCCTGGATCGGATTTTCCCCGATCGCGGTCATCGGTGCCGGCGCGTTCTGCATGCTCGCGAGCGGCCTTGCGCTGTCGGTGCGCGCGCCGCAGAGCCGAGCGGAAGAGGCCGCTGACATCCCGCCATGGGCGTTCGCCGCCGCGGCCGTTCTCGCGCTCGCCCCGGCCGTCGCGATCCTGCCCAAATTTTCTGGCGACGCCGTGCAGCTTGCGGATCCGATCTTCGATCATTCCAAGATCGCGATCGTCGATGCGATGGCCCGGCTCGGCCTGCCGCCGGTCAATCCGGTGTTCGGTGAATTCGGCGCGCCGGGCCACCTCGCCTACTATTATCTCTGGCATTTCAGCGCCGCCGAGCTGGCGCTGGCGGTCGGCGCCAGCGGCTGGGAAGCCGATATCGGACTGACCTGGTTTACCGCCTTCGCGTCGCTGAGCTTGATGATGGGCGCTGCCGTCTGGCTCGGCAAGCGTGCCGCCGCGGCCATCTGGGTCGTGGTCCTTGCCGCCGCCGCGTCGCTGTGGGTGACGCTCGACTGGATCGCCGGCGCCGGCGACCTGACGCCATGGCTCTGGCCGCCGATCGGAATGGCCGGCTGGTTGTTTCAGGCGACCTGGGTCCCGCAACATTTGATGGCGGCGTCATGCGCGGTGGCGGCGATACTGCTGGTCAGCCGCTTCGCCGAGCGGCAGAGCCCGGCGCTGCTGGCCGTGCTGGTGCTCATCGTCGTCGCCGGTTTCGAAAGCTCGAGCTTTGTCGGCGGCGTGACCTTCGGGACGGCGGCCTTCATCGCCGCGCCGATACTGGTGGTCGGCACCGAGCCGGCGCAGCGCCGGCGCTTCGCGATTGGATTGGCGGTTGCCGCAGCGCTGGCAATCTGCGTCGCCGCGCCCTTCGTGCTCAATCAACTGGCAGCGCTGCGCGTGCGCGGCGCCGGCAGCCCGATCATGGTCGAGCCTTACACCGTGCTCGGCGAGGCCTTCCCGTACACACTGCGCCGCGTGCTCGATATCCCGGCCTATTGGCTCATCCTGTTGCCGATCGAATTGCCGGCCACCTCTATCGCCGGCGCGATCGCGCTGACCGTGGCGCTACGCAGCGCTATGCCGCGGCCGGAAAGACTCGCTCTCGCGTCTCTGGCGTGTCTCGCCGGCACGGGTCTCATCGTCTCGTGGCTTTTGGTCAGCACGCTTGGCGAAAACAACGATCTCGGGCTCCGCGCCATCATCCCCGCCGAGATGGTTTTGATCGTTGCCGCGACGGCGGGATTTTTTCACGCGCGCTACCGCGCCGCGATCGTCGCGACGGCGCTGGGCGGGCTCCTGCTCAGCCTGCCGGACACCGCAACCACGATTCGCAGCAACATCGCCGGCGAGCCGAGACCCGGCGGCCAAATCTTGGCGCAAACGCCCGAATTGTGGGACGCGGTACGGCGCTACGCGGCGCCCGGCGCGCGCGTCGCCAACAATCCGCTGTTTCTCCGCGACGTCACGCCGTGGCCGGTGAACATTTCCTGGGCCTTGCTTGCCAACCGCAGCTCCTGCTTTGCCGGCCGCGAGTTGGCGGTCGCCTTCGCGCCGCTGCCGCCGTCGCGCCGCGAGGCGATCAATGCGCAGTTCATCCGCGTGTTCGCCGGCGAGGGCACCGCGGCCGACGTCGGCGACATGGCAACGCGTTATGGCTGCGAAGTTGTCGTCGTCGTGCCGCCGGACAAAGCCTGGAACAACGACCCGTTTGCCGCGAGCGCCGATTATCGCTTGGCGGAAAATCGCGACGGCCGCTGGCGGATTTACGTGCGGCGATGAACAGGATAAGCCGTGCAACTCGGGTATTTTCTCGCCAACAAAAACGAAGCGTCACTTCCGGCCGTATCTAGGTCAAAAGCAATAATCATCCATTTCCTCTTTGGCTCAGGAATAAAGACAAAACATGCGATGGCTCCAGTGCATAGAAAAATACCAAATACAAAGCCAACACGCGCAACCCAGCGCGGCATCTCACGCCAGATGTAAATTGCGAAAAAGAGGGCAATGGAAACGCCGATGCCCCCTATCGCTAATGCGAAGCCTACCTTGCTCCAAAATCCACAGGAGCGTTCTCCTACCGCAAACTCCATCGAGTTCGCACCATAACACGGGTTAGGCGACGCTTATATCCCCGCGAACCAGTTGAAGCCCTGTTTGCTCCAGAACGTCTCGGTGAAGCTGTTGGTCACCTCGATCGCCCTGATCCATTTCGCGTTCTTGTAGCCGAGCTTGGTCGAGGTGCGCAGCCGCAGTGGAAAGCCGAACGGATCGGCGATCGTCTCGTTGGCGTAACGCGTGGCGAGGATGGTCTGCGGGTGCAGCGCCGCCGCCATGTCGATGCTTTCGGTATAGTCGTCGGCGCAATGGAAGTAGACGTATTTGGCGGTCAGGTCGGCGCCCACCCGCTGCAGGAAGCTTTTCAGGTTCACGCCCGACCATTGGC
>Ga0208455_1000794_pt1 | contig 11623 bp, 10 predicted proteins | sample June2015DPH_4_50_FD_184690 | JGI IMG/M metagenome (GOLD analysis project Ga0208455, IMG submission 184690) | Peatland microbial communities from SPRUCE experiment site at the Marcell Experimental Forest, Minnesota, USA - June2015DPH_4_40... | ecosystem: Environmental > Terrestrial > Soil >... | reverse complement strand
CCCATCATTGCTATGGCCAATGCCATTAACCCAAGGAGATAGTTCCGTTTCATATCACACCAACCTTTTCTGCACGCCGTAACAGCACGTGCCACCTATTTTCACCTGAGCGATTCTGGCCAAACCTGTGCCGGGCTGGTTGGCCCGGCTCACTCCTGCTTCATCACCTTCGAGGTACCACGTGGTTCCGAGGTCCCCATTCTTTCCCGTTCTCGGCTACCTTACTTTCGCTTTTGTGCAACCTGAGCGGGCGGAAGCTTGCAAGTTGAATTGCGGTCGCGTCGGAGTCTGAAGATCCGATCCCCGTCACCTTGCGAGTTACCTATAGGCAATTCGTCTGCCGACACTCTTGCCGGCCATCACGCGAACAAAGCTGTCTTACGTAAGCGGTATCCGGCTCTATGGGTTAGCCTCAGAGGAGAGAGGCGCACCTGGCGCGCATCGCGCCTTTCACTTTCGTGACGAATGGGACAGCAACGTCATAGTTAGGAACGCGAATTAGGTCAAGTTCGCTGCGGCTTACTCGCGCAGAGGGACTTATGGAGTGGACAGCGGCTGGGACGCTACAGTCACACGTTGGTACTGTAAATGTCTCAGTAGGGGGTCTTGGAAGCTTGCGTGGACAGCCTGTATTTTGCCATCAAGCAAGGGGGAAGGTGTGTCGCGGTAATCTTCGCCAGCGAGGCCGCTCAGGACATGTTTCCTTTCGCTTTGCAAGAGATGGTTCGACAGGCCTGCCGTTCAAACCGCTGGATAACCTGCTCGAGGACGCCGAACCGGCGGTATAACACAACCCGGTTGGTGGATACTGGATCTTGAAGCGTGAACGTATTTGGGCTGGCTATTCGCGTGCAAAGGGAGAATCGCGAGCAGACTGCGCAACAACGAGGGCAGACTGGCAGCGGCCACAACCGCAAGCGGAGGAGTACTTTGTCGCATGCAACCCGAGGGGTAGGATTCCTGAACACTTCCGTACGGAGGGACCGAGTTGATTGAGCTGGCACCTTCGATTTTATCGGCTGACTTCGCGCATCTGGCGGACCAGGTTTGCGCCGCATCCGATGGCGGCGGCACCGTCATCCACGTGGATGTAATGGACGGGCATTTCGTCCCCAATATCACCATCGGGCCGCCGGTCGTCAAGTCGCTGCGCAGGGCGACTAATCTGCCCCTGGATTGCCACCTGATGATTGAGAATCCTGACCAGTACATTGCGGAATTTGCGCAGGCTGGAGCAGACTGGATCTCGGTGCATCAGGAGACTTGCCGGCATCTAAACCGGACGTTGCAGCTGATCCGCAGCCACGACGCGCTGGCGGGCGTGGTCATTAATCCCGCCACTCCGGTGGAGAGCCTCAGCGAAGTGCTCGACATCGTGGACTACGTATTAGTGATGTCGGTGAACCCGGGATTCGGCGGTCAGAAGTTCATCCCCGGGGCACTTCACAAGATCCGGCGATTGGTGGAAATTCGCGCGCAGCGAAAGCTCAAGTATCGGATTGAAATCGACGGCGGAGTTACCCTCGACACGGTGTCGGAAATAGTGCGAGCCGGCGCTGAAATTCTAGTCGCGGGCAACGCAGTCTTCGGCCAGGGTGACCCGAAGACTAATGCTGAGAAGCTGCTGAAAGCGGCCCGAGAAGCCACGCTGCAGAAGGCATAGTGATCCAGAGGGGCGCTCCAAACGACTGAAAGCCACACCCTCTCAACGCCAATACGTTGGTTTAGTTTTAGTCCTAGTCCCTCTGCATCTCAACCGCTTTCATCGCCTCTGCTAACTGGTCCTGTTCTTCAGGTGAGAGCTGCGAATCTGCGACACGCAACAGTTGGTCTTCCTCGTCCACAATGTGGTGCTGGACCGTGTCGAATAGTTCGACCGAGAAGCGAAACAGTTCGGTAAGCTCACGATCACTCGGCTCATCGCCCACGGTCGCGATCAGCTCTCGGAGATTGTCCTCGACCTCATGAATGTACGCGTGCTGCTCGTCCAGCAGCGTCAGCAGGTCTGGCAGTATCGGGCGGAGACGCGGGTAGAAGACGCTTTCTTCCTTGTTGAAATGTGGCGCGGTGAGCAATTGTATTTCCGTAAAGATACGGCGGACATCGTTGATCAGATCAGGTGGGGGGTGTTTCGCAACTTCGAGGAGCCGGTCAATCCACACCTCCATCTGGCGATGATCGGCGCGAAGCATGTCGGAAGCAGGCGTGAGGCTCATCGTTACACCTGGCACCTCAGTCCTCTCGCGCAGGAAGACCAGCGTTATGCGAGGCGCAGCCGAAGGACTTTAGCTCAAACACGCACGGTGCTCGTATTGCAAAGTCCTACGTTTTACCGCGAACCACCGGCGCTAGCTGCTCGATGCGGATCCGATGAACTGGCGCCTTGCTTGCCGCTGCCCGACGGCTGAGTCGAAGCCTGCGTCCGACCCATAGCCGCGACCACCCGCCTCTGTTCCTCGGGCGTGAGCTGGAAAATGTAATCCACCAGCAGCTTGGTGTGGTCCTTGTCGTAGCCTTGGAACGAGGGCGGAGTAGGACCGGAGAAGACCCAACGACCATTCTCGCGCCGGAACAAGTCTGAAGGCATGGAAGTGCCCGGGCTGATGGCTTGCGGATCGATGATCCAACGCTCCACCCAATCAGGCTTCAGGCGTCCCCGTGCCAAGAGGAGATTGGGAGCGACAGCGGTCTTGTCGTGCTGCGGATCGCCGGTGGCATGACACTTCAGGCAGGGAGCTGCCGTGCTGCTGAACAGGCTACGTGCCATGTCGGTTTCCTTCGCCGTCAGCATCGGAACCTGCTCCGGTATGTAGGGAAAAGGCTGCCGAGAAAGCGCTTGGAAGAAGCGCACCAGCTTGCCCAGTTCATACTCGGAAAAGGAGAACGTGGGCATGCGCACTTGCAGGTAGCTCCGTACGCCGTTGCGATTCGTGTCCTGGTCGGTCAGCGCCGGGTTGGTGAGAAAGTGCAGGAGCCACTCGGGATCGACCCTGGCCCCTTCGGTCAGGAGCTTGGGGGGCAGTTGTTCCTGGGCATCCTGGTAGCGTTTCATCCCCATCAGCGCACTCTGCTGACCGGGAATGAACTGATGGCAACCCATGCAGTTGTACTTCCTGACGACCCACCAGCCTTCCTGGATGTCGCGGCGATAATCGAGCGGCCGGTACTGATAATCGGCAGGCAGAGCGCTCTCCTGGCTGCCCATCAGGAAGGTGGTGAGGGCTCGCACCTGTTCCTTGGTCAAGTGCAGGTTGGGCATCCGCAGCTTTTCTTCTTCGCTCTTGATCTTGCCTTGATCGTAGACATTTGGCTCAGACAATTTGTGCTCGAAGAAGCCCTTGTGGTCGTACCAGGGACCTTGCGCGGGGCCGTCAGGCAATCGTGCTAGGTCTTCCGGGTTGGTGATCGGTTCTGCATTCTTGCCGCCACGCTGCGCGGTCTCGGTGAAGAGGGCGAAGTCGAGACGCTCAATCGGCTTGCTGCCCTCGGAAGTCAGCTCGGTTCCAATGCGGCCTTCCTCCTCCAAGCCGGCGATCTCATGGCAACCCGAGCAGCCGAAGTGACGAATCCACCTCTTGCCTTGATCCTTCAGCTTGGGGTCATCCATGAAGGAAGCGTCGGCGTAAGAGCTAGGGTCCTGCTTCTTCTGCGCCAGCAAATACGTCGCGATGTCTTGCGCGTCCTCGACGCTGAGGCGCAGGCTTGGCATCACCGTCATGTTTTGCACCTGCAGTTCGTGGCCATCGTTCGGGCATCGGCTATGTTGCAGGTCAAAGACAAAGGGCAGCCCCTTCTTGGCATAATCTTCGGGGCCAATATCTTTCTTTTCGTACGGACAATAGGGACGGGTGCGCTCGCGCGCGTTATGCACCCAGCGCACGAGATAGTCATAGTTGGCCTTCTCCCCAATGCGGGTAAGATTGGCGGCGAACGTTCCACCCACCATCTCATCGCCTTCTCCGATGGAATGGCAGGCCAGACAGCCGCGCGTCTCAAAGAGTTCCTTGCCATGCGCGGTGTTGCCCGGTTTTTGGTTGGGCTGTGGGTCGGTCAGCGCCGACTGCCACAGATAGGCTGAGATGGCCATGATCTGGCCGTCATTGAGGCGGAAGTTCGGCATCCTGGTGGTGGGCCGGAAGTCCGTCGGCTTCTTCAGCCAGACAGGAATCCAGTTCTTGTTGAGTTTGAGCCGGATGTCCTTCAGATTGGGCCCCACCTTCTTGATGTCCTGCAACAGGCTTTTCGTCTGCCGGTCCAGTTGGGCGATGCGGCCGTCAATCTTGCTGTCGGTAACCTTCAGTGCCACGGCTCTGTCGTTCAGCCGGTTGGCTTCTTCGTTCGTTTCCGCGGCATCGGCTTGCTTCATCAAGTAACCTGCCTGCTTGATGTTTTGGGTCTTCTCCTGCTCCAGTTGCTTGACCTCCTGGCTGACCGAGTTCAGATCCTCCGGTTCTTTGTCGTACCCTTCATAGCGATGGCAACCGACGCAGCCCCGTTGGCGAAACAAGTTCTTGCCCTCGCTGATCGTCCAGCCCACATCGTTGCTCACCAACAGCATGTCGGCGGCGTGGCACGTCTGACAGCCAGCTTCCGTGTTTTCGTTGGGGAAGAGCGGCCACAACCAATGCTCGTAAGTTCCGTGAGCCTTCTCAACGCTGGTGGTGGCCCGGCCATTGCCCTGGTGGCAGGGAGAACAGCCGAACTTCTCCGGATCATGCGTCTTCAGTAAACCGGGTTCGGGATGGCTGGTGAAGGCGCGCGCATACTCGTCAGGCTTCTTGCCCTGGAGTGACATGGAAGCCGCGGCCAGCGCGAGCGGCTCGCGGATTCCCATGTGGCAGGATTCGCAGCGGTCCACGATGTTGGCCTCCGCCACGTTAATCTGCACGATCTTTGGATCCCACTCCGCAGTCTTCCTCTTCAGACCGTCGATTTGTGCCGGCGTGAGATCAACCATGTGCTGGTTAATGTAGGCTGACTCCTTGGTGCTGGCTTCCGTCACCGGCTTGAGCACTTGACCCAGTTCCGAGCTGAGCTTGGTGCGTTCATCCTTCAGCTCGCTGTATTTTTCTCCCAGTTGAGGGAAGTTGTATTTCTCCTTGTGGCCGTCGGGATATTCGACCGACCAGGATTCCTGTTTGTAGTCTTCGAGTTCCTTCCGCTTGCTTTCCTTGCCCGAGACGCTCGTCTCGGTCTCGATCTGGTAGGTGAGAGCATTCGCATAAGCGCGTTTGTCGATGAAGACGTTCTGAACCGCCAGAATTTTTGCGTTGAGATCAATGATCTGTTTCTGGAGCTCATCTCTGCGAGGCTTGGCAGCTTGATAAGCCTGCTGGTAAGCCTGCTCGAGTTGCTGGTACTCGGCGCTCTGCTCGACCTCCTTTTCGGACTGCGCGGACTTTGACTCGGCTGTCTTCAGGAAGGTGCCGTAGCGCTGCTTCCACTCGTGCTGAAAGGCCTTCCAGGGACGTTGGCCATAGGCTTCGTCCCACAGCGCCCAGTAGAGCGTGGCCAAGAGGATGACCATGGCCACGAGGTAATGCAGCGCCCAGGACTTGCTTACAATCGGATCATGCCTGCGGGTTGGTTGTTCGGGCACCACAGCCTCCTTAGTCGTTGGCCGTGTCGTTGGTCGTTAGCTCCAGCCGATGCGCCCAAGACCTCCGGCCTGACGACCATTTACACGTTAAACCACGGCGTGATCCACACGTACTTGATATTGAATCCGAGCCGCAACATCATCTTGGCAGGCAGTCCCACCATGGTGAGCAGGAAGAACACCATGATGGAGTATTGCAACAGGCTCATGCGCCGATAATCCTTCGGGTTGTAACGCCGGAACAGCGCATGGACGATGAACCCGCCGATCAAGTAATAACCTCCGACAACGATCGCCCCGAAAATGGCCTTGGCTAGGTTGGAGGTGATCCCGAAAAGATCGGGCAGGTCGCGGTTCACCTCGTAAATCAGCCGATTGTGGTCCCAGGTTTGTCCCGGCCAGAACCACTGCCAGCCCGGTCCGCGTATAAACGTGCCGATGATGATCATCGCGACCCAGAGAATGATGAAGCCAAAGAGAAACGTGCCGATGGCAAACTTGCGCTGCTTCCAGGTGTAATAGCCGTTGCCCAGCGGATTAGTGTCGATGTAGGGAATCACCATCAGGCCAATGATGATGAGCGTCGGCATCACTACGCCGGCAATCCAGGGGTCAAAGTACACCAGCATTTCCTGCAAACCCAGGAAGTACCAAGGCGCCTTCGCCGGATTCATGGTCAGGTTCGGATTCGACGGTTCCTCTAGCGGTGCATTCAAAGTAATCGACCAGATCATCAAGATGATGGTGACGATGATGGCAGCGAGGAATTCAATGCGCAGAAGGAACGGCCACACGTGTACTTCTTTCTGCCACCCCGGCTCGAACGGCCAGGTCTTGCGATGGTGAGTCTTCGCCATCGCGGGATTGGTTTCTAGCTCAGCAATCAGGTCGTCGTTGGCCTTCGCCTGCTTCCACGCCAGGTAAATGTAGAAGGCTAGCAGCGGAATCAGACCCACGATGGGTATGTTGTCAGGCGCGGAACAGATATCCCAAAGTTGTCGCCAATCCATAAGTGCTCCAGATCGTTCCCCTTGGACCTCGCTCAAGGTCAGGATTTACGGGTACGGCTCTATAAAACTAAATTCGCACTTCCGGCCCTAGCTGCCAGACACGTTGCAGTAAAGCATGCGCGACGTGTCAGGCCACGCCTTCAGGCGTGCCTTCGGCCACGGCGCGGTTACCTTCCGACGTGAACACCACCGGCTCAGGGCCGGAGATGCCATCCTTCCGCGAGCGCCAGAAGTGAACGATCATCAGTACGAAAGCCACGAGCGGAATCCCGATGCAATGCCAGAAGTAGGAACGCAGCAAAGCCTTCGCAAGCCAAATCTTGCGATGGTGAGTCTTGGCCATCGCGGGAAAGGTTTCTGGCTCCGCCATCAGGTCGTCGTTGGCCTTCGCCTGCTTCCATACCAGATAGCAATAAAAGGTCAGAAGCGGAATCAGACCCACGATGGGTGCGTTGCCGGGCGCGGAACAGATCTTGCAAAGTTGTCCCCAATCCATAAGTGCTCCAGATCGTTCCCCTTGGACCTCGCTCCAGCTCAGAACTTACGCGTACGTCTCGATATAACTAAATTCGCACTTGCAGCTGTACCAGACACGTTGCAGTAAAGCATGCGCGTCGTGTTCAGGCCACGCCTTCAGGCGTGCCTTGGGCCACGGCGCGGTTTATCTTCCGAAGTGAGCACCACCGACTCCGGGCCGGAGATGCCACCATCCTTCCGCACCCGCCAGAAGTGGACGATCATCAGTACGGAAGCCACGATCGGAATCCCGATGCAATGCCAGATGTAGGAACGCAGTAAAGCATTCGCATCTACGATGGAGCCGCCAAGCAGGCCAAAGCGCACGTCGTTAAACGGCGTCATCCCCAACATTTTGCCGAACGGCCCTTCGTGTCCGAGCAGCGGCGTGGCGCGAGCCATGTTTGTGCCGACTGTGACCGCCCAGAACCCAAGCTGATCGTCCGGAAGCAGGTAACCGGTAAACGAAAGCAGTAACGTGAACACCAGCAGCAGCACGCCAATGTTCCAGTTGAACTGACGCGGCTGTTTATAAGAGCCGGTCAGGAATACGCGAAACATGTGCAACCACACCGCAATCACCATGAGGTGGGCAGCCCAGCGGTGCATGTTGCGCAGGATCTTGCCGAAGGGCACATCGTGCTCCAGATAGAGCACATCGCGAAACGCCTGAAGTTTGGTCGGATGGTAATAAAACATCAGCAGCACGCCGGTCAAGGTGAGCACGATGAACAGATAGAACGTGATTCCACCCATGCCCCAGGTGTAGCTGTAGCGCACGGCGTCGCGATTGATCTTCGCCGGATGGAGATGCAGGAAGACGTTGGAAAGCACGCCCAGAGCCCGTTGGCGCGGCGTGTCATCGTGCTTGTGGCGGAAGATCGATTTGTAGAACTCGGTCTTGGTTGGCTCTTTGAGCCCCTCGATCTGTTCCTTGGCTTTGGCGGGCAGATCGGTCCTGAATGATTGAATGTCCTCTTGCAGGACGGACTTCAATCGTTCGAGTAAGCCAACTTCTTTGCCGTTTTTTCCGTTCCCATTCTCTTCAGGCATCGTTTCCTCTGCTCGGTCTCGTAGTCAGGCAGTCTCTCCTCGCGGCCAGGGCTCCCGCAGCACACAAATTACGCGGACAAGTAAGCTCCATCATCATTGAACTGGCTCGGCTGCCCCTTCGGCCACTGGTAGAGTCGCGCCACATCTACCAGGATCTGACCGTCCGGAGATCTTTCGATGTGGGCCCGGTCCATGGGACGCGGCGCCGGACCCTCAAAGTTGACCCCTTCGCTGTCGTAGCCACTGCCATGGCAAGGGCATTTAAATTTGTTCTCGGCGGGTTTCCAGTCGGGGGTGCAGCCCAGATGCGTGCAGCGCGCGTAAATCACGAACAAGCGATCGGGTGTGCGGTCCACCCAGATGCGATATTTCTGTTGCCACTTGGTGTCCACTCCCAGACCGTATTCCTCGGGATAGCCGACTTTGAACCTGGTCGCAGGCTCGAATAAGGTGCGTGGCAGAAAGAAGCGGAAGAACGCAAGGAACCACGCGGCCAGAAAAGCGGCAACGGAACTCCACACCAGTCGCCTGCGTTGTTGATTGATCTTATTGTCTTCCGGACCGACAGAGGCTACTCCTGCGCGGGCCACTGCTCTGGAAGTCCCGACCGCCGGCGTGCCGACATAGCTGGTCGGTTCGCCGCTGCATGCTACGGGAGCAGCCGCGGAAGCAGTTACGGTTGCCGCCGGCGCAAGATGCCCGAGGAAACCATTCACGACGCTTTTGGGTGAGTCGTCAGCCATGCGTCCTTGCCCCTTGGTACTTCACACATAAGACTCGAGTGTCGCCCCTTGCGACCGGGAAAGTCTCGTCGATGTTGTTCCTGCACGTGCCTAGGCAAACCGTACCTTCACATTCGGGCCTTTCTCCAAGTGAATGCTCTCAACGAAGCGGACTTTGCCGGTGCACAGGGTCATGATCACGGATGAAGTTCGCGTCCCCTCACCGAAGAAGCGCACACCCTTCAGCAGCGCGCCGTCGGTCACGCCGGTGGCTGCAAAGATGAGTTGCTTCCCGCGAGCGAGATCCTCCGCCTCGTAGATTTTGTTCTTGTCTTTGATCCCCATGCGCGCGATGCGCTCTTCGAGTTCAGGCTTGTCGATCACCAATCGACCGACCATGTAGCCATTCAGACAACGAATTGCGGCCGCAGTGATCACGCCTTCCGGCGCACCACCCGAGCCCATGACCGCATGCACACCCGTGCCGAGGACGGCGGCAGCAATGCCGGCGGAGAGATCGCCATCGCTGATCAGCCGGATGCGCGACCCGGCTGCTCGAATCTCTGCAATGAGCTTTTCGTGGCGCGGGCGGTCGAGCACGATGACGACGAGATCCTCAACGTCGCGCTCCAGCCGCTTGGCGATGTTTTTCAAATTGTGGGCGACGGGAGCGTCGAGTTCGACGGCATTCCTGCATGAGGGGCCGACCACAATCTTTTCCATGTAGCAATCTGGCGCGTTGAGCAACCCGTCTCGTTCGGATGCAGCCAGCACAGTGATAGAGCCGGGAGCGCCGGTGGCGCAGAGGTTCGTGCCTTCCAATGGGTCCACGGCGATATCGACTTCGGGGACTTCGCTTCCGTCGGGAAACTCGGCGCCGACTTTCTCGCCGATGTAGAGCATCGGAGCTTCATCGCGTTCGCCTTCGCCGATGACGATCCTACCACGCATCGGGATGCTGTCCATGGTGTGACGCATGGCTTCGGTCGCAACTTGGTCGGACAAGCGGCGGTCGTCCCGGCCCATGGTGTGGGCCGAGTCAATGGCCGCGTTCTCCACCACGCTCAGAAACTGGGCCGACAGATCACTCTCCAAATTCTGGCCAAAACTCCTAGCTCTGGTTTCAGGTCTGGTTTGAGTTGCCATCAGTGCCTCCTCATTATTGAACCTGCTTGACTGCTTCTTTCCCTACCGCCTCTAACCAGCCGCGGCACCCGAGTGATTCTCTCCTGCCGTGACTTGTCTGCGGCTTACACTGAAATACGCCTTTACGCGGCCTCACATGCTGGTCACTCGGGAATGAAAAAAAGTTACCTTGTCTTTCGCTGGTCTTAACCTATGCCAGGATGGCTTGCACAGGGTAGTACTTCCGGATCATGCGTCCGACGGTTAAGCCACCCAGGTATTCCGGGATGATCACTTCATCAGCGCCCGACTTCCGTAGGGAATCGGCATAACGCCGTTGGCCGGCTCGAGTAATGACCTTGAGCTTGGCATTGAGGGAGCGAGCAGTAATAGTAATAGACAGATTGTCGAGATCGTTATCGATGACGATGCAGATGCCACGAGCCCGCTCGATGCCGGCGCTCAACAGGACGTCGCGCCCCTTGGCGTCGCCATGGATCACAGGCACTCCATCCTTCAGAAGTTCGCGGTGTAGTTCGTCATTGGTCTCAATAACGACACACGGCATTCCAGAGCGACTTAACCGATCTGCCACTTCTCGCCCCATGTGCCCGTATCCACAAATGATGAAGTGATCTCGCAACTCTCCGCTGTCGACATCATTGATCATGGATTTCCGCCTCCAACGTCAGGGTTGGCGGTCTCGGTTTGCCGGCACACGCATCAGATGTGCCGAGCTTCACTGGACAATAGATTAGATCGCCATCGACAAAGCCAATACCATGTCCGACCATTACGAGCTATTACGAGCCTGCCTTTGACTTGAATACAAATTGCACTGTCTTGGTTTCGTTGCTTCCCACCGTGATCTTCTGGCTTACCGTTCCCAGCTTTTCTTGCCAAGCCGAAATAGTGTAGGTCCCAGGCGGCAGTTTGCTTAAATCGAAGCTGCCGTCCTTGCCCGTCACCGCAAAGAACGGATGTTTGAAGACGGCGAGATAGGCGTGCATCCAAGGATGCACGTTGCACTTCAGCGGGATCCCCACTTCCTCGCGGGCGAAGGTGGCTTCCAGCGTGGAACCCGGAGTCTGCGCTTTGTTCCACTCCCGATTGTTGGCCGGCGCAGGATGAATATTGTGCATGCAGGTATCGCCGTTGATTACCTGCAGCTTTTGATTGGCGCGCAACGCCAGCACATGCGGCTCATACACGCAACCTTTCTGTTGCAGTACCGCCGCTTCCGCCGGCACCTCGAAGGTGCGGTCCCCCAGACCCTCGGCCACAAACACCACCACGTTCTGCAAATCGCCGTTCTTGGCGGCCACGATCTCCTCACTCAAGGCCGCGGTGTTATGCTGCCTGGCGCAGGCCACGTCGGACGACATGTTAATGCGCGTGGGCGTGGGTAGCGCGCCCTCCAATTTCACGCCGCCTTTCACGGTGGCGCTATCGCTTCCGTTGTTTGTGGGCGTCGAGGAACTCGCGCCCATCATTGCTATGGCCAATGCCATTAACCCAAGGAGATAGTTCCGTTTCATATCACACCAACCTTTTCTGCACGCCGTAACAGCACGTGCCACCTATTTTCGAGCCCTTGC